>Ga0255056_10000589_pt1 | contig 11006 bp, 9 predicted proteins | sample Cases_109_1_MG_FD_183639 | JGI IMG/M metagenome (GOLD analysis project Ga0255056, IMG submission 183639) | Seawater microbial communities from Amundsen Gulf, Northwest Territories, Canada - Cases_109_1 | ecosystem: Environmental > Aquatic > Marine > Gulf | place: Canada: Northwest Territories... | reverse complement strand
CGGCGAGCCGTCGCGCGGGTCGATCTTCCCTAAACACCGAGGGGATCTCCTCGAAGCCACGGTGGTCACGAGGCGGATGGTCGACGGCGAGATCGAGACGTCGAGGTACCTCCGCAACCCGCTCGACGTCCTCGCCCAGCAGATCGTCGCCCACGTCGCGGCGGTCGACGAGTGCGACGTTGCCGACCTCAGCGCGCTCGTCAGGCGCTGCGCCAACTTCGCCGACATCTCCGACGAACTCCTCACCAACACCCTCGATCTGCTCGCCGGGCGCTACCCGAGCGAAGAGTTCTCCGAGCTGCGCCCACGCCTCGTCTGGGATCGTGTCAACGACCGCGTCCGCGCCCGCGACGGCTCGAAGCGGTTGGCGGTCACCTCCGGCGGCACGATTCCCGATCGGGGATTGTTCGGTGTGTTCCTCCCCGACGGCTCGCGGGTCGGCGAGCTCGACGAGGAAATGGTCTACGAGAGCCGCCCCGGCGAAACGTTCGTGCTCGGCGCCTCGACGTGGCGGATAGAAGACATCTCGTTCGAACGTGTCACCGTGACGCCGGCGCCCGGACAGCCGGGCAAGATGCCGTTCTGGCATGGCGACCGGCCGGGCCGACCGCTCGAACTCGGTCGCGCGCTCGGCGGTTTCGTACGCGAGATGCGAGACCTTTCGCAGGCCGCGGCGCACGAGCGACTCCGATCGCACTATTCACTCGACACGCTGGCGGCCGACAACCTGCTCCAGTACCTCGCCGAACAGGTCGAGTCGACCGGTGCGGTGCCCGACGACCGCACGATGATCGTCGAGCGGTTCCGTGACGAGATCGGCGACTGGCGGGTGTGCCTGCTCACACCGTTCGGCACGCCCGTCCACGCGCCGTGGGCGATGGCGATCGAGCGGCGGCTCGCCGAGCGATACGACCTTCCCGTCGAGACGATGTGGGGTGACGACGGCATCGTGATCCGGCTGCCCGAGTCGGCCGACGAACTACCGCTCGACGCGCTCCTCATCGATCCGGACGACATCGAAGAGCTGGTCGTCTCGACCCTGCCGCAGACCGCCCTGTTCTCCGCCCGGTTCCGCGAATGTGCCGGGCGCGCACTGTTGCTGCCGCGTCGTCGCCCCGACCGTCGAACACCGCTGTGGCAGCAGCGTCAACGGGCAGCCGATCTCCTGGCGGTGGCCGCCAAGTTTCCGACGTTCCCGATCCTGCTCGAAGCGTCGCGCGAGTGTCTGCAGGACGTGTTCGACGTGCCCGCCTTGCGCGAGGTGCTCGCCCAGGTCCGCTCGCGGGCGGTGCGGGTGGTCAGCGTCGACACCCAGAAGGCGAGCCCGATGGCGTCGAGCCTCCTGTTCAACTGGATCGCCGCCTACATGTACGAAGGCGACGCGCCGATCGCCGAACGACGTGCGGCCGCATTGGCGCTCGACCGCGACCTGCTGCGCGACCTCCTCGGTGCCGAGGAGCTGCGCGAGCTGCTCGATCCTGACGTGCTCGCCGATGTCGAGCTCGAGCTGCAATGTGTCGCCGAGGGCCGTCGGGCCCGCTCGGCCGACGAATTGCACGACGTGTTTCGCAAGGTGGGCGACCTCTCGGCCGCCGAGGTCGACCTGCGATGCACGCCCGGACCCGTCGACGACTGGGTGGCGTCCCTGGCCGCCGAGAAGCGCGTCATCGAGATCACGGTCGGAGGCGAGCAACGGTTCGCGGCCGCCGACGACGCGGCCCGCTACCGCGACGCGCTCGGCGCCTCGCTGCCGCTCGGGCTGCCGATGGCGTTCACCGAGCCGGTCGCCCGACCCCTCGAAGAGCTCGTCGGGCGTTACGCGCGCACCCACGGCCCGTTCCTCGCGGCCGATGTGGCACGTCGGTTCGGCACGCCCGTCGACCGCATGTCGGTTGCGCTGGCGGCGCTCGAGGACGATGGCCGGGTGGTTGTCGGCGAGTTCCGTCCCGGCGGTGTCACGAGAGAATTCTGCGACGTCGACGTGCTCCGCCAGCTCAGGCGGCGCTCGCTCGCCGTGCTCCGCCGCGAGGTCGAACCCGTCGACCAGCGGGCCCTGGCGCGGTTCCTCCCCGCCTGGCACGACATTCCGTCCGATCGCCGCGGACAGGACGCCTTGGTCGAGGCGCTCACCGCATTGTCCGGATCCGCGGTCGTCGCCTCCACGATCGATGCCGACGTTCTCCCCGCCCGTGTGCGCGCCTACCGGCCCGCGATGCTCGACGAACTGTGCACGTCGGGCGAGGTCGTCTGGATCGGTGCCGGCGCGGTGGGCGCACGCGACGGTCGCGTGCGCCTGTGTTTCGCTGATCAGCTGCCCCTGCTGGCCCCGGGATGGGAGCAGCGCGATCCTCCCGAGGGCGTGTTGCACGATGCGATCCGGGCGCTACTCACCGAGGTGGGTGCCAGCTTCTGGGGTCAGCTGCGGGGTGCCGTTCCCGGCGCGCACGACGCCGAATTGCTAGCGGCGCTGTGGGATCTCGTGTGGTCGGGAGAGGTCACCAATGATTCGCTCGCACCTCTGCGGGCCGTGATCGGCGGAGCGGGCGCCAAGACGCCCGCCCGCGGTTCGGCACGAGCCCGAGGCCGTCCGCGCCCTGGGCGACTCAGCCGGCTCGGACCGCCGGCCGGCCAGGGCCGCTGGAGCCTCGTCGCGCCACTGCTCGAGCCCACTCCCACACCGACCGAGGTCGCCCACGCGCAGGCGCTGCAACTCGTCGAGCGCTACGGCATCCTCACCCGCGAGGCGGTGATGTCCGAGGGGATCATCGGCGGATTCTCGGCGGTGTACGGCGTGCTCAAGGTGCTCGAAGAGCGCGGCCAGGTGCGCCGCGGCTACTTCGTCGACGGTCTCGGCGCGGCGCAGTTCGCGCTCCCCGGCGCGGTCGATCGCCTCCGCGCTGCCCGCGACTCGCCCGACGACGCGCTCGGCGCCGGTGCGTCGGGATCCGGTGCGTGGGTCGAGCCGATCGTGCTCGCGTCGACCGACGTCGCGCAGCCGTTCGGCTCGGCGCTGTCGTGGCCCGACACGCCCGGGCGACCGGCGCGCAATGTGTCGTCGCTCGTCGTGCTCCGCGACGGTGAGCTGCTCGCCTGGTTCGACCGGCGCGGCCACCATCTCGTCACGTTCCCCGCGACATCGCTCGACACGTCGTGGATCGAGGCCCTGCAGTTGCTCGTCAAGAACGGCCGGGCGAAGGCGATCGAGGTGCGCAAGGTCGACGGCGAGACGATCTCAGCCGCCCCGGCCGATGTCGTCGATGCGATGCGCGCGGCGGGCTTCGCCGACGGCTACCGCGGGCTGACCTACCGCGAGTGACCCGCTCCGATCGCACGCGGCCCAGTCGATTGTGCCCAGTCGATTGTGCCCCAGTCGATTGTGCGGTTCAGTTCGGCGCGACCGAACTGTCGGGCACCCAGTTGCCGTGGAAGCCGAACGGTACGCGCTGGGGGAGCTTGATGCGGGCGATCTCGGGCCCGCCGACCTCTTCGGCGTCGAGGATGCACAACTCGCTCGTGTCGTCGGTGGCGTCGTACACGACCGTGAGGATCCACGCCGCGTCCTCCTCTGAGCGACCCTCCTTCGGCACGATCAACGGCTCCGCGCCGCCGCGGCCGAAACCGAACCCGTGCGATTCGACCGTGCCGCGTTCTACGTCGTGCTTGAGGATGTCGCCGTGCACGTTCGGGCCCTCGGCGACCTCGGCGGTGTACCCGTACCGGTGTGGTCGCAACGCGACGCGCGGGTCGTGCCGCGGGAACTCCTGGGGTCGGTCGTCGAGACGGGTCTCGTGCACGCGGCGCGCGATCGGGTCGATGACCCAACGATCGAACGTGGGCAACGTGTCGCCGAACGGTCCGTTGAGGTCGTTCTCGAAGAGCCGGTCGTAGCGGCAGACGTCGACCACCACGGTGCCGTCGGGTGCGTCGTAGGCATTGAGCGGGTGGAACACGTAACACGGGTCGACCTCGCACCACACGATCTCGGCGGCCGCGCCAGAGCGGGGGAGTAGACCGACGTGCGCCGCCCGGTCGGGCGCCCATGCGAACGGGAACGGATATCCCCGAGCCAGCACGTCGAGGTTCACGGTGACGGGCAGGTCGTAGACGACCGCGTACCGCTCGGTGAGCGACATGTCGTGGATCATCGGCATGTCGGTGACCGGAATCTCGGTTGTGTTGCTCACAAGGCCGTCGCGGCCGACCACGACGTAGTGGATCCGGTCGATGAGGTCGGGCCAGTGGTAGGCCATCGCATGCATTTCGCCGGTCGCCGGGTCGTACTTGGGGTGCGCGGTGAACGGACCCGTCAGCGTGTCGGAGAACCGGTTCGGCCCGCGCGGCGACAGCTCGTAGTCGAGTTCGACCGGTGGGTTGCCGCCTTCGACGAGTGCCCAGGTAGTGCCCGCGAAGCCGCCGACGCTGGTGTTGGCTCCGAACTCGCCGTCGTCTCCGACGAAACGGTTGCGGTACCACTCGGCCCGGCCACCGCGCAGCCGTACGCCGTGCACCATGCCGTTGCCGAGGAACCAGTGGTGCGTCATCTCGTCGATCGGCCCGACCGGGTTGGGCCCGTTGCGCAGCCAACGGCCCTCGAGTTCTGCAGGGATCTGCCCGACGACCGAGAGGTCGTACGCGGTCAGCTCCTGCTCGACCGGCGCGAAGTTGCCCGCGACATAGCGATTGTCGGCGGAGCGACGTTCGGGAACGTCGACGTTCGGAACGGCCGTGTCGGCCATGGGACCCCCTCGTCTCGAGATGCCGCTCGTCGCGAGTGGCACCACAGCAAACCCAATCAGCTCGCTCGGGTCGCCGTCAATGGTCGCGCGTGCGTCATCGGTCACGTCCCCCGCACCACGTATCCGGCGGGGCGTCGGGCCTCACCCGTCGTCGATCGGCTGCACGGCGCGGAGCCCGGCCCAGGCGAGCGCCGAGACCTCGGTGGCGATGAGGTCGGGGTCGAAGTCGTCACCGAGTTCGACCAGTCGCCGGCTGGCGCCCTCGGCGAGGCCGACCAGCGCGTGCGCGAGCGTGCGGCGGTGCTCCTCGGGGATGTCGACATCGATCATCGGCGCGACAGCGCGGGCCGCCTCCTCGGTGATTTCCCGTATCGCGATCGTGAACTCGTCGTCGCGGAGCGCCCCGGAACCGAACAACAGGCGGAACGCGTCGTGGTCTTCGGCGACCCATCGGAAATACGCGCGGTAACCGAGCTCGGTGCGGCTCTTGCCGTCGCTCGCCTCGGCCGCGGCCTTGGCGATCGAGTTCAGGAGCCTCGCGCCGACATCGTCGAGGAGTGCCGCGTAGAGATCGCGCTTGGAGTCGAAGTGCTGGTACAGCACCGGCTTGGTCACACCGGCCGCGTCGGCGATGTCGTTCATCGAGGCGCCGTGGAATCCCGACCGGGCGAAGACGACGAGTGCGACGTCGAGAATCTGCTCGCGGCGGGCGGTGGCGGTGAGGCGGTGCGACATGAGTTACCGAATAGTAACCACGCGGGATCGCAACCATGCCGAATCCCGACCAGGCGGGGACGAGCGGTCGAGATCAGAAGCCTCGCTCGACGTCGTCGCGTTCGGCGGCCTTCACCGCGTAGCCGAGGACGATCGAAGGGGCGAGTAGCACACACCCGACGACGAGGGAAGTGATCACCAGCGTCGCCATCGTCGCCGTGAAGCCGAATGCGAAGGCGATGAAGAAGAGGGCGATCGCCAGCGCGACGAAGAGATATCCGATCCGGTTGGCGAGCAACGTCCACCTGGCGATCTGTTCCCGGCGCGCCCGGATCGGATCATCGGCGGTCGATGGGGTCGGCATAGGGTCGCGCCATGCTACGAGTCGAATCCGTGTGCCCCATCGGTCGGGCCCGGGTCGGTCGGGTCGTTGTCGGTCGGGCCGTTGTCGGTCGGGTCGCACGATGACGGTGCACGTCGACGTCGACGATCGGGTCGCACTCGTGACGCTCGATCGGCCGGAGCGCCGCAATGCCGTCGACCACAGCACGCTGCTGGAACTCCTCGACGCCCAACGCCTGATCAGCGACGCGACCGTCGCCGAAACCGTGCGCGTGGTCGTGCTCACCGGTGCGCCCCCGGCGTTCAGCGCGGGCGCCGACCTCACCGGAGTCGAGGAGGGACGCTTCGCGGTCGATCTGGCCGCCGTGCTCCGCGGGTTCGGAGGGTTGCCGGTCCCGGTGATCGCGGCGATCGACGGACCAGCGCTCGGCGCGGGAGCACAACTCGTGGTCGCCGCCGATCTCCGCGTCGCGACGCCGGAGAGCGTGATCGGCGTACCCGCCGCGCGGCTTGGCCTTGTCGTCGACCACTGGACTGTCCGTCGACTGGCGAACGAGTTCACTCCGCCGGTGGCCCGAGCGATGCTCGTCGCGGCGGAGACCTATACGGGTGAACGACTGCACGCGCTCGGGGGCGTGCACCGGATCGGGACCCGCGCCGACGCGCTGCGGTGGGCGAATGAACTCGCCATGCTGGCGCCGCTCACGATGTCGGGTCACAAGTTGGCACTCGAACGCGCCGTCGCGGAACCCCTCCCGGATGAACTGGTCGAGCACGCTCGCACCGCCGCCTGGGCGAGCGACGACGCGGAGGAGGGACGTCGAGCGTTCCTCGACAAACGCGCTGCGAGCTTCACCGGCCGGTAACGCGGTCCGGGCGTCACGCGTTCCGGTCTGGGCGTCCCGCTCGGACGTCAGAGGTTCGGCGGCAGGAGCCGATTGACGTTCTGGTAGAAGAAATAGAGCGCCACGACGAACGGCAACACGCCCACCGTGAACCCGATCCAAGAACGCCTGAAGTATCTGGCGATCGCATACGCACTCAGGCAGATCAGCACCAGAATCGCCGCCCACATGGCGACATCCCACCATGCGCCGGGGTCGCTGAACCAGCCCTCGGCGAACGCATCGGCGATCCCCGCGTCGACGGCGCCGCTGTTGAGCGCCTCGACGCCGACCAGCTGCGAATCGACCGTCGACGTGTCGAGCAGGCCGCTACTCACGCCGTCGCTAGCCTCGGTGATCGCCGGATCGGCTGCATTCGCGTCGCTCGCGCTCTCGGTGGAGGCTTCGTCGGTCGCGGGCGAGCGGCCGTAGTTGAGCACCGGTTCACCGACGCGATCGGAACGATCGTGATCGAGAACACTGGAGATGATGATCCGCTCTCGGGCGGTCCATTTCGGGTGACAGGAGGTGAGTGTGAGGTTGGCCACGGTCGGATCGACGGTGGTGACGACCTCGTAGTCGCTCGGCGAGACGATCTCCTGGCCGCTGACGAGATACACGTAGCGCCCGGTGAGGGTGGTGACGATGATCTCGTCACCCCACTCGAGCTTGTCGACGTTGTGGAACGGCTGGCCGTAGGTGGTGCGATGACCTGCGATCGCCGCGTTGCCGAGCTGGCCGGGGAGCGGCGTCTCGGGGAAATGGCCCGGGCCCTTCTTGAGATCGGATGTCTGCACCCCGGCGACGACGATGTCGTCGACGCCGATGGCGGGGATCTCGAGGCGGGCGAGTGCGTCGCCGCCCTCGACCTGGGGGATGTTCTGACTCTCGACCGGCAACGGGACCACGATGCCGTCGTCGAGACCGTTCGGTGATGGCGGGCTGCCGTCGTCGGTCGCCAGCCCGCCTCCCGCCGACGTGTCGCCGGACCCGTCGTCCGTCGCGTTCTCTGGCGCGTCATCGGTCGCGTCATCGGTCGCGTCATCGATCGTTGTGCCGTCGACCTCGGCGTCGACCGGGCCGTCTGGCGAGGAGTCGACCTCTGGAGCGATCGCCAGGAGTTCATCGAAGTCGTTCTCGAGCGCCTGTTGGGCGCGTGCGGTCTCGATTCCAGTTCCCCACAGCTGGTAGGCGACGAATCCCAGCAGCAGCAACCCTGTCGCGATCATGACCTTGCCGGTGCCTGCGACCCACCAACGCCAGTCCTTCGGCGGCGGTGGGCGGTCCCATCGGCTGAGCCGTGCGGGACGGTGCGCGCTGTCCGTGCCGTCCGTATGGTCCGCCTCGTCCGTGCCGTCGTCGTCGTCGTTGTGGTCGCTGGTGGCGAACTCGGCGGTCAGAACGCCATGGGTGGCCCGGTCCTGATCCTGGTCGCCGTCGAACTCGTGGCCGACGTCGAATTCAGGGGAGTCGGTGTCCAGATCCGAGCTGCGCCCCGTGACCTGGCCCGCATCGGACCCCGCATCGGACCCCGCATCGGAACTGGCGTCGACGATTGTCTCTTCGGGCGCGTCGGAACGATCGTCGTCGGGCACGTCTTTGGACGCGGCAGCGTCGATCTGATCGAGTTCCGCCACGGTCAGCACGCTACAAGCGCCCAGGGTGTGGGGGGCGTCGTGACCGGGTGCTTGTCGGAACGTTTCGCGCCGTAACGTTGCCCGCGTTCATGGCCCCCCAACCATCTCCCGGCCCTCCTGGCTCTTCCGGTCGTCCTGTGGTGAGTTTCCGCGACGTCGTCGCGGTCCTCGGAACCTTCCCGGCGCTGGCGGGGGTCACACTCGACGTCGAGGCCGGGGAGATCGTATTGCTCCAGGGGCCGAACGGCGCTGGTAAGACCACCCTGTTGCGAACGTGCGCCGGGCTCCTCCCCGTCGTTCGTGGAACGGCGCGAATCCTCGAGTTCGACCTCGCGGCCGACCGCGATGTGGTGCGTCGCCACGTCGGGCTCCTCGGTCACCAGAACGGTCTGTATGTCGATCTCACCGTGCGTGACAACGTCCGATTCTGGGGGGCGACCGCCGGCGCCTCCCACGATGAGATCGTCGCCGCGATGGTGCGACTCGACGTCCACGATCGGCTCGTCGACGTTCCCGTCCGCAAGCTCTCTGCCGGCCAAAGGCGGCGCACCGCGCTCGCCTGCCTCGTTGCGCGTCGCGCCCGTCTGTGGCTCCTCGACGAGCCACACGCCGGCCTCGACGCCGCAAGCCGGGACGAGCTCGACCGCATCCTGCGGCAGGCCGCGGCGTCGGGCGCCACGGTCATCGTCGCCAGCCACGAACTCGAACGAGCCACATCGCTGGCGACCCGCGTAGTCGAGGTCGTTGCCGGCCAGGTCCGCGAGACGTGAGCGTGCATCTCCCGGCTGAGTGCGTCGTGGAGCGCCGACGATGAGCGTTTGGAAGATCACATGGCTCATCGCGCTCAAGGATCTGCGGATCGAACGTCGGAGCAGGGTCATCACCGACCAGGTGCTGCCGTTCGCCGGCGTGACCATGCTCATCTTCGCGTTCGCGCTCGACGCCGATTCGGTGCTCGAGCGGGTCGCTCCTGGCCTCATCTGGCTGGCGACGATGTTCAGCCTGTTGGTGCTCGTACAGCGGGCGTTCTCGATCGAGACCGACGACGGCGCTCTCGACGCGATGCGCGTCGCCGGCGTCGACGCACGGGCGATCTACCTCGGCAAGTCGTTGTCGCTGGCGGTCCAACTGCTCGTGCTCGAGGTGATCCTGCTCGGGGCCGCGATCGTGTTGTACGCGCAGACCGTCCCCCTCGACGGTGTCGTGCTGCTCGTCGTCACGTTGCTCACCGCGACCTGTGGTCTCGCTTCCGTCGGTACACTGTATGGAGGCCTTGCCGCAGGGATCAGGGGCCGCGAGACGTTGCTCCCGCTGCTCACGCTCCCCGCGGTGGCGCCCGTCCTGATCGGTGCAACCCGAGCGGTCGAAGCAGCTCTCGGCACGGCAGGCGCAGTGGTGTCGGATGGCTGGCCCTGGGTGGGCCTGCTCGCCGTCTTCGCCGTCGCCTTCGGTGTCGGCGGCACGCTGGCGTTCGGACCGCTGATCGACGAATAGAACGCATACCCACCGACCCCACCCCTGACACCCGGACTCCCCGAGCGATCCACCGCGCATGACCACCTTCGATCCAACCGGCACCGAATCGGTGCCTGTGACGAGCGCTCCGGCGCCGCACGACTCCTACCGGGTCGGTACCGGTACTCGTGCGACCCGCGTGCTCGGCCTGTTCACCATCGTGTCGATGGGGTGGCTGGTGGTGTTCGGGCTCGGCTTCTCGCCCGCCGATCGTGATCAGGACGAGGCCGTCCGCATCCTCTACGTCCACGTGCCGACGATCTGGCTCGCCTATCTCGCGTTCGTCGTGACCGCGATCGCTTCGGCGCTGTACCTGTTCCCGAAGGCGCACTCGCTCGGCTGGGACCGCCTCGCGGGCGCCAGCGCCGAGATCGGCGTCGCCTTCGTCGCCGTTACCCTCGTCGTCGGCGCACTGTGGGGTCGCCTCACGTGGGGCGTGTTCTGGCAATGGGACGCCCGGCTCACGCTCACCGCGCTGCTCTTCGTCTCCTACATCGGCTACCTCGCGGTCCGGCGCCTGGGCGGCACCCACGAACAGCGCGCCAGACGCAGTGCCGTGCTCGGCCTGCTGATCGTGCTCGAGATCCCACTGCTGCACTTCAGCGTCAAGCTGTGGCGCAGCCTGCATCAGGGCTCGACGCTCACCGACCCGAGTGGCGATGTGAAGATGGACGGCCTGATGCTGTTCAGCCTCTTCGTCGGTGTCATCGCGTTCACGCTGCTCTACGTTTGGCTCGTCCTGCACCGCACCCGCGCGATGGCGATGGAGGACCTCCTCGACGACCGGCAACTCGACAGCGCACTCGAAGCCCGTCGAGCCGAGGCCCGGATCGACGCCGCGCCCGAATCCGCCCCCGAACCCGCCCCCGAAGTTGGCACGGAGGACCGCTGATGGAGGACGCCGGATTCATCATCGGCAGCTACCTGCTCACGTTCGGCGTCGTTGCGCTCTTCTCGTGGCGGGTGGTGCGGCACGGCCGCAAGCTCGCCGACCGCGTGCCCGACGACGAGAAGTACTGGGCATGAACATGGATCTCAGTCCGCGCCCGGTACCCGATACGGAAACGCATGGCGGGCGGCGCAAGCGCAAGTGGCTGCCCATCATCGTGCTCACCGCCGTCTTGCTCGCCGGCGGAGTCATCGTCACCAAGTTCCTCACGTCGGCGGTCGACTACTAC
>Ga0255056_10000588_pt1 | contig 11028 bp, 10 predicted proteins | sample Cases_109_1_MG_FD_183639 | JGI IMG/M metagenome (GOLD analysis project Ga0255056, IMG submission 183639) | Seawater microbial communities from Amundsen Gulf, Northwest Territories, Canada - Cases_109_1 | ecosystem: Environmental > Aquatic > Marine > Gulf | place: Canada: Northwest Territories... | reverse complement strand
GATGCAAAAGTTTGAACAGATGGTTTTCAGATTGTTGGTTCTTACGCGCATCACGTATTAGTGAAACAGATAAATTAGCATATTGAACACCCATATCTTCTTCACCGCACTCACCTAAGGTTCGTCAATCAAACCCAACAATTGCAGAGTGACCAAAGTAAGAATACACGCCATCAAATCCACTGGCGTTTGCAACTGCGACATAGGTGTTGTTCATCCATGCCATGGCTTTTGCAACCAATACCTGTTGGTCTTTAGACGGATACATATAGCCTTGACAACGGACGATGAGCTCTGCACCTTTCATTGCACAATCACGCCAAATCTCAGGGTAATTGCCATCGTCGCAAATAATCAGACTGATCTTTAAACCTTTTGGACCATCAGAGACATAAGTGCAATTTCCTGGATACCAGCCTTCAATAGGCACCCACGGCATAATCTTACGATACTTTTGTACAATTTCACCTTTATCATTCATCAAAATAAGCGTGTTATAAGGTGCTTTATTTGGATGATCCTCATGACGCTCTCCAGTTAAGGAAAATACACCCCAAACTTTTGCATTACGACATGCTTCTGCAAAAATTTCAGTTTCATCACCTGGAATACTTGATGCAGTTTCATACATCTCTGTCTCGTCATACATTATCCCATGCGTACTATATTCGGGGAAAATGACCAGATCCATTCCTGGTAATCCTACTTTCATACCTTCGAGCATGCTCGCAATATTACGTGCATTATCGAGTACTTCTGCTTTGGTATGCAGTCGTGGCATTTTGTAGTTTACTACTGCAACGCCGACAGCATCTTTACTACTTGATATATCACCGTGATACATAATTAATCCTCCTCATCTACTCATACCTTATTAATTAAAATTAGGTATAAAGCGACATGTTTTACGAACAAAATTTTAACTTCAAACTAATGTGTTCTCGGTCAACTGTTAATAATTATTTTTCTCCCACACGAACAAAAAAACTTCATGGACATCTGCACCCGTGAGGGCTTTTTGCCCAATCTAATATATTACAGGAACATTTATATTACAGAAACATTATTGGTTCTGTATATTCCAACTAGCTTGAACGCTATGTGTTGCATAACTTTACTAGACTAATTTCTTGAATACGTCAAGGATGCATTGTCTAGATGATATTTGCACTCTTTTTTAAAACAGGATTAGATTGAGAAAGGTTCTAGGCGTCGATTATTGACACCACCATGGGCATTGATTTCACGAATTGTTAATTAAAGTAGCGTTTAATTGAGTCTACTCTATAATAATAGTAACCTCTATTTTAGAGAATAAAAAACACCGACCCTCCATGAAGTTCTTAATGACGTTTAAAGCCTAATTAATATAGTATTATCACCGTTATAAATTAGTCTTGACTAATACCCCCGCTAGAAATCTTAAAAAATTGTAATCAACTTGTTAATAGATTTTATTAATTTTATTGATAAGAATTATTTAATAGCTAAATATAAGTTTGATTGAAACTATAACTACTAGATTACATTTTTAAGAAAAATACAAACCCTTAAGTGATTAATTTTTTTAAACACACGATGTCCGGCATCGCGCAAGTTGTCGTTCAACCATGCTCCTTATCTGGTTTAATTATCTTAGCGAGTATTGCGATCCACTCATGGAAAATGGCAATGGGTGCGTTGCTTGGTTCAGTAATTGGTACCGCAACAGCTAAACTTTTAACATTTGATAGTAAAGATATCACATTAGGAATCTTTGGATATAACGCAACATTAATAGGTATTGCGAATATTTACTTTTTTCAAACCACAGTTACAACAGTTGTTATATTTATCTTAAGCTGTGTGTTATCAGTTTTTGTAACTAAATGGATTCCAAAATATTTAAAACTTCCAACCTTTACTGCTCCTTTTGTTTTTATTACGTGGTTCGTAATACTTATTCAAGACCTTGTAAAACTAAAACCAGCAACTAATATACTTAACTTTACCGACAACATTCACACTGCTGGCCTTGGAGAAGCAGTAGGCCAAGTATATATACAGGGCAACGGAATCACTGGTGTAATCATGTTATTAGCAATTTTACTTTGCTCTAAATCCAGTTTCATTTGGGCTCTCGCTGCAACTATACTAACTTGGTTACTTGCTCATTCTCTTAACTACCTAGACACAAACATCCAAAATGGTCTATACGGATTCAGTGCAGTATTAACCGCCATCGCACTGCAAAACATGAAACCGATTATATTTCCATTAATTGCTATCGTATTAACTGTTTTTGTAACCCAAGCGTTTATTCTATCTGGCTGGCCATCCCTTACCGCACCATTCGTTTTTGTGTCATGGATAGTTACTGTTGCGTACATAAGTTTTGAAAAGTTCTTAAATAGATCGTCAACCCTAGACTGATATAGTAAATTAATTGCGAAAGTTAACGATAGGTTTCGATGTATACGGAACATTAGTAGATCCGTTAGAAATAAGTCATTACTTACGCAAATTAATTGGAGATAAAAGTATATTATTCGCTGAAATATGGAGGCTAAAACAGCTTGAGTATACGTATCGTCGTGGACTTATGAATCGTTACCAAGACTGTGATGTTTGCACACAACAAGCAATGCAATACGTATTGGATTATTTGGATATACGCTTTTCAACTGAAGAAAAAAACAATCTTCTTAACGTTTATAAAACTCTTCCTGCATTTCCAGATTCAATTCCTACCCTTAAATCTCTACAGCAAAGCAACAATATCTTAGTTGCATTCTCTAACGGCACTCCATCAACTCTTAAAACCTTATTATCTAATGCAGAATTGTTTAATTATCTTGAAAAAATTGTAAGTGTTGATACTTTACAAACTTATAAACCTAATCCAAAAGTATATGAACTTCTCGCAAGCCAAACCGGAAATGAACTATCTGATTGCTGGGTCGTATCTAGCAACCCATTTGATGTGATTGGCGCAAAATCCGCAGGTTTACTTGCTGCATGGGTCAATCGAAATAATACTATTTTTGATCCCTGGGAGTATCAACCCGACATCATCGTAAATAATTTGGTTGAGTTCGCTACTCATCTACAGTAAAAAGTAGCGTTAGTGTCTAAACCGTAACTCAAATCACATCATTGATTAACTCATGCTAAAACAAAAATCTAAAAAGAAGCTAAGAACTCGTTCGAAAGCAACACCGCAAAAAAATGCAAATCGCTCTTTGATTTCTGAGAATAATAGTGCTTTTAAGGTTGAACATCATATTGGCGCTGTGATTCGCGAACAACGAAGCACAAATCATTTAACCATTAACGAAGTAGCAGAACTAGCAGGAATAAGCTCAGGAATGTTAAGTCGTATTGAACGAGGCGATGTTTCTGCAAGTTTAGATACATTAGAAAGACTGGCAACAGCATTAGGTATGCCGATGTCATTATTTTTTAGAGACTATGATGTTCCTGAAGGATGTGCACAGCTAGTTAAAAAAGGCAAAGGAATGCAAGTAATCCGAAGAGGCACTAAAAAAGGCCATGCCTATCAATTACTTGCCTATGAACAAGGGCCTGCAAAATCATTCGAGCCATTTTTAATTACTATGGATGATGCAAGTGAAGTATTCCCAAGCTTTCAACACCAAGGCACTGAATTTATATACGTGCTTAAAGGTAAAATTGAGTACCGACATGGGAGTAATACTTATGTTTTGCAGCCTGGCGACTCTTTAATGTTTTCCGGCGAAGTACCCCATGGACCAGAAAAACTTATCAAAGTACCTATTGAGTTATTAGCAATAATTAACTACTCCTCCGAAAATTAGTAAAACCTACCCGCCCTTATTTTATCTTCGAACATCTAAAGACTGATTTGCCACGAAAAAAACCTGCTATAGGATTCCACATACATTTCAATTGATTATTACAATTTACCTGGGCAGTGGGTGGTCTGTATCAATTTAAATTGTTTATTGACAGTAATATTATTTTACGTATAGTAACATTTTGTACTCAACCAATCAGAGCAGACTTCATGTGTGGAATTGTTGGATTATTTTCAAAATCTGAAAATATCGAATCACATTTGGGTGCATATTTAGCGCAGATGTTAATCGAAATGACTGAACGCGGACCTGATAGCGCAGGTATCGCAATTTACAGAACGCCAACGGATAAAAGCCATACCAAATTAACCGTCCTATCTCCCAAGCATGATTATAATTGGAAAAAAGTCTCCGACGATTTAAGTCAACATTATGATGGTCATGTAAATTTTGAAGTACGAGGAAATCAAACAACTTATATCGTTCCTGGTACTGAAGAAGGGATAACCGCATGGCTACATTCACATCATCCTGATCTGAAACTAATCAGTTCTGGTCACGCCATCGAAATCTATAAGGCTATGGGGCTCCCTTCTCACATAATAAAACTCTTCAATATAAAAGAACTTACTGGAACGCATGCTTTAGGGCATACGAGGATGGCCACCGAAAGTGCTGTTACAACACATCATTCGCATCCGTTTTCCACAGGCGAAGATTTATGCCTCGTACATAATGGTTCACTATCAAACCACAATCGTCTGCGCCGAACTCTACAAAAAAAAGGAATTATTTTTCATACTGATAATGACAGTGAAGTAGCAGCTGGTTACATCGCTTCCCGGCTACAGCAAGATGATAATTTAGATGAAGCACTTGCAGCTGCCATTCATGACTTAGATGGATTTTATACTTTTGCAGTTGGCACAAAAAATGGATTTGCTGTTTTACGCGATCCCATTGCATGTAAGCCAGCAATCATAGCTGAAACTGATGACTGGGTAGCAATGGCTTCAGAATATCGTGCTATAGCGGTGCTACCAGGTGCAAAAGATGCACATTGCTGGGAACCTGCACCTGCACAAATATATAGTTGGAAGCACTAAAAACAAAAATGAATGAATTTGATTTAGACCAATCTGAAGTAAGAGAGCTTAATGCAGCATTACATAATTCAGACATTGCAAAAAACCAAAGTAAATGGAAAGTAACCAACACTAAAGGGCGTCATGCTATTGCCGTAGGTATTGATATGGCGTTAGAGATGCTAATAGATGGACATGTCGGTTATTACTGTGCTGGCATGAATAAGCATGCCAATATAACTGTAAATGGTCATTGCGGTCCTGGTGTTGCTGAAAATATGATGTCGGGAACAGTATGGATAAAAGGCAATGCATCCCAGTATGCAGGTGCTACCGGCCATGGAGGTCTACTTGTCATCGAAGGTGATGCCAGTTCACGATGCGGAATTTCAATGAAAGGCATCGACATAATTGTAAAAGGAAATGTAGGACATATGAGCGCATTTATGGCGCAAAAAGGATGCCTTGTTGTGTGTGGAAATGCGGGTGAAGCACTTGGAGACTCATTATATGAAGCACGACTGTATGTGCGCGGAAACATAACAAGTTTAGGGGCGGACTGTATTGAAAAACCCATGCGAGCAGAGCATCAAGCAGAGCTAAAAGCCTTACTTGAACAAGCAAATATATCAGACATTAATGCTGATGAGTTTCGACGTTATGGTTCAGCACGAAAATTATATAACTTCACCATTGATAACATTGACGCATATTAGAAGGATACTTTTATGTCACAACGAGATAACTTACATTCTTGGCTAAAAGAGTCCGCTTCGTTTCCACGACATGTCATTGCCGAAATTCAGCGAGCCGCAAGTACCGGTTTATATGACATAAGAGGTTATGGCGCTAAACGTCACGTCCCTTCTTTTGATGATTTACTGTTTTTAGGTGCAAGCATGTCGCGTTATCCTCTCGAAGGCTATCGGGAAAAATGTGACACCAACGTAACAATCGGAACACGCTTCGCAAAAAAGCCTATTGAGTTAAAAATACCAATAACCATTGCAGGAATGAGTTTTGGTGCACTTTCAGCTCCTGCAAAGGAAGCACTGGGCCGAGGTGCAAGTGAAGTTGGCACTAGCACAACGACGGGTGATGGTGGCATGACCCCAGAAGAAAGAGGACATTCTTCTACTCTTGTATATCAATTACTTCCCTCTCGATATGGCATGAACCCTGATGACCTGCGCAAAGCAGATGCTATAGAAGTTGTAATAGGCCAAGGTGCTAAACCAGGCGGTGGCGGTATGTTACTTGGACAGAAAATAAGTGAACGCGTTGCTGGAATGCGAGACCTGCCTCAAGGCATTGATCAACGCAGTGCTTGTCGACATCCCGATTGGACCGGACCCGACGATTTAGAAATTAAAATCTTAGAATTGCGCGAAATTACTGATTGGCAAGTACCTATCTATATAAAAGTAGGCGCAACACGCACGTATTACGACACCATGTTAGCAGTAAAGGCTGGTGCTGATGCAATCGTGGTAGATGGAATGCAAGGTGGTACTGCAGCTACACAAGACGTTTTTATAGAACATGTTGGTATTCCTATTTTACCTGCAGTAAGACTTGCCGTAGAAGCACTTACAGAAATGGATATGCACCGCAAAGTTCAACTTATAGTGTCAGGTGGTATACGAAGTGGCGCAGATGTTGCCAAAGCATTAGCATTAGGAGCCGATGCTGTATCAATTGGAGTAGCTGCTTTAATAGCATTGGGTGATAACAGCCCTGAATTTGAAGAAGAATATCGTAAACTTGGAACTTCTGCGGGCTACTATGATGATTACCAAGATGGTAAAGACCCTGCTGGAATTAGCACGCAAAATGAAAATCTGGCTCAACGCTTTGATCCAATAAAAGGTGGGCACAAACTCGCAAACTATTTACGAGTATTAACCTTAGAGACACAAACACTTGCACGCGCATGCGGCAAAAGCCATGTTCACAATTTGGAACCAGAAGATATGGTTGCCTTAACACTAGAAGCCGCGGCTATGGCCAAAGTACCCCTTGCCGGCACAAATTGGATTCCAGGTGTTAATAAATTGTGAGATAGTAAAACACTTCATGTAAGTAAAATAATATATTTTATATGCAAAGTAGCTCTAAGATAGTTAGAGTTGTATATATTAAGAAAAAAATAACGGAGATTCATCATGGCAAAAGATTTAGCTCAAATTGCAAAAACAAAAGGCATCAAATATTTTCTTATAAGCTTTGTAGATCTTTTTGGTGTTCTGCGAGCAAAACTTGTACCTGCCCGCGCAATAAAAGGCATGCAAAAAGACGGCGCGGGTTTTGCCGGCTTTGCAGCGTGGCTGGACATGACGCCTGCAGATGGAGATATGTTTGGAGTACCCGATCCGGATAGCTTAATTCAATTACCCTGGAATCCTGAAATTGGTTGGTTGGCATCAGACCTTTGGATGAATGGCAAAGAAGTTGAAGCGTCACCACGAGTGGCACTTAAAAGGCAAATAGCCAAAGCAGAAAAAAAAGGTTACCGCGTTAAAACTGGCGTTGAGTGTGAATATTTTTTAGTAAATCAAGAAGGAACCGAATTATCTGATCCTTACGATACACAATCTAAACCTTGTTATGATCAACAAGCTTTGATGCGTCGCTACCCTGTGGTAAAAGAAATCTGTGATTGCATGCTGACACTGGGTTGGGGTCCTTATCAAAATGATCATGAAGATGCCAATGGTCAGTTTGAAATGAATTGGGACTATAACGATGTGTTACTCACAGCGGACCGTCATGTATTTTTTAAATACATGACAAAAACCATCGCAGAAAATCATGGTATGCGCGCAACCTTTATGCCCAAGCCATTTTCAAATCTAACTGGAAACGGATGCCATTCACATATTTCTATCTGGGATAGAACTGGCAAGAAAAATCTATTTCTAAGTAAAACCGATGAGCTTGGATTATCAAAACTAGCCTATCAGTTTCTTGGAGGCATCATGCAACATGCTGTTTCCATGTGTGCCATATTTAATCCAACGGTAAATAGTTACAAAAGAATCGATGCACCACGAACCACTTCAGGTTCAACCTGGTCACCAACAGCGGTTACTTATTCTGGCAATAATCGCACTCATATGATTCGTGTACCAGATGATGGCCGATTCGAATTACGTTTATTAGATGGAGCCACCAATCCATATCTAGCTCAAGCAGCTATAATTGCATCAGGCCTTGATGGGATTAATAACAAACGTGATCCAGGCGACCCAAGTTTTGTTAATATGTATGAAGAAGGTGAGAAAGTGCGTTCAGCAAAACTACTGCCTTCTACCCTTTTAGATGCGCTTCGTTTACTTGAGAAAAATAAAACACTTAGAGCAGAACTTGGTGAAGAAGTTGTCGATTCTTATATCAAATTAAAAATGATGGAATGGCGCGATTACACAAGTCATCTTAGTAATTGGGAAAGACAAACTACACTTGACTGCTAAAAGATAACGATAAAAATGTACTTTACAAGGATTTTTATAGTAAAGCCTATCTTAGTACAGTTGTGTACCAATTAAGAGATTTGTAATTAAAGATGCCTTTTGGGCTATTAAAATATGGCTTTAGTAAAGCCCATCCTTCAGAGCGACATTTCAAGAAACCTGTCTCGCTTAAGCCTAGCTATGACATTGTAATTGTCGGTGGTGGTGGCCATGGTCTTGCCACTGCATATTATCTTGCAAAGTATTGGGGTATCACCAATGTCGCGGTCATAGAAAAAAGTTATCTTGCTAGTGGCAATACCGCCCGTAATACGGCAATTATTCGATCTAACTATTTAACACCTGAGGGTGTTCGCTTTTACGATGAATCAGTAAAACTGTTTCAAGATTTAAGTAATGAGCTTGACTACAACATTCTTTACTCAGAGAGAGGGCATCTAACCTTAGCACATACAGATGCAGCAATACGCACTTCACGTTGGCGCGCAGAAGTAAATAAGCACCTTGGTGTTAACTCTGAAGTAGTTTATCCAGATGAACTTGCAAAATTATGTCCACATTTAAATTTAAGTCAGGATGTACGTTTCCCAATTATGGGCGCGTTGTACCACCCTCCCGGGGCCATTGCTAGACATGATGCTGTAGCGTGGGGTTACGCACGTGGTGCTTCTGATTGTGGCGTAGAAATTCACACGCATACAGAAGTTACTGGTTTTAATTTTGAAAATAATCGTGTAGTTGGCGTAAAAACTAATCGTGGCGATATTCGCTGTGGTAAAGTTTTACAAGCTGTAGCTGGATTAAGTTCAGATGTTGCAAAGCTTGCAGGGTTTAAGCTGCCAATAAAATCAATCCCTTTGCAAGCTTGTGTTACAGAACCCGTAAAACCTTTCTTAAATATAATAGTTGTTTCAGGGTCGTTACACGTTTATGTTTCACAATCTTCGCGTGGCGAACTCGTTATGGGTGCATCAAGTGATTCATACCCACTCTATTCAACTCGCTCAACTTTAGAATTTAAAGAAGAGCTGATGACGCATCTGCTAGAGCTTTTCCCATTTGCTGGAAAATTAAAAATATTGCGACAATGGGCTGGCATTACTGACATGACCCCTGATTTCAGCCCAATTATGGGATTCACCCCGATACAGAACTACTATATTGATGCTGGGTGGGGCACGTGGGGATTTAAAGCTACACCTGTATGCGGAAAGCGCATGGCTGAAACTTTAGCTACAGAAAAACTACCCGACTTACTTAAACCGTTTGAATTAGAACGCTTCTATCGTTTTGAACAAGTAGGCGAACGTGGAGCTGCTTCTGTTGGTCATTAATAATTTATAGATATGTAACGATGAAATTAATATCTTGCCCTTTAAATGGTTTACGCAACATCTCAGAATTTATATGCGGTGGCGAAGTTAAAGCCATGCCTGATCCAATTTCTGGTAGCGATCATGATTGGGCTGAATATTTATTTATGGAAAATAATACCAAAGGGCTTGTACGTGAATGGTGGATGCATGTGCCTACATCCTATTGGTTTATTGTAGAACGCAATACCGAGACGGAAGAAATCATCACAACTTATCCTGCTAGTAAACTATTTAAACAGCAAAAAGAGATTCGAGAAACGTAATAGTCGAACTAACTAGCAATATTTATATGCGTTTACTCGAACCAAAAGGCTTATATCTTGATCGTAGCAAAACGATCTCTTTTACGTTTGATGGTAAAACGTATAAAGGATTCCAAGGAGATTCAATAGCTAGTGCATTAGCAGCAAACAATACACTATTGCTTTCTCGCTCGTTTAAATACCATCGACCTCGTGGGATATTAAGCATGGCGGGCCGTGATGCAAATGCTTTGGTGCAAGTAAATGATGAGCCCAGTGTGCGAGCTGATACAGCCCCAATTTCACAAGGATTAAAAGTACAAGCACAAAATGTATTTGGAAGTCTAAAAAATGACAGGGGAAGATTTGTAGAGTTATTTGGTAGATTTTTACCCGTAGGGTTTTATTACAAAGCTTTTTATAAACCAAAAGGTGTTTGGAAATACTGGGATACTGTTATTCGTAACTTTGCTGGGCTTGGTAAAGTAGATGTAAATGCTAAACCTTATATAAGCGATAAAGCTTATCTATTTTGCGATGTTGCAGTTATAGGCGCAGGACCCGCAGGGTTAACAGCAGCTTTGCAAGCAGCAAATGCCGGTGCTGAAGTAATATTAGTTGATGAAAATCCCTTTTTAGGTGGCTCATTAAATTATGTAAGGTTTGATGTAGACACAAGTCGAGCAAACTCTTTACGAGAACAACTTATTACAGCAGTTTCCAATCATTCTCTTATTACCGTATACACTAATTCTCAGTGCACAGGTTGGTTTGCAGATAATTGGCTTGCCATTATGTGCAAACATCGCATGCTAAAAATACGTGCGAATACAGTGCTTGCTGCCATGGGTTCAATCGAACAACCCGCAGTGTTTCGAAACAATGATTTACCAGGTGTAATGTTAGGTTCCGCTGCACAACGTTTAATACATTTATACGGAGTAGCACCAGGCACACGGGCAGTAGTTCTTACAGGGAATAATGATGGTTATGGAGTAGCATTGGATTTAATGGAAAACGGCATCCATTTGCAA
>Ga0255056_10000587_pt1 | contig 11029 bp, 10 predicted proteins | sample Cases_109_1_MG_FD_183639 | JGI IMG/M metagenome (GOLD analysis project Ga0255056, IMG submission 183639) | Seawater microbial communities from Amundsen Gulf, Northwest Territories, Canada - Cases_109_1 | ecosystem: Environmental > Aquatic > Marine > Gulf | place: Canada: Northwest Territories... | reverse complement strand
CGCCTGCCCGGCCTGCCCGAGGGCCTGCGCCATGCCATGGGCTACCGCTACGCCCGTGATAGCGGCACCCAGGCAAGCGGCGCCCAGGGGAGCGGCGCCCAGGGGAGCGGCGCCCAGGGGAGCGGCACCCAGGCGAGCGACGAGGAGCGTTCTTGAGCTACAAGGCGCACTTCCGGCGCTTCCTCGACGCGGACCCGGGGCGCCTGCATTTTGCCGCCCACAGCCACCACCTCTGGCCCGACGTCACCCTCGCGGCTCAGGAACGCTGCTGGCGCGACGCGGCGCGCCTGGCCGACCGCAAGTGGGAGCATGTCTTCGGCGCGGTGATCCCCTCGGTGCAGCGCGGCGTCGCGCGCCTGCTCAACCTGAGCCGGCCCGAGGACATCGTCTTCGCGCCCAACACCCACAGCCTGTTGAATCGTCTGCTGTCTTGTTTGCCGCGGGACCGGCCGCTCCGGGTGCTGACCACCGACGGCGAGTTCCATAGCCTGACCCGGCAATTGCGCCGGCTTGAGGAGGACGGCCTGGCGCGGGTCGATTGGTTGGCGGTCGAACCCTTCGACGACTTTGCCGAACGCTTCGCCGCGGCGGCGGCGGCGGGCGGGCACGATTTGGTCTATCTGAGCCAGGTGTTCTTCAACTCGGGCTTCGCCCTGGCCGATGTAGGTGGCTTGGTCGCGGCGGTGCCGGACCCGGAGACCTTCGTCGTCCTCGACGGCTATCACGGCTTCCTGGCCCTGCCCACCGACCTCGCGGCCGTCGAGGCGCGCGCCTTTTACCTGGCCGGCGGCTACAAATACGCCATGGCCGGCGAAGGCGCCGCCTTCCTGCACGCCCCGCCCGGCATCGGCACGCGGCCGCGCGATACCGGCTGGTACGCCGCCTTCGGCGCCCTGGAGCGCGGCGAGGGCGCCCGCGTCGGCTATGGCGCGGACGGCTCCCGCTTCCTCGGCGCGACCTTCGACCCGAGCGGCCTATACCGGCTCGACGCCGTGCTCGGTTGGCTCGCCGAGCTCGGGCTGGATGCCGCCGCCATTCACGCCCACGCGCATCTTCTGCAGCAAAACTTCGTCGATGGGTTATCCGGTCTCGGCCTGGCGGCGCTCGATCTCGGCCAGTTGGTCGTGCCGGAGCCGGCCCGGCGCGGCAATTTTTTGACTTTCCGGACCCCCGCCGCCGGGGAGATTTACGGCAAACTGCTGGCGCGCAACGTCATCACCGACTATCGCGCTGACTCCCTGCGCTTCGGCTTCGGCCTCTATCACGACGACGACGTGGAACGGATCTGCGAGGTGCTGGGCGAGATTCTCGAGTGACCGGCTTGCACTCGTGGAGTCGCGATCGGCTTCATGGAAAGTGGCCATTCGAAGGCAGCGAGCGAATTTTCTGCCTTAATGCGTTCATATTTTCCGCTCAGTGTCATTGCTCCATAAGTTTGGAGCATTGTCATGGTCAGACTGATCGCCGCCGCCATTCTCGTGCTCGGCTCCGTAGGCGCGGCGAATGGCGCTGATGTGTGTGACCGGATTGATGAGCCGACCGAGGAGGATCTGTTCAAGTACGCGGACGAAGTCTTTCATGCCTTGGTCGTTCGAACTGCGCTGTCTGATGAAAGACTCCGGCAAATACAACGCGAGCGCCTTTTGGTCGAAGTCTAGTACGAAATCAAAGAAGTCTTGAAAGGCGACCCGGCCCCAAACGAGCCCGTGGTCACCACCAAATATATTTTGGGCGGATGCGGTCTAAATCTCTTGGCGGGTCAAGAGTATGTGTTCTACACGACGTTTGTTCCCTTTGGCGCAATCGACTGGAAAAGATATGTCGATATCCTCGACGGCACGAGAGGATTGCCCGTGCGCCCCGAATTCATTGAACGGCGCATCGAGCAAATTCGAGAAATAAGGCGCGCGTTGGAGGAATCGTCGTGGCCAGACTGATCGCCGCCATCATTTTCGCACTCAGTTCCTTTGGAGCAGTAAATGGCGCCTACGCTTGCAGCAGGGTTGATCAACCGACCGATGAGGATTTGTTCAAAACCGCGCACGAGGTCTTTCATGCCCTGGTCGTTCGAACGGCCTTGTCCGACGACCACCGTGGCGGCCCTGACGGCGTGCGCTACGTAGTTCAAGGCTGGTATGAAATCAAAGAAATCTTGAAAGGCGACCCGGCCCCGAACGAACCCATTGTCACAACCAATCTCGTTATGGGTGGGTGTGGACTACATCTCCTGGTGGGCCAAGAGTACGTATTCTACCCGAGGCTTGTTCACATTAACAAAAACGAGACGTTGCGATACGTCGACATCCTCGACGGCACGCGATGGCTCCCTCTGGAACCGGGAATCGCCGAACAGCGCGTCGAGCAAATTCGAAAGATAAAACGCCGTGTGGAAGATTCGGAACGCCTCGGCGGCACGCCCTCCCCTACGCCGCCTTGAGGAACGCCCGGTAGTCTTCGATTAGGTCCTTGACCGCGGCCTCGTAGAGGCGCTTGCCGGCTTCCGGGGTGGCGAGGGAGGGGTCGGAGCCGATGCGCCCGTCGGGGAAGCGGCGGCGGTAGTCGGCGGCGTCCAAAATCGGCCCCCGGGGCGCGATCCGGGGCTCCATCGCGGCCTTCTTGATCGCCTCGGGGAAAGCGAACTGGGTGACCGCGACCTCCGAAGGGGTCGCGTGGCCGCCTTCGGACGCGCCATATAGCTCCTTGGACAGGGCCCTGATACCCGGGGTCTCGTACCAGTTCTTGAGCTTGCAGCGCAGCCCGACCTGGTTGGCGCCGTCGCGCGCCAGGCTGGCCTCGGCATAGATCTCCGAGAAGGCGGCGGTCACGGTGGCGATATTGCCGCCGTGGCCGTTGAGGAAGTAGATGCGGTCGAAACCGTGGCGCGCCAGCGACTGCACCATATCGCGCACCACCGCGATCAACGTCGAGGGCCGGAGCGTCATCGAGCCGGTGAAGGCCATGTGATGCTGGGCCATGCCGACCGCGATCGTGGGCGCGACCAGCGCGTCCGCCGCCTCGCCGATGCCCCGGGCGATGAGTTCGGCGGTCAGCGCGTCGGTACCGATCAGGCCGTTGGGCCCGTGCTGCTCGGTCGAGCCGATCGGCACGATGATTCCGGTGCTGTTCTTGAGATGGTCCTCGACCTCGGCCCAGGTGCAAAGCTGCAACTGCATGTATACCCCCCATCGTTTGTCGGTCCTTGGCCGCGCATGATAGGGCGCGCGTGGCCGGAGCGCTAGAGAATGCGCCCGGGGGGTCATGCGCATTCAGCCGCGAGTCACGAAACCCGCGGAGCCGTATGGCGGCGGATCCGGTCGTGGAGAGTCCGTCGGGATGACCTCGCCGCGGCCCGGCCGCGGCGGACGCAGCCTAGTCGACCGCGGTCAGGTTCCCGGCGGCGCTGCGGCCCCGATTATCGGGGACCAGTTCGTATTCCAGCTTCTGCCCTTCGCGAAGCCCGGAAAGGCCGGCGGCATCCACGGCCGAGACGTGGACGAAGACATCGTTTGAACCATCGTCGGGTTGGATGAAACCGAAACCCTTGACCGTGTTGAACCACTTGACAGTCCCGCTGGGCATGCGTCGATCCTCGAAATAATTGCGCCGCCCGGGCCACCGGCCCGGATAGCAACCAGATCCTGGCAAAACCTGAACGACGGCGGCGGTCGGCTCGCAGGCTATGCGATGGCGCCGCCGCCCCCGGAAGCTTACGCGAAAAACCTGGTTGCCGCGACGATAACGGCGTGTAATCCGCATTGTCAACGCGACATTTCCCGCCCTCTAGCGCGCGCAGGCCAGCGCGCTAGAGGGCGGCTGAATGCCCCGTTGGCGCGGTTGACAGGCCACGCCCGCCCACGCAAGATCGAAATTCATTCGAATCGGTGCTTTGGAGTCGTTTCGAAAAGCAATATTAACGATTTGTAATCTACGTTCGCCTATCGCCCCCGGGACCGAAGGGTCAAATGGCTGGGGTGTTGAGATATCCGGGTGTCGGGGGGCTTTCGAATTTGTCCAGATTTCTGGTGCGAACCACTGCCATCGGCCTGACCATCGGCCTTGCGGCGGGTGCCGTGCTGTTCTCGCTTCCGGACCGTGACATGGTGGCGGAATCGCCGCGCGACAAACCTGTTTGGCGCCAGGCGGCAATGACCGACGCTATCGAGCAAACCGCGACGACCGACGGTATCGCGCCGGCGGCGGTGACCGATGCTATCGAGCCGGCGGCGGTGACCGATGCTATCGAGCCGGCGGCGGTGACCGATGCTATCGAGCCGGCGGCGGTGACCGATGCTATCGAGCCGGCGGCGGTGACCGATGCTACCGAGCCGGCAGTGATGACGACCAGTATCGAGCCGGCGGCGGTGACCGACGATGTCGAGGAAGTCGCGGTTCCCGCGGAAATCTCGCGCAGCCTTCAGGTCGGCCGCGGCGATACCCTGATGGCCATGCTGGTGACCGCCGGCGTCGCCCGCCGCGAGGCCCATGAGGCGATCGAAGCGGCGCGCGAATTTTACGATCCACGTGGCCTGAGGCCGGGCCAGGAAATCCGGGTGACCCTCGCCATGGGAGCCGCCACGGGAGCCGCCACGGGAGCCGCCACGGGAGCCGATGAGAGCGGTGCGGATACCCGCCGCCTACTGGCACTCAGCCTTCAGCCCAACGTCGAACAGGAACTGCGCGTCACCCGCGACGCGGACGACGGTTTCGTTGCCGAGACGATCACCCGCCAGTTGCTGCGTGTGGCGATGAACGCGGAAGGGCGGATCGACAACAACCTCTCCACCGCCGCCCGGGACGCCGGATTGCCCATGCCGGTGCTGGTGGAGATGATCCGGATTTTCAGCTTCGACGTGGACTTTCAACGCGAGCTGCAGCCCGGCGACAGTTTCGAAGTGCTGTACGAGGCCCTGTTCGAGGAAGACGGCAGCCTCGCCAAGACCGACGGCGTGCTCTACGCCTCGCTGACGCTTTCGGGCGAACGACTGGACATGTACAATTTCACCCCCCAGAGCGGGCACGACGACTTCTTCGACCGCAAGGGCCAGTCGGTGCGCAAAACCCTGATGCGCACCCCGATCGACGGCGCGCGTCTGTCCTCGCGCTTCGGCATGCGAAAGCATCCGGTGCTCGGTTATACCCGCCAGCATAAAGGAGTCGATTTCGCCGCCCCGCGCGGCACGCCGATCTACGCCGCCGGCGACGGGGTGATCGAATCGGCGGGGCGCAACGGTGGCTATGGCAAGTACCTGCGCATTCGCCACAACTCGACCTACAAGACCGCCTACGGCCACATGACGCGCATCGCCAAGGGGATGCGCCGGGGCAAGCGGGTGCGCCAGGGTCAGATCATCGGCTACGTCGGCTCGACCGGGCGCTCGACCGGACCGCACCTGCACTACGAGGTGCTGCGCGGCGGCCGTCAGGTCAATCCGCTCAAGATCAAACTGCCGTCCGGCGAGAAGCTGAAGGCCGCCGATCTAGAGAGCTTCCAGCGCCACCGCGCAGACATCGACGCCCAGCGCCGGCGGGTCCGCGACAGCGACGCCTTGATCGCCCAGGCCGGCTGCCAGCTCCGGTCCGGGGACGCCGAACCGGACTGCTGACCGGGCGCGCCGGGCGCGCGCCCTGAAACTCCCATGACAGGTATGATCGTCTCGGCCTTTCTCGAGGGATTCGGCCTCGGCGCCGGGCTGATCGTCGCGATCGGCGCGCAGAACGCCTATGTCCTGCGCCAGGGCCTCAAGGGCGAGCACGTCTTCGCCGTGGCCGGGCTCTGCTTCCTGGTCGACGTGGCGTTGATCGCGCTCGGCGCCGGCGGTTTCGCGAGCCTGATCGCCGGCCATGCCGGCGCCACGGACATCATCGCCTGGGCCGGCGCGGCATTTCTATTCGTCTACGGCCTGCGCGCCTTCCACGGCGCCATCAAGCCGGGCACTCTCGAGGCCCGGGACGCCCGAAACGCCGGCGGCAGCCTGCGCGCCGCGGCGCTGACCGCGCTGGCGCTCAGTCTGCTCAACCCGCACGTCTATCTGGATACCGTGGTGCTGATCGGCGGCCTGGCGGCGCAGTATCCGCCGGGCCCGCGCACGGCCTTCGCGTTCGGCGCCATGGCCGCCTCGCTGGTCTGGTTTTTCGGGCTCGGCTACGGCGCCGGAAAGCTGGCGCCGGTGTTTGCGAAACCGCGCGCCTGGCGCCTGCTCGACATCGCTATCGGCTGCGTCATGTGGGCGATCGCCGCCGGGCTGCTGTGGGAGCGGATTTGATACCGGTTCCGCGCGCGCGAGGCATAGCGGACGATCGTTGAATTTCTGTACCCGCCAGCTTTCCGGACGACGCGGTGCATTCGTCGGTCAAACCCAACGAATGCACCGTACTGGCGTCGATAGATGGCCCTTGAATTACGCCCAGCCCAGTTGTTTCAGGCTATGCCCATCATTCCAAATTTTCGTCATGTGGCGAATTTTGCCTCCGTCGAATTCCATATCATAGACATAATCGGCTGCCACTTTCTTGCCGGTCGGCGGGACCGGGCCGCCTTCGCCGGTGTGAGTGCCGTGAAAGACCGCAATAGCACAGACCCTGCCCCTCTCTGCATCGGTCGCGAAACTCTTGAGCTCGTAATTCCCGTCGGGCGTAAGGGTGAGCAGGCCCTTCATCCAATCGGCATAACCTTCAACGGTCGTGATCTCCGCCAAGGCATCGGCTTGGCACGAGAAAGTAGCGCCCTCCTGACAATAGTCCTTGCAGCCCTCCCCACCCTTGCCAGTCTCGCAGGCATCGAAAAAAGCCATCGCAGTTTCAGTAATTGACATATCTGTGGTCTCCCCAATTTGAGGCGTTAACGGGCACGCAGTTCGGTATCCCAGTAACTCTCGGTACAGACGAATTGTCCATCGCCAAAATAAAATGATCCTTTTAAAATGTAAACCGGGGACCGCAGATGTGAATGATACCCCTAGGTTTATAGGTCCTGACCCTAGGCTGCGGCCTCGGGCGCGATGGCCTCGCCGTTGATGATCAGGCCCTCAGCACCGGCGCTCACCTGGACCGCATCGCCGTCGGCGATCTTGCCTTCCAGGATCAGGCCGGCCAGCGGGTTCTGAAGCTCGCGTTGGATAGTGCGCTTGAGCGGGCGGGCACCGTAGACCGGGTCGTAACCCTTCTCGGCCAGCCAGGCCCGCGCCGCGCCGTCGAGGTCGAGCGCGATCTTGCGCGCCTCGAGCATGGCCTGGAGCCGCGCCACCTGGATGTCGACGATGGCAGCCATCTGCTCGCGGCTCAGGCGGTGGAACAGCAGGGTGTCGTCGATGCGGTTCAGAAACTCGGGCCGGAACGCGGCGCGCACCACCTCCATGACCTGTTCGCGCACCGCACCGCTGTCCTCGCCCTCCCCTTGCGCGGCCAGGATGTCGCCGCCCAGATTCGAAGTCATCACGATCAACGTGTTTCGGAAGTCGACCTTGCGGCCGTGGCCGTCGGTCAGGCGCCCGTCGTCGAGCACCTGGAGCAAAATATTGAAGACGTCCGGATGGGCTTTTTCGATCTCGTCGAACAGTACCAACTGGTACGGCCGGCGGCGCACCGCCTCGGTCAGCGCCCCGCCCTCTTCGTAGCCGACGTAACCCGGCGGCGCGCCGATCATGCGCGCGACCGCGTGTTTCTCCATGTATTCCGACATGTCGATGCGGACCATGGCGTTCTCGTCGTCGAACAGGAAGCGCGCCAGCGCCTTGGTCAGCTCGGTCTTGCCGACGCCGGTGGGACCTAGGAACATGAACGAGCCGATCGGCCGGCTCGGGTCCTGCAGGCCGGCGCGGGCGCGGCGCACCGCGTTGGAGATGGCGGCAATCGCCTCGTCCTGGCCGATCACCTGGGTGCTTAGCGCGGCCTCCATGCCGAGCAGCTTGTCGCGCTCGCCCTGGAGCATGCGATCGACCGGGATGCCGGTCCAACGCGATACCACCTGGGCGATCTCGTCCTCGGTCACGTCCTCGTTGAGCATGCCGCGATGCCCGGCCTGCGCGGCCCGTTCCAGGTTTTGCTCGATGTCCGGGATAACGCCGTAGGCAAGCTCGCCGGCGCGCTCCAGCTGGCCCTCGCGCTGGGCGATCTCGAGCTCGCCGCGTGCCTGGTCGAGCTCTTCCTTGAGCTTCTGGGCGCCGGCCAAGACGTCCTTCTCGGCCTGCCATCGGTCGGTCAATTCCCGGGAGCGCCCCCCCAGTTCGGCGATTTCGGCGCCGAGCTTGGCCAGGCGCTCCTTGGATGCCGGGTCGGCCTCTTTCGTGAGCGCGCTCTCCTCGATCTTGAGTTGGATCAGGCGGCGGTCGAGTTCGTCGATCTCCTCGGGCTTGGAGTCGACCTCCATGCGCATGCGGCTGGCCGCCTCGTCGATCAGGTCGATCGCCTTGTCCGGCAGGAAACGGTCGGAGATATAGCGGTTGGATAGCGTCGCGGCGGCGACGATGGCGGAATCGAGAATCCGCACGCCGTGGTGCAGCTCGTACTTTTCCTTGAGCCCGCGCAGGATCGAGACCGTTTCCTCGACGCTCGGCTCGGCCACGAAGACCGATTGGAAGCGGCGCGCCAGGGCGGCGTCCTTTTCCAAATGCTGGCGGTACTCGTCGAGCGTGGTGGCGCCGACGCAGTGCAGCTCGCCGCGCGCGAGCGCTGGCTTGAGCATGTTGGAGGCGTCCATCGCGCCCTCGGCCTTGCCGGCGCCGACCAGGGTGTGGAGTTCGTCGATGAACACGATGATCTCGCCCTCGGCGGCGGCGATCTCCTGGAGCACGGCCTTGAGGCGTTCCTCGAACTCGCCCCGAAACTTGGCCCCGGCGACCATGGCGCCGAGATCGAGCGCCATCAGGCGCCGCTCTTTCAGCGCCTCGGGCACGTCGCCGTTGACGATGCGCTGGGCCAGGCCCTCGACCACGGCGGTCTTGCCGACCCCGGGCTCGCCGATCAGGACCGGATTGTTCTTGGTGCGCCGCGACAACACCTGGATGGTACGGCGAATCTCCTCGTCGCGCCCGATCACGGGATCGAGCTTGCCTGCGCGCGCGGCCGCGGTCAGGTCCTGGGCGTACTTCTTCAGGGCTTGGTAGCTGTCCTCGGCGCTGGCGCTGTCGGCCTTGCGGCCCTTGCGCATGTGCTCGACCGCGCCGTTCAGGCTCTGCGGCGTCACACCGGCCGCCTTCAGCGCCTCGGCCGCCGGCTGGCCGCTGGCCATGGCGAGGGCGAGCAGCAGGCGCTCGGCGGTGACGAAGCTGTCGCCGGCCTTTTCGGCGAGCTTCTCGGCGCGCTCGAAGACCCGCGCCAGATCGCCGCCCAGATAGGCCTGACCGGCGCCGGAGCCCTCGACCTTGGGCAGCTTGGCGAGTGCCGCCTCGACCGCTTCCAGGGCGCGCGCCGGATCGCCGCCGCCGGCCTGGATCAGGTTCGCGGCCAGGCCCTCCTCGTCGTCGATCAGGACCTTGAGCAGGTGTTCGGGGGTGATTTGCTGGTGGCCGGCGCGCAGTGCCAGGCCTTGGGCGGCCTGGATGAACCCGCGCGAGCGCTCGGTATACTTTTCGAATTCCATCGATCCTCAGCCCTCCTCGCCCGCACCCGCATATTTCGCGGCACACGGTCAATGATGCTCGTTAACACTTTCGTACCGTCACCACGCCCGACTTTAGCGGCCCGTGACGCACCAGGCGTTGACCTATGTCACCCGCCTCACACTGGATATGGGGAATGCCGGGAAGCGCGCAAGGGCGGTTGGCGTGGGGCCGTGCCTCGGTTTCAAATTCTGCCGAACCAATGCCTGAACGCCCGGTTTCGATCGGTTGAGGTGCCCCTCTATAGCGGACGTAATCGCCTATAGTGCAAAATGACCGCCCGTGACCCATTGCAGTCTTTTGGTACGGCGTGATATTTCCTATGAAGTGGGTGACCGAGGTGGATACACTAAAGCGGGCAAGCCATGAGAATTCTCGTCACGGGAAGTGCCGGCCATCTCGGTGAGGCCATCATGCGCACCCTTGCACGGACCGGCCATGACGCGCTCGGTATCGACATTCTGGCGTCCCAATTCACCCAAGCGGTTGGTTCGATCGTCGACCGTGGCTTCGTTGAGCGCTGCATGGCGGGCATCGAAGCGGTCATTCACACGGCGACGCTGCACAAACCGCATGTCGCAACGCATAGTCGCCAGGACTTTGTCGACACCAACATCACCGGCACCCTCAATATGCTGGAAGAAGCAAGCCTGGCCGGGGTTGAGAGCTTTGTCTTTACCAGCACGACCAGTGCCTTTGGCGCCGCGCTGGTGCCGGCGGACGGCGCCCCGGCCATCTGGATAACCGAGGACGTGACCGCAATCCCCAAGAATATCTACGGCATCACCAAAATCGCGGCGGAGGATCTGTGCCATTTATTCCAGCGTCGAAAGGGGCTCCCCTGTGTCGTGTTGCGCACCTCGCGGTTCTTTCCCGAAATGGATGACAGCATGGTCCTGCGCGCGGCGTACCTAAACGACAATGCCAAGGCCAACGAATTCCTGTTTCGCCGGGTCGATCTGGAGGACGCCGTGAGCGCCCACCTCAATGCGGTGGAGCGCGCACCGGCGATCGGCTTTGGCCGCTATATCATCAGCGCGACGACGCCGTTCTGGCCGGAAGACCTCGCCGGATTGCACGAAGATGCCGCCGCTGTCGTGCGCCAACGGGTGCCGGCCTGCGAAGCCGAATATCAGCGCCGCGGCTGGCGCCTGTTCCCCAGCATCGACCGGGTCTATGTGAACCGGAAGGCCAGAGGCGATCTCGGTTGGCGCCCCAAATACGATTTCGGCCATATTGTTGGTCAATTGAAAGCCGGCGAGGAGCCCGGCAGCGACCTCGCCCGCACCGTAGGCGCGAAGGGCTATCATGCCGAAGTCTTTACCGAGGGACCCTATCCCGTCGAGTGATCTCGACAAACGACCGCTGTTGCCTAACATCGGCTGTTCCGACCACGCCCTTGGCACGTCTAATTTAGTCCGGCCACCTCAACC
>Ga0255056_10000586_pt1 | contig 11054 bp, 10 predicted proteins | sample Cases_109_1_MG_FD_183639 | JGI IMG/M metagenome (GOLD analysis project Ga0255056, IMG submission 183639) | Seawater microbial communities from Amundsen Gulf, Northwest Territories, Canada - Cases_109_1 | ecosystem: Environmental > Aquatic > Marine > Gulf | place: Canada: Northwest Territories... | reverse complement strand
CTCAACCACAACAGCGGGGTTGTCGTGGTCCATCGAGCGTCGGGCCTGGTGGAGACCAAAGAGAACCTGCGCCTTGTGATAGACGATTGAGTCGGCGGAATTCACATACTTGGCGTCCGGGTTGTTGGTCACCTCGGGGTTGATCTCGTCGATCTTGCGGGCGCCAAATCCCACGGCGTCACCTCGCAGGTCGTGGATTGGGAACATGAGCCGCCCTCGAAAGACGTCGAAGAGACCATGATGACCACGTCTGGAGAGCCCACCGTCGAGCATGGCCTGATCGGCGACTCCGCCTGCCTTCAGGTCCTTGGTCAACGTATCCCAATCGACACCGGCAAACCCCAGTCGCCAATCGTCGATCAGATCGACCCCATACCCACGGCTTCGGAGGTAGGCCCGGGCCGGGCCGGCTTCGGGCGCCTTCTTCAGCCGCTGGTGATAGAAGTCAATAGCGCGCCGAATGGCCTCGACGGCCGCACCCCGCTTGCCCCGACGCTTGGCGTCCTCTGGATCACGTACGAGGGTGATCCCGGCCTTGCGCGCCAGAAACTCGATGGCTTCGCCAAAGTCCACTCCCTGGGTCTCCTCGACAAACGTGAAGACGTCGCCGCCTTTGCCGCAGCCGAAGCAGTGGTATAACCCTCGCGCCCGATCGACCGACATCGAGGGTGTCTTCTCCTCGTGAAACGGGCAAATCGCGGTGTAGCTGCGGCCGGACTTCTTGACCTTGGTGACCTCGGAGATCAGGTCAACCAGGTCCGAAGCCTCACGCACTCGGTCTATGTCGCCTCGTTCTGCCATCGCCTGCCGATCATAAGGAGTCCCGCGACCTCCGTAGTCGGCGGACAGGAGTCTGGATGTCTACCTCACCCGGATATGGCGACAAACTCGAGTCGGATAAGGACCTCGTCACTTACGTTGGCCACCCTGGGGACGTTGGGAATGGCGATGCCGTAGTCGGAGCGGAGAACAATTGTCTCGGCGATGCCGGTGAGAGTTGATTCATCGGCCAGGGTGACAGTGACTTCGAACGTTTCCTCGTTCGTGGTGCCACGCACGGTCAAGTGACCCGTGAGAGTGAACTCGACCGTGTCCCCGGGCGACGCCGAGCCTGACAGCCCATCGACCGAAGTGACGTCGAAGGTGATCAATTCGAACTCATCGACGGCAGAATTGAGCATGATCGGACCACGTATCGCCCGATCCCGGAATGACGAGTCTGTCGCAAGTGTGCGGCCGTTGATGATGATCTGGCTGAACTGGACAGTTGAGAGATCCGAGGGATCCACCTGGACCTGGCCGGCGACAACGTTGGTGGTGCCAACCACGTGGTTGGGAGACCCGCTCAACTCCTCGTCTATCTCGAAGGTGGCGAGCGACTGTGTCGGATCGATCACGAACACTGGATTGGCCGTCCCAGAGCCGGCAGCGATGGTTGTCTCTCCCGCGATGTCAGGCGTGGTCAACTCGGTCGAAGGCTCACCCGACCCGCCTGCGAAATAGACCCAGGCAAGAGCAGCCCCGCCAACGGCAAGGACAGCAGCAACGATCCATCCGATTAATGATCGACTCATCTCATATCACCGGCTCCCAGTTTCTCCAGCGGTGCGATAAGGAACAGTAAATCTCAGGCCAACTTCTCGTCGAGATAGGCCACAAGACCGTCCATGCCAACCCGGTCCTGTGCCATCGTGTCGCGATCACGCACCGTCACCGCGTGGTCGTCGAGACTGTCGAAGTCAACCGTCACCGCGTATGGAGTGCCTATCTCGTCCTGACGGCGATAGCGACGCCCGATCGCCTGGGTCACATCAACCTCGATCATCCAGTGTTTCCGCAGTTCGGCCGCCAGCTTCTCCGAAGGCTCGATCAGCTCTGCCTTCTTGGAGAGCGGAAGGACTGCCACTTTGTAAGGCGCGAGCCGATGGTGGAGCTTCATCACCACACGGGTCTCGTCGTTGACCTGCTCCTCGGTATAGCCGTCGATAAGAAACGCGAAGGTCGTCCGGGTGGCCCCGGCCGCCGGCTCAATCACATGAGGAAAGAACCGCTCGTCGGCCTCCTGGTCGAAATAGCGCAGATCCTTTCCCGAGTGCTCCGAGTGCTGCTTGAGGTCGAAGTCGGTCCGGTTGGCGATCCCCTCCAACTCGTCCCATCCCCATGGGAAGTCGTATTCGACGTCGACCGTGCCCGCCGAGTAGTGGCTCAACTCGTCGTCGTCGTGTGGCCGAATGCGGAGATTCGACTCAGTCATCCCAAGGTCGAGATACCACTGAAAGCGATTCTCCTGCCAGTAGGCAAACCAGTCCTCGCTCTCGTCGGGGGCACAGAAGTACTCCATCTCCATCTGCTCGAACTCACGGGTCCGGAAAACGAACTGGCCCGGGGTGATCTCGTTCCGGAATACCTTTCCCACTTGGGCTATCCCGAACGGGAGTTTCAGCCGGTTGGTACGACGAACGTTCTCGAAATTGGTGAAGATCCCCTGGGCGGTCTCCGGACGGAGATAGATCATGTTTTCTTCGGTGTCGACCGGGCCCATATGGGTCCGAAACATCAGGTTGAACATCCGGGGATCGGTGAACGTATCTCGCTTCCCACATGACGGGCACTGATCAGGGTCGTCGAGTTTGTCGAGACGGAATCGGTTGTGACAGTTGCGGCATTCAACGAGCGGGTCGGTGAACACCTCGGCATGACCGGACGCCTCCCAAACCTGACGGGCCTGAAGGATTGCCGAGTCGAGCCCGACGATGTCGGCACGCTCCTGAACCATCGAGCGCCACCACTCCTGCTTTACGTTACGGAGGAGCTCGACGCCAAGAGGCCCGTAGTCGTAGGCGGATCGAAGCCCTCCGTAGATCTCGGAAGACTGAAAGACAAAGCCACGCTTCTTGGCGAGATTGGAGATTGTGTCGAGGGTCACATCGCTCATTTCGAACGGGCAACGGTGGCCCGGTCCTCTCTCTTAGTCAACCTGGGGCCGATCGTCGGCCGCACCAAAGCGACGGTCACGATTCTGATAATCGACAACGGCGTCGACCAGGGCATGGCGATCGAAGTCGGGCCAGAGGATGCCCGGGAAGTAAAACTCGGCGTACGCGGCCTGCCAGAGCAAGAAATTCGAGAGCCGGTGCTCGCCCGATGATCGAATGATCAGGTCAACGTCGGGCATCTCGGGTATGTACAGAGATGCCTGAATCGAAGCCTCGTCTATGTCCTCGGGTGCGATCTCTCCAGCGACGACTCTCGCCGCCAGGGCCACTGTTGCATCGACGATCTCGCGACGACTCCCATAATTGAAGGCAAACACAAGGTTGAGCTCTGTGTTGCCGGCCGTCTTCTCGGACGCCTCAGTCATGTGCTTGCGGTTCCGATCCGGGATCCGGGGATCCTCCATGTCTCCGGCGAACCACATACGAACGCCCTGGGCGTCGAGTTCGTCCCGACGCCTGGTGAGGAGGTCCTCGTTGAACCACATCAAGAACTCGACCTCTTCATCGGATCGGGTCCAGTTTTCGGTCGAGAACGTGAATGCCGTTACCCATTTGATCCCGAGTTCGAGGGCCCCTTCAACCGTGTCGAAGAGGGCGGCTTCGCCGGCGAGATGCCCCGCAGTTCTGGGGAGACCGCGTGAATTCGCCCAGCGCCCGTTTCCATCGAGGATGAGCCCGACGTGCGCCGGGATCTGGGTTGGGTCGATTCGGGAGGTGTCGAGAGTCACTCCATCACCGCCAGCGAGGCGAGCTTTCGATCGAGGTGGTACTCGACAAACCGTCTGGCGATGCCCATCGCCTCTCCGGAGAGAGCGTCGTCGACTGGAGAGATCTGAGCGAACTCGGCGTTGGCGAGATCAGCGAGATAATCGGTGAGGCCTTCCCTGAGGCGAACGGCACCTTCAGTACGGCACAGGTCGCAGATCGCTCCTCCTCCGGCAAACGAAAACCGATGCAGATCGTCGACCCGGCCACATGAGGCGCATTGCTGCAGAGAAGGGGCAATACCGACAACATCGGCGAGTTTGAGAAGAAAGCTGGTTATCAGGTCCTTGCCGGTCTCGCCTGAATCGAGAGCGCGTAGTCCCCGCTGGAGAAGGAGGAAGAGACGCATCGAAGACTCCCCCTCCTGGGCAACCGCGTCGGCAGCTTCGACCATGGTGCCCGCTGCGAGCACGGCATCGAGGTTTCGCCTCAGATGAGGGAACGGCTCGATAACCGCTACCTGGGTGATGGTGTCGAGGTTGCGCCCTTCGTAGAGAATGAGATCGACGTGTGTGAAAGGCTCGAGTCGTCCACCAAAACGACTCTTCGTCTTTCGGATTCCCTTGGCGACGGTGCGAATCTTGCCGCTGTTCGGGCTGAGCAGGACGACCACCCGGTGAGAGTCACCGAATGGGTAGGAGCGGAGAACAATCCCCTGGTCGTGCCGTATTGCCATGAAGAAGACAGGGTAAAGCCAGAGTCGGATAGTCTTCGGATATGGCACTTGTTTCTGCGACCGAAATCGAGGCGTTCCTCGAAGCGCATCCCGCATGGTCCCTCGCCGGCAGCGAGATAACCCGAACCTACGAACTGGCTGACTTCAACGAATCCATGGGTTTCGTGACGCGGGTGGCGATCATGGCGGAGAAAAGCGATCACCATCCCGATATCGACATTCGTTGGAACAAGGTCACGTTGACCCTGTCCACTCACTCCGAAGGCGGTCTCACCGCCCTGGACCTGGATCTCGCCGATCGCTGCGACGCACTGGTCTGATTGCGGCGTCGGAGTCTTAGGCCTCTTCGAACCCGAGCCGGTCCAACAGTTGGGGACGACGTTGCCAATCCTTCTCCACGCTCACGTGCAGCCTCAGATTCACCCGGGCTCCGAGGAGTCGCTCCAGATCTTCTCGAGCTTCGGTGCCTGCGGTCTGAAGGAGAGATCCGCCCTTGCCGATGACGATGCCCTTCTGGCTGCTCCGCTCGACAACGATCTCCGCAGAAATGTCGACAAGCCCGTCGTCGCGCTGCTCGATGTCGTCGACACGCACGACGAGCGAGTGGGGAAGCTCCTCCCGAAGCCGATCGAGGAACTTCTCCCGGATTAGCTCTGAGATGATGAAGCTCTCCGGCCGGTCGCTCGTCATCCCCTCGGGGTAGTACAACGGCCCTTCGGGCAGGCGGGAGACCACTTCGCCCAGGAGGTCTTCGATCCCATCACCTTCCTTGGCGGAAATCGGCACATAGGCGGCGAAGTCCCAATCACCGGCAACGGCCAACTGCTCGATCACGTCACCTCTCTTCGCCTTGTCCGTCTTGTTGACGACGACGATCACCTCGGCACCAGCTTCCGAGAGGCGCTCGGCGATCAGACGGTCGCCAGGACCTACAGGCATGTTTGCGTCGATTAGAAACAAGACGGCGTCGGCATCACCGAGTGTCCGATAGACAACAGCATTCAGCCTGGTGCCGAGCTCTGTCTTGGGACGGTGCAAACCCGGGGTGTCCACGAGAACTACCTGATACTCAGGCTCCTCCGAGCCAGGTCCGGTCACCACTCCCCTGATCGCGTTTCGGGTCGTCTGAGGGCGAGACGAGGTGATCGCCACTTTCGACCCGACTATTTGATTGACCAGAGTCGACTTGCCCACGTTCGGCCTTCCGACAACGGGCACGAACCCGGATTTCACTGGGCCTCTGCCGCCGACCGGGCGACGACCCTGACCTCCGATACTCGCCGTCCCTGCATTCGAGTAACAGTGAAGGTCAGCATGCCGTATCTGAACTGCTCGCCCTCTTCGGGCACTCGCTCTGCGAGACTAAGGATCAGACCACCGACCGTATCCCAGTCATCGTCGGGGAACTTGGCCCCGGTGGCGTCTGCCAGCTCAGCGACGGCCACTCTCGCGTCCACTTCCCAAAGACCAGGCGCCTCGGAGGTGATGAACTCTTCTTCGTCGTCGGTTTCATCTGCGATCTCACCAACGAGTTCCTCAAGCAGGTCTTCGATCGTCACCAGACCGGCGATGTCGCCGTATTCGTCGACAACGATTAGTTGGTGGGTGTGGCTTGCCTGCATCTCTGCCAGAAGGACCGACGCCAATTTGCTCTCGGGAACGAAGTCGACTGGCCTCATCACAGCCGCGATAGAAGGGCGCTGCCCTTCACCGAGCATCGGCAGCAGATCTTTCACGATCACCATCCCGACCATGTCGCCGTTGCTGGTGACCGGGACCCTCGAGAAGCCTCCAGCGGTTGCCACTGAGATCAGTTCCTCGATCGGCGCACCGACATCGATCGTGATCATGTCGGGACGCGGCGTCATGACCTCTCTGACGATCGTTTCTCCAAATTCGAGGACCGAGTCGATTAGCTCACGTTCTTGCTCATCTGCTTCACCCTCGCCGTTTGAGTGGTCATCGAACTCGTCGTCGGCGTCGGGCAAGAGCTCGTTGGCCCAGCCTCCGATCGCAATTGTCGCCCGAAGCAAACCTGCGGAGCGATAGGCGATCCCTTTTTGACCCCGGCGGCCAATCTGACGGGGAATCAGGTCCCCAACGATGAACACCACAGATCCAACCCCAACGGCGATGAGTATCGAGTTGGATTCCGACTCTCCAGACGCGAGCACGGCCATACCGACTACGGCAGCGATCACCAACAAGGCTGTGGCGACCATCCCTACGGCATGAGGGATCAACTCTCGCTCGTCCAGCAAGTCGGCGACCCGACGAGCGCCTTTTACTTCGTCTGCGGCGTCCCGCAACGCATCAGCCCGCGGTATTCGGGAGATTGCGGTGCCTGCAGCCCTGAGCCATGCGGCAAGAATCAAACAGAGGGAGGCCAGGATCAGCACGGCAAGAGTCGAAACGCCAGTCACCGTCTTACCTTCCCAACCATCCCCAGAATCTCGGCTTCCCGGCCCTCCATCAGAGTGGCTCCTTCGTCGTTCTCGTGGTCATAGCCGAGGAGGTGCAGGATTCCATGAACAACCATCAACGATATTTCGTCGTCCATGGTGACCTCATACTCCTTGGCCTGGCGGTGAACATAGTCAGGAGCAACGATCACATCTCCGATGACGAGAGGCGGCCCGTTCGGGTCGGTTTCGGGAACTACTCCGGGAAGTAGCTCTTCGACCGGGAAGGCGAGAACATCGGTAGGTCCGGCCCGATCTAGGAAACGAGAGTTGTAAGAGGCCATTTCCTCGTCCTCGACGAACAAGAGCGTCACTTCGGTGCCGTCCGGGTAACCCTCCTCGGCGAGGAGCAACTCGGCCAGGCTGCGCAACCGAGGAAGATCGAGTTTTTCGGTCTGTTCATCGGCCAGGAACACGCTCATCGAGCAGACCTGACCCTTGTACTTAACGTCTCGTCCATCAAGATCCGGGGAAGTTCGGGTATGCGATCCGTTGATGATAATGGCCGACCAACGACTCCAAGAATGCCTCTCTTATCTGTGTGAGCTCTCCCAATGTAAGCGGCGACTCCCGCAGCTGGCCGTCTTCGATCTTCTCGTCAATCACTCTGTTGACAACCTTCTCAATCGCATCCGGCGAGGGCTCCTCTGTCTGGAAGACTGCCCGGCATGCGGCCTCCAGAGAGTCGGCCATCATCACGATTGCGGACTCTGCCGTGCGTGGTTTGTGACCGATATGACGGAAGTCGTCAACATCAACATCCTCACCAGACTCGGTACGTGCGGTTTCGTAGAAGTAGCGCATGACGCCGTCGCCATGGTGGCTGACGATGCCTGATGCAACATCAGACGGGATCTTGAACTTTCTGGCGAGAGTGATCCCGTCACTGACATGGCGTCGGATCACCTCCGCCGACTCTTTGGGGGTGAGCTGGTCGTGCGGGTTGGGGATGCCGAACTGATTCTCGATGAAGTAGGTGGGGTTCTCGGTCTTGCCCAGGTCGTGGTAGTAGGCCATCGCTCGGGCGAGGAGTGCGTTGGCACCGATGGCGCGGGCCGCAGCATGGGAAAGGGTTCCAACCATCAGCGAGTGGTTGAACGTCCCGAACGCTTCCTCCTGAAGCAACTGGAGCGCCTTGTGATTTCGGTCGGTGAGATCGAGAAGACTCAGCGAGGTCGTTATGTCAAAGGCGGACTCGAAGAATTGAAGTGCGGCAAGGCCGATCAGCGAAGCGACAAGAGAGATGCCAAACGCCCAAAGCATCGAGGTTCCGATGAACTCGAGGGGGACATTGACCGCTGCCCCGAATATCTCGACCGGCACGTCCTCGGGAGTCGCGTGGAAGAACCAGGAAGTGGCTGCAGCGATTATCGCGGCGGTTACCGATGAGTAAAGGACCGCCCTCCGGAACGCACCACGACTGCTCACCGAGCTCACGAAAGGAATCGGTGCCATCGTTGCCAGCAGTGCATAGACCGCCAATCCGGTGTCTCTGGAACCAACCGCGGCGAGGACCCCCACCGATAGCGCCATCAGCACAGCAATACGGGAGTCGAACAGGACCGCCGTCATGAAGCCGAAGGCGACCGCCGGGAGCACGTACCAACTGGTGGCACTCTCAAGGACCACCGTCCCTCGAACCGCCGCCGCGGCAAGGACCAGGAGAATCCCCAGCAACGCAACCATTCTCGGTCGCGACCAGTACTCGGGGCGGAAAGTGGCCAAATACAGGCCGAGAAGACCGACCAGGACCGCGAGAACAGCCAACAAGCCGCTCTCCCCCTGGACCGCTGAGACCAGTGAGGTCGTCTCTTCGATCGCATCGATGTCGAGCTGGGTGAGTGGCACACCCTCTTCCACGATCTTGTGATCGGTGGTGTAGGTGACGACGACAGACACCACTGCATCGGCTGCGTCCTGCCTCAGCCGCTCGGTTTCTGTTACATCAACCAGATAGTTGGGCTGGATAAACGTGGCTACTACCGCCGCGGCAGCCACACTATCCATGGTGTCTTTGTCGGACTCCGGGGGTAGATCGTCATAGAAGACGACGGGCGGACTCGTCCTAATCCGCTGCCTTGTCTCGGTCATCTGTTCTGACCTGATCTGGAGACCGAACTCCTGATTGGCCCTTGCTATCGAGGCGGTGCGGGCAATTGGGAGCCGTGAGCTCTCCCCCAGGGCCACCCGAACCACGTCATCGGATGCCGTCAGAGCCAACGGCAGAGCGGCATCGAAATCAACGAGATGTGTGGAAGAGATTGACTCAGCAATCTCGGCCACAGGCACCAGATTCACCACAAAACCAACTGGCGTGGTCAGACACTGTTCGGCCTCAGCGCAAGCAATCTCTTGCCGGATGTCTTCGCTCCCCGGGGTATACCCGACCGGGATAGCGTCGTCGCTGTGGTCCACAGTCACGATTGCGACGTTCGCCCCGGTTACCACATCGAGGGTCCAGAATCCGCCGAAATCGGTTGTCACCGTCTCAATCTCCCCTGAGACGTCGATCTGGACCACCACACCTTCGATTCCCTTGTCGACGCGCTCGGCCTCTGCGTCGGGCTCGAACAGACCGTTTTCATCTACGTCGATGAAGACCACACCTGAAAGCTGAGACGGCAGAGGAGGCAATGTTGTGGTCGTGTCCTCGGTTCCGGGATCGGCCTCCGGTGGTGGTGTAACGGTCTCCTCGGGTGCCGTAGTCGGCGGGGTGGGCAACGGCAGGACGAGGACACTGGCTTCCAGGTCGTCGAACACGCCGTTGATATCTGCCCTGACCGCGTCCTGGACCTCGGGGACAAGCCGGTACTCATCGGGAATCGCGTTCCAGGCTTCTTCCTTGGCCGCCTCGGTCGCAGCGGTGTTCTCAACCTCGGCTTCACGCTCGGCCGTGTAAGTCCGCTGCGCCAGTTCTCCCACAACCAGGGTTTCGTCCACGGTGGTCGGCCCAAGCGACAGCACGCCCCAGGCTGCGACCACTGTCGCCAGAAAGATGGCGCCTCGGACGATGGTCGGACGTCGCATCACTTCTGTTCCGTCTCGAACTTCTGATAGGCCTCGACGATGGAGGCCACTATCCGATGGCGGACCACATCACGCGACGTCAACTCGATGAACGAGACACCGGGTATCTCACGCAGGATCTGGCGAACGATCCGCAGCCCCGACCGGCGGTCTACCGGCAGATCGGTCTGCGAAACGTCACCGGTGATGATCATCTTGGAATTGAAGCCAAGACGGGTCAGAAACATCTTCATTTGCTCCGGAGTCGTGTTTTGAGCTTCATCGAGGATCACACACGCATCGTTGAGACTCCTTCCACGCATGTAAGCGAGCGGAGCTATCTCAATGGTTCCCCGCTCGACCAGAGATGCCGTCTCCTCCGGGCCGAGCATGTCCCAGAGAGCGTCGTAAAGAGGTCGCAGATACGGGTCGACCTTGGCGCTTAGATCGCCAGGAAGAAACCCGAGACGCTCGCCGGCTTCAACCGCCGGTCTGGTGAGGATGATGCGGCGAACAGACCCGCTGATCAGGGAGTCGACTGCGGCTGCCATCGCCAGATAGGTCTTTCCAGTTCCGGCCGGACCGATTCCGAATGTGAGCGTGTTCTGTCGGATGGCCTCGATGTACTTCTGTTGTCCATGGGTCTTCGGTCGCACCATCCGGCCTCGACCCACCGGGATCCCATCCTTGAGAACGCCGGAAGGGCTGGGCACATCGTCACGGACCATCTTGACGACCTCATCGACACGCCTGCTATCGATGGCGTGACCCTCCTGGACCAAAATCAGGAGCTCGCCGAGGGCAGTCACGGCCGCCTCGACCATGTCCTCTTCACCTTTGAGCGCTATCTCGTCACCGCGCGCGACAAAGCGAACCTCCGGAAAGTAAGTCTCCACCTGCCGAAGGTGGCGGTCCGACTCCCCGAGAAGTTCAAGCATCAAGTGATGGGACGGGACGCGTAAGCGTGATTCGATGTGGTCAGAGGACACAGGGATGACGTCCAGGTTGCGACGCCGATACTGATTCTATCGGCCTATCGGGGCTGAGCTGGAGAAATGCGGCGTCAGGTTGATCTGTCGGTGTCCGTCTCGACAGAAGCTTCCATGAGCGTTGCCAGGACTACCTTGTCGGAGTCGCTGACTTCGTTGG
>Ga0255056_10000585_pt1 | contig 11065 bp, 12 predicted proteins | sample Cases_109_1_MG_FD_183639 | JGI IMG/M metagenome (GOLD analysis project Ga0255056, IMG submission 183639) | Seawater microbial communities from Amundsen Gulf, Northwest Territories, Canada - Cases_109_1 | ecosystem: Environmental > Aquatic > Marine > Gulf | place: Canada: Northwest Territories... | reverse complement strand
TGCGTGGTTTATCAGTTGGCCTCAGGAAGCCCGCACGGCGGGCGAACAAACCCGCCACCGACCTACTTGGGCTGCATCCGAATCGCACCGTCCAGTCGAATTACCTCACCATTGATCATCGTGTTGCCGTAGATACTCGCAACAAGACTGGCGTATTCATCCGGCCTCCCAAGCCGCGGCGGAAACGGTACCTGCGCACCGAGTGACTGCTGCACCTCTTCCGGCAACCCTGCCATCATGGGCGTCATGAAAATTCCGGGCGCGATGGTGTTGACGCGAATGCCGAAGCGCGCAAGCTCCCGGGCGATCGGCAACATCATGCCGACAATGCCGCCTTTTGAGGCCGAATAACCGGCCTGTCCTATCTGGCCCTCAAATGCCGCGACCGATGCAGTGTTCACAATGACACCGCGCTCACCCTCTGCGTCCGTGTCGTTGCTTTGCATGATATTGGCCGCTTCCTTGGTCACAATAAATGAGCCAATCAAATTGACTTGTACGGACCGGGCAAAATTCTCGGCCGGCATGGGGCCGTCACGGCCCAGCACCCGCGCAGGTAGCAGGATTCCGGCGCAGTTGACCGCCAGCGTAATGCCACCCATGAAATCAGCGGCCGTATTGCACGAATTGCGCACGCCGTCCTCGGATGTTACGTCGGTCCTGACAAATGTTGCCCTGTCACCCAGTTCCTGCGCACTTTTCGCGCCCTGTTCCTCATTTACGTCGAGCAATACGGCGTGCCCACCCGCATTCACGACCGCCGTCGCGCTTGCCAGACCAAGCCCGGAGGCACCGCCTGATATCACTGCTTTCGCAGATTTGAGATCCATAGTTTTCTCCGGGGCTAAACTTCGATGCCAATAGCAACGGCTTCGCCGCCGCCAATACACAGGGACGCAATGCCCCTGCCACCGCCGCGGTGACGCAGAGCATGCAGCAGCGTCACGATGATTCTTGCGCCTGAGGCGCCAATTGGATGGCCGAGTGCACAGGCACCGCCGTTTACGTTGACTTTGTCATGCGAGATACCGACGTCGTGCATCGCTGCCATTGTGACGCAGGCAAACGCCTCGTTGATTTCGTACAGCGAGACACTGTCAACGCTCCAGTCCAGCAGTTTGTGCAGGGCCTTGATAGCGTAAACCGGTGCAGTGGTGAACCACTCGGGTTCATGTGAGAAGCCTGAGTGTCCGATAATGGTTGCAAGCGCAGTAATACCGCGTTTTTCGGCATCGCCTGCACTCATCAACATGAGCGTCGCCGCACCGTCTGAGATTGACGACGAGCTGGCGGCGGTAACGGTGCCGTCCTTTCGGAAGGCGGGACGCAGCTTCGGGATTTTATCGATATCGAGCGCAAGCGGACTTTCGTCCTCGCTGATAACGGTTTCGCCGTTACGAGTTTTTGCGGTGAGCGGCACGACTTCGTTGCTAAAACTGCCGTCAGCCATGGCTCTGCGCGCGCGAGTGACCGACTCGACAGCAAATTCGTCCTGCGCCTGGCGGGTAAAACCGTATTTGTCGGCTGTAAGCTCGGCGAAGTGTCCCATCATATTGCCGTCATAGGGACTTTGCAGGCCGTCAAAGAACATGTGGTCAAGCACTTCCTGGTGTCCCATTCGATAACCACTGCGCGCCTCGGGCATCAGATACGGCGCATTCGACATTGACTCCATGCCGCCGGTCACAACAATGCGGGCGCTACCTGCCCGGATCAGATCGTGTCCGATCATCGTGGTCTTCATGCCAGAGCCGCATACCTTGTTAACGGTTGTGCAGCCGGTGCCCAACGGAATGCCGGCCGCCAGCGCCGCTTGTCGTGCCGGCGCCTGACCAAGGCCGGCGGGCAATACGCAGCCCAAAAGCACTTCATCGATGTCAGCGGCGTCTATACCGCTGTCGGTTATGCAGGCGGAAGTTACCGCAGCCGAAATCTCCGGGGCCGCAAGTGGACTCAGGGCGCCCTGAAAAGCCCCCATCGGCGATCTGCGCGCGGCGACGATGACGATCGAATCTTTGTTCATAGTGTCTTAACCAGGAATGCCAGCGTTTACTGCCCGATATTCGGTTGGCTGGCGGGCTGCTGATTATTCACAAGCAGATCGGGCTCGTCCAGCACCTCGAGCATTCTGCCACGTGACAGCTCTGCCAGTTCAACGCCGTTTCGATACGCAGCGTCGGAGCCGTCGATTGCCGTGAGAATGTCTATTCTCACGCTGCCCGGAACCGGCAAGTACTTGTTAGCCGGCAGTATTTTCCGCGAACCACTGATTACGACAGGAACAACGGGTAGTCCGCCCTTGATCGCTGCCGAGAATGCGCCGGCCCGAAACCGACCCAGACCAGGTTCGCCAATAAATGTGCCTTCCGGAAAAAAGGCCAACGACTCTCCGGCGCTGGCGGCTTTGACCAGCGTGCGGGCGTCTCTGGCGCTGCCGGCGGTTTCAAAGCGTTCGACGAATTTCGAGCCCGCTCGTCTCAAGACAAAATGCACGACCGGAACGTCCCGCATCTCGCCTTTGATGACATAGGCGAATCGAGGCGGCAAGAGAGCCTGCAGAATCACTCCATCGAGATAACTGCAATGATTCGCCACCACGATGCAGTGGTGATCGGGCAGGTTCCCCAGACCCTGCACGGATGTCCGAATGCCGGCAAATGCGAAGAATCCGCGTGCCCACAGTGTTAGCAGCCGGCGGCGCCGGTCTATCCCAGGCACGAATAGCGTGGTTAACAGCACCAGCAGAATCGCAACCAGGAATGTGAGCCAGGCATATATCCCGTACACGAAATGTGCGATCGCAGTCCCGGTCCTTCTGAATAAATCAATCATAATCAACGCTCATTGGCGGCGATTATGCCGATTTCGGTCGGGTTGCAAAAAACGAGTCCACATTTCGCGTATGACGACATTTACAGTGGCAGGCAGAATCTGCTTTGCCGCAACCGGAGATTCCGGCACCATCTGTGACGCAGATCACTTTATGTTAACGCCTTAATGAATTTGTGACAGCGATCACGCCGATTTGCAAACCGCCTCATCATACTCAAACCCTTGATAAATCTGCTACTTGGCATATCTGGCCACGTTTCTATTGGGATCTGGTGGGTTTGCGCGAAAGATTAATCGCGGCACATGTTACCAGCCGGATACCTGATAAGAACGCCCATGCGCTAAAGCTGCTGAAAGCACCGGACCCGATGAAATCTATGGCACGTCATCAGAACAAAAAGACAACAACGTCGCCGCCGGCGAGTTCCGAAGAACTGGTCGATAAATTTCTGGACGCGATCTGGATGGAACGCGGCCTGTCTGTAAATACGCTGGGTGCATATCGGGCCGATCTGATGACGCTGGGACGCGGCCTCGCAGAAAACAACATTTTGATGGAATCGGCAGAAAAGGCCGATCTGCTCGAATTCATCGCCAAGCGCGTCGAAAGCGGTGCAAAACCTCGCTCGACCGCGCGTCAGCTATCGAGCTTCCGGCGTTTCTTCCGTTACATAATGCGAGAGGGTCTGCGTACAACGGATCCTACGGCCGACATCGAAATGCCACGAATTGGCCGCTCTCTGCCGCAAACGCTGACAGAAGACGAGGTCGACGCGTTACTGCATGCACCGAATACTGACGAGTCACTGGGTCATCGTGACCGGGCGATGCTTGAATTGCTGTACGCAACAGGATTGCGCGTTTCTGAATTAATCAATCTCCGGCAGTCCCAGGTGAATTTTAACCAGGGCGTGTTGCGCATCGTAGGCAAGGGGGACCGCGAAAGACTGATTCCCCTGGGTGATGAATCGCAGCGCTGGTTACGCGACTTTATCGACGGGCCCCGCATGGAAATATTGCTCGAGCGGCAGACCGATTACCTGTTTCCGACCCGCCGCGGTGACCGTATGACACGGCAGGCGTTCTGGCACATCATCAAGCGCTATGCGCAGAAAGCCGGCGTCGAGAAAAAGCTGTCTCCGCACAGTCTGCGACATGCCTTTGCCACACATTTGCTGAATCGCGGCGCAGACCTTCGGGTCGTTCAGCTACTGCTCGGGCACAGTGATTTATCGACGACGCAAATTTACACGCATGTGGCCCGTGAGCGCCTCAAAGACCTGCACGGACAGCACCATCCACGCGGATAATGCGGTCGCAACCGGCACGTACTCTGCTACAATTCCGGCCTGTAATAGTGATTCTGATGGAACCACGCCATGAACCGCATGGTCGAATCCCTTAAGCGTCACAGAACCAGCTGTCACATTACGCCTTCTGGCATGCAATGCCGCGAGCCGTTGAGGAATCCCAGTAAATGAAAAGATTTTCCCTGTCCAATTGCGTCTGGTTAGCGTTCGCGAGCAGTATTATCATGCCGCCGGCGTTCGCCGATATCGATACAGAGGAACTTGACCGCGTCCGGACAAAAATTTCCGCTCAATTCAGCGAGATCAAGCCTGAACACATTCATCCCAGTCCGATTCCCGGCTTTTACACGGTGCGCAAGGGTGCGATCGTGGCGTATGTGTCGGCTGACGGGCGCTATCTGTTTCAAGGCGACCTGATCGACCTCGAATCGCAGGTCAATCTGTCAGACATTGATCGCAACGCAGCGCGAGTTGAAATGTTGTCGGCTGTACCGGACGACGAGACCATTACATTTTCGCCGGAAGAAGTTCGCTACAGCGTTGCTGTCTTCACCGATATTGATTGTACTTATTGCAGGCGCCTGCACAGCCAGATCGACGAGTACCTCGCGAATGGCATTGAGATCCATTACTTCCTGTACCCGCGAAGTGGCCCCACATCGCAATCCTGGGTAAAAGCACAGAACGTCTGGTGTGCGGACAATCGCAATGAGGCACTGACGCTGGCCAAGCTCGACAAAAGTTTCGACACACACAACTGCGACTCATCAATCGTCAACAGACATTACTCCATCGGGCGCGATGTAGGACTGACGGGTACGCCTGCGATCGTGCTGTCCGATGGCACGTTGATGCCGGGTTATCTTTCGCCCAACGATTTGATGCAGCGTCTGTTAGCGGTAGAAAATATCGCCGCCAATTAGAACGCCGGCCTATTTCGTAGCACGATTTCGAAACACGCTGTGCGTGTGAACGCCATTATTTTTTCCGTCGTCTTCAAGATATTTCTTTAGTGCGAATATGCCGCTTTTGAAGGCGATGTCATTCCACGGTAAAGCATCACGGTCGTACATGGCGGTCTCCAGAGTTTCGTCGCCCGCGGCATGACCGCCTTTGAGGCTTGCTGCAAAAAACAAATGCAACTGTCCGGCTTCAGGAATATCGACGGCCGCGAACAGGTGGCCAATTTCAACCTCGGCGCAAGCCTCCTCGCGGGTTTCCCGGGCGGCACCTTCGGAAATTGTTTCGCCGAGTTCCATAAATCCTGCCGGAACGGTCCAGAAACCATAGCGCGGTTCTATCGCCCGTTTGCACAGAAGTATCTGCCCGTCACGCTCGGGCACGCAGCCCACGACCACCAATGGGTTCTGATAGTGAACCTTGCTGCAGTCGGGGCAAACCCAGCGCTGGCGATTGTCGCCCTTGGGCACGATTTGCTCGACCAGGCCGCCACAACTCGAACAATATTTCATAGGCAGTAACTGCTGTAATCTTGAGATTCAACGGGGTTGTATTAATGGTGCCGAGGGGGGGAATCGAACCCCCACTTCCTTTCGAAAACCGGATTTTGAATCCGGCGCGTCTACCAGTTCCGCCACCCCGGCAAGGGTTTTAGGCGCGGCGCAGTGAACAGGGTCGCTGCCGCCGAACGGCGCCAAGTATATGCGCGGCGTGCGGCTACCGCTACCGAGGATTGCCGGTGGCCGTGCAAAAACTACGCGGTTTGCGCCGGGCCACAAGATTATTTCACCTCTGTGCGACTATTCTTCGGCAGTAAGCATCTTACAATCGACATATGAGCAAATTTGCTGACATTCAGATCGACGCAGCGATTATCAGGCGGGCGGCGCGAGGCGAAGCGAAAGCGCACGAGATCATATACCGGGCATTTTCGGCGCCAGTGTATTCGATCGGGCTGCGATTCACCCGGGTGCCAGCGCAGGCTGAGGATCTATTGCAGGAAACCTTTATTGAGGTGATGCGCAGTATCGGCAAGTTTCGCGGCGAGGCTCCGCTGGGTAGCTGGATACGGCGAATTGCGGTCTCCAAGTCGTTGATGTTTCTGAGGTCCGCGTGGCATAGCCGGGGACAGAGTCTCGATGACGACTGGGACGACACGACGCCCGCGCGAGCGGGCAGCCATGGCGCTGCCAGCAGTCCCGACGAGGCTCTTGATCTGGACGCGGCGCTGGCGAATCTTCCGGCAATCGGCCGTACCGTAGTCTGGCTGCACGATGTCGAGGGATTCACGCACAAGGAAATTGGCGGGTTGATGGGAAAAACCGAGAGTTTTTCGAAATCTCAGCTATCCCGTGCATATCTAAGGTTGCGGCCGATGCTCGACGCAGAACTGAGAGCCACGGAATCAGGCGTCGAAAGTGAATTGCTCGAACGCTGCTAAGCGACGGACGAATGAAAGGGTCAGACATGACAGATAACGAAGAACAGGACGAAACCATGAATTGTGGATTAAGCGTTGCAGAGCGCGACTTGCTGCAAATTAAGTTGCGGGAGCTTTCGGACACGGTGCCGCCACGGGCAGTGTGGACGCGAATCGAAGAGCAGGCGCGAGCCGAAGGCCTGTTTTCAGGACACCGGCACCAGGAGACACTAAAATGGATCGCCGGCGCTGCCGTGGCTGCAACCGTGGCGATGATGGCGTTGAACCTGCCTCTAACCGAGCCAACAGGTGAAACCGTACCGACCTCAAATGACGGCTCCGAGAGCATTGTGCCGCGTGATCTGAATGCCTTGAAAGTAGAATCGCAGCTTCTGGAAAGAAATCTGCGCCTGCTGCCGCAGGACCCGGCGGTAATGAAGGTGAGTACGGTGACAACGATTCGCGAACTGGAAGATCGCATTTCGGCTATCGACTATCGCCTGAATGATCGCACGATCAAACTTGAACCAGTACAGGAAGAAATTTACTGGCGCGAACGCGTGCGACTGATGGGACTACTGGTCCAGTTGCGTTCCGCGCAAGCGCAACGGCTTTCTTTTTAGTAATGCGACTAAGGGATGTCCCGGGGATAAACGCAGGTAGACGGCAAAAGTGGATTTTTGGAGTTTGGATATGAATTTTTGCAACAAATTTATGGCAGTGCTGGTCCTCGTGACATTGAACGGCCCAGTCATCGCGCAGGACGCAAGCGAAGCTGCGCGTGCTGCGCAGGCGGAGGAAGTTGAACTCCGCATGCGTGAAGCACAGCAGCAACTCGAGGAAGTCGCGCAAAGAATCGCCCAATTGAGTGCGGAGCAACTGGCACAGGCCGGTGAATACGAAAATGAGTGGGTTGTCGAAAGCGACAGGTTGTTGCTGGGCATAACCATCGGTTCGGACGACAATGGCAAGCCCGTAGAGGGCGTCGAAATTATGGGAATCACTCCAGGAGGCGCGGCCGATGATGCGGGCCTGCGGTCTGGCGACATCGTGACCGCGCTCAACGGTGAATCGATAACCAGCGACAGCAGTTATGAAGCCAATCGAAAACTCCTGAATTTCATGGGGGGGGTAAAGGAAGGCGATATTCTCGACGTTGACTATTTGCGTGACGGTAAGAGTGGCTCAACCGAATTATCGCCGCAACAAGGAAGCGCGAGGACCTTCAGTTTCGGCTTTGGTGATGCGCATATGGGCACGCGTGTCGCACCATCTGCTCCTAACGCGTCGGTATTTACCTGGGTGAACCGATCTGGTGGACACGGCTTTGGCGATATGGAGATGGTCGAACTGAACGAAGACCTCGGCCGATACTTTGGCACCGATTCCGGACTATTGATCATCAAAGCGCCGGAAGATAATTCTTTCACTCTGCGTGATGGCGATGTCATCAAAAGTATTGACGGGCGTATACCGAAGGATCTTCATCACGCTGTTCGTATTTTGAGTTCCTATTCTAGCGGCGAGACCGTTAATATCGAGATCATGCGCGATAAGAAAAAGCAGAAGCTGACTATCGCGGTGCCGGATAATCGGCACAGCTTCCTGAACGCGGTACCGCCAGCAGCGCCGACGGCGGTGGTTGTGCCGCGGATCAGAGTGGTTCGCAGGGTCGAAGAGCGAACGTAAGGCAGCGTCTGCCCCCGCAATGCGATTGATTTCCTGACCACGGCAGAAGCATCGCCAGAACAACCTGCTACCATGCGCGCCCATGCAACTTGCCGATTTCGATTATGAGCTGCCGCCGGAGCTGATCGCAACACATCCGACTCCGCGGCGTCGCGACAGTCGACTTCTCTATCTCAATCCGTCAGCACAGGAAGTTGATGACCGGATGTTTCGTGACCTGCCGGCACTACTGCGGTCCGGAGATCTGCTGATCTTCAATGACACGCGGGTCATCCGGGCGAGGCTGCATGGACACAAGCAAACCGGCGGCAAAGTTGAGATTCTGCTGGAAAGGCTGCTTTCCGATACGCGGGCGCTGGTTCACATCAAGGCAAGCAAAGCACTCAAAACCGGTTCGCTGATACTACTGCCCGATCAATGCACGGCTTCAGTCCAGGATCGAAAGCGCGGACTGTACGTAGTGGATTTCAGCCGAGACCCGGGTCCGTATTTTGAGGAGCATGGCGAGGTCCCGCTTCCGCCTTACCTCGGCCGCGACGCTGAGTCAGCCGACGACATACGCTATCAAACCGTTTATGCAAGAGAGGACGGCGCGGTCGCGGCACCAACGGCCGGCCTGCACTTTGACGAGGAAATGCTTGCGGAGACGCAATCAATGGGCGTGCGCCACTGCTTTGTCACGTTACACGTGGGTGCGGGGACGTTTCAGTCGCTACGCAATGACGATCTCGAACAGAACAAACTGCACTCTGAACGAATTCGGGTTGACGAATCGGTGTGTGCAGCCGTCGCAGAAACCAGATCCAGCGGCGGGCGCGTCATCGCGGTTGGCACAACCTCTGTGCGCGCAGTCGAAACTGCGGCGCAAAGCGGTCAATTGAAACCTTTCGACGGCGAATCGAATCTGTTCATCCTGCCCGGATATCAGTTCAAATCAATCGATTGCCTGATTACAAATTTTCATCTGCCTCAATCGTCGCTCCTGATGCTGGTAACCGCGTTCGCCGGTATTGAGCGCGTTCTCGCCGCCTATGATCACGCGGTGCACGAAAAATATCGGTTTTTCAGCTACGGTGATGCCATGTTTATTGACCGCATGCAGGCGACAGACATTTGAAGCTCGACGTTCGGACAAACTCGGGTGCGGCAAGACAGGGAGAGCTGAGCTTCCGCCGCGGAACGGTGCAGACGCCGGCGTTTATGCCGGTTGGTACCTACGGTACGGTCAAAGGCGTTACGCCCGAGGAAGTTGCCGCTACTGGCGCGCATATGCTGCTCGGCAATACATTTCACCTGATGTTGCGTCCTGGCGCGGAGGTTATCCGCCGGCACGGCGGGTTGCACGAATTCATGAATTGGCAGGGTCCGATTCTTACGGATTCCGGTGGCTTTCAAGTGTTTTCACTGGCTTCCATGCGCAAACTTAGCGAGGAAGGCGTGCGATTTCAGTCGCCGGTCAATGGCGATGAAGTTTTTCTGACGCCGGAAAAGTCAATCGAGGTTCAGCACGATCTCAATTCCGACGTGGCGATGATTCTCGATGAATGCACCCCGTATCCGGCAAGCGAAAAAGAAGCACGTGAATCGATGGAATTATCTCTCGGCTGGGCGCGCCGCAGCCGGCGACGATTCGATGAACTGAAATCCGCACAGACTGAACGCGGCGAAGCGCTATTCGGCATCGTGCAGGGGGGCGTTTACGATTCGCTCAGAAAAGAGTCGCTGGGCGAACTGGAAAACATCGGCTTCGACGGCTATGCCGTTGGCGGCCTCGCCGTTGGCGAAACGGAGCCGGAGCGAATGGCTGTGCTCGACTACCTGATGCCGCTGATGCCGACAGACAAGCCGCGTTACCTGATGGGCGTGGGTACGCCGGTCGATATCGCCGAGTCCGTGGCCCGCGGCATCGATATGTTCGATTGCGTCATACCGACCCGCCACGCCCGAAACGGCCATTTGTTTACGTCGCGCGGTGTAGTGAAAATCCGCAACGCGAAATACAAAGACGACACAGGACCGCTGGATCCGGACTGCGACTGCTATACCTGCCAGAATTACAGCCTTTCGTATCTCCGGCATCTGGAGAAATGCGGCGAGATGCTCGGGCCCCGGCTTGGCACTATTCATAATCTGCATTACTACCAACAGCTGATGATCGATCTGCGACGGGCGATCTGCGAAAATACGCTGGCGGAGTCGGTCCTGGCGGTCAAGATGGCCTATGGGGCACATTGAAGCGAATTTCCATTCCTTGAATCGGCAAACTACGCCCCCACGCCGCTAATTCGTATGCCATAATAGCGCGCCAATTTTTCAGGCCCCAAAACGCGAAGCGTCCGGGGACAAAGAGGATCATGGAATTTCTAATTAGTAGCGCGTATGCGCAAGACGCATCTCCTGGCGGTTCGCTCAGTTCAATGCTATTGCCGATGTTGGTTATTTTCGGCGCCTTCTATTTTTTGCTGATTCGCCCGCAGCAAAAAAAACAAAAAGAGCACGGTGCGCTGGTCAGTGCATTGTCGACCGGAGACGAGGTTCTGACTTCCGGCGGCATTCTAGGCAAGATCACAGGAGTCACCGATCACTATGTGACGCTCAGGATCGCCGACGGCGTCGAAATCAAGATTCAAAAGACAACCGTCACACAGGTTGTACCGAAGGGTTCGATCGACGCGGCGTGAGCTGTGACTCCGGTCTGATCCTCGCAAATTTTCTAATGCATATGAATGAGTACCGGCCACACTATTGTCCTGTGCTGCAGCCTGAGTAAATGAACAAATACCCGTCACAACTTTCGTCCGATATTGAAGCCTGCGTAAATGAACAAGTACCCGTCACAATTCTCGTCCGATTT
>Ga0255056_10000582_pt1 | contig 11081 bp, 10 predicted proteins | sample Cases_109_1_MG_FD_183639 | JGI IMG/M metagenome (GOLD analysis project Ga0255056, IMG submission 183639) | Seawater microbial communities from Amundsen Gulf, Northwest Territories, Canada - Cases_109_1 | ecosystem: Environmental > Aquatic > Marine > Gulf | place: Canada: Northwest Territories... | reverse complement strand
CCATCATTTACGACTCCGACATCCTCGATGAGGTTTCGGACGAGATGTTCAGGGCGCGCGGCTGGGCCAATAGCGCGCCGGTAGGGGGCGCTCTGCGCTCGGCCGGGCGCGGTAACACGCAGATTGTCAGTGACGGCAAGCGGGAGTATGTTCTGCGCAAGTTTGTACGCGGCGGGATGATTGGCAGACTTATCAAGGACACCTATTTCTGGACCGGCGAGAACGAAACACGGTCGTTTGCCGAATGGCGATTGCTCAGCAAACTGGCCGCAAGAGGCCTTAATGTGCCGATACCGGCAGCCGCGCGATACCGCCGCATGGCTATGTTCTATACCGCGGATTTGCTCACCGTTCGTATCCCCGGCATCCGCTCGCTGGCCGAGCGCCTGCTGGAGTCGCCCGCGACGGCGGACTTCTGGCAGTCGCTCGGCGTGCAGATTTACAGGGTTCACGCGGAGGGTGTCTATCACGCGGACATGAACGCATACAACGTCCAACTCGACCAGGACGACACGCTGTGGTTGCTGGACTTTGACCGCGGAAAATTGTCGCCGGAAGGCACCTGGAAACAGGAAACGCTAGGTCGCTTGCATCGATCGTTGCAGAAGATCCGCAATCTGTCGCCGCAGGTTCGTTTTGCAGATCCCGACTGGGATCAGCTACTGGAGGGTTATTTTAGCGAATCGTGAGCGGGCTGGCAGCCTGCTGTCGGCTGCTAAGGCAGATGCGCTGCATGCGGTTTGCCCGGCGGGGCTACTCCGACATGCCGTCGACGTAATCGTCGTTGCCTGATTGCTCGTCGTGACTCAGAATTTCCTTCTCGCCATCTTCAACGTCTGGCAGGACTTCCTGGGTCTCGATTCCGACGTGGAAGGCGGCGAAGCCCGGCATTACGACCTGATTCCTTGCCATTCCGATTATGCGGCCCGAATAGGGCGCGAAAAGTTCCGAACTTGCGTTGTTCATCGGGTCTGTAATTGTGCCGAGAAGATCGCCCTGGTCGACCACGTCGCCGAGTAGAACGTCGGCCAGCAGTATGCCGCCGGTATCGGCGCGAACCCAGGTGGAGCGGTAATAGACCGGTTCGGATTCGCCCCAGAAGCGTATTTTTCGCACCATACCCAGTGTGTTTAGCAGGGTCTCGATACCTTTTACGCCGTGTTTGACCTCGTGGAGTTCGGGCACGGAAGGGCCGCCTGCTTCAAGCGTTACCGCCGGTATTCCGGCATTGGTCGCAGCTGCCCGTAAGGTCCCTGCCTGCGGTATGCTGTGCAAAATAACGGTCGCTCCAAAACCCTCGGTGAGGGTGCGAATGTCAGGATCCGTCAGATCAGCGCGCAACTGCGGAAGGTTGGTGCGTTCGAATGAGCCGGTATGCAGGTCGATCAACGCGTCGCAATGCGACACGATCTCAATGAAAAAAGAGTGCGCGATTCGTGATGCGGCACTGCCGGTCGAATTGCCCGGAAAGTAGCGGTTCAGGTCGCGGCGGTCCCTCAGGTAACGGGAACCGCTGCGAAAGCCCTGCAAATTGACGATAGGTACGCCGATGACCGCACCAGACAACTTCTCCGGATCGATGTTGTGCATGACGCGGCGAACGACTTCAATGCCATTCAATTCGTCGCCGTGTAACGCCGCCGTCAGACAGACGGTCGGTCCTGGCAAACGCCCGTTAACGACCAGAACGGGCGTCGATACCGGCACGCCCTCGAATAATTCGGTCGCCGACCAGGACAGTCGCTGGTAGGTTCCACTCGGAATATGCGCTTTCAACAAAGATATTGCTTCTGGTCTGTGATGTGTTGCCTCAGCAACGTCAACGGCATCGGCGAGTGGAATGTCGTCCTCCTCGACGAGCATTGACAACCCTGGACGACCGATCGCTGTAACATTCTCGCTGACACCGTTATCGGCATTGGCTGAAGCTGCCTCGGGATCCGCGGTCTCTGTTATTTTATCCGCCGCCGGTTCCTCGTCTGCCTCGTTCGCGAGCGCATATTGCGACCACGAAAGTGACGCCAGGAAAATCAGGCACGGCAGCAGGCAAGGTGTTTTGGCATCGGATTTCATGGTGGGGATTCCGCAGGCGAGCAATGGTTGCTTCCAGCAGACTCAAAAATACCTTATAAGGAGTACGCTTTCTGTGAACTATTCAAGCATTTATAGTTCTTTTCTCAATTGAAACTGTAATCAGCGTAAATGACAAGTCAAAATCCGATATTTCGCCAAATCGCCCTCATTGCGCTCATGCTGTCCGTGCAGGCCGCAAGCGCGGACGACACCTTTCCGAAGCCTCCTGAGATTGAGCGGGATGTCGATTTTTGGATATCGATATTCACTGAGTACGAAACGACCGAGGGCGTTTTGCACGACAATCGAAATCTGGCTGTTGTCTACGAGCGCATGGATATGCCGGCAGGCGTCAGTCGATCTCAGCGCAATAAACGCGCCCAAAAACGCCGCACTCGCTACCAGGCCATTTTGCAGTCGCTCGCCGGTGGCAAACGAGACAAGCTAAGCGATGATGAGCAACGGGTTCTTGCTTTGTGGCCAGACGATGTTACGGACAGCGAACTGCTGGCAGCGGTAGGGAGAATTCGATATCAGCAGGGGTTGTCCGATCGATTTCGCGAGGGCCTCATTCGTGCCGGTCGCTGGCGGGCCCATATCCATGCAGAATTTGCGAAGCTGGGTGTACCGCTTGAACTCGCCGCGTTACCGCATGTTGAGTCGTCGTATAATCCCGATGCCCGATCGCATGTCGGCGCATCCGGAATCTGGCAGTTCACTCGAGGTACCGGTCGCCGATTCATGCAGGTCGACCACGTTCTGGATGAGCGTAACGATCCGTTTCTTGCGACGGCGGCAGCCGCGAAACTTCTTGCCTACAATTACTCGATTACCGGCAATTGGCCGATGGCAATAACAGCGTACAACCACGGACTGGCTGGCGCCAGACGGGCCATGCAGCAGTTTGGCAACGAAGAATACGCAAAGATCCTGCGCGAATACCGAGGTCGCACTTTCGGATTCGCGTCACGAAATTTTTATGTAGCGTTTCTGGCGGCATTGCACGTCGACCAAAACGCGCAACAATATTTCCCGGGTGTGATTCCGGATAGCGCGATCAACTATCAAACTGTCAAATTGAGTCACTACATATCGGCAAGCGCGTTTGCCGCGGCACTCGGTATCAGCGAGCGCGAGTTGGCCCGATCCAACCCTGCACTTCAGGCGACGATTTTTCAAGGCAGTAAATATTTGCCAAAGGACTTCGAAATTCGCGTGCCGACCAACCAATTGCGTGTGCCAATCGACGAGCTGGTTGCATCACTGCCGGGAGACCGACTTTTCGATCAACAGCTGCCGGATCTGTTTCACACGGTCGCGCGCGGAGACACCGTGTCCGAGATTGCGGACGAATACGGTACGCGGGTGTCAACGCTTGCAGCGTTAAACAATCTGGATAGTCGTCGCCGCATTCGTATAGGCCAAAAGCTGCGATTACCGGCTGCGGGCCCGGCACCGGAGGTCGTTGCGGCCGAGGCGGGACAGGCTGCCGATGCCACGGCCGTTGTGGTTGCTGAAATGACGCCGATTCTGGCGGCTCCCGAAATCGACGCCGCGATTGCCGATGAGCCGATTGTCGACGAAGAGCCGGCGGACATTGGCGCCATCGAGGATGACCCGGCGACAGAGCTCGAGGCTGCGACCCAGACCACATTGTTGTCCGATCCAAGTGACTACACTGTTGCCACGGACGCTACGATTGAAGTGCACCCGTTGGAGACTCTCGGCCACTATGCCGACTGGCTGGGGCTGAAGACCCAGCGATTGCGAGACATAAACGGTCTCGCGTTCCGAACGCCCGTAGAGGTTGGTCAGCGAATCAAGCTCGATCTCAGCCAGGTCGATGCGGCGGCGTTTGAGGCGTTGCGCGGCGAGTTTCACCGACGTCAGCAGGATCTGTTTTTCAGGAGCTATACGATTACCGGCATCCGTGAGCACGAAGTCCAATCGGGTGAGTCGGTATGGATCCTGTCGTTGCGAACGTACGACGTGCCGATCTGGTTGTTTCGCCAATACAACCCCGAGTTGGACCTGCACAGTGTCAGACCTGGTACCCGTATCAATTTTCCTGAGCTGACGAAAATTGGCGGCAGCACATGACGAATCACCGCAGGCTGATTGCGATACGGCTGCTTCCGGTAGTGCTGCTGACGTCCGCCGCGATGATTTACGTAATATGGACAGAGGATGAAGGCGCGTACATATGGCGAAATTTGCTACCGATGATATTTGTAAACGTGCTCGCAGCCGTTACTCTTATTCGTGGCAACGGTCGCTGGACCGGAAATGGTTGGTGTTGGTTGCTTGGCACAACAGGATTTGCACTGCCTGCAATTGGATTGTCACTGTATCTGCACCACGGCTACCTGACCGATATGGATGGCATGGTAAGTGAGTCCGAATATCCAATGGAGTTGTTCCGGTACCTGCCGCTTTATACTTCGATTGCGGGCGCGATTGGTTTTGCGATTGGCTGGATCATAGGTCGAAACGTTTGATAACCTGATGGCATCAATCATGGAGAAAACAACACTCGTGATATCGGGCAAAATCCTGACAACGGTTGCAGGGATTCTTGCGATTGCCGTATTAGTTTCATCACTTGGCGCACAATCGGTGCTGGCGGAGGAAGATTTTCCAGTGGCAGACAAGGTGCTGGTCGAGAAAGGCGCCCGAAAGCTTCACCTGATAAAAGACGGCAAGCAGATTCGAACATTCGAGATCGCGCTGGGACCGTATCCTGTCGGAGACAAGAGCAGGGAGGGCGACCAAAAAACGCCCGAAGGCATTTACAGGCTCGACGATCGCAATCCGGACAGTGATTTCTTCCTGTCCATTCATATTTCTTACCCAAATTCCGGGGATTACTACGAGGCTCATGCCAATGGTCAGGATCCGGGCGGGCAAATCATGATCCACGGTCAGCCAAATCAGCCAAAGTATTCCGCGGCGTTTTATGACAAGGAAGACTGGACCAACGGCTGTATTGCGGTATCGAACTCCGACATGATAGATATCTGGCTGATGACGCCAGACAATATTCCAATCGAAATACGGCCGTAATGCGCCGATCTGTCACGGCAGCGCGTTTTACTGTGAGAGACGAGACAGAGAGTTAACTGTGCCAATTCACACCGCAAGCAGTATCCGAGCCGATACAAATACAACCGTGGATGCCGAGGTCTGGCCCGAGGGCAGCCTCGAGGTGTTGTCGCTGGCGGAGTCGGATCAACTGCGCAATGCAGGGGAGGGCGAGCTATATCAACTGCTGAGGCGGTGCATCCTGGCCGTGCTCAATTCCGGTGGCAACACGGACGATGCGCGGGCGGTGCTGTCCAAACATGAGGACTTCAGTGTCGGGTTTCAGCAGCAGGATCGAGGATTAAAGGTCATTTTGAAAGGCGCGCCCGCATCCGCATTCGTCGATGGCGTCATGATCCGCGGCATCCGTGAACAATTGTTTGCAGTCCTGCGCGATGTTGTATTTAACAACAATGAGATCCGCAACTCCGGCCGGTTTGACTTCAAGTCTTCTGAAAGCATTACCAACGCCGTTTTTCATATACTGCGCAATGCCCGCGTGCTGAGAACGCCGGCTGCTCCAAACCTGGTGGTTTGCTGGGGTGGTCATGCGATTGGGCGCCGCGAATACGACTACACCAAAAAAGTTGGATACGAGCTCGGGTTGCGCGGCCTGGATGTCTGCACCGGTTGTGGGCCCGGCGCGATGAAGGGTCCGATGAAAGGAGCAACCATCGGACATGCGAAGCAGAGGCGACGTGACGGAAGATACATAGGCATCACCGAGCCTGGCATCATCGCGGCAGAGTCTCCCAACCCGATTGTCAATTCGCTCGTCATCATGCCGGATATGGAGAAACGTCTGGAGGCGTTTGTTCGAACGGGTCACGGTATCGTCGTGTTTCCCGGCGGCGTGGGAACAACGGAGGAAATTTTGTACCTGTTGGGAATCCTGGTGCACCCTGACAACGCTGAATTGCCGATGCCCATGCTTCTAACCGGCCCTGCAAAGAGCGAGCCCTACTTTCGGCAAATAGACGAATTCATTGGCGAAACCCTCGGCCCGATCGCGCAGCAACGTTACACCATCATAATTGACGACCCCGAACGCTGCGCCCGGGAGATGCTCGTTGGACTCAATGCTGTCCGGGAATTTCGAATGAAACACGACGATGCCTATTATTTCAACTGGCGATTGAGTATCGATCTCGATTTTCAAAAACCGTTCGCCGCCACACACGCGGCGATGCACGCACTCGAGATCCGCGAGGGGCTGCCGGTACATGTGCTGGCAGCCAATCTGCGACGGGCATTTTCCGGCGTGGTTTCGGGCAATGTACGCGAAGACACGATGGCGGCGATTGAAGCGAACGGGCCTTTTGAGATCCGTGCCTCAGCGAGAATTATGAAACTGCTCGACAAATTGCTGTCGGCATTTGTCGATGACGGACGAATGAAACTCGAGCGTGATGAGTACAGTCCGTGCTATGTGGTCACTGAGTCGAATGAATGATCCGCTCACATTTAGTCAAACGGCCGAAGTTCGCTTTGATGCAGGCCCTCAGGATTAAGTAAAAATATTGCGTACATCATTGTTTTTACTGTTAAAAATGCCGGTCTGCATTGTGATGCAGTTCCTGTGATTGCGGCATGACAATATGTAGCATTTGCTCAAAGGATGTCATGAGCAAATTTGTATGCAGGATATTAAAGAAATCAGCTGGGCCAGCGACTACGACGATGAATCGACAGGCGAGTCATCATCGGTGGACGCCGAGTCTGCCGATGAGTCGGCAGAACCCGATGGGTGGCAGCAGTATCGAAAGTGGATTTCGAAAGCACCCGCGCCACGAAAACGTCGTACAGGCGTTGACCCCTCGCTGTATACCTGGAAGGGCTATCGTAGCTGGACGGAACAGATCAAAAGAAACTGGTCGGACAGCTAGCGCACGCTGCATTCTTTCAAATGGAACACAAACGGGCACCTCGAAAACGGGTGCCCGTTTTTTTTTGCGGCGAAGCAAACAGTCTCCCGACATTATGTCGCGAACGAGACGCGCCAATAGTCACATTGGATTTCGGTACCGGTTCTCTATTTCGGCAAAAATTTGCACATCGGTTTGTTTTCTAAATCAAGCTGTGATCTATCTCACGGTGCCTTGCAATTCAGGTGTCTATAGTCCAAATTACTGGACGTAGAATGCATGTGAACAAGGACGTATGTCTAACAAGTGCCCTCAAAATGATTCGCCCGTCGGATCGCTCAAAAATGAATCTGCACGGCAACGATGGGAGCTGTTCCATCGAGCCATCGCGCACGCGAAGCGGTCAAACTCAAACGCGCTGCATGATGCCGAATCGACTGCCGAAGAGCCGAAACCGGCCGGCCCAATTTTGACGATCGTGAGTTAATGGAACGCCTTGCTCAGTACATCGACGATCTCGAAGATCTCTACTACGCCATCGCACTGGTGATGGAACGGGTGCGCCGGGCTCTGCAAATTTCTGTCGTACTCGCGGCGTCCTTCGTTGTTCAGTTTACGGGCGTGCTACTTGCATTGAGCCAGCCGCCACTCGCACTCGCTGCGGTAAGCCTGACGATCGTAGCTCTGTTATACCGTGGCGCTACCAGCGACCACAGAACCGCCAGATCAGGAGACGGCGTCGCCGCCTGACAGATTCATCGCCTGGCTGCGGGAGTTCGGCGCAGCAACTCCAAACTTGATTTAGCTGAATTTGGCACTATGGTGTCTCTCCGTTATGGCCGAGATTCATTCGGCCGGTCACCAGATGACTGGTGAGGGCATTCAATGTTGGGAGATGTAAGTGAGCGAGAATCGAGAAACGCTGGGATTCCAGGCCGAAGTTCGTCAGTTGCTTCAGCTGATGATCCATTCTTTGTACAGCAACAAGGAGATATTCCTTCGTGAGCTGATATCCAATGCCTCGGATGCGACCGACAAACTACGCTTCGAATCGTTGGCGGCGCCGACATTGCTGGAAGACGATCCTGAATTGACAATAACCGTGGAGTTCGACTCAGCGGCGAAAACCTTGTCGGTTGTCGATAACGGTATTGGGATGTCGCGTCAGGATCTGATTGACAATTTGGGCACGATCGCGAAATCCGGAACGGCTGAATTTCTGAATAACATGACCGGCGACGAACAAAAAGACGCCAAATTGATTGGTCAGTTTGGCGTCGGCTTCTACTCGGCATTCATCGTTGCTGACAAGGTTGTTGTCGAGACTCGTCGCGCCAGCGCGGCTCCAGACGAAGCGGTTCGATGGGAATCAGACGGACAGGGCGAATTTTCCATTGAATCGATCGAAAGCAAGAAACGGGGTACGCGCGTAACCCTGCATCTGAAAGACGAAGAAGCTGAATTTGCGGAGGAAATTCGCCTGGAAACCCTTATTCGAAAATATTCGGATCACATTGGATTTCCCGTGCTTCTTAAGGATCAGGCGCAGCCGGAATCGGAGGCAAAAGCGGTCAACTCCGGAACGGCGTTGTGGACACGGTCTCGCTCCGACATATCCGATGAGGAATATCAGGAGTTCTACAAGCATATCTCACATGACTTTGCCGACCCGCTGTCATGGAGTCACAACCGGGTCGAAGGCAAGCGCGAATATACAAGCTTGCTTTATTTGCCCGCCAATGCGCCATTCGACCTCTGGAATCGGGAGGCGCCACGTGGTTTGAAGCTTTACGTGAAGCGCGTATTCATAATGGACGATGCGGAGCAGTTTCTGCCCTTGTATCTGCGATTCGTAAAGGGAATTGTGGATTCTGCCGATCTGCCGTTGAATATTTCCCGGGAACTGCTGCAAAAAAACCCTGATCTGGACGCAATACGTAGCGCACTCACACGAAGAGTGCTGGACATGCTGAAAAAGATTGCGGCATCCGATGGAGATGACTACAGCAAATTTTGGCATCAGTTTGGTCAGGTCATCAAAGAGGGCGTGGTTGAGGATTCGGCGAATGCAGACAAATTGGTCCACTTGCTGCGATTTTCGACCACCCACAGCGACGGTGACGCCCAGGACCAGTCGCTTGCCGACTATGTCGGCCGCGCTGTGCCGGAGCAGGACAAGATTTACTATATTCTTGCGGAAAATCACGCGACGGCGGTGGCAAGTCCGCATATCGAGCAATTACGCAGCAAGGGCGTAGAGGTATTGTTGCTGAGCGATCGAATCGATCCCTGGGTGGTCGATCATCTGCCGGAGTATGAAGGCAAGTCGTTTCAGGATGTTGGCCGGGGCCAGCTGGAGTTGCCCGACGGCGAGGGCGACATAACTCAGCAAGCGATGAACGATGAGCACAAACCATTACTGAAGAAAATCAGGCGGGTCCTCAAAAGCAGGGTTGACAGCGTGAGCGTCAGCCAGCGACTGGTCGATTCGCCGGCGTGTGTTGTCGCGGCCGATCATGATCTGACACCGCAACTGAGGCGAATGCTTGAGGCGTCCGGTCAGGCGTTACCGGAAGCAAAACCGATCCTGGAAATCAACGTCAAACATCCGCTGGTGGAAAGATTGTCCGCAGAGACAGACGATACTCGATTCGACGAATTGTCCAACATCGTGCTGGACCATGCGCTATTGTCTGAAGGAGCAGCGCTCGAAAATCCTGCCGACTATGTTCGCCGCATGAATAAATTGCTGCTTGATACGGGTCAGGCCTGAGACTCCGACATAGTCTCTGTTATCCTGCCCCGCTGACTTGAGGCCCCACTGTGACAGAATCCAAAATCCCCGACATGAAGGCAAAATTGACCGACGAGCAATTTGAGGTCACACAGAATAAAGGTACGGAGCGACCGTTCACGGGCAAATACGTCGACCACAAAGAGGACGGGACGTACGCGTGCGTGTGTTGCGATTCCGAGTTATTCAGCTCACAGCACAAATACGATTCGGGTTCGGGATGGCCAAGCTTCTGGTTGCCGCTCGCTGGCGAAAATGTCAACATTGTCCGCGATACCAGCCACGGCATGATTCGCGAAGAAGCTGTATGCAGTCGCTGCGGCGCGCACCTTGGCCACGTATTTGAGGACGGTCCACAGCCGACCGGGCAGCGTTATTGTATTAACTCTGCTTCGCTCAATTTCAAAAATTCAGAATAAGAGGCATCACTCGATGAAAAACATTCGAATATTTTCCTTTGTGCTCGTATTGATTGCTGGCGGGTGTGGGCAGGAGCCAGCAGACCCACCGGTAGTCAGCACCGGCGAGACGGGCTGCACGCCGAAATCGGTAAGCGAGGTCACTGTCATTGCGATTACGCCCGGGCTTAGCAGCAAGACCGTTACCACGGGGTGTGGTGAGGCAGCGACGGCCGGCCAGACTGCAGTTGTTCACTACACCGGTTGGTTGTTCGATGAAGAGGCAGACGGCAACCGCGGCAATAAATTCGATAGCTCGCGTGACCGCGGTGACCATTTCAGGTTTCCGCTGGGGGCTGGAAGAGTCATCAAAGGGTGGGATATTGGAGTCGTGGGTATGACGGTCGGTGAAGTACGCGAATTGACGATTGCACCAGAGCTTGCTTATGGTGACCGCGATATCGGCGTGATTCCGCCCGGATCTACGCTTGTGTTTGAGGTTGAGCTAGCCGATCTGGAAAGCGTTCAGCCGGCTCAGGCCAGCCAGTAGAAAATTCTTCGCCGGCAGTGCCGGCGATAATTTTGCGCGCCGCTCTGCCGTGTTAGTTGTAACAACTCAGACTTGAACGTACAGACGGTGTCCGATCAGCGTAGTGCGAAACAGACGATGCGAGCGCTGAAGTATGAGGTCACCAACAGCGGACCTCAGGCCCGGCACGCGAACGACGATAAGCACTCGCATCCTAATTCGAATCCCCGTGCCAGCCGCTCGGCAGTGCCTGCGGCGAGTCCTTTAGCGGGATGGCTCGCTGCGCTGCGCTTTATTCCCGCCAAAGGACTCCCCGCAGGCACTGCCTTGGTTTGCCGTAA
>Ga0255056_10000579_pt1 | contig 11087 bp, 14 predicted proteins | sample Cases_109_1_MG_FD_183639 | JGI IMG/M metagenome (GOLD analysis project Ga0255056, IMG submission 183639) | Seawater microbial communities from Amundsen Gulf, Northwest Territories, Canada - Cases_109_1 | ecosystem: Environmental > Aquatic > Marine > Gulf | place: Canada: Northwest Territories... | reverse complement strand
GCATTCCCTGCGTCACCACCGCCCGCGGCGCCTATACGCTGGCAAGGAGCATGGAGGAAGATCCAAGCGCCGTGGCCACCGTCTCCAGCCTGCAGGATCATCATGTCGGGCTCAGCCGATGACCGCGCTCGACACCGAACTCGGACCGGTACGCCTCACATCTCCGCTCATCGCCGCGTCGGGAACGGTGGGATCGGTGGTTGACTTCGCCAACGTCATCGACTTCTCGGTATACGGCGCCGCCGTTGCAAAGTCGGTCTCGCCCGAGCCGTGGTCGGGGAAGACGGCACCACGTATGGCACCCGCAGGCCAGGGGATGCTCAACGGCATCGGCATCCAGAATCCGGGCATCGGCGCCTGGGTCGAAGAGTTCGGTCCGAGGATCGCCGCTATGCCCACTCAGGTCTGGGGCTCGGCCGTTGCCGAAGACCCCGGCGGGTTCGGCGACGTCGCGAGAGGGCTCAGCGCTGCGGGAGTCGATGCGGTCGAGGTGAACCTGTCGTGTCCAAACCTCGGCGGCAAGCTGTTTGCGCTCGATGCTCGAGCCTCGGCGAAGGTCATCGACGAGGTTCGCGCCGCGACCGGGCTTCCTATCGGCGCCAAGTTGTCGCCGAATGCCGTGGACGTGGTGGCGGTGGCCGAGGCGGTTGCCGAGGCCGGAGCGGACTGGGTCGTGCTCACAAACACCGTGTGGGGCGCCGGCATCGATATCGAGACCCGCCGCCCCAAGCTGAGTGGAGTTGTCGGTGGATATTCCGGGGCCGCGCTGAAGCCAATCGCGATGCGCTGTGTCTGGGAGGTTGCTCAGGCACTACCCGAGCTCCCCATCGTTGGCTGCGGTGGCATCCGGTCCGGCGCCGACGCCATCGAGTATCTGCTTGCAGGCGCATCGGCTGTCGCCGTCGGCACCGAACACTTCGCAACCCCGCGGATCGGTCGTCGCATCATTGGCGACATTGAGCGGTTCATGAAGGTGGAAGACGTCGCGATGGTCGGCGAGCTCATCGGGGGAGCTGTCGAGTGGTGAACGCTCGAATCATCGTCGCCCTCGACCTGCCCACCTCGGTGGCGGCGATGGCAATGGCCACCCAGGTGGGGCCCCATGTCGCCGGCTTCAAGATCGGCCTCGGGCTGCTCCACGGACCGGGACCGAAGCTCATCGAGGACCTCACCGACCTGGGAAAGCCTGTATTTGCCGATGCCAAGCTCCACGACATCCCATCTCAGGTCGCGGCGGCGGCACGCAACCTGGGCGATCATGGCGCACGCTGGGTGACGGTTCACGCCGGCGGAGGCGCCGACATGATGGCTGCGGCGGTCGCCGGCCTCGCCGAGACAAGCCCGCATTCCGGTGTGCTTGCGGTGACTGTGCTCACCTCCCTGGAGGCTGGTTCGCTGGCCGACGTCGGAATCGACGCCACACCACAGCACCTGGTGGCCCGCATGGCGAAGAGCGCCGCTGCTGCGGGCTGCGAGGGGATCGTGTCATCGCCCAACGAGCTCAGCGTTGTCGCGGCGTCCGCTCCGGGCCTTCTCCGCGTTACGCCGGGGATCCGCCAGGGAGAGAGCAACGACGACCAGGCGCGCGTTGCCACGCCCGCCGCGGCCATCGCGGCTGGTGCTGATCTGCTCGTCGTCGGGAGGCCGATCACCCAGGCCCCTGATCCGGTGGCGGCGGCAGCAGAGATTGCCGCGCTGTCGAGCTCTAGCCCGTAGCTCGCCGCTCGTAGCTCGAAGCTCATTAGCATCGCCGCCATGGCCAAGCAGAAACCACCGGAGACCACCGACGAGCAACGGCAGGCCGCACTCGAGAAGGCGGCGGAGGCTCGGACCAAGCGGGCGGAGATGAAGGCGCTCCTCCAGACCGGCTCGCTGACCCTTCCCGACGTGTTCGCCGAGGCCGAGGCCGACGACCTCGTGTCCGGAACCAAGATCTACCCGCTGCTGGTGGCGATGCCAGGGATGGGGAAGGTCAAGGCCATGCGCCTGATGGAGGCGTGTCAGATCGCAGACAACCGCAAGATCCGCGGCCTCGGAGCCAGACAGCGTGAGTGCCTCCTCGAACACTTCTCCTGAATCCGGGACGCTAGTGGTGGTGTCCGGTCCCTCAGGGGTCGGCAAGTCGACCGTCGTCGAGGGCGTCCTAGAGCATCCCGGTGCGGCGTTCTCGGTGTCGGCGACCACGCGGGACGCGCGTCCCGGCGAAATCGACGGAGAGGACTACTGGTTCGTTGAGGAGTCAGCGTTCGATGAGCTGATCGCTGACCGGCGGCTCCTCGAATGGGCCGAGTATGGCGGCCATCGCTACGGGACCCCGCTCGAGCCCGTTCTGGATCGGATCGCCGCCGGTGAACACGTTGTGCTCGACATCGAAAACCTGGGCGCACATCAGGTGAAGGCCGCCTACCCGGATGCGGTGCTGGTCTTCATCTTGCCTCCGTCGCTGGAGGAGTTGCAGCGACGACTGCGCTCCCGCGGCGACACCTCCGAGGACGACATCCTGCGCCGGCTCGGCGTCGCCGCCGAGCAGATCGATGACGCGGCAGCGACTTTCGACCACATCGTGGTCAACGAGGATCTTGAGACCGCGATTTCCCATGTCGTCGATATACTGTGGGGACCGAACCCCGCCGGAGATCCTGTCGACGCGTCGGGGAACGACACCGAGGAGTGATTCACCAATGATGACGGAACCGCCAATCGGCAACCTCGTAGAGGAGGTTGGATCCCGCTTTGCCCTCGTCGTGCTCTCAGCACGACGGGCGCGGCAGATCAACGCCTACTTCAACCAGCTCGGCGAAGGCCTCGGCGGCTACGTACCGCCTCAGGTCCACAGCATGTCGCGCAAGCCACTGTCGATCGCCCTCGAAGAGGTCCACGACGGCAAGGTCGTCATCGCTCCGACGGAGGCATAGCGCCATGCTCGCCGGGCGGCACATAGTCCTCGGCATCACCGGCGGCATAGCCGCCTACAAGGCGGCCTACCTCGCCCGCCGCCTCATTGAGAACAACGCCGAGGTTCGCGTCGTCATGACCACGTCCGCGACCCGTTTCGTAGGAGAGCAAACCCTGGCGGCGATCACCGGCACCCAGCCGGTCGTCGATCTGTTCGGCGACGAGGACGTGAGCCCGCACACCACCCTCGCCCGCTGGGCCGACACGATCGTCATCGCACCGGCTACTGCGGCAACCATCTCGCGGCTTGCCACGGGCCTCAGCGAAGACCCGGTCTCGGCCACCGTGCTTGCCTCCACCGCCGCGGTAGTGGTGGCCCCGGCGATGCACACCGAGATGTGGGAGCACGCCGCTACCCAGCGCAACATCGCGACGCTGGTGGAAGATGGATATACGATCGTCGGCCCGGACACCGGTGCTCTGGCGGGAGGCGACGAGGGACCCGGCCGGCTGGTCGATCCCGACGTGATCGTGGAGTCGCTGCTGATCGGTGAGGGACCGCTCACCGGGAAACGAGTGCTCGTCACTGCGGGAGGGACCCGGGAGCCCGTCGACCCGGTGCGCTTCATCGGCAACCGTTCCTCAGGCAAGATGGGGAACGCCATCGCGCTAGCCGCAGCGCGGCGCGGCGCCGACGTCACATTGGTGACGACCGCACCTTCGCCACGCCATCCCCGGATCGAGCCGATCGCGGTCGAAACCGCGCAGGAGATGGCGGATGCGGCTTGGAAGGCCGCAGAGGACGCCGACATCGCCGTCATGGCCGCCGCCGTCGCCGACTTCACACCAGAGCACCCTGCTGCGGACAAGCTTCGCAGGGCCGAGGGCCCGCCGGAAATCACGTTGATCGCCTCCCCGAACGTCCTCGGAGGGATCGCCGCCATGTCGGATCGCCCGTTCCTGGTCGGCTTCGCCGCCGAGGCCGGCTCACTCGACGCCGCAATCGAGAAGGCACAGAACTACGGCGTCGACCTTCTCGTCGGCAACGACGTCACAGCGCTTGGCTCGGAGTTCGGCAGCGACACCAACGAGGTCGTTCTCATCTTCCCGAATGGCACGACGGAGCCCTGGGAGCTCATGACCAAGGACGAGGTCGCCCAACGCCTCATCGATCGCACGATCGAGCTGTCGCAGGGAGCGGCGAGCTGACCCGGATCGCGTCGGTTGGGCGATCCGTGATTGCCCAGGTCGTGCCGGACATCCCTTCGTTCGCAGTCGACGACGGCTTTGCCTATGAGATCCCCGAAGACCTCTCGGGCATCGAAGTCGGGACGCTGGTGCGGGTGCCGCTCAGCGGCCGCCGGGTCAAGGGCTACGTGACGGCGGTGCGACGCGGGGTGCCGGACCGCCCGCTGCGACCGATCCAGGGAGCGTCGGGTGACCTCCCGGTCTTTGATCGCGCCCTGCTGGAGACGGCGCGATGGGTGTCGACCTACTACGTGGCACCGCTCTCGGTTGTCCTCTCCCGCTGTGCACCACCAAACCTGCCGCGGTCCCACCCCGCGCCCGAGGTGGCTGTGCCGACAATCACCGATGATGAGCTTGCCGCCTGGTCCGAAGCACAGGTGGTCCGCGGTCGAACCCGCCCGCGCTATCTGGTGACGGGCAACCCGTCCATCGCCACCATTGCCCCTTCCATCGGGCCGGTGGTGGCCACCAACCAGAATGTGTTTGTCGCTGCCCCGACGGTTGAAGAAGCGGCCGCAGCCGCCCGTGAGCTCACCACGCACTTCAGCGATCGGGTTCGGCTGGCGACGTCGCAGACGTCGGCTGCGGAGCGCACGGAGGCGTGGGCGCTGTCAACCAGCGATTCCGGAGTCGTGATCGTCGGCACCCGGGAGATCGCCTTCTGGGGGGCAAGCAGCATCGGGCTGGCCGTCGTCGTCGAGGAAGGACGCCGCGCCTACAAGGCCAAGCAGACTCCGACCTACCACGTTCGCGATGTGTTCAGGCGACGAAGCGCCGTCGAGCGGTTCGGCCTCTTGTTCGTCGGCGCCGTCCCAACGACCGATGCGGTAGCCGCAGGCGTCGAAGTGACCACGGGCCGGCAGCGGGTGTGGCCGCTCGTCGATGTGGTCGATCGGCGCGAGGAGCCAGGTGCCCTCGTCATGGATCGGACCCGCATTGCCATCGGCGCCGTACTTCGGTCGAGGGGATCCGTCTTCGTGATGGTCAACCGCAGGGGGTACGCCGCCGCCTTCCGCTGCGTGGCCTGCCAGGAAGTGCGTCGGTGCACCAACTGCGGCGCAGGTCTCGGGCGCAGCGGCACGTGTGAGCGGTGCGGAAGCGAGCACGACGGCTGCGCCGAGTGTGGCGGTGTGCGCTTCCAGCCCCTCGGTGCTGGAATCGGCCGGGTCGTGGACGATCTCAGCCGCTCGTTCCCCGGGAGCGTTGGTGAGGTGGGCAGCAACACGCCCGTACAGGTGGGTACCGAGCGCGATCTCGTCGAACTCGATCCGGTCGATCTCGGCATTGCGATCGACGCCGACGGCATGCTGTTGGCGCCGCACTACCGGGCCTCGGAGGACGCACTGCGCTCGCTCGTGCGCGTCGCCCTCGCAACCACCCCCGGGCGTGGCCGGAAGGCGCTGGTCCAAACCGCCCAGCCCGATCACCCGGTCATGACGACCCTCCGCGCCGGCCGCCCGATGCCCTTTGTCGAAGACGAGCTTGCCATACGGGCCGAGACCGGGTTCCCACCCGTCGGCGCCCTGCTCGCCTTGGAGACGGACGCCCCGGGCGATGCGGCAGATGCCGTTCTTCGCGAGGCCGGTGAGGCAGCGACCGTGCTCGGCCCGGCGCCGCTTGGGGAGGGTCATCGCTGGCTGTTCCAGGGAGACGATCTCGACAAGGTCCGGATTCGGCTCCGCTCGGTCGTCCAAACCCTGCGCGACGGTGGTGCCAGGGTCCGCGTCGACGCCGACCCGGTCGACCTTTGAGATGGTTCTTGCGTCCTCAGAGGCGATATTCCGCCTGAGAAGACACAAGAACGGTTGGTACCCTCCGGCCATGGCGATCTTCCCGATACGCGTTTACCCCGACCTTGTGCTTCGCAGCGAGGCAACGCGGATCGAGGTGTTCGACGGCGAAGTGCGCCGGCTCGCCGACGACATGCTCGAGACGATGTACGACGCACCCGGCGTCGGGCTCGCCGCTCCTCAGATCGGCATCGCCAAGCAGATCTTTGTCGCCGACGTCGGCGAGGGCCCGTTCATCATGGTGAACCCCGAGATCGTCGAGACCTCCGGGAAGTGGGAGTTCGAAGAGGGATGCCTCTCCATTCCCGAGCACTGGTGGGAGTTTGAACGTCCTTCGTACGCCAGGGCTGCGGGCTTCGATCTCGACGGAAACGCCATCGAGATCGAGGGTGACGAACTGATGGGCAGGGTGCTCCAGCATGAAACCGACCATCTCCATGGGAAGATGCTCGTCGACCGGCTCGGCAGATCGCAGCGGAAGAAGGCGCTCGCCGAGCTGCGCGAGGCCATGGCCGAGGACCGGCTGGGAAGAGCCTGATGCGCGCTGTCTTCCTGGGCACGCCATCGGCGTCAGTGCCGAGCCTGGCCGCCTGGATCGATGTCGTGGATGTCGATCTTGTCGTGACGCAGCCGGATCGACCGAAGGGCCGTTCGGGTACGCCGGTGGCGCCGCCGGTGAAACAGGCCGCACAGGAGTGGGGTCTCGCCATCGCCCAGCCAGAGACGAAGGATGAGCTGTTGGGGGCGTTGTCAGGGGTCATGTTCGATGTCGGGCTGGTCGTGGCCTATGGCCGTCTGCTGGATCCCCGGGTCCTCGATCTGGCGCCCCTCGGCTTTACCAACGTGCACTTCTCGCTGCTACCACGATGGCGCGGGTCGGCACCAGTCGAGCGGGCAATCATGGCGGGGGACGAGACCACCGGAGTGAGCCTGATGCGCATTGACGAGGGGCTGGACACCGGCCCGGTTCTCGCCGTTGTCGAGACCCCGATCGAGGACGACGAGACCGGTGGATCACTCACCGGCCGATTGTCCTATCTGGGAGCCATGCTCGTCGACCAGAGCATGCCCGAGTACCTGGCCGGGAGGTTGGAGCCTGCTCCGCAGATCAGCGCCGGTTCTTCCAAGGCTCCGATGCTCGATACCGAAGAGACCCGCATCGATGGGAACTGGCCCGCGGAAACCGCCGAGCGCGCCATTCGCGCCTTTCAACCTCGTCCCGGGGCTTGGATGGTGATCGACGGGGTGCGTCACAAGGTGCTCGAAGCTGTGGTCACAGATGCCGACATCCCGCCCGGGAAGATCGAGGGAGTGGACGGCGCACCGGTCGCCGGCTTCGGTGGTGGGAGCCTCGAGCTGGTGACGGTACAGCCGGAGGGCAAGGGGCGTCAGGCCGGCTCGGCGTGGCTCAACGGCCGGAGAGGAGAAGGAGGGGTGATCGAGACTGATGACTGATGACTCTCTCTACACTCCCGTCTCGTGATCAAGCCCCCGCGTATCGCACCGTCGATCCTCGCCGCGGACTTCGCCAGGCTCGGCGAGCAGGTCGCTCAGGTTGAAGACGCTGTGGATTTGCTCCACGTCGACGTCATGGACGGACACTTCGTGCCAAACATCACGATCGGGATGCCGGTGATCGCTTCGCTGCGCAAGGTCACCGATCTTCCCCTCGACTGCCACCTCATGACTCTGAATCCCGATGTCTATCTCGAGGATCTCAAGGAGGCCGGCGCCGATCTGGTGACGGTGCACGTGGAGGTCTTTCCCAACCCAACCGGGGTTGCGGCACACGCAAGGGAGATCGGCCTCGGATTTGGCCTGGTGATCAACCCGCCGACCCCGGCGGAGGCCGTGGAGCCGTTTGTCGAGCTGGCAGACATGGTCGTGGTCATGTCGGTGAATCCCGGTTTCGGCGGGCAGGCCTTCATGCCCGAGGTGCTCGGCAAAGTCGAGCGGTTGCGGAAGTTCGTTGATTCTGCGGGTTTTGGCACCGATATAGAGATCGACGGTGGCATCGATACAACGACGATTCGATCGGCGCGCGATGCTGGAGCAGACGTGTTCGTTGCAGGGACCTCGGTGTTCCACGCCGAGGATCCTGCTGCCGCTGTCGATGAGCTGCGGAAAGCGATAACGGCCTAGCAATGTCATGAGCGATCGAATCCTCGTCGTTGACGACGACCCCGAGATACGCGACTTCGTGAAGACCAACCTCGAAGAGGAGGGTTTCGAGATCGAAGTTGCGGGCAGCGGCCGCGAGGCCCTCGAACTCGCCGCGGAACGCCCGCCGGCGCTGGTTCTCCTCGATGTGATGATGCCGGGGATGGATGGGCTCACCACGCTTCGGCATCTTCGCAACGATGTTCCGACGGCCAACATCCCGGTCGTCATGCTCACCGCAAAACCGCAGGCAGCCGAGCGGGTGAAGGGACTCGATCTGGGTGCGGACGACTACATCACCAAGCCGTTCGAGATCGAGGAATTGGTGGCCAGGGTCCGGAGCGTCATTCGCCGCGCTCAGCACATGCGCGATCTCTCACCGCTCACGGGCTTGCCGGGCAACTACCGGATCACCACCGAGCTCGAGAACCGGGTGCGGGACGGCGGTCAATTCGCAGTGGTGTACGGGGATCTGGACAATTTCAAGGCGTTCAACGACACATACGGGTTCATGCGTGGCGACGCCGTGATCAAGTTCACCGCCGAAACACTGGTGCAGATTGCCCAGGAGGTGGTCGGCGACGGCGTGTTCATCGGCCATCTCGGCGGAGACGACTTCGTCGTGATATTCGACCCCGAGCACATCGAGCCGTTCTGCGAGGCTGTGATCAAGCATTTCGACGACGGGATCCTGGAGTTTTATGACACGACGGATGCGCTGCAGGGGCACATCGAGGTCACCGATCGCCTCGGCGAGAATCAGACCTTTCCGATCTCATCGATCTCCATGGGCGTGGCGACCAACCGGCAGCGCGAGCTTCACTCGGAGTGGGAGGTCTCGGCGATCGCCACCGAGATGAAGGAATTCGCCAAGCGCGAGCCTGGCTCCGTCTACGCCGTCGACCAGCGGACGTAGCGGCACCGTCGATCGGCGAGACAAGTCCGGCCCGATGGCCGGGGCCGACCGCTACAATGTGACCCAGAAATAGCCCACCTTCAGGGCAGGGTGCAATTCCCGACCGGCGGTGAAAGTCCGCGAACCCCAGCAATGGGGCCGATCCGGTGGAACTCCGGGGCCGACGGTGAAAGTCCGGATGGGAGAAGGAGGGTGCATGTCGCGCCGCGTGGACGACAACTCGTTCGACACACGCCGCGCGGAGGAGTTGATGCGTGGCGCCGTCGGGCTGACCGATGGCACCTTTCCGCATCCGAATCCGCGGGTCGGTGCTCTCGTGCTCTCCAGTTCGGGAACCATGCTCGCCGGCCGCGCCCACGAAGTTCCCGGCGAGCCCCACGCCGAGGTCCTTGCGCTCGAGGCCGCCGGTGAAGCGGCAGCCGGCGGCATTGTCGTCAGCACCCTCGAGCCCTGCGTCCACCACGGTCGCACCCCACCGTGCACCGACGCCATCATCAAGGCCGGCATCGCCACCGTTTACGTGGGGGCCGAAGACCCCGACGAGCGGGTGTCCGGTCAAGGGATCGCCAAGCTTCGCCAGGCCGGGATCGAAGTAATCGTCGGGATCGAGAGCGACGCGGTGCATGCCGCCGACCCCGGTTACTTCCACCACCGCAAGACCGGCATGCCCCGGGTCACGCTCAAGCTTGCCTCGACGCTCGACGGGCAGGCCGCGGCAGCGGATCGGAGCTCGCAGTGGATCACCGGGGTCGAGGCGCGCGAGGACGCCCACCTTCTCCGTGCCGCCAGCGACGCCGTCATGGTTGCGGCCGGAACCCTACGCGCCGACGATCCACGCCTCGATGTCCGCCTCGACGGATATACGGGTCGCCAGCCGCGACCGATCATCGTCGGAGGAGCCAAGCCGCTTCCCAAATCCGCGAACGTCTATGGGCGCGACCCGATCGTGTTCCTCCCCGACGGATCCGATGCTCCCGAGGGAGTGGCCGATGTCATTGTCACCCCCGGGCGTGGGACCGTCGATCTCCCCACCATGCTCAAACACCTCGGGACGCTGGGGATCATCGACGTCCTGGTCGAGGGCGGTCCGACGCTCGCCGGGTCGCTGCTGCGCGGTGGGCTCGCCGATCACGTCGTGATGTACGTCGGGGCCAAGCTGGGGGCGGGCACCGGACTTCCCGTCGTTGGCGGCACCTTCCCCAGCATCGATTCCGCCCGTGACGTCGAGATCGCCTCAGTCACGAGGCTCGGCCCCGACCTGCGCATCGACGCCGTTCCGAGTGAGGTCGCCTGATGTTCACCGGCATCGTCACCGAGATGGGCAGCGTCGAGGGAGTCGAGTCGACCGAAACCGGCCGGAGGCTCGTCATCGGAGCTCCCGATACCGTTGAGGGGCTCGCCGTCGGAGACTCCGTGGCGGTCGACGGCGTGTGCCTCACTGCCGTCGAGGTCGACGGGAAGGCGTTCACCGTCGTCGCGGTTGGCGAAACCCTCGATCGGACGACGCTCGGTGCTTTGGCACCGGGCGCTCACGTCGATCTGGAGCGGCCGGTGCCGTCGGCGGGCGGCCGCTTCGACGGACACGTCGTACAGGGTCACGCCGATGGGGTCGGCACCATCGAAGAAGCCACCGCCGAGGGCGAGGCGCGGCGTATTCGCGTGTCTGCCCCGAACCGCCTTTCTCCTTATTTCGTCGAAAAGGGCTCGGTGACGCTCGACGGGGTAAGTCTGACCATCACTGCGGTCTCGCCCACGGGCAGCGACGAGACCTGGTTCGATGTGGTGCTCATCCCGCACACGCTCGAGGTGACCGTGCTCGGTGATCGGTCGGTCGGCGACCAGGTGAACATCGAGACCGACATCTTCGCCAAGTACATCGAACGGTTGATGGGGGCGCAGGCATGAACTACGCCCCCGTCGAAGAGGCGATCGCCGCCATGGGCCGCGGCGACGTTGTGCTGGTGGTCGACGACGAGGATCGTGAGAACGAAGGCGATCTCATCGTGGCCGCCGAGAAGGTGACACCCGAGCACATTGCGTTCATGGTCCGCTACACCAGCGGACCATGAACGCAATGT
>Ga0255056_10000577_pt1 | contig 11091 bp, 7 predicted proteins | sample Cases_109_1_MG_FD_183639 | JGI IMG/M metagenome (GOLD analysis project Ga0255056, IMG submission 183639) | Seawater microbial communities from Amundsen Gulf, Northwest Territories, Canada - Cases_109_1 | ecosystem: Environmental > Aquatic > Marine > Gulf | place: Canada: Northwest Territories... | reverse complement strand
GGGTTTGTTCAAGAGCACCCTTGACCGCGCCGACAATTCCCTGCAGCGGTTCCTGCAAGGCTTCAAGAATTTCATTGCTGTTCAGACTGAAGCTTCGCGGTACCCCTTCGGAAAGATTTCGGCCACGCACCGATATTTCTCTTACCTCGTCGCCGGGGTAAGCCGAACCAATTTCGTGCTTGATACGCTCAGCAGTCGCTTCACCGATCAAAATGCCGTAATTGCGTCGTACGTAATTCAGAATCGCTTCGTCGAAGCGGTCTCCCCCAATCCGGACCGATGCAGCGTACACGATACCGTTTAAAGAAATAACCGCGACTTCAGACGTTCCACCACCGACATCCAGTACCATCGATCCGCGTGCTTCCTGCACCGGCATACCCGCACCGATCGCCGCGGCCATCGGTTCCTCTACCAAGAATACTTTTCGGGCCCCGGCGCCCTCGGCGGATTCCTTGATCGCGCGTCGCTCAACCTGCGTCGAACCGTAAGGAACAGCTACCAGAACCCTGGGGCTAGGGCGGAAATACTGGTTGCCGTGTGCCTTTCGAATGAAATGCTGCAGCATTTTTTCGGTAACGGTGAAATCAGCTATGACGCCGTCTTTCAGCGGTCGAATCGCAGTGATATTGCCTGGTGTGCGGCCCAGCATGCTTTTCGCCTCGGCGCCAACGGCCGCTACGGTTTTGCCACCGCGACCCGGCTCTTCGCGAATTGCGACTACCGACGGCTCGTCCAGTACGATCCCATGACCACTTAGATATATAAGTGTGTTTGCTGTTCCAAGATCTATTGAAAGATCATTGGAAAAATAGCCCAAGAGATTTTTTAACATGAACAGAGATTATCAGGCATGCCGGGAAAAGTGGTGCGTACTCTAGCAACGAGGGCGATTTTGGGCAACTGCAGGTGTATCATTACGCGCCTTTCGAGGCAGTAAATAGGGTGTCCTGACGGTGGGCTTGAGCGACAAAGACGTACAGCATATAGCGAAGCTGGCCCGCCTCGAGGTCAGTGACGGGCAGATTGCCGACTACGTCGAAAAACTGACGCAGATACTGGACATGGTGGACGCGCTGAAGGAAGTCGACACCACCGAGGTATTGCCGCTGGCCCATCCGCTGCATATGAGCCAGCGACTGCGGGCTGACGAGCCTACCGAGAAGAATCAGCGCGATTTGTTCCAGGCCAACGCCGAGGACGTCAAACAGGGCCTATACACCGTTCCCAGGGTGATCGAATAATGGTGCGGCCGCCGCTACCGGCCGACGTGGCCTCGGGCACAGGTGGCACAGCATGGATCGACTGACCGTAAGCCAGTTGTCCGCAGGATTACGCAGCGGGGAGTTTAGCAGCGAGGAGCTGACCCGCCAGAGTCTGGCGCGCATCGAGGCGGCGAACCCGAGCCTGAACGCTTTTATTACCGTGATGGCTGAGGAGGCGTTGACCGCCGCCCGGGCTGCCGATCGGAGGCTCGCCAGCGGGAAGGCCGGCCCGTTAACCGGCATACCATTGGCCCATAAGGATATTTTCTGTACCGCCGGTACGCTGACAAGCTGTGGGTCGCGGATGCTGGCAAATTTTGTCTCACCCTACGATGCAACGGTCGTCAGCAAGCTGGCGGACGCGGGCATCGTCGTGGTCGGTAAGACCAACATGGATGAATTCGCAATGGGCTCTTCGAATGAGACGAGCTATTTTGGCCCGGTTCGAAATCCCTGGGATATGGAACGCTCACCCGGCGGTTCGTCGGGTGGTTCGGCGGCTGCGGTGGCAGCTGGCCTGGTTCCGGCAGCGACCGGCACGGACACCGGCGGTTCGATTCGGCAGCCGGCGGCCTTTACCGGCATCACCGGCTTTAAGCCAACCTACGGGCGCGTGTCCCGCTACGGCATGGTGGCCTTCGCGTCCAGCCTCGATCAGGCGGGCACTCTGACCGCAACGGCCGAAGATGCGGCATTGCTGATGGAGGCCATGGCGGGTTTTGATGCACGCGATTCGACCAGCGCCGACCAAGCCGTGCCCGCTTACAGCAGCATGCTCGACGAGACCCTGGCCGGCAAAACTATCGGCGTGCCGCAGGAATATTTTGACGAAGGGCTGGATTCCGACTGCGAGCGGGCAATTCGCGATGCACTGGACGTGTTTGTCGATTTGGGTGCAAAAATCACCGAGCTGACGCTTCCGCACCTGGCGTTGTCCGTGCCGACCTACTATATCGTGGCACCCGCGGAATGTTCATCGAATCTTTCCCGCTACGACGGCATTCGTTTCGGCTACCGACACCCGGATGCGAGCGATATCGGCGAGCTCTACACGCGCAGCCGGCAGGAAGGCTTTGGCGCTGAGGTCAAGCGGCGCATCATGACGGGGACGTATGTGCTGTCCGCTGGTTATTACGATGCATATTATCTGCAGGCGCAGAAAGTTCGGCGTTTGATCAGTGATGAACTGATGCGCTGCTTCGAGGACGTCGATATTGTGGCTGGGCCAACGACGCCGACGCCGGCGTTTGGTCTCGGCGAAAAGATAGACGATCCGGTGCAGATGTATCTGAACGACATCTACACGATTGCCGTCAACCTGGCCGGCGCTCCCGGCATATCAATCCCCTGCGGGTTTTCCGGTACGCTTCCCGTTGGATTGCAACTGATCGGGCCCCATTTCGGCGAGGCAACATTATTGAATTTTGCCCACCACTATCAGCAACAGACCGACTGGCACACAAAGACACCGGCGCTGGCTCTGAACGATGGAGCCGACAAGTGATCGACTGCGGCAACGTAAGAGACTGCAGATGAACTGGGAAACCGTCATCGGCTTGGAGATTCACACCCAGCTCGCGACGCAGAGCAAGATATTTTCCGGTGAGCGGACCACCTACGGTGCCGAGCCTAATACCCAGGCCTGCCTGGTAGATCTTGGCTACCCCGGTGTGCTACCCGTACTGAATAGCGAGGCCGTCGCGATGGCGGTGAAGTTTGGTCTGGCAATCGGCGCAACGATTGAACGACGCTCGGTATTTGCCCGCAAGAATTATTTTTATCCTGATCTGCCCAAGGGTTACCAAATCAGCCAGTATGAACTGCCCATCGTCAGCCGGGGCAGTGTGGTGATCCAGTTGGACGACGGTGGTCAGAAGCGTGTCGGCATAACTCGTGCGCACCTGGAGGAAGACGCGGGCAAGTCGCTGCATGAAACATTTAAGGACCAAACCGGCATTGATCTGAACCGTGCCGGCACGCCTTTGCTCGAAATCGTGTCGGAACCGGAACTGAGTTCCGCCGCTGAGGCAGCCACCTACATGCGGAAAATCCACCAGCTCGTGCGGTATCTCGGCATCTCCGACGGCAATATGCAGGAGGGCTCGTTTCGCTGCGATGCAAATATTTCCGTGCGGCCTAGCGGCGACACCGAGCTGGGCACCCGCGCCGAGCTGAAAAACCTGAACTCTTTCCGATACGTAGAAAAGGCAATCGAGTTCGAAATCGAACGCCAGATCGATGTGCTCGAAGACGGCGGTAAAGTCGTGCAGGAAACCCGGCTTTACGATTCGGGCAAGGACGAAACCCGGCCAATGCGCAGTAAGGAAGAGGCTAACGATTACCGGTATTTTCCGGATCCGGATCTGCTGCCGCTGGAAATCGACGAGGCCTTGCTGGACAGTATTAAAGAGTCGATGCCGGAACTGCCTTCGGAAATAGAGGAGCGATTTGCCAGGGACTACGGGTTGAACCCCGTCGACATACAGATCCTGACGGCTTCATCCGAAGACGCTAAATTTTTTGAGGCATCCGCCGAAGGGCTTGACGGGAACTACGAACTGGCGGCGAATTGGAACAAAGGAGAACTTCGTGCTGCGCTGAATCGCGAGGGTGTGACTATTAGCGATAGCCCGGTCAGCCCAGCAGACTTAAACAACCTGCTTCAGCGCATCATTGATGAAACGATATCGGGTAAAACAGCAAAAGAGGTTTTCGAAGCAATGTGGGCCGGCGAGGGCGATGCCGATCAAATCATCGAGACGCGCGGTCTGCAGCAAATTTCCGACGTTGCGGCGCTGGAAAAAGTCGTTCAACAGGTCATCGCCGATAATCCGGAGCAGGCGGGGCAATACCGCGGCGGTAAACAGAAATTGCTGGGTTTCTTCGTCGGGCAGGTCATGCAGGCGACCGGGGGAAAGGCCAACCCGGCTGAAGTCAACAAACTGTTGCGTGCCAGGCTTGATGCCGATGAAAACTGACCGGCTGCGACGATTCACCCTCGAACATCAGGGAATCCGCGGCAGCCTGGTCCGCATACCGGAAACCTGGCGATGCATTCAGGAGCGCGGTGTATACGCCCCGGCGGTAGGCCGCATCCTTGGGCACGCGGTCGTGGCGGCAGCGCTGATTGGCAAGAATCTCAAATTTGACGGGCGTTTGACGCTGCAGCTGCAGGGTAGCGGCCCATTGCACCTGCTGGTGGTGCAGTGCACACATGATCTCGGCATCCGGGGCCTGGCCAGGTGCCGCGAAACCCAAATGGTGGAGTTTGGCGGGCTCGTGCAGCCGGGGCGCATGATTGTCACGGTAGAGTCGGGCGCCAAACAGGAGCGTTACCAGAGCATTATTCCGGTTGAGCAGGGCAGCCTGGCCGAATGCCTCGGCGCTTATTACCAGGATTCGGTCCAGATACCGACGGCGTTCTGGCTGGACGTGGATGACCAGAATGCCAGTGGCCTGATGTTGCAGCGACTGCCCGGCAACCCGGCCGGCAGTTCGGGCGATTGGGACCTTGTAATTGAACAAGCGAGCAAAACGTTGCCGGCAAGCCTGGCCGGGCAGACCGACGAGGCGGTTCTGACCCGAGTGTTTGACGGCCGGCTTTTGCGGGTCTTTAAGCCGCAAGATGTGGCCTTTCAGTGCAGCTGCTCGGACGACGGGATGCGTCAAATGTTGCGGCTGCTAGGTATCGACGAGTTGGACGACATCATCGCCGAACAGGGCCGGATCGAGGTTCGCTGCGAATTTTGCAATCATGGCTACACGGTCGCCGAAAATGAGATTCCTGGCCTGGTCCATGGGGTGCCTGACTCCGGCGCAACAACGCTGCATTAGCGGCCCGTCCCCAAATGACATAATCCGGGCAGCTGGGAGCCGCTGCCAGAGCGGCGTATGGCTGCTCCCTTGTCAAAGTATAAAGATTTCTTTATATTTCTTCGGATGGAGCTGGAACAGACCCTGCAACGCCTGCGCGCGATCGCGGAACCGACCCGCCTGCGCCTGCTGGCCCTGTTATCCGCCGGCGAAATCAGCGTCGGCGAATTGTCGAGCGTGCTTGGCCAGAGTCAGCCGCGTGTCTCGCGACACCTGCGGTTATTGGTCGAGGCCGGCTTGGTCAACCGATTTCGCGACCGGCACTGGGTCTATTACCGGCTTGTCAGCGACGCCGCGCTACGCGAACTATTACAGCGCGTGCTGGGACCGGTCCAGGAGCAGGACCCAAGCTTGGCGGCTGATCGCAAGGCGATGCAAGCCGTCAAGGATCTTCGCGAAAGCAGTGCTTACACGGCACTGGGGCCCAGCCCGGCATTGTGGCGGACCGCCAACCACGCTCGGCCCAGCGAAGCGGCGCTGGCTGAAGCACTCGACGATGCCATCGGTAACCGACCTATTGGTGACCTGCTCGATATCGGCAGCGGCGCTGGAACCGTGTTGAAACTGTTGAGTCCTCGAGCAACCAGCGCAGTTGGAGTCGATACCGCCAAGGAAATGCGGTTGCTGGCACGGGCGCGACTGCAACGGGCGGGTCTCGCCGACTGCACGCTGCGAGATGCGGACACACACGATCTCCCATTCGTCACCAACTCGTTTGACACCGTAGTGCTCGACGAAGTGTTGGCACAGAGTAAGCAGCCGGAGGCGGCGCTTCGCGAGGCCAGCCGCGTTTTGCGGCCCAGCGGTTGCCTGCTCATCATGGACCGCATTCTGCCGGTCACCGGACACGCTGCAGAGCCGACAGGCCTGCATGAAAATCAGCTTCAGGAGCTGTTGCGGGATCAGGACTACAGCATCGCACATCGCAGTTGGTTCCCCGGCCGTTCCCTTGACCGGGCATTGTTCGCGGCGGTGCCCATTAACAGTCATCGCAGGACCGGGACCGATGACTGAATCAAGCCTGCAACCGACAGTCGTTAACACGAGCCCGGAAGATTCCGTCGAGGTTTCGTTTGAGTTTTTTCCGCCGAAAACCCCGAAAAGTGAAGAGAACCTGTGGCGCTCGGTCGAGCGACTGGCGCCACTAAGGCCGCGCTTCATGTCGGTGACTTATGGCGCCGACGGCTCGACGCGTGACCGTACTCACCGTGTTATCCACAAACTGCTTGAGGAAACGACTGTGACCTGCGCGCCGCATCTGACCTGCGTGGGCGCAAGCCGCGACGAAATTCAGGCGATAGCGAGGCAATACTGGGATGACGGCGTCCGGCACATTGTTGCGCTGCGCGGGGACTCGCCACAGGGATCAGAGAATTACGAACCGTACCCCGGTGGATTCGATTACGCCGTCGACCTCGTGGCCGGCCTGAAACAGATCGGGGATTTTGATATTTCAGTGGCAGCGTATCCCGAGGTTCATCCGGATGCGCCGAGTGCCCAGTTCGACCTCGAGTATTTAAAGCGCAAAATCGATGCCGGGGCCAGCCGGGCCATCACCCAGTTCTTTTTCGAAACAGATACCTTTCTGCGGTTCCGCGACGGTTGCGCGGACCTCGGTATCAGCGCAGCTATCGTTCCGGGGATACTGCCGATTACCCGGTTTCCGCAATTACTGAGCTTCGCCAAAATGTGTGGTGCCATCGTGCCCGACTGGCTGCACCAACGATTCGATGGGCTCGATGATGACCCGGAAACACGCCAGATGATTGCGGCCAACGTTGCGATCGAACAGGTGCAAAAGCTGCAGCAGCATGGCGTCAACGAGTTTCACTTTTATACGCTGAACCGGTCAGAGCTGACCTACGCGATTTGTTATTCGCTGGGACTCAGGCCCGAAGCGGCCGCAGCAACACGGGAATCGACGCCATGACTGCTGCTGCCCGCCAGGCCGCGCTACACGAGCTGTTGGAACAGCGCATCGTCTTCCTGGACGGGGCGATGGGCACAATGGTGCAGGCCTGCAAGCTTTCCGAAGAGGACTATCGCGGGGAGCGTTTCGCTGACTGTTCGCAGGATCTGAAGGGCAACCACGATCTGCTGAACCTCAGCCGCCCTGACGTGATTCGGGAGATTCACGCCGATTTTTTACGCGCCGGGGCCGACATCATTGAAACCAATACCTTCACCGCCAACGCGCCATCGCTGGCGGACTACGGTTTGGAATCGCTGGTATCGGAGATCAATCAAGCGGGCGCGGCAATTGCGCGGACTGTCGCCGACGAGATTGCCGCCGAGACCGGTCAGCCCAGATTCGTGGCCGGCGTGCTGGGGCCGACTAACCGGACTGCCTCGCTGTCACCGGACGTCAACGACCCGGGATTTCGCAATATCAACTTTGACCAACTGGTATCCACTTATGGGGATGCAGTTCGGGCTCTGGTGGCTGGTGGCGCAGATTTTCTAATGGTTGAAACCATCTTCGATACGCTGAACGCCAAGGCAGCACTGTACGCAGTCCAGACCTGCATGGCCCAGGACGGGCTGACAATTCCGGTGATGTTGTCAGGCACCATAACTGACGCTTCTGGACGAACGCTGTCCGGACAGACGACCGAGGCATTCTGGAACTCGATCCGACACGTTGACCCGTTCGTCATCGGTCTCAATTGTGCCTTGGGGGCAGAAGACCTGCGTCCCTATGTCGGCGAACTGGGCCGGATAGCAGATACCTGCGTCAGCGTGCACCCGAATGCCGGGCTGCCGAATGAATTCGGCGGTTATGACGACACGCCGGAATCCATGGCAGAAGTTCTAGGAGAATTTGCAGCCGCCGGGATGCTGAACATGGTTGGAGGTTGTTGCGGAACGACACCCGAACATATTCGTGTCATTCGGCAGGCCGTTGAACAGCACGCTCCGCGCAAACCCGTCAGCGTTCCGGCCGTGCTCAGACTGAGCGGTCTCGAGCCAATGACAGTCAGCCCCGATTCTCTGTTCGTGAACGTCGGCGAGCGCACCAACGTGACCGGGTCGGCAAAGTTTCGCCGACTGATCAGCGAAGAGGACTATCCAGCGACCGTCTCGGTGGCGCGTCAGCAGGTCAATAGCGGTGCACAGATCATCGATGTCAACATGGACGAGGGCATGCTCGACTCCGAGGCGGCGATGCAGAGATTTCTCAGCCTGATTGCTGCCGAGCCGGACATTGCGCGCGTTCCGATCATGATCGACTCGTCGCGCTGGGAAGTCATCGAGGCCGGTTTAAAGTGTGTACAAGGCAAGGGCATCGTCAACTCGATCAGCCTCAAGGAAGGGGAAGAGAAATTTCTGGAACAGGCTCGCCTGGTTCGCCGTTATGGGGCAGCTGTGATTGTCATGGCCTTCGACGAAGAGGGCCAGGCCGAAACTGTCGAACGCCGCTTGCATATTTGCGAGCGTGCATACCGACTATTGACGGAAGACGTCGGTTTTCCGCCGGAAGATATTATTTTCGATCCCAATATTTTCGCCGTGGCAACCGGAATGGAGGAGCACAACCCCTACGGCGTCACGTTCATTGAGGCGACCCGTGAAATAAAAAGGCGCCTGCCACATGTATTGATCAGCGGCGGGGTCAGCAACGTATCGTTTTCATTCCGCGGCAACAATCCCGTGCGTGAAGCGATGCATTCCGTATTTCTCTATCACGCTATTGCAGCGGGCATGGACATGGGCATTGTCAATGCGGGGCAGTTGGCGGTGTATGACGAAATTCCCGACGAGCTGCGTGATGCGGTCGAAGACGTGATACTGAATCGCCGCGACGATGCCACCGAACGGCTGCTTGAAATCGCCGTGCGCTACAAAGGTGATGGAAAGGAGGCACCGGCCCCGAAAGATGAGGAGTGGCGGCAGTGGCCGGTGGGGCGACGCTTAAGTCATGCTTTAGTTCAGGGCATCGACGAATTCGTCGTGGAAGATACCGAAGCCGCCCGGATAGAAGCAGAACGGCCGCTGAATGTCATCGAAGGACCGCTGATGGACGGTATGAACGTGGTCGGTGACCTGTTTGGTGCTGGCAAGATGTTCCTGCCACAGGTGGTCAAGTCCGCGCGCGTCATGAAAAAAGCCGTTGCTCACCTGGTACCGTTCATCGAGAAGGATCAGCCTGGCGGCAGGTCCACGGCCGGCAAGATTGTCATGGCCACTGTCAAGGGCGATGTGCACGACATCGGAAAAAATATCGTCGGCGTCGTGCTCCAATGCAATAACTTTGAAGTGATTGACCTTGGCGTCATGGTTTCGTGCCAAAGCATTCTCGACACTGCCGACCGGGAAGGCGCTGACATGATCGGTGTGTCCGGTTTGATTACGCCTTCACTTGACGAGATGGTGCACATTGCACGTGAGATGAAGCGCCGCTCGTCGGACCTGCCGCTGCTGATCGGAGGCGCGACGACATCACCGGCACATACCTCGGTAAAAATCGACCCGGAATATGACGGTGCGGTCGTGTACGTCAAGGACGCATCGCGATCGGTCGGTGTCGCGCAGAAACTGAAAAGTCCGGACCAGCGCGATCGTTTTATTGCATCGGCAAAGGCCGATTGCGAACAGCGCCGCGAGCGCCACCGTGGCAAGACGCGTCAGGCACCGCAGTTGACTCTTGCTGATGCGCGCGGCAACAAGGCCCGGATCGACTGGACCGCTTACCAGCCACCCGTTCCGTCCGTCACCGGAACAAAAGTATTCGAAAACCTGCCGTTGACAACACTGGCGGATTACATTGACTGGATGCCGTTCTTCAATGCCTGGGAATTTCACGGCCGTTTCCCCGACATCCTCGATGATGATGTCGTCGGTGAGGCAGCCCGCAGCCTGTACCGGGATGCCCAGGCCATGCTCGATGCGATAGTGACAGAGCGGTGGCTCGAGGCGCGCGCAGTCATCGGGTTGTTTCCGGCCGCCATGACCGGCGACGATGACATCCGCATCTTTGCTAATGAAGAACGCAGCGACACACGGGCCATGTTGCATCACCTGCGCCAACAGCGCGGTAAGCCGGAAGGTCAACCCCATTACTGCCTGGCCGATTTTGTAGCTCCCGAGGATAGCGGGGTCGCTGACTACATCGGTGCTTTTGCCGTAACCGCCGGCCTGGGGCTGGACGAACGTGCACGGGATTTTGAAGCGCAACACGATGACTATAGCTCCATCATGTTGAAAGCACTGGCAGACCGGTTGGCCGAAGCCACGGCTGAATACATGCACCAGCAAGTGCGCAAAAAGTATTGGGGATATGGCGCCGATGAGGAGCTCAGTAACAAGGACTTGATTGCCGAACGTTACCGCGGCATTCGTCCTGCACCCGGGTACCCGGCCTGTCCCGATCACACGGAAAAAGCGACCTTGTGGAAGCTGCTGGATGCGGAACGCAGCACCGGCATTTCGCTGACGGAATCATTCGCGATGCTGCCCACGGCATCAGTCAGCGGGTTTTATTTTTCGCATCCGCAAGCGACGTATTTTCCGGTCGGCAAGCTTGGCGCCGACCAGGCGGAAGACTATGCACGCCGCAAAGGCATGCCGCTGGCGGCGGTCGAGCGCTGGCTGACCGCAAACCTTGGCTACGAAGCACGTGCTGCCTGATCAGGCGGGCGGTCCGCAAACGGGACAGTCTTCACGTCGGGGAATTTTAACTGTCCTCGATGTTCCGGCCATTGCGTCGTAGGCCCACAAGCGGCCGTCAAGTTCGCTAGTCAGGCCAACGATCACTTTGATGGCTTCCGTCGCCATCATGCAACCGACTGTGCCAGCAACCGGGGCCAGGATGCCCTGTCCCGCGCAGTCCTCGAGATTTTCGTCAGCCTCTGCATATAGGCAGCGGTAACAAGGGCCCTTGCCCGGCTCGTGCCTGAATACGGCCAGTTGACCCTCGAGGCGAATTGCTGCGCCGCTGACCAATGGCTTATGT
>Ga0255056_10000576_pt1 | contig 11097 bp, 9 predicted proteins | sample Cases_109_1_MG_FD_183639 | JGI IMG/M metagenome (GOLD analysis project Ga0255056, IMG submission 183639) | Seawater microbial communities from Amundsen Gulf, Northwest Territories, Canada - Cases_109_1 | ecosystem: Environmental > Aquatic > Marine > Gulf | place: Canada: Northwest Territories... | reverse complement strand
AGCTGCTGATCGGCGGGTAGGCCGGCGGGCACCACCATGCGCCCCCCCGGCCGGAGCTGCTGGATCAGCGCCGCCGGCAGCAATTCGGGCGCCGCGGCCACCAGGATGCGGTCGAACGGCGCGTGTTCGGGCCAGCCCTGAGCGCCATCGCCAATCTTGAAACTAATGTTGTCGTAGCCGAGGGCCTCGAGGCGCGTGCGCGCCTCCCGGGCCAGCTCTTCGTGAATTTCGACGGTGAAGACCGTCTCCGCCAGTCCGGCCAGGATCGCGGCGTGGTAGCCGAGGCCGGTGCCGATCTCGAGCATCTTCGCGCCGGGCTCGATGTCCAGCAGATCGGTCATCAGCGCCACCATGAACGGCTGAGATACGGTCTTGTCGCAGCCGATCGGAATCGGACTGTCGGCATAGGCCACGTGGCGGAGCTCGGGCGGCACGAAATTGTGGCGCGGCACCTCGGCCAAGGCCGAGAGCACGCGCCGGTCGAGATGGTCGCGATCGATCTGAGCGCTGCTCAGCTGCATGTAAACCTGGACCAACTCGACCATGGAGAGGCGGGCCTGGGTGAATTCCGCTTCGCTCGGGTTCGTCATGTCCTCGACCGTCTCAAAAGATCCCGATGTAACGCCCCGCCTCCCCCGCGGAACAGATCCAATTCAAACACGAAACCCCGGCCGATTCGAGGTGGAATCCCGGATCACAGAAAATTTATGGGAAGGAATACCGAAGACGAGCGCCGGCCCGGGGGCGCTACAGCAGCTCCCGGATGTCGCTGTGCCGGCCGTCGATATAGGCGGTCATGGCGGTTCCCGCCGCCTCCGGGTCGCGCCGCTCGACCGCTTCGATCACACCCGCGGTCATGACTTCGTGGGCGCGGGCGATATCGTGCCAGGTGCCACGCCTGTTGGCGATGAAGAACCACAATCGCAGGTGCAAATTGAAAATGCGCGGCACCGCCTCAGCGATATAGGTGTTCTGGGCCGCCCGCGCCAAGACCTCGTAGAATCGCCGATCCAAGAGCACGTAGCGGTCGACGTCGTCGTCCTCGGTCGCCTGGACCAAGCCGGCCTGCAGTTCAGCCAGTTCGCGCACGTCGTCCGCGGTGGCGCGGCTCGCTGCCAGGCGCGCGGTATAGCCGTCGACCAGACTTCGGAACTCGTAGATGTGTTGAACGCCGGTCGCGGTGATATCGGCTACCAGCATGCCCCGATTGGGCAGATGGGTGACCAGGCCCTCCATGGCCAGGCGCTGCAGAGCCTCGCGGATCGGCGTGCGGCCGATGCCCAGGTTTTCCATCAGCGCCTTTTCGACCAGCAACGCGCCCGGCGGCAGCTCGAGCCGGGTGATTTTGTCGATCAGGATCTGGTAGGCCTGATCGGCGAGGGAGCGGGGCGCAGGCACTTCGGCGAGCGCGAGCTGCGGCGCGGTCATGACATCCCGCTTTCCGGCGCCGCGCCGGCGAAAGCGAAACTCGCGGCCAGCCCGGCCCGGTCGAGGTCGCGGCCGATGAACACCATCTGGGGCACCCGGTCTAGAGTGGTGGGGGTGATTTCGAGCTGGCCGGCGGTGAACTGGACCAACGAGGCCGCGCCGTCCACCACCATGAAACCCTTGGCGCGCAAGACCTCGGGCGGCAAGCCGGCGAAGAAACTTTCGAGCGCCGCGCGCGCGACCGGCCCGGCGGCGTCCAGGACCTCGGACTCGAAATCCGGGTGGCCTCCGTGGTGCCCGTGGTGGTGATGGTGGTGACCGCCTTCGTGCTGGCTGGGTTCCCAGCCGCTCAAGGCATCGAGCACCAAGCCCGCGTCGACGCCGCAGTGCTCGGTGGTCACGATCCGGGCACCCGGATTGAGCTCGGCGACCTCGGCGCGCACCGCCGCAAGCTGCTCCGGCGAGGCCAAGTCGATCTTGTTGAGCAGCACGATGTCGGCGTGGGCGACCTGGGAGCCGTAAAATTCGCCGAGCATTTCGCGCATGACCTGGAACTTGGCGGTGTCGACCACGGTAACGAAGGGCCCAACGGCGACCGAGGCGCGGAATTCCGGGGCGGAGAAGCTCTCGATCATCTCCTCGGGATCGGCGACCCCGGAAGCCTCTATCACCGTGTGCTCGACCCCGGCCTTGTCGCGCAACTCCTCGACCGCGTTCAGGAGCGGCCCCTTGAGGGTGCAGCACAGGCAGCCGGAGGTCAGTTGGATCATGTCGACGGCCCCACCTTCCAAGACGGCGCCTTCCAGGATCGCACCATCGATACCGACCTGACCGAACTCGTTGACGATAACCGCCAGCTTCCGGTCGCGGCCGCGCGCGCCGAGCAGGTGGCGCACCAGTGTCGTCTTGCCGGAGCCGAGGAAGCCGAAGATCATGTTGACCTGCATCTCAGCCCGCCACTTCAGACCCTGCCGCCACCCGCGCTCCAACCTCACCGTTGTCCTGGAACCTCAAGGCCTCGACGAAGACGTCCTGGAAGTCGGGTTGGGAGGCGAGCGAGACGTGCGCGATCTCGCGCGCGAGCCGGTCGGCGCGGGCGCGTTCGGTCTCGGACAGCAACGTCATCTGGGCGCCGAGCACCGCGGCGTTGCCATAGTAGGTGATTCGGTCGAGCGGCAACTCGGGCAGCAGGCGGATGCGCACCGCGCTTTCGGTGTTGATGTAATTACCGAAGCCACCACACAGCATCATTTCCGCGATCTCGGCGTCGGCGATCCCCATCACCTTCTGCAGGGTCATCACGCCGGAACAGATCGCGCCCTTAGCCAATTGCAGTTGCCGGATGTCGGTCTGGGTGAGCGTGATGTCCTCGTCCTTGCCGGCCACCGCCGCCCAGGCGAGCACGAAAGCCTCCTTGCCCTCCGCCTTGACCATGCGGTCCTTGAGCGCGGATGGAAGGCTGGCCTTTGCCTTGGTGCGCAGCCGGCCGGAGGCGTCGAGCACCCCGGCGACCAGCATCTTGGCGGCAGCATCGATCAGGCCAGAGCCGCAGATACCGATTGGCGGCGCGCCGCCGATGACCTCACAGGCGACGTCCGTGCCGATTTCGACTTTCTCGATAGCGCCGATCGCGCCGCGCATGCCGTGACGGATTTCGGCACCCTCGAGCGCTGGGCCGGCCGGCGCCGAACAAGCCATCAGGCCGTCGCGCGAACCCATCACCACCTCGCCATTGGTGCCGATGTCGACCAGGCAGCGGGTCTCGGCACTGTCGTAAATGCGGGTCGCCACCACCGCGGCCACGGTGTCGGCGCCGACGAAACCGGCCACGATCGGCAGCAGGCAGACGCGCGCCCGGGGCAGGGTTTTGAGCGGCACCTCGCCGCCCGGCACCACCACGGCGCCGCGCACCACCGGCGCGTAGGGAGCAAGCCCGACATAAGTTGGATCGATGCCGAGGAAAATATGATGCATGCAGGTGTTGCCGACGATGGTCACCTTGTGCACGTGGCGGGTCTCGATCCCGGCCTCCGCGCAGGCTTGCTTGGCGAAATCATTGACCGCGTTCAGCACCTTGGCGCGCAGGGTCTGCAATTTTTTGGGCGCGAACTGGGCGTAGGCAATACGCGACATCAAATCGCCGCCATAGACGGTCTGCGGGTTGATGCCGCCGACCGAGGCCAGCTCCGCACCGGTCTCCAGGTCCATCAGCGAGCCGACGATGCTGGTGGTGCCGATGTCGAAGGCCATGCCGTATTTTTGGCCGCTGCTGTCGCCGGGCTCGATGTCGATGATCCCGCCGTTGAAGGTTGTGACCGTGAGCCGCCCGCCCTCGGCACGCAAGGCGGCCGGCAGCTCGCGCAGCAGTTCGAGCGGCACCGGCGCCTCGGCATCGAGGCCGGGCGCGATGGCGACCTCCTCCAGGTCCGAGGTCTGGTGGTGCTCGTCGTCCGGGGTCTTGGCCTGAACCAAGCGCTTCTCGACGCCGGAATCGAGGCCGACCCGGTCGGCCGCCGCCTGGGCGTCCCCTGGGCCGCCGCTCCCCACCAGGATCTGATGCCCGACCTCGGCCTTGGGCGGCGCCACCATAACCCGGCAGTCGGCGATCACCTTGGTCTGGCAGGACAAGCGAAAACGCTCGTGGACCTCGTCGTGGCCGAGTTGGACTTCGTCCATGATGGTCGGCGGCGGCAGGTCGCCGACCAGCGCCTTGATCCGGCAGCTACGACACTGGCCGCGCCCGCCGCAGGTCGCCGGCACCTCGAGCCCGGCGGCCTGAGCGACTTCCAGGAAGGTGTCGCCGATGGCGGCGGAACGGGCCTTGTCCGCCACCTTCCCGGCCGGATCGACGAAGGTGACGGTCACGCCGTCGGTCATGTCAGGCCCTCTCGCCCTACTACCTTTGGTATTAGCCGGGCGTCGCGATTATTAGGCCCAGGCCTCGCGGGGCTGCTCGACCAGCTCGCGCGCCAGCCTGACCGCGACGACCGCGTCCTTGCCCCAGCCGTCGGCGCCGCATTCGTCGGCCCACTGCTGGGTTGTCGGCGCGCCGCCGACCAGAATTTTGACCTTGTTGCGCAGGCCAGCCTTCACGAATTCCTCGATGGTCACTTTCTGATAGTACACCGTTGTTGACAAGAGCGCGGAAAAACCGACCAGGTCGGCTTGCTCGCTGCGCGCCGTCTCGATGAACTTGTCCGGATGCACGTCGGTGCCCAAATTGATCACGTTGAAGCCGGCGTTCTCGAGCATGATGCTCACGATCGACTGGCCGATGTCGTGCATATCGCCGAGCACCGTTCCCATGACGAAAGTGCCGATCGGCTTTTCCGCCATCGCCGCGAGCAGCGGCCGGATCAGTTTGAGGCCGGCTTTCATGGCGCGCGCGGTAATCAGCATCTCCGGGATAAAGATGATCTGCTCGGTGAAGCGATCACCCTGCAGGTTGAAGCCGGGGAATAGGCCGTCGTGGAGAATCCGCCGGGGGTCGATGTCGACTTCGATCGCTTCCTTGACTCGAGCGTCGGCATAGATGTGGTCGCCGGTCTCCACTGCGTCCCACAGTGTCCGCCACTCCCAGCCTTCCGGGGCCCGCCCCTCCCAGCCTTCGGGTATTTTCAATACCGGCTCCGTCATCGCCCATTCTCCCGTTTCTTATCTCACCCCTAGTTCAGAGGATATTTTCCGTAAACACCATATTCGCGCTGCGCCTCGAGCATGGTGTAAATGTTCTGAATCGGCACGTCGGCCAGGATGTAGTGGGACGGCGAGAAGATATACCCGCCCCCAGCCCCCATGGTTTTTATGACATCGTGCACGCCTTTGCGAATGTCCTCGACCTGGCCGCGCGGCAGCAGGTTCTGCACGTCGAAGCCGCCGATGAATGCGATGTCATTGCCGTACTTTTTCTTGATCCCAGCCTGGTCCTTGTTGCCGCCGGTCGGCTGCATCAGGCCCGATAAATCGACACCGAGTTCGACCTCGTCCGGAATGATCGGCGAGTAGTCGCCGCAGGAGTGCAGCTTGATGAACAACTCGTCGTTGGCCTTGCGGAATTCCTGGAACATGTATTGGAACCGCGGCTTGGCCAATTCGCGCCACTGAACCGGAGACAGCATCATCGACTGCTGGGCGCCGACATCGTCGCCGACCCGTACCATGTCGACGCCACGCGCGATCGCGTTCTTGCCAACTTCGGTGTAGTACTCGGTCAGGCCGTCGAGAACGCCGGCGACCAACTCCGGCTCGTCGAACAATTGGAGGAAGAATTTCTGGGTCCCCATGATGTGCGCGTAGGCCGCCTCGATCAGGGTCGAGGACAGGTCGACGATGATGAAGTAGTCCTTCTGATACTGCGCGCAAATCTCGTCGATGGGATCGAGCATCTCCGCATTGTTGGGATCCGGCCACTGATAATTCTTGAGGTCCTCCATCGTCTGGATCGGATGGAAGCTGGGGAAGTTCTCGGGCACCACCTTGGCCGCGCCCCAGTACTCCTGGGTCTTGGAGAAGACGGCTTCCTCCTCCTCGGTGCGGCCCTTCAGCCCGCTCTTGCCGTAGCCGACGCCGAAGTGGTTGTGCCAAGTCTCGCCGATCTTGATCGGTCGGTGCGAGAAGTCTGCATTGATGCCGATCTGGTAGATGATCGCGTCGTTGCCGAGCCTGAGTTCCAGTTCCGGGTTATGTTTGCGGCCGGTGGCGGCGTCGTCGATGCCGTAGACCCGGGCCAGCTTGGCCTTGGCCTCGTGTTTCATGCGGTAGAGCAGCGGCACCCGGTCGACGGGCTCGTGGCGGAGGGTGCGGATGAACCGCTCGCGCGGCAAAAGCTCTTTCATGGTTCGCTCCGAAGGCTTGGCCAAGGATTTGGTTAGACAGGGCTTGGCCTATTTCGTATATTTGTGATATATTATCTTCCGGATCGAGTCCTGTAAAGGGGCCCCGCATGACGGATCGGGCGGAAATCCTGCAGAAATAGTGGGGGGTGAGAAAAGAATGGGTCGCATTTCCGAAAAATCGCTGTCAGAAAGCCCACCAATCGGTTGGCCGCGGCCAACCGGGCTGAACGCCTGGCCAGGCCGAGCGTATAGGTGGTCTTCGGGGGATTGAATTCTCGGAACCGGGGACCGAAGCGCGCGGCCCGCCGTTGGACATCGTGACGCACCAGGGGAACGGGGCCCAGGGGAACGGGACATGGGGACGATGCCAGCAATGACGCAATCTGCCGTCACGAATCACGGCGCCAAACAGCGAATCGCCGCGTTCATGGCCGGCTTCACCGCCGAGACCACCCCCGGCTCGGCCGCGAAGACACCCGACTACCGGGAGCATCTGCGCCCCGGCGCGGTGGTCTACATCACCTTCCTGCCCGGCTCGGACTTCGACGACACGATCGCGGTCGCCAAACGGCTCGAGGGCGAGGGATTCCAGCCGGTGCCGCACTTCGCCGCACGCAGCATTCCGCACGCGGCGTTCCTCGATGACAAGCTGGCCCGGCTCGCCGGCGAGGTTGGGTTGGAACAGGTTCTGGTGATCGGCGGCGCGGTCGACACGCCGGCCGGCGATTTCTCCGATACCATGCAGCTTCTGGAGACCGGCCTGTTCGACAAACACGGCATCCGCAAGTTCGGCGTCGCCGGGCACCCCGAAGGCAGCCCGGACATATCCGATCGCGCAATCGCGGAGGCGCTTCGCTGGAAGAACGATTTTGCCGAGCGCAGCGGCGCCGAGCTCTACCTGGTGACCCAGTTCTGCTTCGAGGCCGGGCCAGTGATCGCCTGGGACCGGCGCATTCAGGCCGAGGGCAACCGGCTGCCGGTTCATATCGGCGTGCCGGGCCTGGCCACCATCAAAACCCTGCTCGCCCACGCCAAGGCTTGCGGCATCGGTCCCTCGATGAAGTTCCTGACCCGCCAGGCGCGCAACGTGACCAAACTGATGCGCGTCTCGGCACCCGACAAGCTGATCGCCGATCTGGCGGCGTATCAGGCGGACGATCCGGGTTGCGGAATCGCCGGGGTCCACATGTATCCGCTCGGCGGGTTGCGGCGCTCGGCCAAGTGGGGCTACGCGGTCGCCGACGGGACCTTCACCATGAACCGTGACGGCCGGGGCTTTTCGGTCGATATCGATCTGGGTTAAGGAAGTCCGGGTTAGGGATTATTCAGGGAGCAGGCATGGCGAACTACAGCATTCTCTATTGGCAGGACATTCCCTCGCTGGTCGAAGCCAAGGACGAAAACGGCGTGCACAAGCTGCAGCTCGACCAAAAATTTCAGGTACTGATCGACGCCGTCGCCATGCGCAAGGGGCTGGCCGGCACCGACACCTATTTGGAGGAATGGCAGCGCGGCAAGCGGCGCACGCGCGAGGGCACGGCCGAGGAAGTGGCGAGCGCGGTCAAGGCCGAACTCGAGGCCGAGTTCAAGACGATCCGAGCCGCGGCTCTCGGCAAGGACTGATGCCTGTCGACGGCACCATGGCGGCCCAGGACACGAGCTTGAACTACTTTCGCACCGAGATCGGGGAGCTGCCGGTCGAGCCCTTGTTGCGCCTGCAGGGCTACCGCGATCCGGCGCGGATTCGGCCGCGGATCCGGGATATCGCCACCAAGGCCGCGGGCGTCGCGCGGACCCTGGCCGCGCCGGAGGTCTGTTATCGGCGTGTCGAGATTCAGTCTTGCACGCCAGACACAATGGAGCTGGCCGGCGGCGTCAGCTTCCACAGCGCGCGCTTCGCCAAGGTCTTCGCCGGCTGCGGCGAGGTCGTGGCCTTCGTGCTCACGCTCGGCCCCGCGCTCGACGCCGAGACCGAACGCCTGACCGCGGCTGACGAGATCGTCGATGCCTTGTTCCTGGAGATGGCCGGCTGGCTCGCCGTGGAGCAGGCGACCAAGGCGCTGGCGCTGCATGTCGCGGAACAAGTCCGGGACGAGCGCCTGGGCCCGACCCGGCGGCTCGGCCCGGGCTACGTCGACTGGCCGCTCGACGAGCAAACCGGGCTGTTCGCCCTGTTCGAGGACGCGCCGCTGCCGGTGCGGCTCATGGAGAGCTGCGCCATGATCCCCAAGAAGTCGCGTTCCGGCCTCTACGGCCTGCGCCCGCTGGATTGAACAGCACCCAGCTCATGCACAGAAACCCAAAAACCTAGGAGACCCGAGTGTCCAGCGCGAACAACGGACTGATCGTCATCGGCGAAAACATCAACACCACGCGCAAGATCCGCGCGACCAGCCCCAACATCGTCCAAGAGGACGGCAAGGTCGGCTACGCCTACACCGGCCTCGACGGCACACGCCGCCTGCTCGACATCACCGACATCTTCCCGGAGGACCCGGCCGAACTCAGGACCGCGCGCATCCCCCATATCGGCCAGGCGGTCCGCAAGCAGGACCTGGACTACCTCGGTTGGGCGATCCTCGGCCAGGAGCGCGCCGGGTCGACCATCATCGACCTCTGCGTCGACGAACTCTCGGTCTACCCGGAGGAGCGCCACGACTACATGCGCTGGATGGTGAAGACCGCGCAGTCGCTGTCCGACGTATCCTTCGCGATCGACTCCTCCGATCCCCAAACCATCATGGCCGGGCTCGAGGTCTACGATCGCAGCAAGGGCCGCCCGGCGATCAACTCGGTCAGCCTCGAGGAGGGCCGCGACGCACTGGTGCAACTGGGCAAGGACGAGGACTGCGCCGTCTTCGCCAACGGCTCGGGCCGTTCGGGCATGCCCCAGAACGCCGAGGAACGCATCGCCAACCTGAGCGGCTGCATGGAGATGATGGACAAGGTCGGGCTGCCCATGGGCGACCGCTACCTGGATCCCCTGGTGTTCCCGATCGGCGCCGGACCGGATTTCGGCAACCACTACCTGGACGCGGTCCGGGGCCTGCGCGAGAAATACCCGGAGGTGCATATCTTCGGCGGGCTTTCCAACGTGTCCTTCGGGCTGCCGCGGCGCAAGCTCCTGAACCAGGCCTTCATCACGCTCGCCATGCTGGCCGGCTGCGACGCCATCATGATCGACCCGATCATGAATCCGCCGATCGATTTCGTCGAACTCAAGCTCGCCACCGACGTCATGACCGCCAAGGACGAATACGCCATGAGCTACCTAAAATACGTCCGCGCCCAAATGAAATAGCCGCCCCCCGCCACCGCGAGGGAATCGGAGTAAATAGGGGACAGTCCCCTTTATTTCTCGTTTTTCTGTGTATTTTCTACGGCTTACAGCGCCTCTTTCGACGCAGAGCGGTTTTCGGCTCAGGGGTTCGCGTCCCGCGCGGGGACCCTCTTTCCGAGAAAAATATCCGTCTTCCACTACTTGGGGTCTTGACAGGTTGGGGCTGTGATCCGACTTTAGAACAAAACGGGAACAACATCCGATTTTTGCAACCTCGAACCCCAAGGAGACCCCCAATCATGACCGCACCCAAACTCGCCGCCACGCGCCCAGCGGCGCTGACCGGCAGCGTCAGCCAGGGCGGTGAAAACCGGATCCACGACATCGCCCTGGTCCAGGCCCTGCTCGGCCTCAAGCGCGCCAAGGGTGGGCGAATGTACCTGCGCGACAACCACGTGACCGGCAAGTACGACCAGGCGACCGCCGGAGCACTGTTGCGCTTCCGCATGGACCAGCCCAACCCCAATGTCAGAGGGCCGCTCGCCCGCAGCGGGCCGATTTTCAACAGGCTGGCCCAGGGCCAGGCGCTGGCCGTGCTCGAAGGCACGGCGACGCCCTACAAACTCGCGACCCTGGCCGGGCCGGGCGTGATCGAGAGCGACGCTGGTATGTTCTTGAGCGCCGAGCGCAAGGTCGCGCTCAAAGCGGTGATGAAGGACTTCATCTCGGACTGGGGCATCGCCCTCAATGTCGAGGTCAAGGTGGCGCCCGAATATCGCCAACCTCGGTCGATTCCGGCGATTACGTTTGAATCCAGGCCGCTGGTAGCCTACTTCACACCGCGCAACCTCTGGGTCCACAACGGCCGCCGCTTGTCCAACGTAACGAATAGTGTGCAGTTCCAGGCCCGCGCCAAGGTGCTCTACGAAGCCGCTGCCGCCGACCTCAAGGCGCGCTGCGTCGCGGCCTTCGGCATCTCGGACCCGGTCGATGTGAAAATTCAGAACGGCCTGAAAGGCGACTTCGCCTGCGTCGTGCGCACGGAACTGGAGGGTGTCGAGGCGCTCGCGGCATTTATTCTGGCGGAGTTGCGAAAATGGGGACTGCGGCTGGCCGCGCGCTTCTTCGAGCATTACCTGGATGCGAGCAGCCGGGCGATCGGCTTGAGCCGGGACGAAGCGTTGGAGTTCGACCTGATCAAGAATGCGGCTCGAGAAAACGTCGAACGTTTCAAGCAACAAAACTTCATCTCCCCCGAACAAAGCACGCCCGGGTTCCTGGCGGTCGAGAAAATCGCCCAGGACCCAGGAGCACGGTTCACCCATTTCGAAGACCACTGGAAGGTGGATTTTAATATTTCCGTCGCGGGCCTCGAGCGATTTGCGGACGCTATAGACACCGATGAAACGGATACCGCATCGGCTTTCCTGGCTACCGGCAAGAGCAGCGTGACCTCAACTGGCGATTTCCTATTGCAGCGCCAAGGCGACCGGGTGCTGGTGACCGGCACGATCACCCACCTGTGGACCGACCCGGCCTACAATCTCAATCCCG
>Ga0255056_10000572_pt1 | contig 11119 bp, 8 predicted proteins | sample Cases_109_1_MG_FD_183639 | JGI IMG/M metagenome (GOLD analysis project Ga0255056, IMG submission 183639) | Seawater microbial communities from Amundsen Gulf, Northwest Territories, Canada - Cases_109_1 | ecosystem: Environmental > Aquatic > Marine > Gulf | place: Canada: Northwest Territories... | reverse complement strand
CGAATTCCCGGAAAGGTTTAATGTGATGGACATCGTGCGTTCGGCCCTCGCGTTCGGGGGCGCTGCACTGCCGACATCGGTGTTCGTCACGCACGAGCGCCGCCAGGCGGGCCTTCGACCAGTCGGGACCATAGTCGTTGGGAGGAATGAGAACGCCTTCTGCCTCGAGGCGCTTTACCGTATCCGGCCCAATCCAGAGCCAGTATGCAGTCGTTTCGAATTGGCGCGGTGGCAGGTCGATCTCACCATAACCCAAGGTTTCGTGTGTATAGCGTTTGACTTTGCGATAGGAAGAAGCTTGAGCCGTAATTTGTGCCCAGCCATGCGCTCGGCGAGCAGGAGAGCTCTCATCAGCATCGAAGGCCTCCTGGACTTCAAGATCGACTGCTTCAGATGCATCGGTGTAGTAATCCACGCGCTTCGGCGAGACTTCGGCAATGGCATTTTTCCAATCCAGCCGCTGCACAATATGAGAACGGCCTTCGTGCGTGTACACCGCGCCCTCGTGTAGCTGGATCGGCGCTGTCGCACGATCGACTTCGCCGATAACCTTCGGCTGGCCGTCGCTTACGTCCTGGATAACCACGGTCGCGTCCTCGCCAGTCCGCAAAGACACGGCTTCAGCGGGATATGCATCAGCCATCCATCGGTAATTTCCGTTCGAACGATGCAGCGATCCTTCCTCGGTTAGAAAATCGAGCAGTTCTCCAACCTCCTCAAAGGATCCGAAGTTTTCATCGGCCGCGAAAGGTAGCTCAAATGTCGCGCAGCGCAGGTGGCGGAGCAATATGGCCAGATTGTTAGGGTTGATCAGGCCGTGCTCGGGCGGATTCTCAAATAAATACCGTGGATTGGCCGCCACAAACTGGTCCAGCGGCGCCCCTGAGGTAACCAAAACTGCGGCGGAAGCGTCGGCTCTGCGCCCAGCCCGCCCCGCCTGCTGCCACAAGCTTGCGATCGTTCCGGGGTAGCCGGCGATCACGGCCGCTCCGAGTTGACCGATGTCGACGCCCAGCTCAAGCGCGTTGGTTGCGACGACCCCTTTAACGGTGCCCGCCCGCAATCCCCGTTCGATCTCCCGCCGCTCGAGCGGGAGGTAGCCCCCTCTGTAGCCGCGAATGGCTTGTGGGTCGCCGCCAGCGCTTTCGACTCCGTCTCGCACATAGCCCAGAAGAACCTCCGTCGTGAGACGCGCGCGTGCGAAGACTGCGGTCTGCACATCTGCTCGCAGGAAGCGCTCCGCGATGCGCGTGGTCTCCAGCGTATATGCGCGGCGGATTCCGAGCGCTGCGTCAATCACAGGCGGGTTGTAGAGGATCACGTGTTTTTCGGCACGCGGCGAGCCGTCTAGATCGGGGGGAATCAAGCGGACTGGCGCCTCAATCAGTTTCTCGGCAAGTTCTTTCGGGTTGGCAATGGTGGCCGATGTCAGGGCGAATTTGGGATCAGATCCGTAGAAGTGACAAATTCGCTGCAATCGCCGGAGTAGATTGGCGACATTTGAGCCAAACACCCCACGATAAACGTGGAGCTCGTCGAGCACGATCCACTGCAAATTCTCAAACAGTGTCGCCCAACTCGGGTGATGAGGGAGTATCCCCATATGCAGCATGTCTGGGTTGGTGATGAGAATTCGCGCCTCGTCCCGTGCCTTGCGTCGACTCGCTCTGGGCGTGTCCCCATCGTAGGTGCGAACAGGCACATGCTCATCGGCCTCCAAAGTCTGGAGCAATTCGGCAAGGGCGGAGGCCTGGTCCTGAGCAAGCGCCTTTGTAGGAAACAGATACAGCGCGCGTGCTTCTGGATCCGTCAGTGCGGCCTGGAGCACGGGCAGGTTATAGCAGAGGGTCTTACCGGAGGCGGTTCCTGTGACGACAACCACGTTCTCGCCCTCCAGTGCCGCCTCGACAGCCGCGGCTTGATGGGTGAAGAGCGGCGCGGTTCCTCGCGTCTCCAGTGCAGAAATGAGGCGCGGATCTAGGCCATCGGGGAATTCCGCGTATCGCGCCTCGCGGGCCGGCAGTCGCTCCCAGGCCGTCACGTTCTTCATGAAGGCCGGGTCGCGGCGCATTACCTCCAGCACTTCGCTTATCGACATGGCGCTGGGATTATAACTAGCCGCTCTCGGGCAGGCCTGGGATTCGAGCTGCCGAGGTAGCAGACGCAGATTTCGACATTGCACCGACCTTACAAAGCGATCCGCGTTTCTAGGAATCGTCGGCTATGCGAGGCGAGACCCTGCGATGATAAAGTGCAAGGGTCGATCTGCAACGTGGCGCCAACGAATCAAATCTCACGAGGAAATTCGGTTTTATGAGCTCTGTTGAACAAGCTTCCCATAAGATGTCTACTCGTCAGCCTCCGTCGTTCTTCAGCGCGGGATGGCTGCCCCGAATCCATCGCAGACTATCCCAGGTGCTGGAAACTGCCAAGACCATCCACTTTGATGATTCATCAAGGTTTGTTTTGTTCAGCGACTTACATCGCGGCAATGGCGGCAAGGCAGATGCTTTTCTACCCAATGCTGAGCTGTTCCTCGCTTCGCTGCAGAACTATGTGCGGCGGGGTTTCACCTACGTCGAAGTCGGTGACGGCGATGAGCTATGGAAAGGCTGGCCATTCGAGGAGATCCGCCATGCTCATCAGCGAGTCTTTGACCTCTTCCACGATTTGGAAAAAGAGCAGCGTTTGCACCTGCTCCTGGGGAACCACGATGTCAAACGAAGGGCACGTTTTCAAGAGGACCAGCAGGAACACAAGGATGGCTTGCCAGTACACGAAGGGCTGGTCTTTCGCCATCGGCAGAGCGGTAAAGAGCTCTTCGCGGTCCACGGCCACCAGGCCGATATTCTGTGTGATCCGATGTATTTCTTCTCGCGACGTGCGGCAAGGTTCGGCTACCGACTACGTGATTTCCTGAAGAAGTGGCAGGCACCGGCCTCGCTCGAGCGCGAAAAAGGGAAGCTCGAACATCGCATCATCGATTGGATCGACGCTCGTAGTCAGATTGTGATCTGCGGACATACGCATCGGATGTCCTTCCCTTTCAATGGAAGTCCCCCCTACTTCAATACGGGCAGCGGCGTAATTCCGGGCCGGATCACTGGACTTGAGATTGAAAATGGGGCGATCGTGCCCGTGCAATGGGTGGATCAAGGCCGAGCACGTTTTGTCCGCCAGCAGCTAGGCCCGTACCAGACTCTTCGATAGCTCCCAGAATCCTGAAGATTAGGAGCGATAGGTAGTGATTTGATTCCTAATCTTCGTCGGACTCCAATGGAGCGAGCCTTAGGCCATTAGGGCTTCGCGTTTAGCCAGCAACCAAACGCCAAATCTGTGTCACAAAGAAGGTCATCAGAAACCCAATAAACAATGGCAGGAGCGCCGCGAACGTGGTCCAGCGCTTGCTGCCCGTCGCTTTGTGGGTCGTAACTAGTTTGGAAAGCTCGGCTCGATCCCGGAGCGAGGGGTTAGGAGCCAGGAAGGAGCAAAATGCTGGTGAGTCCCATCAGAAGCAGAAACCCGGCCATAGTTGCCAGGGCGCTGGTGAGTCGCTCGGACGAATCGGCGCGGCTTTCCGGGATCATCTCACTGAGCACCAGGAAGAACATTGCGCCGGCGGCTAAACCAAAAGCGAATGGCAGGAAGGGTTCAAACAACCTGACCGCGATAAACGCCGGGATTGTGGCAATCGGTTGTGGGGCGCTTGAAAATATCGCCCAGCCAACGCTTTTCCAGGCGCTGACACCGGCGGCTCTTAGCGGCAGAGCCACAGCCACGCCTTCGGGGATGTTGTGTATGCCAATAGCTACCGCCACGAGCACACCAAGTGCCGCAGCACCGGATCCATAAGCAACCCCAATTGCCAAGCCTTCAGGAAAGCTATGCAAGAACATTGTCCCAAGGATCAGGGCGACTCGCGCATTACCCTGAACATCAGGGCTGGGAATAGGGATGCCGCGTTCGTCGTGTTCGTGGCGGGCCAGGTACATGGAGGCCAGCCCAAACAAGACCACCCCGGCGAGGACTCCGAGCGCGACTGGAGGAATCCCTCCCTGATTGACTCCGGGGATGATGAGATTGAACACCGAGGCGGAGAGCATTATCCCGCCCGCAAACGCCCAGCCAAGCCGCGCTAAGATGTCTGGGAAGTTGCGCACGAACACGAATGGCAGCGCGCCAAGCCCAGTTGCCAGCATGGTTATAGTGGCTGCGATCACTGCGTCTGCGAGCGTTGGCTCAGTCAGTATGGCTCCTTGTTGTTTCGAACTGCCGTCTACGCGTTGACTGCAGGGGTCGATATACGAATGGTTCCGCTGTGACCGAAGGCACGATGCTGTGGACACGCCGGGTGGTCAAGTCGGCATTATCATCCGAAGCGGACCCTCCGCAATCCCTTTTCCTTGCGCCCCCTTGCAAGGGGGCATCACATGCATGATAGTTCGCTTATGCCCAGCCGTGCTCGCCTACGCTCCACACTTGAGTTCATAGCCTGGGGATTCCTGCTTGGCTTAGCGTACGGTCAATCCCCACTTTACACCTCTAACCAAAATCAGTACTTTCTCCACGGCCTGGCACAGGCTGGGCAAGGGTTGCTTTCGGAAGACTGGCTGGCCAACACGACCGATCCGACACCCGTGTTCACTTGGCTCGTTATCTTCACTGCACGCTATCTCCCTCGGGCGATCTTTTTCGTGTACTACTTCTTGCTCTTCGCGGTCTACTTCTACAGCCTGCGGCATATCGCCAATTGGCTGTTCAATCTGGATCGCACCCGGACCGCTCGCTGGGTGTTCGCGGCTCTGATTTTTGTGTCGCACTCCGCCATGCTTCACGCGCTCCTCAGCCGCGGGATCGGCGGGAATTGGGAATACCTGTTTGATGGAGGGTTGGCTGGTCAGCGGCTGCTAGGCACGGTACTCCAGCCGAGTGCCTTCGGCGTATTTCTGTTGCTCTCTATTCAACAGTTCCTCGATGATCATCCCTACCGAGCTGTTGTTGCAGCTGCAATCGCAGCAACATTGCATCCAACGTATTTGCTCAGCGCGGCTGTCCTCACTTTGTCATATATCGTCATCGAGTTCCGCACTCGCAAGGACTACAGGCAAGCTCTCCGGATCGGTGGCCTAGCGCTGATCTTGGTGCTTCCGATTCTGATGTACTCGCTTCGTTCCTTCTTCCCATCGGCCGCCGACGCGCAAGGGTTACTGGTTCACTTCCGACTCCCCGCGCATGCGCTCGTCACTGAATGGTTCGACCTTGCATCAATCACGACCATCACGTTGATTGCGCTGGGTCTGTTCCTGGCGAGGAGAACCAGGTTATTCCTGATAATGGCGCTTTCAGCCGCGGTCGGATTGCTGCTGACTGCACTCCAGATCATCACAGCGAGCGACACGCTAGCACTTCTCTTTCCGTGGCGCGTATCCGTCTACTTAGTCCCGCTCTCGGTGGCCGCTCTCGCAGGTTGGCTTGCGGTTTGGCTGAGCGAGCGCGGCGGGGAACGATACGGAAGGATCGCTCGCGTTGTCAGCGTGATTCTCGTTAGCTTGTCGATCCTCAGCGGCCTTGTTTGGATGTCGATTCAGAGCCTTCAGCAGCAAATCGTCCCTGAACGCGCCCTGTACGATTTTGTGAGGGCAGAGAGCGCGTCAGGGCAGGTGTACGCAGTTCCCCCAAAGCAACAGGATTTTCGATTGGCAACCGGCGCACCGATCCTGGCAGACTTCAAGTCCATCCCCTACCGTCGGGGCGAAGTGATCAATTGGCACGACCGAGTGAGATTGCTCGATTGGTTCTACCGGGACGAGATCGACTGCGGGCTGATGGCCAACTTCATTGAAGAGTACGGTGTGACGCATCTCGTACTCGGCCCTGAGCAACTTGGGCAGAGTTGCCCGGAAATGCAGGAGCGATACAACGACGCCTACTACGCGGTCTACGAGCTGGAGCCCCGGCCCTGATTTGTTTTTTGCTGTTCGTGGCGGCTCTCACACGCAATGCCTGAGCTTCCTGAGCTTGAGGTCGTTCGAGACGTGCTTCAGGCACGGGTGGGGGGTCGGATTGTCCAACGCGTAACAGTTTCCGGTCGAGGAGGTCCGATTGTGACCCGCGATTTAATCGGAAATGGGTTTTCAGAGGCTCTTGCGGGCGCTCAAATCGATGAAGTGCTTAGGCGGGGCAAATTCGTGGTCTTCAATCTCCACAAAGACGACATCAGTGGTGGTCCGGCAGTGTCTTATCTGGCAGTGAACCCCAAGCTCACAGGACGGCTTCAGCTTGCTGAGCCAGGGGGCAAGAAGGCCGGACCCGTTCACGTCACCATGCATTTCAGCAACCCAGAAGAAGAACTGCGATATGTGGATCAAAAGCGCATGGGACAGCTTTATCTGACCATAGACCTTGCCCAGATCCCTACTTATGCCGACATGGGGCCGGATGCGCTAGATGTGACGCAAGAGGAGTTCCTCAAGCGCCTGCGCCGCTTCAGAGGCGAGATTAAGGGCCTCCTGGCGCGAGAGAAATTTGTGGCCGGAATCGGGAATGCCTACGCTGACGAGATCCTGTGGAAGGCGCGAATCCATCCGTATCGCAAGCGAACGGAACTCAGCACGGATGAGATGGAAACGCTCTATGTCGCCATGTGCGAGGTTTTGCTTGAATCAATCGACAAGGTTCGCGTGGTCATGGGTGAGGACATACATCTCAAGCCCCGCGAATTTTTCGCGGTTCACATGCGCGGCGGCGAGGTTTGCCCTCGCTGCGGTGGGAGGATATCTGAGGTCACCGCAGGCGGAAAATTCACCAACTTCTGCCGCACCTGCCAGCCCGGTGGACTGATCCGGGGCATGTAATGGGAGATCCACGCAGGAAAATAAGGCGCTAGTCCACCAAAGGGCTTTTCGCCCTGCTTCCTCGACCATCGACTACCGAAAACGATCAAACACGGCCCGTTCTAGCGTCGGCCGCTTGACAATTGACCCTGTGGAAGGTATTTTTATCCTAGATTTAGGTATGCCTAATTTTGGTTCCTGCTAATGCAAACACAAGCCGTTGAAGACTATCTAAAGGCAATTTATGAGCTCCAGGAAGAGGGTGGGAAGGTATCCACCACTCGCCTGTCTGAGCGGCTTGGCGTCGCTCCGGCCTCCGTGACCGGCATGGTCAAGAAGCTGGCAACGGTGAAGCTTGTCGTCCATGAACCTTATCAGAGGGTCGAGTTAACGCCATCCGGTGAAAAGATCGCGCTGGAGGTCATCCGCCACCATCGCCTGGTCGAGAGCTACCTGGCCGAATCGTTAGGAGTTTCCTGGGACAAAGTCCATGAGGAGGCCGACCGGTGGGAGCATGTGCTCTCAGAGGAGATGGAAGATCTCATGGATGACAAGCTTGGCCACCCAACAACCGACCCGCACGGCGCCCCCATACCCTCCCGCGATGGATCCATGCCCAAATCCGATTTGCGGCGGCTTTCTGAGCTCGAGGCCGGCGAGGCAGCGGTCATCGCAGAAGTCAGTGATCACGATGCCGAATTGCTTCGGTACCTTGGGGATATGGGCTTGTTCCCCAAGGTCGAAGTCCGCGTACTGTCCAGCGCACCTTTCGAGGGGCCGGTCACGATCAAAACCAATGGCGACGAGCACGCCCTTGGGCGCGAGGTTGCAGGGCACATTCTCGTTCAACCCCTTCCATAGCCCCAACCAATCCGATCATTCGAAAACCTTCACCCAGAAGAAAAGCCCTTCTTCAAAGAACCGAAACAGCTCGCCCGGCATCTTTCACTCGCATGAAAATACCTTAGTAAGGAACCAATAACGCCTGAACGGTGTATTGCTTATAGATAGATGGTGGATCTACCAAACGAATCCGAGATGGTCGCCCGGGCGCGCACCGGCGACGAATTAGCCTGGGAAACCCTGGTCCGCCAGCATCAGGAGCCGGTCTTTCGGTTAGCGTACCTGCTGCTTGGAGATCCGGACGATGCCAAAGACATCGCCCAGGAAGCGTTCATCCGCACCTATCAGCACCTGGATCAGTTTGATGAGACCCGGCCGCTTCGTCCGTGGTTGATGCGCATTGCATCGAATCTGGCGCGTAATCGGAAGCGCTCGTTATCACGTTACTGGCGTAACTTGGAGCGCGCCGGCCGGCAGCGGCCCCCCGAGGGGGCAGCACTTGATCCCAGTGATGTTGAGGAACTGTGGCAGGCCGTGCGGAGGTTGAAACACGATGATCAGCAAGTTATCTACCTGCGCTACTTTCTCGAAGTATCGGAAGGCGAGATGGCTTCCACATTAGAGATCGCACGTGGAACAGTGAAATCTCGATTGCACCGTGCACTGGGCCGGCTGCGCGAATTGATCGAAACCGAATATCCGGATCTGCGGGCGGAGCTTTACGTATGAACGAAGAAGAGCGACTTGAAGGTCGCCTCAAGAAGCTGGCGACAAATTTCAAATACCCGCGCACACCCAATTTTGCCTCAGATCTAGGCAAGAGGGATGCGAGACCGGGTCGATTTGATTGGCGACTGGCGCTTCCAATCGCAGCCGTGATAGTGGCCGTGGTCGTTGTACTCGCCGTGCCGCCTGTAAGAGCGGCGCTGGTAGAGGTTTTCGGACTAGGTTCGGTAGAAATCGTGCTGGGAGAGCCGACGCCAACGGTCGAAAGGGTCGAGATCAGCCTTCCGGGAGAGACCACGCTCGAATCTGCCCGCGAGGTATCGGTGGTTCCGATCCTGCTCCCGCCGCGCCTTGGTTCTCCTGACCAGGTTTTTGTTCTCTCCCGGGTAGGAAATACTGTGGTGCTCGCCTGGGAAGACGAAGGGATCGCGCTTTACGTGATCCCTCCTGGGCCATTGGTTCAGAAACTGTCCCCCGAAAACGTGGAGCAGACGCTCGTCAATGGTCGTCCCGCAATCTGGACCAGCGGTGACCACTTCCTGGAGCTAGTGGAAAACGATCCGGACCAGCTGGTTTTCGTCACCGAACATGTATTGGTCTGGACAGAAGATGACGTCACCTACCGGCTTGAAACTAATCTGCCGCTGATAGATGCAATTTTGATCGCCGAGTCCCTTGAGTAGGAGCATTGAAAAGTGAAACCCTTCAAACTGTTATTCGTCGTTGCGGCGCTGGCGGCAGCGCTAAGCTTGCCGGCCTCGGCAAAGGCTAATTTCAATCTTGTCACGGTCTCAGGGCCGGACTGGTTTGGCGAGATTGAGCTTATGGGTTCGGAAATCCCCGAATCGCTCATAGTCGGTGGCTTTTTCGACCCTCAGCAGCCGATCAACCCCCCTGCTAATCTGGGCCGTGGATACCTGATAACCCGTGGTTACGACGATGACCGGGAGCGATATTTGTTCGACCGAATGATGTATTTCCCTGGAGCGCCTGGGTATGTCTATTACCTTGAGATTGTTGATGGATCTGGACCGTACGACGGGCGCTGGTTCGCGGTTGAGGAGGGCGAAGGAGAAGCGCTGATGTCTGCCCTGGCGGCGGAGGGTGTCCACTTTTCCGTTGAGACCGCCGCCCAGAGATTAGAAGTCGTGCCCGAGCCCCCTGACTTGATGTCTGCTCTCGGAATCGGGCTTGCGGCGCTGGTCGGGGGTTTGGCTGGTTGGGTCCTGCGCGCTGCGCTCGATCGCTCAAGGCTTGCCAACGCTACTTAAGTTAAGGCTGGACAAGTCCCGGTCTTATGACAGGGTGCACCTGCGGTGCGCCCTTTATGTTGGGTGACCAACGAGCCCCGAGCTTGCAAATAGCCTGGGTGATACAATCCGGCGGATTCTTGGAAATTGGCTGTGCGGCCCAGATCGTTTCACATCTCATTCGTACTTATGGCGTTGGCCCTTTCCGGATTGGCATGCAATTTTGCCTATGACGTGATCGAGAACACTACCGGGATATCGCTGGGAGGCGAAGAAACTGCAGAATCGCCCGCGCCCGCGGTCGATGAAGCACCCGCCCCGGACAACGAAGCACCTGTCGAACCCAGCGCCGATCCAGAACCGGCCAGCACAGACACGCCCCCAGATCAAGCGATTTCCCCAGATGTGCGTGAACAAATGGAGCAGATCGAGACCGAAGTGATCCTGCTGCGCGGCCTACAGCCGAGCGGTCCCATTGACCGCAACCTTCTCTCCGAAGACGGTTTAAGGGACTACGTCGTCAACGATTTCTTTGGTGACTACACGCGTGAGGAAAGCGAAGATGATGCACGTTTGTATGCGTTGCTCGGCTTGGTCGAGCCTGGCTTCAATATTTACGATCTTTTCCTTGACCTCTATAGCGAAGGCATAGCCGGCTTCTACGACCCGGATGCGCGAGAGATGTTTGTTGTGCAAGATTCGCGGTTCGGCGGACCAGAACGGCTGACTTACGCGCATGAGTACGCGCATGTGCTTCAGGATCAAGTTTTTGACCTTCGGGAAGGCATGGAGTGGAGCGACGATGCCTGTGAGGATGAGAGTGAGCGATGCGCGGCAATTAAGGCGCTTATTGAAGGCGATGCAACGTTGCTCGAGGAGCGGTGGCTGCTCACCTATGCCTCCGACGCCGATTTCCAGCAGTTGCTGGACTTTTATAACTCGTACTCAAGCCCCACGTACGAATCCGCTCCGCAATTCTTGAAAGATGATTTCCTGTTCCCCTATACCACCGGCTATGACTTCATCGAGCGGTTTTTTCTAGATGGCGGTTGGGCAGCGGTCGACGAGCTATATCTCAACCCGCCGATTTCAACGGAACAAATTCTTCATCCAGGACGATATCCGGCAGATGTGCCAGTCCGTTTGGCAACGCCAGAGATGCTCGAGTCTATAGGCCCCGATTGGCGAGAGATGGATCAGGATGTACTGGGGGAATGGTACACACTCTTGACACTGAGGGAATATCTACCCGATGAAGAGGCGCAGGTTGCGGCGGAGGGTTGGGGCGGCGACTACTACGTCGCGCTCCACAACGACTCAGCTGAACAGGATATTCTCGTTCTCGCCACGGAATGGGACACGGTCCGCGACGCGCATGATTTTTACGGCGCCTTCCGAGATTATGGGCATGCTCGTTTCGGCGATCGAACCACCTCTTCAACGACCCGCTCCATTTGGGAATCTCGC
>Ga0255056_10000566_pt1 | contig 11147 bp, 10 predicted proteins | sample Cases_109_1_MG_FD_183639 | JGI IMG/M metagenome (GOLD analysis project Ga0255056, IMG submission 183639) | Seawater microbial communities from Amundsen Gulf, Northwest Territories, Canada - Cases_109_1 | ecosystem: Environmental > Aquatic > Marine > Gulf | place: Canada: Northwest Territories... | reverse complement strand
CTTTACCAATCTGATCTTGCCCACCAATAATCCAATCCATTGGAATAAATACATCTTTACCCCAATTGGGTCCATTCTGAAACGCTGAGTTAAGCGCATTATGTCGATTACCTATTTGAACACCGGGAGTTGAAGTAGGAATTAGTGCACATGTGATACCGAGATCTTCTTGATCACCTAACAAGCCATCTGGATCGTAAGCTTTAAATGCTAATCCTAATACTGTGGCAACTGGCCCAAGTGTGATGTAACGCTTTTCCCAATTGAGTCTTAAGCCTAGTACTTCTTTACCTTCATGCTTACCTTTGCACACCACACCAGTATCAGGAATTGCGCCTGCATCAGAACCTGCATAAGGCCCAGTTAATGCAAAACATGGGATTTCTTCACCCACTGCTAAACGTGGTAAATAATGATTTTTTTGTTCTTCTGTTCCGTAGTGCAGTAACAATTCGGCAGGTCCTAATGAATTTGGTACCATAACGGTCACACCTGCAGTACCACTGCGCGTTGAAATTTTCATTACCACAGAAGAATGCGCAATGGCTGAAAATTCTAAACCACCATATTTTTTTGGAATAATCATGCCAAAAAATTTATTTTTCTTTAGAAATTTCCAAGTTTCTGGAGTTAAGTCATTTAAATCATTGGTTACTTTCCAATCATCAATCATGCTACAAAGTTCATCTACTGGACCGTCTAAAAAAGCTTGCTCTTCAGCTGACAATTCTGATACTTGGTGTTTAAGTAGTTGCTCCCACTCTGGATTACCACGGAATAATTCCGCCTCCCACCATGCAGTCCCCGCCTCAATCGCATCACGTTCTGTATCCGACATTGGAGGTAGAATTCTTCTTACATAAGCGAGCATCGGTTTGCTTAAAGCTGAAATTCGTAAACTGGATATGTTTAACAATGCAAGTGGGACAAATAACACCCATAAAACCCACATTGTGATGCCGCCCAAAAATGGAGATAATGAGAGCGCAAGAAGAGCTCCTCCAATTACAATTGTCCAAACAGCAAATGACCACTTAGCTCTAGCTAAACCAAAAGCCAATACTCCTATTGCTATCAACCACACGAGTAAAGTCATTGAAAATTCCTCCATTACATGGGCGTTTAATTATTTATTACGAACATTGTACTGTAGTAGGCCTTAGCAACGGGCCTAAACGTACAACACAAGCATTATTATTATGCTTGCATATTACATGTAGTTTGGTGTTCGTGAGGGAGACGTTCAGTTAAGAGAAAATGTATTATATAATAACAGTAACTTATTGATAAATAAATATTTTTCCAAATTTAGTATATTTCTATTCTATTGTATATGTGTACGCCATCAACTGTCCGTTACGTTCCACCTGAATAGTAACTTCTGACACATCCGACAACTCTTGAACAGTTTGTAAAAAATCAGGGTCAGAAGCTGACACATCATTTACCGTTTTGATGACGTCACCATTATACAAACCTAGTGATGATGCTTTGGTATCAGGTTGAATTTTTGACAATGTAAAACCAATCACTTGTTCATCTTCTATTAATGGCAAAAAACCAATTTCTGACACCAGTCGTTGTTTGTTATTAACATAATCAGTCACATCAGACTTTGATAAAACAATGATTTCTCTATTTTCTAAAGATTTTTCATGTTCCGCTTGCAAAAGGATATCGCCTACACTGCTACGCAGATACAAAACATACTCTTTATCTTTACACTGAAGTTTGGCAGAACTTTGAAGAACACCTAGCAATTCACAACCTTGTATGCCCTCACCAAGCTCTAATAAAAGCTGATCTCCATTTTTATCAACGAACATAGCATGAGCATTTTCTTCGTCTAAGAAGGTTCCACTTAATACCCAGTCGGGCTGACTGGCATAAGAGAATGAAATTACAAAAACAGAAAAGGCCAACACGCTACATGTTGACCATATCAATTTATACAGGGTAGAAATCAATCGGGTAATTAAACTTGAAAGATGGAACATCTTCTGCTCCAAAATTAATTAATTTTACGCGTTGAAGTATTTTGCCCTCAAGTGTCGGGTTCCCTAACTGGCTTGAAACAATGCTGGCGCTTGTGACCTTACCCGAAGGCGCAATTGTTATGTTTAATACTACTTTCCCTTGTAATGAAGCATCTTTGCGTAACTCGCGATTATAAAGAATAAATAGACTACTCTTGTTACGATCAAACATGATCTGAATTTTTTCTAGATCACGTGTTTTACCGTAACCAGAACCGTCACCGTTTCCTGAACCATCACCACCACCAGAACCAGCTCCACCGCCTCCGCCAAGGCCTTCAACACCACTTACTTTTCCTGCTGAACGACCACCAAGGCCATTACCTCCTGTGCTAGTACTCAATGATGCAGTGTTGATTCCACCACTAGCTTTACCGTAATTTTTTGTGACTAGAGAGCGTTGTGTAGATTTCCCTTTCGTACCTCTTTTATTCAATGATCTTTCACCTAAGGCAGCTGATGAAGAAGTGTTTTTAATATTTGATAACTCATTTTTCATCGCCAACAAACCAGAGCTCGCTGCAACTTCTTTAGCAGTTTTTGTAGGCACAGGTGCCTTCTTAGGCAGTGCAGCAGTTTTAATAGGCTCTTTCTTCGGTTGCGGCTTTGGCTTAACTTTAAGTTTTGGTTTTGGTTTTACCTTATTTTCGACCGGCACTACTTTAGGTGGTGGTGGAACTTCTACTTTAGGAATTAATTTTACTAAACGCACTGGCTCAGGGTTTTCCACCTCTTCAGGCTCAGGCAAAGGTAAAAACGCAAACAAAAAGGCTAAGAACATTATTGCAGCAACTGACCAACGTAGCAGCTTATTAAAGCGCGCCTGTTGCTCCGCATGAAGCGTCCAGGGTAAATCGTGTGGAAAATATGAATTTGCTATTATTGCAGCCATAATTAAGACTCTATTTGGGACCCAATTTGTGTTTCTTTTTGGATTACAGAAAGTGAAATTTTGGAAAATCCTGCTTGGTTCGCACATAGACGCATTACACGATCTAATACTTTATAAGGCACTTCCTTATCGCCCATAATAGTTACTTCTCGCTCAGGATCTTCTTCAGATTCAGGCTCAACTTCATTTGCAAGTTGTTTCAGTTTCTCAACAAATAAAGAGACTTCTACAGAATCTTCTTTCATAACTTCTTCTATTGTGATGACATCTTCGCCCTGAAGTCTTACTGCATCGCTGCTGAGCATTACAACTGATTCACGCGGTGATACTTCTGATATTGATTCTGGCATTTCAATACCTTTCGGATTAGGCAACGGCGTAATCTCATTGGTATTTACTAACAAAAAGAATACCAAGATAGTAAAAATATCCATTAAAGACACCACATTAAAGGATGGCTGCTTGTTACGTCCATGTTGACGTTTCATACGTTTTATTCTTCGGTCATTCACATTCGTTTCCTATTTTTTGCCTTAACATTAGTAAGATTTTATGAGACAGGAGCATCGCCCAATGAAATCTCTGGGAATAGTTCTGAACGAATAATGCTTCCATCATCACCTTCAAGATCGATAGCTCGAACGGCATCCATTACTAAAACTAGACTTTCATAACCAATATCAGGCTCAAGTAAAATTGAGGCAGCAACATTATCTGGATATTTATACTTAACTGCTTGCAAAGTTTCCGACAGCTTTATCACATCGTAACCTTCTTCTGTTTTATCAATTTTATAGCGCTGAAAATTCCCATTTTTATCTTGCACGATCAAACGGTCTTCTTTAACGATCACTTCTAAAACAAGTCGCTTCTGATCAGTTATCGACTGATTTGAAGCTGCAGGTAGATGTAATTCTAAAATAGTAATCTTAGCAAACACCAACATGATGAGCAGAAAAGGAACCAAGATCACCATCAAATTCATAAATGGTGTAACACTTAGTTCAGCATCTTGCTTTGCTGTACGTCTGCGGAAACGTCTTTTATTAAGCATGTTAACTACCTTAAAGTATCAATTTAAGCTTCGGCTGGATTGCGTTCTGTAACAAAGTTCAGAACTTTTACTGAAGCCATCTCAAGACTGTCTACAATTTCTGTAGTTTTGGTTGATAACCATGCATGTATAAGTAATAACGGTATACCTACCATCAAACCAAATGCTGTTGTGTTCATTGCAACTGAGATGTTTGCAGATAAAATATCTGCCTTGTCAGCTGGATTAGCTTCTGCTATCGAAGTGAATGCACCAATCAAACCAATAATAGTTCCAAGCAATCCAAGTAGTGTTGCAATATTTGCGAAAGTAGCTAAGTAGTGCGTGCGCTTCTCTAGTTTAGGCAACACTTCCATTAAACCCTCTTCCATTGCAATTTCTACATCATCACGTCGGCGTGATGTTTTTGCACGTAGAAAGCCATAATGAATGATTCGGCTTACCGCAGCTTTAGATTTTTCAGCGAAACCCATTGCTTGTGATAAATTTCCAGATGATAAAGCGGATTGTAATTTATTCCATGCAAACGTGTTGCGAGTGCGTGACGCTGTAAGATATAAATATCTTTCAATTGCAATCGCAATACCAATTGCAAGTATTATTGCAATCGGGATCATGAATGGTCCGCCAGATTGGAAAAATGTAACTACAGTTTCATATAGGCTCGGATCATACACTTCAGGTGTTACCAGCATTTCTGCCCCATCCATAAGTACAGTCTCTGAACCATCTGTTGTGATGATTTCTGACCCGTTATCTTCCATTTTTTGCTCCTTAGCGTTATACGCTTTAATAAAAACCTAGTTTTAAACTCAATGTTATAAACTAAGACATAAAAACTACTATCAATAATATTGTTCGTAGTAACTTACCTTTCTTTTGTGTACGTCCTTGTCAACAGGCCCTAACACTTCATCAATTAAGCTTTGTAATGGTGATCCATCTAAGTCACCAGGCTCTGGCGCTTTCCAAGGAACAATCACCAATGCCTTTGGTAACTCTCGGTTGCCTATCACATCAATACCTTCTAGTTCTGGCGCTTCATCTTCTGCATAAACTGAATTGCAGATCAAAAGCAAAATAATGGATATTAATATTCTTTTCATTTGTTGTTACTCAACTTATAGACTCATATAGCGTCTAGCCATCTTTCCTCTTTAGTTGTGACATCCAAGCAATTACCTGCTTGTCTTGCCCACCAGAAAGGCTCAAATATTCTTGATAATGACCCAACGCGCATTCTATTTTCCTCAAATAAACATCACACAAAATAGCTAGATTCAGATGAGCGTTTTTATAATCCGGATATGCGGACAAAGCCTTCAAGTAAAGCTTCTCGGCTACTTCAAATTTGCCATCTTCTCGGTTAAGAATTGCTAATTCATTCAGCGCATATGGATTTTTTGGATTGATAGTCAACGCCTTTTCAAAAGCCGTTCTAGCTTTACTCCTATCACCTAATTCTTTATGGGCAACACCTATATTTACCCATGGTCCTGAAATACGTTGATCCATCTTGGCAACTTTTTGCATTTCTAAAATTGCTGTATCGTAACTTTTAGACCGCATATGTATTAAAGCTTCGTTATATGCACTTGCAGTTTTTTTGCTAACCCTAAAGTTAGGTTGCGCTAATATTTTTCCAGCTGGTTTTCCTGCCAACTTTTCAGTTTTCACACTAGCATTGGTAGATGTAACTGGCTTTTTAGGACTTGGCATACTCGAACAGCTTGCAAGCATTACAAATAACATGGAAACTGCAATATTAACTGCTACAAATTTAATAGATGTTCTTAACAAGGTTTTCACTCCTTTCAGCTTTTACATACTGAGCTGGCGAAAGAACTGCAAGCTCTGCCAAACTCTTTTTAACCCATTCATCATAAACATCATTAGATATGCGAGTAGCATTTATTTCATGTATTTCAATTGCTTGTTCTTCAAATGGATAAGCTTGCTCTTCTAACAAAATTTCATATTGATCAAGTTCTTCAGCAGACAGTCCTGAAGGACGATCTGATTCCATCATCGCAACAGCAAAATCCTGATAAATTTTCGCCGACCAATATGTTGCAGCTGTTGTAACTTGTTCAACCTTATAGTTACTCGCAGTCTCATAAGCATCTAATGCAACTTGCATTTGTTTCTTTTTGAGCTTTAAATTTTTCTCTAAAGGATGAAGCAAAAAGATTTGGCTAAAAGCATCATATTCTGGTTTAGCAAGTTCCAATGTCGCATTGGCAGCTAAAAACTTAGTACGGTCGCTACGCTCTGACCCTGCTCTTGCATCTGCATCAATAATTTTTCTCTGCCAATTCAACTTATCATCAATATATTTTCGCTCTGTATACATATTTACAAGCTTTTGCATAGCTTCCATTGCAGGCTCTGTAGGTTTTGGGTGCTCATTAACATATGCAATAAAACTTTTTTCTGCGCCGTAAAAATCACCACCCTTTCCATATAATTCAGCAGCATGCATGCGAGCTTCACGCTTCAAAGTAGGATTCTTTGAACTAGTACCAATAGATTCATATTCCTTTGCAGCTTTGATGTGCTCACCACCTTTATCGTATGAAACTGCTAATTTTTGTGTCACATCACCCTGCAATTCATGTTTTGGGTAACGTTTGCGGAAATCTTCTAAAGTACTAGAAGCACGTCTCCAATCTTCTAGTTCCAATAGAGCAGCTGATGCATCGTATTGTGCAGTAGCACGTATCTCTGCATCTGGAACTACACGCCCAACTCTTAAATAATGAGAAACAGCAGCTTCAAGATCACCTTCTTTCTTGCTCGCCTCACCTTGTTTGTAAACTGATGCAGCCAGTCTATTTTTAAGTGGATCACGAAGCTCTTCATTCGCTTTTACTCTATTTAGTGCTTCTATATACGCTTTTTCAGAAGCACCATATTGAGCGGTATCAAAAGCTGAATTTGCTTTTACTGTCCAAGCCGATAACACTAACTTTTTATCAGCGTAGGAATGATCACTAATAATAATATCTGAAGCTTTAGTAGCTCGAGAATAATCTTTGCGCGCATAAAGTTCTTCTGCGGTAACAGTCATCACCTTGGCAGCTTCCGGATGTTCCGGGAAGTGTTCAGTAAATTTAAAGCTACTATCGATTAATTGATTTTTAATTACTAATTGTTGTGAAGATGCGTTATTTAGTTTTAACCATTCGTTATACGCAATGATAGCGGCATAACCAGACTCAGCTGATTTTGGATGTTTTTTATATCCATAAGCTGTTTTTTCATATTCTCGAACAGCGTTAGCATACTGCTTAGTTTCATAGTGCACTTCAGCAAGATGAAAATTCATCTTAGATGCATTTTCATCTTGTGGAAAAGATTCTAGATATGCGCTATACCAAGTAGCCGCTTCGTCATAATACTCTTTGGGTTTCTTACGCTCATTTTGCGCAATCGAATGATAATGCTTCGCAAGGTCAGTGATATTAGACTTAAGGAAGGCAACAATATCCTCTGATTGCTTAACGTCATTATGCTCCCAATATTCCGATTTTAAGTTGTAGTCCACAACGAACTGCTTTTTAGAACGCAACACTTCAGATGGAAATCCACCCTTTTTATACGCTTCCATAGATTCAATCTGAAAGTGTGGTGCTTTAGGACTAAATTGATGGGTTTCAACATATTGTCTATATGTGTTGGCAGCATCACTCCAACGTCTCTTATCTAAATATTGTTTACCTAGTCTTTCATAGACTAATATTTCATAGGGTTGTCTCCCAGACTTCGCATAAAACTTGGATAACTCTTCTGGTCCACCAAGGTATGCAAAACTTAAACTGATTGCTCTCAAAGTATCATCTAACAACTCTTGATCAGGTTGAGATAACTGAGCTATTTGCACCGCTTCTACTCCAGCTACTAACAAGTTATCGAGCACAGTATTAAAAGACGGAATTCCATAATCATAATCAACTTGCTTGAAGTGTGACCAACCGTGCTTATATAAAGAATGTATATAAAAACGGCCTTCCGGCCCTTGCTTGATTACCGACTCATATGCATCTTCAGCTTGCGAATATTTCTTTTCTACAAATAAAATTTCGGCGCGCCTAAATTGAGTTTCCCCATAATAATCTGAAGCTGGATATTCGTAGACCAATTGGTCCAAGGCATTAAGAGCTTTTTCATACTGCCCAGTAAGCTCATACGCTCTGGAGAGTTGATAGAGAACGCGATCTCTATTTGGGTATATTGAATGTTTTGCTAACACACCTTCATAAAGCTTAATAGTTTCAGCGTAAGTACTCTTGTCCGGTACTTGAACATTTTCTGCTAACTGATCCTCGGTTTCTTCCATACGCAAATCACCTAATCTACGTAACACTTCAGGTTGCACGTTTTCTGGGTCTTCATTAACAAGTTTTCTATATTGATTGATAGCTTTAGTGCGACTACTGACTATTGGCACATCTTCATTAACCTTGACGCTTTTTTTACTGAGACTACCAATACTGCCTCCTTTTCTATCAGAGCCAATACTTCCACATGCCGCCAACATTGCTATAACAGTAATTACAAGTATTTTGCGTGCAAGCTTTACCATAGCTTCCACCGTTTCTTGGGGCTTTCAGATTTACTGTCTTCAGAACTAGTTTCCTCACCGCCAGGAACTATAGAAGATGCAGCGGCATCATATGAAGAGGCAAGCTCGTAGCGCGCATGCTTTTCATAACCCACAAGTATTTTCTCGCGATGCTTAAGTTCTTTTACTGCAACATGCTCTAAATAACGTGATTGTTCATCAAAAACACGGTCCGCAATCGGAATTAATCTTTTAATCTCTTTATGTAACGCAAGAATACGTGCTTCAAATGCATCAAATTTTTCAACACTTTCCGTAATTGCATTTTTAATAGAAACACTTTTTTCAGGCGTGATAGATAAATGTTTCTCTATCTCAGAAATTTCCTGCTTATGATTCCAACTGCGTTCGATATAAGCATTATGAATTTTCCAATGCATAATGCCGCGCATTAGTGCAGTCTTCTCACTCATCTGTGTTATTTTATTGTTATCTGGTTCTTGAAGCTTTAGCAACTCTAAGCGCTGCTCTAATTTATCAATCTCCGAAAGTTTTTGTTTCTCTTCAGCTGTAGCCAATTGAATAAATGCATTATCTTTTTCTATTTCATTAAGCTCAGAAGATAAGCTGTCTTGTTGAGACTTAAGTTCATTCAGGTCTAGTCCACTTAACCTTTGCTGCACTAGTGGCAAATATTTTTGATAACGTGCCTTACGGGTATCTAACATTGTTAAATATATAGAAATGTTTTCATCCCAATGTGCTAAATTTTTCTTCAAGAACAACAAGTCGCGAAAATTTTTCAGCGCCTCATGAAACTCATGCTCAGCCAGAAGTTCTGTAAAGTATTTTACTTCTGGCAACTCTGGAAGATCCCTAAGTGCCCAGAACCAGCCCATTTTTGGGCCACCCTTAGTTCGATCTAACAAAGCATCAACTAAAACACCACGTTCAATTTCATGTGCAGCAAATGAAAGCGCTTTTGCTTCCTCGTTATAGATACCTGCTGCTTGTTCATACGCTTGCACGGCTCTACCATGCAAACCCAACTCGTTATAAGCATGCGCAAGTGCCAATACACCTTCTTGCACTTCTGAGTGATAAGCGCTTCGATTACGTAATTCTTGCAAAGGCCCTAAAGATGCGCTGTGTCTATTCGCATTCGAATTTGCCCATCCAATTCCAAGAAGAGCTAAGTTTGAATAAAGACCTTCTAGACGTACTTTTTCTAAATATTCGATTGCATCTGCAGGACGATCATTTTGAATTAAGGTTAAACCCGATGCGAGATTTGCGCGATCTCTAAGAGTTCGCATAGTTTCAGTTTTAGCTTTTAGCTTGCCTACTTTTTTAAGATGCTCAATCCCTTTATCGATATTGCCGCGCTTTGTATAGGCTATCCCAAGATTATAATCTGCATAATTCTCATGACTTTTTGGTGCTTTCCAATTATCCAAGCTTGAAATTGCTGCATCGTACTTGCCCTGTGCCATATATACCTGGCCAGTTAATAATTTTAATTCACCAAATACACTTTCTTGAACAGGACCATAAACATTACTTAAAAAGTTCGCCGATTCATCTATATAACCACGTTGATAATATATTTTTGCTAAATAGTAATAAGCACGATTCTTAATTGCATCACGTACATTTCCTTGCAAAAGTTTATCAAATATCCTAGAAGCTTCTTTATGCAACCCATAAGAAAGGTCGATGCCGCCAAGCAATAATTCGTCTTCAGGAATATGATTAGTGGTTCTGTTTAAATCACGCGCTGCTAATAAATGAACGATAGAAGTAAAATAATCTTCTTGATAGAAATGAAATAGCACTTCACCATAGTGAAGATCTTTTATAGTACTTGGCTGCTCGATATTTGCACTAGATACGCCTGAGAATAGCGAAAGCACATAAACGCAAAAAGCCAAGATAGCCTTAGCTTTAAATTTACCCAACATTTCTAGCCTAGGAAACGACATCTATATACTTATTCCCATTCTTTAACAACAAAGTCTGGTTGATGTTTTGGGGTTCGGTCAGTAATTTTTAACTCTAAATACTTAGCACCTAAACCTTTATCAATGATTCGATTAGCACCGCGCTTAAAATCTCTACCTTTAGGCCCTTTTCCAACAAAGTAGGCAACCAGCTCATGTTCACCTGAAGGCAGATTACCAATATAAATTTGATGTACACCTCCGCGTAGTAAAGCTTCAACTTCACGTTCGGTGTAAAGATAATTTGCTACTACTTTTTCATTCAGTGTGACTTGTACTGAATCCAAATCAAAGAAATCACCTACATCAACCGAAACATAAACTGCAACTTGAGTGCTTGATGGATAAAGTAGTTCTTCTTCTAAAATATAAAGGTCACGATTTAGCTCGAGCACTTCTTCTTTCAAAACCTGAATATCATCATCCAAGCCTTGAAAGTCTTTAGCTTCACGCGCATTTAGTTCACCAATATCTACTGTGACACAGCAAACGTAAGTCAACAGAATACAAGTAATGAATAACATTAATTTCTTATACATAAGTTTTCTCCACAAACTAAACATACATAACTCAATCAAAACCATGCTGAAAAATAGAAATG
>Ga0255056_10000565_pt1 | contig 11173 bp, 8 predicted proteins | sample Cases_109_1_MG_FD_183639 | JGI IMG/M metagenome (GOLD analysis project Ga0255056, IMG submission 183639) | Seawater microbial communities from Amundsen Gulf, Northwest Territories, Canada - Cases_109_1 | ecosystem: Environmental > Aquatic > Marine > Gulf | place: Canada: Northwest Territories... | reverse complement strand
TGGCGAAAGCTTTCGCGACAAGCCGTGGGATGTGTCGCAATGCACGATTTCGGAGAACGCTCGGACGTCGCTGGTGCTCAATTTGCTCACCGAGGACAACCTTCCCTACTACCACGCCCTAATCGGAAGGACCCTGCCCGACACTTCAGCGTTCAACCGTTGGAACCATTTGTGGACTGCTGAAGAAGGCCAGCATGCCATCGCCATCAGGAGCTACTTGCTGACGTCCCGTAACTGTGATCCTTATCAGCTGGAGGATGATCGCAAAGCGACGATGACCACTGGGTACCAGCCAAAGTTCGATGACCCCACCGAGGTGTTTGCCTACACAGCCGCTCAGGAGTTGGCTACACGGGTGAGCCATCGCAACGCCGGCAAGATCACTGACGACCCTGCCGCCTTTGAGATTATGCGGCACATTGCTGTCGACGAGAACCACCATTTCATCTTCTACAAGAGCGTGATGCAAGCGATGCTCGATCAGGCACCCGACCTGGTTCTGGGAGGCATTTTCGAAGTCTTCGACAACTTCGAGATGCCGGGAGTGGCTATGCCCAACTTTGTTCGACGTTCGATCGAAGTCGCAAAGGCCGGTGTTTACAACCTTCGAATCCATCACGATCGTGTCGTCGTGCCTCTGATCAAAGACTGGAACATCGGAAACTTGACCGGCCTCAAACCAGCCGCCGCAGAGCTTCAGGAGAAGATCATGGCGATCCCCGATCAGATAATGCGGAAGGCTGAAATCTTCGAGCGTCGGATGGGAATCAGCTACGCCTGAACCCACGGCGTCGATGTAGCCGATGCTGCATCGTCTGGAAACGGGCGGACCAGTCGAGGTGCTCGACATGCTGTTTGCCGAAGCCCGTGGGCATTCCGACCACCCCTGGGTGATGCTCAACATGGTGTCGTCCGTCGATGGGGCTACAGCACTGCGTGGGGGAGCGTCCGCTCTGAACGATGCGGACGACCGCGCCCTGTTCTTAGCCCTGAGAGCCGTGGCTGACATCGTGCTGGTGGGGGCGCAAACCGTTCGGTCCGAAAACATGGGGCCGGTCAGGATGAGCGAAGAGATGAGTCGCCACCGGAACGCGGCTGGCCTCGAGGGGGAGCCTCGGCTTGCGATCCTGACTCGAACCCTCGCCCTCGATGTGGGAGCCCGTGTTTTTGCTGATCCGAAGAGACGACCAATCGTGGTGACTCAGAACGACGCCGACCAACACCGTCTCGCCGCTCTCAGCGACGTGGCAGAGATAGTCGAGGCACCGGTCTCGGATGCCGCCGGAATCATCAGTGCACTGGGTGAAGCAAAAGTGATCCTCTGTGAAGGAGGGCCGACCGTAAATAGCCAACTGATCGCCGCGGGTGTCGTTGATGAGATCAATCTCACGGTGTCACCGCTATTTGCGATGGGTGAATCGAAGCGCATTGCATTTGGGGCCGAGCTTGATCCACCCGCGGAGCTGAAACTCGATCGTGTCCTTCTTGGCGACCGCTCGCTTTTTCTTCGCTACCTCAGAGGATGAGACCGAGTCCACGGAGAGTCCCATGAATGGAAGCCAGTTCTGGGAATGAGGTGACCGCCTCTTCGGATAGGGCTGTCATTTCGGCCAGGGGTGTGTCGGTCTCGAAATTGAACACCTCGAACGTTGGTGCGGCGTATTCGCCATCGCCTATCGGTTGTTGCACCAGAAAGTGCCCAAGGTTTGAGAGGACATCAGCCATCAGCAGATAGAGGACACCAACTGCCCTCCCTTGATTTGCTTGCGCGGTAAACAACCGGTCCATCACCAGATACAGGGAGCGATAGACCGCGTTGAAGAGATGGGAAACGGTTTGAAGATCTTCCGGATACTCGGCGGTGCGTGGGTTCGTTCGAACATTCCTGATCGACCCGAGTGGACTGGTCCCGTCGCTGATCCGTGCCAGCTTGTAGTAGTGGGTCAGCTCTTGATGAGACGGGTCGGCCCATTTCTCGTCACTCAGTCCTTCACCTTGATGGACGATGATTTCAATCGCCTCGATTGCCGAGGCGAGATCTTCAATGCGCACCAGACCGCCACTGTCATCCGCATCTAGCGCGACGGGTCGATAGAAACCCGGATCCGACATTTGGGAATCACTTTGCGGGTTGGAGAAGATGTCGAAACGCTCTGAAACTGTTGCGAGACCGATTTCGAGGGCGTGATAGAACTGACCAAGAGTCTCGAACTCATCTGGCTCGGCGGGTGCTCCATGGATCTCGGGTTGCTCGATCTTCATGAAGAGGTTCTGGACCAGCTCGAGAGTGCATGGGGCGAGATCGATTGTCAATGGAGGTCGATGATGCGGCAATTCCATTGGGTAGTTGGGGAAGTATTTCGTGCCGGCGAAATCTGGAGTGCCACCGACAGCCAACAGCAGATTGGTGGCCAGCGCAGCGTGCAACATTTCCTCGACAACAATGCTTCGGATCAAAAGGGCGGCCTCTGACCTCTGATCTTCGATCGAGTACATGGCGAACAGATAAGGCGGAACGGTCGCCAACTCGACACGGATGGCCAATTCGACGTGTTCCCTGAGGTCCTCAGGTGTTTCGATTGGCATGCTCTCCCCCTTCCAGTTGTCTCAATTCAAACATGGTCGTTGGTCCCATATGATCCGACCCATGGAAATCAAAGGGATTATTTGGGTTGGTTCGGCCACCAACGACCGCGACGCAACGACCAGGTTCTTTGCCGACGTTCTCGATATGGAAGTTGTGACCGACGTTCCGGGTTTTAGCCGACTGGCTGCTGTCAACGGGGATCGGCTCGAGTTGTTCGGTCCCGACTCTGTCGAACACGACCATCTCGATACCGGGCCGGTAGCCGGATTGTGGGTGGACGATGCAATGGATGCTCGCACGGAGCTGATTGAGGCGGGGGTTCGGACAGTTACCGAATTGGAAATCGGACCTGATGGGCATCGTTGGTTTTATTTCAAGGCTCCCGATGAGAATTTCTACGAAATCTGTGAGCACCCAGGTCCGCGACCAGTGCGCGGGGTTTGAAACGGTTCAGTTGAGGCTCTCAATGAGCTGTTTGGCTGCAACCTCATAAGGGACAGCCTGGCCACGCTCGTAAGCCGCTTCGTATTCGGAATCGTTGACATCGTTTCGGATCTCAGCGAGTGCGTCTGTCGCCATCTCCAAAGCCGACACGGTGTCAGCCATGGCTTGTTGGGCGCTCATCGGCTCGGCGATGACCGTAGCCAATCGCTCGATCGCAGCGGTACGGCGTCCGGTCAACGCTTGCACTCGGGCGGTCTTGGTCATCATGGTGAGAACCCCCGACACTATTCCCGTCTCCTCCGCAGTGGCGATGCTTTCGATGTATGCGCGTTCTGCGGCCTCGAGATTCCCGGCTGCCTCCTGCGCCTGGGCCAAGCCTTCCAGCCCAACCATCAGCCCACGTCTGTATCCGATATGTCGACAACGCTCGACCTGGGAGGCGAGTAGGGCGATGGCCTCGTCGGTGCGGGCCTCCGAAGTTGCGACCCATGCGCGCAACCAAAGGTTCCACGTCATGTAGTAGTACTCGTTTCGCTCTTCGTATACGACCATCGCCTCAGGCAGCAATCGTTGAGCAGTGTCGACGTCGTTGCTGAGCATTGCCGCCAGCGACCGCCAATTCTTCCCGGCGGCTTCATAAAACGGATCGTCTTGGGTTTTACCTACCTCGATCATCTCAACGGTGGCGGCCACCATGGCATCCGGCTGACCGGTGTATGCCATTGTTATTGCCAAACCCTGCATTGAGACCCAGAACCCGATTACGTCATCACTTTCGCGCAGAATGCCGATCGCCTCCAGCACGGCTTCAGGATTCGGCTGGCCGAGCAAAGCAAGAAAATAGGACCGGAACGCGATTGAGAGGGCACCCAGGACACGCTGGTTGGGAGCGCTGGAATCGACTCCAAATGCCGAAACACCCTCTTCGAAAAGAGCAACTCCTGCCAGATACCAACCACGAATCTCATACAGGTACATGATCGGCAATATGACTTTTCGACCCATGTCGGCATCCCGTGCCTGAAGCGCGTAGCGCCACGCATCTCTCGCGTTTTCTAAATCAGCTTCGATCTCCTCTATCGCTTCGGGCTGTCGCTCCGTCAGAATTTCGTCGAATATCCGCTCCAGAAAGCTGGCGTAGTAAACGCAATGACCGTTGTGGACCTCTTCGAATATCTGTGGGTCCTCTTGAAGTGCTGAATCGGCGTACTGACGAAGGAGCTCATGCACGGTGTAGCGATCTTTGGTGGCGTTGGCCGTGACCAAGGATTTGCTTACCAGTGTTGCCAGGTCACGGATTGACGCACCGGCCACCTGGTCGGCTGCTTCGCGAGAGAAGCCGCCCCTAAAGACAGATAGCGCCGCAAACACTTTCCGTTCGGCCGGGGAAAGAAGCTCCCACGAATAGTCAAAAACAGCACGGACGCTTCGGTGACGATCGGGAATGTCTCCCATTTCTGTTTCGAGAAAGTCGAGACTCTTAGAGATTTCTGTGGCGATCTCGGCTACCGGAAGAACATCAACCCACGCCGCTGCCAAGAGTATCGCCAGCGGCATTCCTCCGGTGAGAGTCAGAATGCGTGACAGGCTGGCGAGGTTGTCGGAGTCGAGCGCAAAGCTCGGCTCAGCTCGTTTGGCTGCGTCGAGGAACAGACGAACGCCGCTGGTGCTCAGTGCATCCTCATCGGTGTCCCATTCGGTGTCCAGCCCTCCAAGGGCCAATACCGTCTCTCCGGTGAGGCCGAGCTTGGTTCGCGACGTAACGATGATCGTCACGTCTCCGGTCGCGCGGAGGATCTCGGAGACGACGGAAGCGGAATCTACGACGTGCTCGAAGTTGTCGAATACCAAGAGCTGACGCTTATTGGCCAGATACTTGAGTAACTGTGCTTGCGGCTCCTCGTCTGACGAGAAGGCCACGCCTATCGACTCGGCGATTGTCTGGACGATATCCCCGCTTGTGCTCACGTCGGCCAGGCTGATAAAAAAGGCCCCGTCCGGATAGTCGGTTGTCAAATCTGCCGCCGCCTGGATCGCCAAACGCGTTTTGCCGGTGCCACCTGGAGCGAGGATGGTGAGAAGCCGAGTTTGGCCGAGCAAGTGTTCGGCCTCTTTCAGTTCTTTGTCGCGTCCGACGAAATCGGTTAGTTGTTGGGGAAGATTGTTGGGCACCGCGTTCAAGGAAGCCAGGGCCGGGAATGAGTCGGGAATGCCAGGCGGGTTGAGCTGATAGACGTGCTCGGGCCTGGTGAGGTCTTTCAGAGCGTGTTCGCCCATATCGGTGAAGGTGATCGCTTCGGGGAGATTTTCCTGGACCAGTTCCCAGGTCGTGTTCGAGATCACCGTCTGGCCACCGTGGGCGATCGCCCTCAAACGGGCAGCTCGATTTACCGCCGCCCCGTAATAGTCGCCTAATTGGAGGTCGGCGCTCCCGGTGTGGACCGATGCTCTTATGCAGATTGGTCTGGGAGTCACCCATTCGACCTCTGACATGCTTGTCTGCATTTGCGAGACTGCGGCCACAGCGTCGGTGGCTTGGGCGAAGACGATGAACCGGCTGTCGCCTTCTCCTCGGGGTTTGACTGACACGCCGCTATGGGCGGCGACCGCTTCGTCAATGGCATTGTCGTGCTGAGCGAGAGCATTCATCATTGCCTCGGGAGCGTCTTCCCAGAGACGCGTGCTGCCCTCGATGTCGGTGAAGACGAACGTCACGACGCCCTCGGGAAGACCACCCATGGCCGTGACGATACTTGACCACCGGTTGCGCTGGCTCGATTCACGGGTTCTAAAGTCGTCCAACCTTGCTGTTAGATCAACCGACATTCCTCGAGCACTTTCCCCCGATGGGGATATACGAGGTGTTGTTCAGCTTTCTGGATAGCGCCGGCACCTACATGGGCAATCCGGGTACACATCCGTGGGCTCAGGGGAAACTACTCCTCTTTCGGGATGGGGGGTGTGGCCCGCCCTTCGCAAATCCTGGTCTCCCAACTGCTCGAGATCGAGAGGGTGGTCCAGGCGCGCCGGGTTGTCGGCGAGTTCTATGGAGAACAGCGTGTCCGATATCACGAAGGCCTCACCGATTGTGGATTCGAACTGTTCACCGGCGATGGCGGCTTCTATCATTGGGGCCGTCTCCCCGGTGCCATCACCGCTCGGGAGTTCAACCAACGTCTGTTCGAACACAAGGCAGCGATTCTCCCCGGACCTCTGACCGACGTACTGCGTCGAGGTGATGATGGTCCCAACGGAGATTTCATCCGCTTCTCCTTCGGGCCCATCCTCCCTGAAACCTACGAAAACAACATGGCAATCATCAAGACCTGCCTCCCCTAAATCCAAACCTCAGGTAGTAGCGCCCAATTCGCGGGCGTAACGGCCCGCATGGGGGGTGCCCAGACCTATCCGGTCGAAATCAGCGAATTTTCGCGGCAAGCCGCCAAATAAACCCGGGAACCGCTTGCAGCTGTGAATCCGTCCAAGGGGCACTAACGCATAGGAGGAGAAGCCATGCGAAGCCAGAAGTCGAAGCTCATTGGAACGGTGATCGGTCTGGGACTGATCGCTTCCGCATGCACGGCAAATGGGTCCATCACCACAACTGTCACTGAGGGTTCCACCTCTGGGACAGGCTCAACGCCTCGTCCACCGGTGGGCTTACTGGCAACCCACTCCCTCGTGCCGTTTGACGCCTGTGAGTCGTTCCTCGAATACGTGACCACCCAGGCCGTTGACATGGTCGGCCCTTATGGCCTCGAAGATCACTTCTTTGGGCAGCCATGGTTTGGTTTCGATGACGGGCGAGCGCTTGAAGAGTTCGCCGCCCTAAGCACCGTCGAAGGTGATGGCGCAAGCACTCCTGCCTTCTCTGGGACAAATGTTCAAGTGCTTGGTGTTGACGAGCCGGACATCGTCAAAACCGATGGTGAGCGAATCATCGTCCTATCCGAAGGAACCCTGATTGTGGCTGATATCACAGGAGGCGAGCCACGGATTGAGGGAAGGCTGCAGATCGGCACTCTCTCCGTGCAGAGTCTTTTCCTTTCCGGTGACACAGTGCTGATGTTCGGCTCGGCCTGGAACTCCTTCCAGCCACTGGTCGAGAGTGACGATTTCGCCCCCTCCTATCAGACACCTTCGGTGCAACTCGTAGAGGTCGACATCAGCGGAGACCCCGAAGTCGTCCGCACGATGAGCATTGACGGCCAGTTTGTCTCGGGTCGGATGATCGACGAGACCGTTCGATTGGTCCTGCGTTCCGGCCCGGTGGGGTTCGAATGGAGTTATCCAAGCGGTTCTGGATTGCGTGCCGAGCGCAAGGCTATCGAGGAGAACCGGGAGATCATCCTCAACTCTGAACCCGACAACTGGATCCCCTATTACATCGTTACAGATGCCGACGGCGACGTAACAGACGAGGGCGCACTTTTTGATTGCAACCGTGCCAGCCATCCGGAGGAGTTTTCCGGACTGAACATGCTCTCAGTGATGACGATCGATCTTGGCGACGGTCTGGACTTGACCGATTCGATGGGCGTGCTCGCCACTGGTGACACGGTCTATGCATCAGCGGACAGCCTCTACGTTGCCACTCAGAATTGGAATACCTGGCTATGGGCGCAACAAGGTGGTGGTGACCGCGAACCTGAGAGTGTCACCAGCGACATCCACAAATTCGACATCAGCAATGCCCGAGTCACTCGATATGAGGCGTCAGGCGTAGTTGAGGGATATCTCCTCAATCAATTCGCGATGGATGAACATGAAGGTCGCCTTCGTGTTGCCTCGACCACTCAGCCCAACTGGTGGGGGACCGGTTTCGAATCGGAATCCCTTGTCACAGTTCTAGAGCAGGAGGGTGGCGAGCTCAATCAGGTGGGCGTCGTCGACGGTCTGGGCAAAACCGAGCAGATCTATTCGGTGCGATTCGTGGGCGACATGGCCTATGTAATCACGTTCCGCCAGACGGACCCTCTGTACACGGTCGATCTTTCTGACCCGACTAAACCAGAAGTCGTCGGTGAGTTGAAAATTCTTGGCTACTCGGCGTATTTGCACCCGGTTGCCAATGGCCTTCTGATGGGGATTGGTCAGGATGCGACTGAGCAAGGCCGGGTCCAAGGCACACAGGTCTCGATCTTTGACGTGAGCGATCCTGCAGATCCAAAACGGGTCGACCAGATCACCCTCAGCAAAGGTTCAAACTCCGAAGTCGAATACGACCATCACGCATTTCTCTACTGGCAGCCAACCGGTCTAGCGATGGTCCCGGTGCAGCAGTGGTGGTACGACGACAACAGCGAATCGGCCTTCTTTGGCGCCGTCGGTTTCGAGGTTGACGATCACGGACACCTCCACGAGGTGCAACGTGTCTCCCATCCCGGCGGCGATCGTGAACAGTGGGACTGGCGGGCCCGGATCGTGAGGTCGGTTGTTGTTGGAGACAACGTCTACACCATCTCGGCCAAAGGCATCATGAAGAGCGAGCTCGACGGTCTCGACGAACTCGAGTGGCTTGGCTTCTAGATCCGAGGTCTAGTCACTCGGTGTCGGCTCCGGATGGCACCCAAGTGTGACCCATAAGAGGTCGAATACACGGACCATGAAGAATCCCATCCCTTTTGGGCGAAAAGACAAACTCTGTGAGCACGTTGAGACCATCGCCGGTTCCGCCAGTGGAATCCGGCGTGTGGTCTGCAAGGACTGCGGGAACGTGAGCGTCAGTCACATCGGTGGAGCTGTGACAAAAGAGGTTGGCTTCACCGATACCAAACAAGACGTGTCGGGGTAGCGACAACCGCTTCGTACCATGGCATTCTGGTCATGGATTCAGACGCGCCACTCGACGACGAACTCTTCTTCGAGGAGTGGGATTTCGAAGACGAAGATGACGAAGAGCTAATTCCACCACCATGGCGGCGTCCGCTGATCATTGGCGTCGCCTCCATAACGGTTGTGGCCATGGCTCTTGTTCCGCTTTACAACCTCATCAACGGAGGTCAGCGGGCCGTCGCTGAAAACGGTCTTGAGGTTTGTGGGTTCGACTATTGCATTGTCCAGGAAGAGGTGCGTGCGTCGGATCTCGATTTGGCGATGAGTCGGTTTTCCAACACTTACCTGGATGACGAGGGTGCGACACGTCTTGCCGATCTGCTCGTCGACCATCTGAACGTGCAAGCGGTTTCGGTTCTGGTTGTGGATCGTCTCGACGGTCGGATCGAGGGCCAATACGACCCGTCGACCCGAACCATTTTCATCGAGAGACCAGCGAGGGCTTGGACTGTCCTGCATGAGGTTTCCCATGCCGTTTCGACGGGCCACGGAGAAGATTTCCTGGCCGTAGTGGTAAACCTGACCGCCTGGCTGGATTCGACGTTGATCGATTGACATCGGGTTGGCAACGGCCGATACTACGACATATCGAAGTTCATCGATATATCAAGGTGACGTAGTGAAACATCAAGTAGTTGTGATCGGCGCCGGACCAGTTGGTCTTGCTGCCGGTGTTCGTCTGATGCAGGCCGGTGTCGAGGCCGTGATTCTCGAAGCCGGACCTGATGTTGGTCACACCGTCCGCGACTGGGCACATGTTCGTTTGTTCACCGACTGGCAGTCGGTGATAGATCCAGTTGCGGTTGCAATGTTGGAGGCTTCCGGATGGGCCGCCCCACCACCCAAGGAGTTTCCGACAGGCGGCGAGCTGGTGGATCGATACCTCGAGCCGTTGGGAGCCATCCTTGGTGATCGAATTCAGTTCGGACACAGTGTGATCGCAATCTCGAGGCAAAACCGAGACAAGGTGGTGACCGAAGGGAGGGATGACCTTCCGTTTCTAGTTCGGGTCGAGTCAGCCGATCGTGTGATCGAATTGACTGCCGATCGTGTGGTCGATGCCTCCGGCACTTGGACATCTCCAAATCCGATGGGAGCTGCCGGCCTGGCCGCGATTGGCGAAGACACCGCGGTCAACATTCGTTACGGAATGCCCGACGTTCTTGGTCGTGAGCGATCTCGATATACCGGCAAGAGAATCTTGGTCGTCGGCGCCGGTCACTCGGCGGCGAACGTGTTGCTGGACCTCGCAGAATTGGCTCTCGAGGAGCCGGAGACTGTTCCGATGTGGGCGGTTCGCCGTCCAGACGCAACCAAGGCGTTTGGTGCAATGGAAGAAGACGAATTGCCAGAGCGTGGCAAAGTCGGCCTCGAACTTCGCCACAGGGTGGAAGCAGGCCGCATCCAACTGGAGGCGGACTTCCGGGTGGCCAGCGTCACCGAGTCATCCGGTCGCGCTTACGTGGTCGGATCGAGTGTCGATGGGTCAGAACGGACCCTGGCGGTGGATGAGATAATCGTTGCCACTGGCCAACGACCCGATCTCTCCCTCACACGTGAGCTTCGTTTGGAGTTGGACTCGTGGCTGGAGGCGCCGATTCGTCTTGCGCCGCTGATCGATCCCAACGTTCACACGTGTCTCACTGTCCCCGCACATGGTGTCGAACAACTGTCTCACCCCGAGCGCGGCTTCTTTACGGTCGGGATCAAGAGTTACGGGCGAGCGCCGACATTTCTGATGGCCACTGGTTACAAACAAGTCGAGTCAGTTGTTGGCGCAATCACAGCTGAGGTAGGTCGGGTCTAGACGATTGCTTCGTCGTACTTCGGGCCGAGACTCGACCAGGAGAACTGGCCCATCCAGGGGATGACGATCGACCTCAGGCGGGCTCGAAGATCGGCGTCGGCTGTCGCCTTGTGGAGAAGCCGGTCGAGATCGTCATCGCTTCCGTAGAGGGTTTCGTCCCAGATGGGCTCTGGCACCAATTCGGGGTAAGAAAGGCCGGCGGGAAAAACGGGTACGGCACCCGCGCACATTGCCTCGACAGCTGCGATCCCGAAGAATTCGTGTTTGGCTGTGCTCACTACAACCGAAGCGTCAAGGAGAAGACGACGGTACAGGGCACGGTCAGCGAACCCGTAGTGGACAATGTGTTCTGCAAGTCCAACTCTTGCTCTGTCGAACTCCTCGGGGACGTTTCGGAAGTTCTCGCCGCAAAGAGCGACCCGAAACTGGGCACCGCTCTCAGCTAGACGGTTCAGGGCGCCGAACAGCCGAACCGGGTCTTTGTCATATTCCCAACGTTG
>Ga0255056_10000562_pt1 | contig 11205 bp, 10 predicted proteins | sample Cases_109_1_MG_FD_183639 | JGI IMG/M metagenome (GOLD analysis project Ga0255056, IMG submission 183639) | Seawater microbial communities from Amundsen Gulf, Northwest Territories, Canada - Cases_109_1 | ecosystem: Environmental > Aquatic > Marine > Gulf | place: Canada: Northwest Territories... | reverse complement strand
TTATCCCTCGATGGCGTCTTCCAATGTGTGCAGGCCCGGGCGCGGGGCTTGGACCAGCACCGCCATGTTGCCTGGCTTGTGCTTGTTTTGCCACATCTTGGTGTGGGCGCGCGGGATGTCGTCCCAGGCGAAGACCTCGGACATGCAGGGGTCGATGCGGCGCTCGATGACCAGGCCGTTGGCCTGACTGGCCTGCTTCAGGTTGGCGAAGTGACTGCCCTGGACGCGCTTTTGGCGCATCCACACGAAACGCGCGTCGAAGGTCAGGTTGTAGCCCGTGGTGCCGGCGCAGAACACCACCATGCCGCCGCGCTTGACCACGAAACAGGATACCGGGAAAGTCTGCTCGCCCGGGTGCTCGAACACGAAGTCGACGTCGTTGCCCTTGCCGGTGGTCTCCCAGATCGCCTTGCCGAACTTGCGTGCCTCCTTCATGTAGGCGCCGTAGCCGCCGCGGTCGTTGATTTCCGGCAGGCGGCCCCAGCAGTCAAAATCCTTGCGGTTGATGACTCCGCGCGCGCCCAGTTGCAGGACGAAGTCGCGTTTGTCCGGGTCCGAGATCACCCCGATGGCATTGGCCCCGGCGGTCGCGATCAACTGCACCGCCATGGAGCCGAGACCCCCCGAGGCGCCCCAGACCAGCACGTTGTGGCCGGGCCGCAGGATATGCGGCCGGTGGCCGAACAGCATGCGGTAGGCGGTGGCAAGCGTCAGGATGTAGCAGCCGCTCTCCTCCCAGCTCAGATGGCGCGGCCGGGCCATCACCTGCTGGACTTGGACCCGGGTGAACTGGGCGAACGAGCCGTCCGGGGTCTCGTAGCCCCAGATGCGCTGGGTCGGCGAGAACATGGGGTCGCCGCCGTTGCACTCCTCGTCGTCGCCGTCGTCCTGATTGCAGTGGACCACGACCTCGTCGCCGACCTGCCAGCGGGTCACCTTGGAGCCGACCGCCCAGACGATGCCGGCGGCGTCCGAGCCGGCGATGTGGTAGTCCGCCTTGTGTACGTCGAACACCGAGATCGGTTGGCCGAGCGCGGCCCAGACGCCGTTGTAGTTGACGCCCGCTGCCATCACCATGACCAGCACCTCGCGGCTGTCGATGACGGGCGTGTCGACGACCTCGACCTGCATGGCGGTCTCGGGCTCGCCGTGGCGCTCGCGCCGGATGGTCCAGGCGTACATTCGCGCCGGCACATGGCCGAGCGGCGGAATCTCGCCGAGCTCATAAAGGTCCTTACCGGGTTGGGCCGCCCCAGAGGCTTGGCCGGAGGCCGCCGGGCCGCCCTGTACTGCCGTCTCGATCATGTCTTCGAATCTCCCAAGCTGCTCGTGCCGGCCCCGGCTGTTCCGCCAGCCGCGTCCGGGATAGGATCGGCTTGACTTTTACCCAGGGCTCGGGTTTTTTGCAATGCACAATTGGTCTGTTCTCTGGGCCGAAACAGCCAAAAACGAAATTTAATTACCGAATTTGGAGTTCGCAAGACAGACAATGTCCGATTTCGGAGATAAAATAACCCGTAACGAACCCGACAGGGCGCACGGCGAGGCCGGTTCTACCGCGCCGCAGCGCGACCGGCCGTGGCTGTTCCGGACCTATGCCGGGCACTCCACCGCGGCGGCCTCCAACGAGCTGTTCCGGGACAACCTGAGCCGCGGCCAGACCGGGCTTTCGGTGGCTTTCGACCTGCCGACCCAGACCGGCTACGACTCCGATCATCCGCTGGCCCGGGGCGAGGTCGGCAAGGTCGGGGTGCCGGTCTGCCATCTGGGCGACCTGCGGGCGCTGTTCGAAGACATTCCGCTCGAGCGCATGAACACCTCCATGACCATCAACGCCACCGCGCCCTGGCTCTTGGCGCTCTATGTGGCGTTGGCCGAGGAGCGGGGGCTGGCGCGCGACGCGCTGGCCGGCACCACCCAGAACGATATCCTGAAGGAATATCTGGCGCGCGGCACCTACATCTTCCCGCCCGCGCCCTCGCTCAAGCTGACCGGCGATACCATCGCCTTCACGTGCCGGGAGGTGCCGCGCTGGAACCCGGTCAACGTCTGTTCCTACCACCTGCAGGAGGCCGGCGCGACGCCGGTTCAGGAGCTGGCCTACGCGCTCGCGAATGCCATGGCGATCCTGGATGCGGTGCGGGCCGGCGGCCAGGTGCCCGAGGCCGACTTTCCCCAGGTGGTCGGGCGCATGTCCTTCTTCGTCAACGCCGGCCTCAGGTTCGTCACCGAGCTGTGCAAGATGCGCGCTTTCGTCGCGCTATGGGACGAGATCTGCCGCACCCGCTACGGCGTCGCCGACCCGAAGTACCGCCGCTTCCGCTACGGCGTGCAGGTCAACTCGCTCGGCCTCACCGCGCAACAGCCGGAGAACAACGTCTACCGAATTCTCCTGGAAATGCTCGCCGTGGTGCTCTCGAAAGACGCCCGCGCCCGCGCCGTGCAACTGCCGGCCTGGAACGAGGCCATGGGCCTGCCGCGGCCCTGGGACCAGCAGTGGTCGCTGCGGCTACAGCAGATCGTCGCCTACGAGACCGACCTCTTGGAATACGGCGATCTCTTCACCGGCTCGCCGGTGATCGAGGCCAAGGTCGCGGCGCTGGCCGCCGAGGCGCGCGAGGAGCTGGGCGCCATCGAGGCCATGGGGGGCGCGGTCGCCGCCATCGAGTCCGGTCACATGAAAGCGCGCCTGGTGGAAAGCAATGCCAAGCGCCTGGCCGAGATCGAGAGCGGCGCGCGCACCGTGGTCGGCGTCAACGCCTATCGCGAGACCGCGCCGTCGCCGCTCACCGCCGATGGTGGCGGCGGATTTCTGAGCGTCGGTCCCGAGGCCGAGGCCGATCAGCTGGCGCGCCTTGCCGCCTGGCGCGCGGCGCGCGACCAGGCCGCGGTCACGGCGGCGCTGGCCGAACTCGAAGCCGCCGCCCGAACCGGGGACAATGTCATGGAGCCGTCGATCGCCTGCGCCCGCGCCGGGGTCACCACCGGCGAATGGGCGGGCGCCCTGCGCCAGGTGTTCGGCGAGTACCGCGCCCCCACCGGGGTCGCAACCGGGGGCGGGCAGCGCAACGACGTGGCAAGCCTCGCGGGTTTACGCGCGCGGGTCACGGCGCTGACCGAAACCCTCGGCCGGCGCCCGAAACTCCTGATCGGCAAGCCGGGGCTGGACGGCCATTCCTCTGGCGCCGAGCAGATCGCGGTGCGCGCCCGCGACGCCGGCTTCGAGGTCGTCTACCAGGGCATCCGCCTGACCCCGGCGGCGCTGGTGCGCACGGCTCAGGAGGAGGACGTCAATCTGGTCGGCCTCTCGGTGCTGTCCGGCTCGCATCTGCCGCTGGTTACCGAAGTGATCGCGGGCCTCGAGGCCGCGGGCCTGGCGCGCGTGCCCGTGGTCGCCGGCGGCATCATCCCCCCCGAGGACGCGGAAGCGCTCAAGCAAGCCGGCGCCGCCGCCGTCTACACCCCCAAGGACTACGACTTGAACGCGATTCTGGAGGGGATCGTGGAGATCGTGGAACGGGCGGCGGAGGCGTGAGGCGGCGATAGCGCGAGTTCCTAGTGGAGCCTCGGCCATCTGGGAGTTTCGGTCCGCCGCCGATCACAGAACCGTGCTGGCCTCGCGAAGCTTCTTCAACAGCAGCGGATGGCGAAAGCCCAGGGCATAAGATTTTTCGAAGTCCCGCAGCGCCTGACTCGGGTCGCCTTTCTTCTCGTAGGCGAGGCCCCGGTCGGCAAAGACCTGGGCGTTGTCCGGACTCAGGTCGATGGCCTTGCCGTACTCCGCGATGGCCCGGTCGATTTGGCCTTTTTTCCGGTAGACATTGCCCCGGTTGCCGAAGGCCTCGGCGAGATCGGGTTGCAAGCGGATGGCGTTATCGTAGTCTTCGATGGCGCGGTCCCATTGGCCTTTGAAAAAATAGGCGTTGCCCCGGTTGTTGAAAACCTGGGCGGTGTCGGGCTTCAGGCGGATGGCCTCGCTGTAGTCGGCGATGGCCCGGTCCCACTGGCTTTTCTTTTTGTAGGCAAGGCCCCGGTTCATGAAGGCCGTGGCGAGATTCGGCCCGGTGAACCGCCCCGACTGAATATTCCGGGTACAGGCGACGATTCGGATGTCGGGATGGGTGCCATCGGAATCACAGCGCCGAACTTCCTGCGTGAAATCCGCCTGGGCGATTTGTGTCCCCGCGACCAGGAAGAGGATAGCGAGGCCAGCGACTCGGATCATATTTCCCCCCGTTTCCGAGGCTTTCCAGCCTCCCAGGTGGATGGATTCGTAGACAAACGAATCTAACCGGATTGGCGCCGGCGCCGCAACCGATCGGGCGGGGGCATGAAATTGCGGATGCCGAGGCCTACCTGACGCCCACCCGCCTTGATTTTCGATCCCGTTTATGGGTAATATTGTTGCGTTATGCGTATTGAACCCCTGTACGAGCGACTTAGTCGAATTAGCCACCCGGCGCTCTAACCGAGCGACCGGGACCCACGCTTTTCGTCTTCGCCGCCGTTTTCGTACAGGAGTTTGTCCGTTATGTCCGCCCAATCTCCGTCCTTTGGAGCCGATCCCGAACCTCCGCGAGCCACCCCCGCGCCCAACCGCGCGGCCTCCCGCGTGGCCTGCTTTTCGATTCATGCCGAGGCCGATCCGGGGGTCATGCCCCGGGTCTTGGAACTCTTCGCCAAGCGCGGCCTGTTGCCCCAGCGCTGGGTCAGCGACGTGACTGGGCCCGGCGGCCGCGAGCTCTCCATCGACGTCCAGGTCGCCGGCCTCGCGCCCGAGACCCAGGCCTACATCGCCCGCTGCCTGCGCCAGATCTGGGGTGTCGGCACGGTGCTGACCTCGGTGCGGGGCGGTGCCTGACCGGTCCGAGCCGCCAAATCTGTCACCCTCGCGCTCGATGCGAGGGTCCAATTGTCCCGCACCAGGCTGCTGGGTGAGTTTCTGGATGGTCGGGTCAAACCGGCCATGACAGGTTGGGGAATTGGGGCTAAGAGCTAGCCCGTGAGCTATCTCGACCGCATCGCCACCTGCCGGCGCTGGGACCCGGCAGCCTACCGTCCTTTGATTATCGATGGCCGGACGTTGGGCCGGGTCGGCCACGGATTCGCCAGGCGCCTGGCCGGCTATCCCGAAGTTTTCGCGGTCGGCGAGGACGCGGTCGCGCTCGCCCCCGAGCTCGACGATTTCGACAGCCGCAGCCAGGCCGTGGCCGAAGTACTGCTCGATCTAAAGGCCCAAGGCGAGGTGCCCCTTTGGCGCGGCGAGGACTACCCGGTGCAGCTGCGCTGGGGCGCGGCGCCGGTGCTCAAGATCGAGCGCGCGGCCACGCCGCTTCTGGGCATCCGCAGCTTCGGCGTGCACCTGAACGGCCTGGTGCGGGGCGCCGGGGGGCTCAAGATGTGGGTCGGCAAGCGCGCGGCCGATAAGGAGACCGCGCCGGGCAAGCTCGACCACATCGCGGCCGGCGGCCAGCCCTTCGGCCTCGGGGTGCGCGAGAACCTGATCAAGGAGGCCTGGGAAGAGGCCGGCATTCCCGCCGAGCTGGCGGCGCGCGCCGTTGCGACCGGTGCGATCTTCTATCGTTGCGAGCGGCCCGAGGGCCTGCGCGACGACGTGGCGTTCTGCTACGACCTGGAGCTGCCCGCGGATTTTACGCCGGAAAACACCGACGGCGAGGTCGAATCGTTTGCGCTCTGGCCGATCGAAGAGGTCTTGGCGCGGGTTCGCGCCGGCGAGGATTTCAAGTTCAACGTCGCGCTCGTCGTGATCGATCTCGCAATCCGCCACGGCCTGATCGCCCCCGACGATCCGGACTACCAGGAAATCTGCGAAGGCCTGCGGTTCGCGGAATAACGGCGAGACCTTTGACCGGTCACACGGCTCCTTTCCGGTAGGAGCGCTTGGCGGCGATCTTGCCGTCGCGCAGGGTGAGCACGTCAACCAGGTGGGACTCGTAGGGCTTGCCGCCCACCGGGGTGCCGGTGGTGACCGCCTCGACCACCGCGATCTCCGGGGTGACGTAGCGGCGGAGCTCCACGAAGTGCAGGTCCGGGACCCGGGCGAAAATCTTGGCTGCCAGCGCGCGCGCCGCCTCGTGCCCGATGGCGCGCTCGCCGCAGGGCTCGGTGCCGAACGAAGCCTCGAACACCACGTCGTCGGTGAACATCTCGACGATGCCGTCGACATCGTGGTTGTCCCAGACCGAATTGAACCGCGCCACGAAGGCCTCGCCGTCGAAATCGCTCATGATCGTCTCCCGGTTGACTGCGATCTTCGATCATCCCATCGCAATTCGGCCTGAAGGTCCAGCGGTTTGCGGACCGGCCGATCATTTTGCGACGGGCCGCGACTCCGGCATGGCGCTCAGGAGGCGGGCGAAGACATCGCGCAACGTCTTCGCCTCCGCCGCGTCGATGTGGCGGGCGAAGTGGTCTTGGATGCAGTCGGCATAGACCGGCCACATGCGCCGGCGCAGCTTGGCGCCCTCGGCGGACAGCACCGCGTAGGCGCCGCGCCGGTCGCCCGGGACCGCCGCGCGGTGCAGCAGGCCGGCGGCCTCCAGGCGGTCGACCAGGCGGGTCAGGTTGCTGCGGCTCAACACCACCGCCCGGGACAATTCGGCCATGCGCAGGCGGCGCCGGGGCGCCTCTTCCAGCGCGAATAGGACGTCGTACCATCCGAGCGGCGGCAATTCGGCCCGCGCTAAATCCCGCTCGATCGCCTCGACCAGGATGGTATGCGCCGTCAGGAAGGCCCGCCAGGCGGCGGTCCCCAAGGCATCCGGACTCTTGAACATAACGGAGTGTCGCAGAAAGTAGTTGCAATCGCAACCACATTACCCGATATTGATAGTTGCGATTGCAATTATCCTAATTGCGATTATGCGAAAAGAGGAGACTGGAACCATGGTTGCCAAAATCACCCGCGAAGCGCTCGCCGCGAAGCTCGAACAAGGGGCGCCGGTCACGCTGGTCGAGGCCCTGCCGGCGACGTACTACCTGGACCGGCACCTGCCCGGCGCATTGAACCTGCCTCACGATCGGGTCGACGCCCTGGCCCCGGCACTGCTGCCCGACAAATCCGCCGAGATCGTCGTTTACTGCGCGAGCGGGCCGTGCAGGAACTCGGCAATCGCCGCCGCCCGGCTGGCCGAGCTCGGCTACGAAAAGGTGCGCGACTATCACGAGGGCAAGGCCGACTGGATCGCGGCCGGCCTGCCGACCGAAAGCGGTGCCGGCCGCGAGGTCGCCTAATACCAATGCGGCGCCGGCCGCGGCGGAACGCGGGGAGGGGCGGGTCCGCGCCGCCCTTCCTGCTTCCCCGGGATCATCTGCCCGAAATCGCCAGAGGCTGGACCAGAGGCTGGACCAGAGGCTGGAAATAACCCGGCTTGGAGTCGGGTTTCATGGGTACGGCCATCCGCGTCGGTGGCGATGTATCCCCTGTGCGCGCGGTTGAAATGCGCTAGAATGGCGCCTGCGCCGGATATCCGCGCGCGCGGGCATCAATCCTCAGGACAGGGTGGCGACGTCATGCGAAATTACCTTCACATCAATCTCGGCGATCGTTCGGTAGAAACCGAGGAACTGCAGGGTGAGGCGGCGATCCGCCTCGGCCGCTATCACATCGTCAAAACCCTGCTCGAGCGCGGGGCCGCGACCGTCGACCCCTTGTCGCCGGACAACCCGCTGATCTTTTCCGCCGGGCCCTTCTCCGGCTCCAGCTTCTCCAACGCGAACCGCTTGAGCGTGGGGTGCAAGAGCCCGCTGACCGGCGGCATCAAGGAGTCCAACTCCGGTGGCACCTTCGCCTTCGCGCTGGGCCAGTTGAAGCTGGCCGGGCTCACACTCTACGGCGCCGCGGACGACTGGGTGGTCATCCATATTCCCAAGGAGGGCGAGATCAGTTTCGACGACGCCAGCCCCTACCTGGGCAAGGGCAATATCGAGGCCGCGGAGCTGCTGCACGAGAAGTACGGCAAAAAGGTCAGCCTCGGTATCTGTGGGCCGGTCGGCGAATACCTCGGCCTGGTGGCGGGCATCGCCTTTACCGACCCCGAGGGGCGGCCGGTGCGCCTGGCCGCACGCGGTGGCGTGGGTGCGGTCATGGGCAGCAAGAAGGTCAAGGCGATCGTCGTCGACACCGACAAGATGCCGCCGTTCCACGATCGCAAGAAGGTGATGGGCGCGGTCCGCGAATACGGCAAGCTGCTGAAGGCGGAGCCGGCGATCGAGGCTTTCACCCAATATGGCACCGCCATGGTCGCCGATCTCACCAACAAGGTTGGCGGCCTGCCGACGCGCAATTTCAGCGCCGGCACATTGGTGGACACTGCCGAGGAAACCATGAAGCTGGGCGGCACCTTCATCCGCGAGCTGACCCTCGAGCGCGGCGGCGAGCCGGCCCATGCCTGCATGCCGGGCTGCATGATTCAGTGCTCGAACGTCTACGTCGACGAAAACGGCGAGGAAATAGTCTCGCCGCTGGAATACGAGACCCTGGGCCTGATGGGCAGCAACTGCGGGCTGACCGATCCGGACGACGTCGCCCGGCTCAATTTCGAGGCCAATGATCTGGGCGTCGACACCATCGAGATCGGCGCCACCCTGGGCGTGCTGATGGAGGCCGGCCAAGGCGCGTTTGGCGACGTGACCTTCATGCACCAGGCGCTCGACGATATCCGCGCCGGCAACGAACGCGGCCGCCTGCTGGCGCAGGGCACCGCCCGGGTCGGCGCCCATTACAAAGTTGCCCGGGTGCCGGTCATCAAGGGCCAGGGCATCAGCGCCTACGACCCCCGGGTCATCGAGGTGACAGGAATTTCGATGATGCTGACGGCGCAGGGCGCCGACCACACCGTGGGCAACCTGCCGGCCTTCAAGTGCACCGACAAGACCACCGCGGAGCTGGTCGAGGTCAGCCTGGAATCCCAGACCCAATGCGCGGCGGCGGATTCGCTCGGTCTCTGCATCTTTGGACGCTCGGTCACCAACGTCCACTTGGAACTCATCGTGACCGCGCTCAATGACGCCCAGGGCACCGACTTCGAGACCTCCTTCTACATGGATCTGGGCCGGGAGGTGCTGAAGATGGAGTGGGAGTTCAACCGCCAGGCCGGCTTCACCGAGGCCGACGACGAGCTGCCGGCGTTCTTCTACGACGAGGCGCTCGCCCCGAGCGGCAAGACCCAGCGCCACGACGCCGCCGCGGTGAACAAGCACCTGAGCGAACTGCTCGGCGGCCCAAAATTCGGTGAGGCTTCGACTTCTTGACGGGTTCCGCCAACGCGGAACACGCACCGGCCCGCACCCCCGCCCGGCCACCCATGGCATCATGATTGGGGTGGCCGGGCGGGGGTGCGGGCCAGTGCGGGCTGCTCGTAAGACTCACCCACCTAATCCGCAAAGCCGGCCAGCGCGCGGACCTCGGCGGGGGACTTGCCGGTTTCGCGTAGCGTCCTGATAGATGCCGCGTCACTGCGCTTGGCCAGGCGTTCGCCATCGGGGCCGGCGATCAGCGCGTGGTGGTGCCACTCGGGCACCGGCAGGCCTAGAAGCGCTTGGAGCAGGCGGTGGACGTGGCTGGCGTGGAACAGGTCGGCGCCGCGGATCACCAGCGTCACCCCTTGCAGCGCGTCGTCGAGGGTCACCGACAGGTGGTAGGAGGTCGCGACCTCCTTGCGCGCCAGCACCACGTCGCCGAGCGATAGCGGCTCGGCCGCGATCTCGCCCACGCCCCGGTCGGTCCAGGTCAACGGTCCAGCGCGCGCCGATGCCGCCGCCATGTCCAGGCGCAGCGCATAGGCCGTGCCCGCCGCGATGCGCTCCTGGCGCGCGTCTTCGCTCATGCTTCGGCAAGTGCCCGGATAGATCGGCCCCTCGGGCCCGTGGGGCGCCTGGGTCGCGCCGGCGATCTCGGCCCGGATTTCCTTGCGCGTGCAGAAACAGGGATAGAGCAGGCCGAGCCGGTCCAGGCGGTCAAGCGCGTCCGCGTAGTCGGCCATGTGTTCGGACTGGCGCCGGACCGGCGCCTCCCAGTCGAGGCCGAGCCAGGTCAGGTCCTCGAAGATCGCGGCCTCGAATTCGGGCCGGCAGCGGGCCAAGTCGACGTCGTCGATGCGCAGCAGGAAGCGCCCGCCGACAGCCGCCGCCGCGCGCCAGCCGAAGATCGCCGAATGGGCGTGGCCGAGATGCAGGTAGCCGGTCGGCGAGGGCGCGAAGCGGGTGACGATTGCGGCGGCGGCGGCGGTCATTCCCGAATCAGACCGCGTTTCGCCGCGCCGGCGCCGTGCGCGGCGAAACGCGCGAAACGGAAGTCCCCGATGTCCAGCGAAGCCTTTTCGTCGGCGATCACCTCGGCCATCAGCCGGCCGGTGATCGGGCCCATGCCGAAGCCGTGGCCGCTGAAACCGGTCGCGACCACCAGGCCGTCGACGCCGGGCAGCGGGCCGAACACCGGCAGTTCGTCCGGCGTCACCTCGATGATCCCGGCCCAAGCGGTGACCATTTCGATATCGGCGAACTCCGGGAAGGTGGCGCGGAACGCGGCCAGGCAATGCGTCACCGTGCGTTGGTTCGGCGCCGGGTCGAGCACCCGGTCGCGCCGCAACTGGCGGCCCAGGTGCGCGCCGTCCAGATGGACCCGCAGGTCGTCGAAGAAGTGGCGCCCCAAGCCCAGGCTGGTGTGGCTCTTGCTGTTTTTGAAGGTCTGCCGAAAGGCCATGAAATGGCGCAAGGAGTCGACCCCGATCTGATGATCGACCCGGGAGCCGCCGCCGACGTTGAAGCTGCCGTCACGGCGCTGACGCAGGCCGAACTGCGGGGACCAGACACCCAATCCGGTTTTCTCTGGCACCGCGGCGGTGCGCAGCACGGTAGAGCGCACGCGCAGTTGCGGCAAGTCGAGGCCGAGCTTGCGCAGCAGGCGCGCGCTCCAGACGCCGGCGGCGAGCAGCACGGTCTGGCACCGCACCTCGCCCAGTTCCGTGCGCAAGCCCGTGACCTTGCCGCCGGCGGTTTCGACGCCATCGACCACACTGCCCGTGTGAAACACCGCGCCCAGGCGCTCGGCGGCGCGCGCGAACGCAACGGTCGATTTGACCGGGTCGGCATGACCGTCGCTCGGCGTAAGCAGCCCGCCGGCCCACGCCCGCGCCATGCCGGGCAGCAGCTCGGCTGCCTCGGCGCGCGTGACCTTCCGGCTGT
>Ga0255056_10000561_pt1 | contig 11209 bp, 10 predicted proteins | sample Cases_109_1_MG_FD_183639 | JGI IMG/M metagenome (GOLD analysis project Ga0255056, IMG submission 183639) | Seawater microbial communities from Amundsen Gulf, Northwest Territories, Canada - Cases_109_1 | ecosystem: Environmental > Aquatic > Marine > Gulf | place: Canada: Northwest Territories... | reverse complement strand
CGCCGCCGAGCCGGTATCGCCCGAGGTCGCGCCGACGATGGTCACCCGCTCGCCGCGCCGCGCCAGCAGGTATTCGAACAGGCGCCCGAGCACCTGAAGCGCGTAGTCCTTGAAGGCGAGCGTCGGCCCGTGGATAAGCTCCAACAGCCAGGTCCGGTGGTCGAGCTGCTTGAGCGGGGCGACCGCGGGGTGGTCGAAGCCGGCGTAGGCCTCGCCCAGCAAGGCGCCGAGGTCGTCCTCGGGAATCGCCGCGCCGACGAACGGGCGCATGACCCGGAACACGGCTTCCGCATAAGGCAGCCCGGCCAGCGCGCGGATCTCGGGCCCGGTGAGCGTCGGCCAAGTCTCGGGCACGTAGAGCCCGCCGTCGCGCGCCAGCCCGGTCAGCAGGGCCTCGTCGAAGCCGAGTGCGGGCGCGCGCCCGCGCGTGGAAATATAGCGCATCCAAACATCCCAATCGAACAGCCCGCCAATCTAGCCGCGCGCCCCCGCCCACGGCAAGGGAGCGGGCGCGGCCGCAATTACGCCATGTCGGCTTTTCGGCAGATCATACCTGCCGCCCCCCCACGGCGGACCTCGGCGCGGGTTCATCGGTCGAAAACGGGCCAGTTGCGAAATCTCGCAAAAGCGATGATTTGCAGATCCTTTTAGTGTCACCTGTAGCTCGCCATTATTCGTTGGGCCGTGGCATCAAATGCCTCTCTGCTCTTCATTGCAGTCGACACAATCATGGCGCCCTCCAGCGCGGATACGATCTCAATTGGCGTCATAAGCATCGTCGATGACGGAATTCGGCTATGAATTTCCGTCAGCCATTTCGTATTCGCGTGGAAAAAAGCCTGGACGCCGGCATGGATCCGGCCCGGCAGGCTGTTGGCTTCCGCCCCTAGGATGGCGCACAGGCAGACTGACTCTCCGACAATCAATGCTTCGGCATACAATGCGATGAATGCCTCAAGCGCTCCGATCGGGCCAACCTCTTCAATGTCAATCTGATCGAGCCGGGCCTGAAAGCGCTCCGAGTAGCGCTTGACTAACTGCTCTCCCAAATCCTCCTTCTGGGGAAAATGGTAGTGGACGCTTGAGCTTTTCACGCCGACGTCATTCGCGAGATCGCGGAAGCTCACAGCGTTGAACCCGACCGCACGTACGCGTTTCTCAGCCGCATTGAGAATGCGTTCGCGCATAGATGAGGTGTTAGTCATTTTTCCCTCAAGAAATTACTATCTATCGATAGATAGGCCTTGACGGCAAGGGCGTCAATTCATATATAGCTATCTATCGATAGATAGAACACCGAACAAGAAAAAGGAGACTCCTTATGGCTAAGCGCGTGCTTATGGTGCTGACCTCCCATGACAATATGGGCGTCAGTGACAAAAAGACCGGCAACTGGTTCGATGAGGTTGCAACCCCGTACTACACATTCAAGGAACGCGGCATTGAAGTCGTCATGGCCAGCCCCAAGGGTGGTGCGGCACCGATCGATCCGTTTAGCTACAACGACGCCTTCACGACCGACAATACCCGCCGTTTCGAGAAAGATCCTGCCGCTCAGCGGGCTCTGGCCGATACAACGAAGCTCAGCGAGATCAACTACCGCAGCTTCGACGGTGCCTTTTTCCCAGGTGGCTACGGTCAGCTGTGGGACCTGGCAAGCGATTCTCTCGCAATCACGATGATCGAGGAAATGATCGAGGCCGAGACACCGGTGGCAATGGTCTGTCACGCGCCGGCAATTTTGCGAGATGCCAAGAAGCCGAATGGTGAGCCACTGGTGAAGGGTAAGGTCGTGACGGGCTTCACGGACTCGGAAGACAACGAGCTCGATCTGTCACAGCACCTGCTCTTCTCGCTGGAGCAGGCGCTGATCGCCAACGGCGCAAACTTCAAGCGCTCCAACGCCAACTGGACTCCGAATGTTGTTGAAGACGGCGCGCTGATCACAGGCCAGAATCCGGCATCGGCCGCTCCGATCGCTGAAGTCCTCGCAAACAGGCTCAGCTAACCACCCCTGTTTATCGGAGGCCGGCAAATGCCGGTCTCCGATTGGGGGGGCTTGCAAACAGACGTCCGCAGGATCTACTTCGAAAAGGACCACCCATTTGGTTGCCATCGCACACCGTACCCGCTTATGGCTGGCCCCGGCCTCAACCACCGCACCGCAGAGATGACCGCTTTCGGAGGATACGCCGACATGCGGACCCGCTTCGTGCTTTCAGCGCGTCGATTTTAAACCGAGACACGACCCGGCCGTTCGCCCCCTAGCCTTCCCCGTGCCCCAGCAAGCACGCTACAGAGCCACACGAGCACCGGCAATCCGGCACACTTGTGGAGGGGACGCGTCAGGCTTATCGGAAATGGTTCAGTGGATATCCTTGGCCGCGCCCATGGCGGCCTTGAGTTTCGCCACGTCGAAGCCGGACGCCTTGGCGGCCGCGATGATTTTCGCCTCGCGCCGGGAGATAAGCTCCACCGCGGCGGGGATTTGCGCGACCGCGCGTGCCGGGATCATGACGGCGCCATGGCGGTCCGCATGTACGATATCGCCGGTCGACACCGTGAGCCCGAAAACCGTGACCTGGCAGTCGATATCGACGACATGCACGAAGGCATGGCTCGGCCCAACCTCGCCGCCCAGTAGATTGAAGCCGCGTGCAGAGTCGGCCACGTCCCGGAAAGAACCGTTGGTCACCGCCCCGATGACGCCGAGGCCCTGGTGAACGTTGGTCTGCACCTCGCCCCAGAAGGCGCCGATGCCCGGCCGGGGATCGATATCCTGAATCACGACGATGGCGGGCATCGGTTGTTGCGCCACATAGGCGTAGTAGGCCACGCGCTTGGCCGCCGTCTCCGCCGCCGTTTCGTTGGCCGGCCGGGCGGCACGGATGGTCGCGGTCCGGGCATAACCACAGATCGGCGGAAGGTCCGGATCCAAAGCCACCAGGGGTTCGGTGGTAAATCCGTGGCCCCGGCGTTCCGGCACGATTTCCTCGAGCGCATTGCAGATGGTGGGCGTGTCCCATTGGGTCAAAACGGCAAGGTTTTCAGGTGTCGGCTCGGTCACCAAGTATCTCCTTTAGGGTTGGGCTGGGGATTAGGTGTAAGCCTTTTTATGGCCGTCGTATAGAACTCGGCCTCTTGCCCACCCCATTCTAGCTTTGCCACGGGAACCGCGCCGCGCGCGCCGAGGGTTGGCCTTACGTTACTTGCCGTCCATGGCCCTTTGCCAGCGGGTCAGAAAATCCTCGCGTTTCATCCGGTCCAAATAGACCAGCAGGCCAGGGCCGAAGTGTATGGGGATCAAGGGGCCATTGGCCGTTTCCTGCAGATTCTTGGCCGTTGCCTCACCGCTGATATCGGTCCTGATGGCATAAAGATACGCCGGCCCGGCGATTAGTTCCTGACCTTCTTGTGACAGCAGAAAATCGATGAAATGTCCCGCCGCCTGGGGACTGCGCGCCGCCTTGGCAATGACCGCGATCCGCGACATCACCAGGCAGTAATCCTGCGGAATGGTAATCGCCAAATCCGGGTTGTCCCGGGCCCGGGCCAAGGCGTAAGAGCCGAGGACATTGTAAGCGATCAGCGCATCCCCGCTTGCTACTTTGTCGATCATGGAAGAGGTGGTCGTCATCAGCTGCACGCCGCTGTCGCCCAAGCTGCGGGCCAGATACCAGAAATCCTCGGACCGGGCCGCATCCTGGGTCGCAAACAAGTAGCCCAGGCCACTATGTTCCGGATCATAAGTGACGACGCGGTTGCGCATGCTGAGGCTCTGTTCGCTCAACATTTTCGCCAGCTCGAAACGGCTGCGGACCCGATTCAGTTCCGGCGCCAGGGCACGGTTGTAGATGATTACCGCCGGCTCGTAAGTGAAGCCGAAGGCCTCGTTGCGCCAATTCGCCCAACCGGGCAAGACCTTGGTTTCCCCGGAATAGTATGCCCGGCCATAACCGTCATTCACCAGTTTGATCTGCAGGTCCATGGCGGAACTCAAGGTCAAGTCAGCCGTGGGTGCGCCGGCGTCGGTTTCGTCGATGATCCGCTGGTGGATTTCGAGTGTGTTCAATTCGTGATAGTCGATGGCGATGCCGGGATAACGTTCCTGAAAGGCGCGTACCAGGTGTCCGATGCGGTCGAGGTCGGTGGAACTGTAGATGACGAGCGTCTCGGCAGGCGTTCCGAGGGCTGGGAAGCGGACCAGTTCCGCAATCGACGCCGGTATCCACGACACCACGAACACGCTCGCCAAGAAAACGAATCCGAACCGTCTTGCAACGCTCATGTCATGCCCCCGCACCGTCGTGAGTTGGGAATACGACTTCGACCCGCAAACCGCCCTCGTGAACATCGCCAAGAGTTACTGTGGCCCCGTGCCGGCTGGCGATTTCGCGCACGATCGCCAACCCCAGGCCACAGCCCTCGGCGGGCGAGTTCTGCAGCCTGACGAATCGTTCGAACACACCCTGACGGTCCGCCTCCCGAATACCGGGGCCGTCGTCCTCGAGGATCAGGCGTAGCGCGCCTTCCACCACTCGCACCTCTACGGTGATGATGGACCCGGCGGGCGAATATTTGATCGCGTTGTCCGCGAGGTTAAGGTTCAACTCGCCGATTAGCGCGCGGTCCCCGAACATCAGCGCCCGTTCATCGCCTTCATAGCCGAGGTCAATATTTTTGGCGATCGCCCGAGGCAAGAGTATCTCGATGGTTTCCCGGACCAGTTGGACCAGGTCAAAGTCGGCAAAGGCCTCGGAAGCTCCGGTGGCGCGGGCGTGGGACAGCAGCTGCTGGACCAGGCGGCTCGTGCGCTTGGCACTTTTATTGACTTTGACCAATGCCTTGCGGACATCGTCGGGATCGGTTTCCCGCAACGCCATCTCGCTCTGCGCCTGCAAGCTGGCCAAGGGCGTCTTCAGTTGATGAGAGGCGTCGCTGATAAAATTGCGCATCGAACTCAAGCCGCCTTCGAGGCGATATAGCATGCCATTGATGGCGCCCACCAATGGCTTGAATTCGTTCGGCACGTCATGCAAGACGGGACGCACATCATCTGGCGAACGCCGCCCCAAGGCTTCTCGCAGCCGGGCCAGTGGCCTGAGGCCGATACTGACGCCGAACCAAGCGGCGATCGCGCCAGTGATGGCGATGACTAGCATCCACAGAGCGCTTTGTCGCAGCAAACTGTATGTCAAGCCGTCGCGATCGCGCCTTGTTTGCGCGACCTGGATAGTCACGTATCCCGACAAGTTTCTGCCGGAGACGAAAGATCGGAGCGCCACGATGCGCACCGACGCCTGTTTGAATTCGGAGTTGTAGAAGACCGGATCCTGCAGAGGATCGCCATCTCCTCGTTCTGGCAAGGGCAAATCATCGTAACCCGTCACCACTTTTCCGTCCGGCGCGGAGACGGCATAGAAAACTCGGTCCTGGGCCGTTGACGCCAACATATCCAGGGCGACGTAGGGAACGTCCACATGCAGCCCGTCCTCGCGCAAAACCGTGCGTTCGGCGATGGCTGAGGCAGAGGCCAGGAGCAGCCGGTCATAGGCACTGTCCGCTGCCTCGATATTGCTAAAGTAGCTACTCAGCAGATTGGCCGAAAATACCAGTGCCATGGCCGCAAACAACCAAGCCATGACACGCCACCGGATCGACCACGTTGATGCAAGCCTGACGCTCATTCTAGGATGTACCCGATACCGCGAATGGTTCGAATCGTAACATCCGTCGCCTCGAGTTTTTTTCGAATGCGGTGAATATATATTTCCACCGTCGATGGGTTCATTTCATCACTGAAATCAGAAATCGAATCGATGATCTGATCCTTGCTGATGATGCGTCCATGCCGCGACATGAGGACTTCGAGTACGTGGAACTCCCGCCTCGGCAAATCCAAGGGCTGATCGTTCACGTAGGCGCGCCTGGCCGCCATGTCGAGAGTCAAGGCGCCACAGGACAGCGCCTTCAGGCCGTCGGCGCGGCTGCGGCGCAGCAGGGCACGGACCCGCGCATCGAACTCGCCCATTTCGAACGGCTTGGTTAGATAGTCGTCGGCGCCCAGATCGAGACCCTTGACGCGGTTGTCGACGTCGGAGCGCGCGGTAACGATCAGGACCGGAACCGGCACCTTGCGCTGTCGCAACACGCGCAGGATTTCCAGTCCATCCATATTGGGAAGCGTCAGGTCGAGGATGACGAGATCGAATTCCAAAACCCGCAGGATGGATTCCGCCTCCTCTCCGTCGGCGATCCAGTCGACCGTGTAGTCCGCCTGTTTGAGCGATCGTATCAGCCCATCGGCGAGCAGGGCATCATCTTCGACCAACAAGACCCTCACGAGTGCAGCCTTTCGTCCGGATCGACCCGAATATCCGAAAAGATATGGCCATTCAGAAACGAAAGCCAGCCGCGGTTACGAAAGGTTGGCGAAAGATTGGTGCCGCAATGTTCACACATTCCACGAATACGCGATCATCGGGACGTGTGCCCGCTGATAAATGATCAAACGCTATATCTTATGGGAGAAAATTCCATGCGAATGAAATCCACGTGTAGAATTCTGGCTTGCGCCATCAGCGTTGCCAGTTTGATGACGGTATCGGGTGTATCCAAGGCGGCCGATATCGATAGCATTCACTTCCTGATCCCCGGCGGCGCCGGTGGCGGCTGGGACGGCACCGCCCGCGGCACGGGCGAAGCACTGACCAAGTCCGGTATCGTAGGCAAGGCCTCTTACGAGAACATGTCGGGCGGCGGCGGCGGCAAGGCGATCGGCTACCTGATCGAGAACGCCGACTCGAGCCAGGGCACCCTGATGGTGAACTCGACACCGATCGTGATCCGGTCGCTGGTCGGCCGATTCCCCTACAACTTCCGTGACTTGACGATGATCTCCGGCACCATCGGCGACTACGCAGCCCTGATCGTCGCCAAAGACAGCCCGATCAAGGATTTCAAGGACCTGGTTGCCAAGTACAAGGCCGATCCGAAGTCGGTTTCGGTCGGCGGTGGATCGGTTCCGGGCGGAATGGATCATTTGGTCGCGGCGATGGCTTTCGAAGCCGCGGGCGCCGATCCGACGAAGGTCAAGTACATCCCCTACGACGCCGGCGGCAAACTGAACGCCGCCATTCTGTCGGGTGAAGTCGACGTCGGGTCGACCGGATTCTCCGAAGCGGTTGCGCTGGTCAAGGCCGGCGAGATGCGCATCATCGCCGTCACCTCGGACGAGCGGGTCGACGCGCTTCCCGACGCGCAAACCCTGAAAGAGCAAGGCTTCGACGCCTCGTTCGTGAACTGGCGGGGATTCTTCGCCGCCCCGGGCCTTCCCGCCGACAAGGCCGATGCCTATCGCGCGGCGATCGCGAAGATGTACGACACGCCTGAATGGGAAGCGGTCCGCGCCCGCAACGGCTGGGTCAACATCCACAACCCAGGCGCCGAGTTCGAGGCGTTTCTCGTGAACCAAGAAAAAGCAATCAAGGATCTGATGACCAAACTCGGTTTCCTTTGATCGAACTCGATTTCCGGGGCGCCGTTTCGCGCCCCGGATTTCCTCGTCGGGGAAGTTCTTGACGGGCAACGCCTCGCAAAGCGGCGGCCGACGACGTCCCAAGCCTATGAAATCGCGGCCATTCGAGTTAACCTGGGTAGATCTTTCTTCGCAGGCTCCGAGGGATCTGCATCATGAAACTCGATAAGTGGATCGCCGTCCTTTTTCTTCTGCTGTGCCTGATCTACGGCTACACCGCCTTCACCTATGAGCTGCTCCCCTTCGAGCGGAACATGTCGTTCCTGCCCAACACCATGCCCATGACGCTGAGCGTGCTCGGCGGGATCCTGGCCCTGGTCCTGATTTTTGCGCCCGAGACGGCGCCGGATGACGGCGAGGTGCTGGGCACCATCGAGGTATCGAAACTGCGCCAGTACAAGCTGGGACAGGCCATCGTCCTGCTGCTGGCGATGGTCGCCTACGCGCTGGCGCTCCGGCCCATCGGTTTCATGGCCTCTACCGTGCTGTTTCTCGCCGGCGGCTCGTTCATCCTGGGCGAGCGGCGATACCTGATCATGATCCCGATCGCCGTCACCGGTGCCTTCGGCATCTGGTATCTGGTGCAGGAGATGCTCGGCATTTTCCTGAGACCGTGGCCCTGGTTCATCGCATGAGGGAGGCGCACCATGCTTGACGGAATCTTGTTGGGCCTCACCACCGCCCTCACCTTCCAGAACCTGATCATGGTGGTCGCCGGGTGCCTGATCGGCACCTTCATCGGCATGCTGCCGGGCCTCGGGCCGATGTCGATCATCGCCATCATGATCCCGGTCGCGATCAATATCGGCGACCCTACGACCGCCCTGATCATGCTGGCCGGTGTTTATTACGGGGCGATCTTCGGCGGCTCCACGTCGTCGATCCTCATAAACGCACCGGGCGTCGCGGGCACCGTCGCCACCTCGTTCGACGGATACCCGATGGCGCGCCAAGGAAAAGCCGGCAAGGCGCTTACCATCGCCGCCATCGCTTCGTTCTCGGGCGGAACCATCGGCGCGATCCTGTTGATGGGCTTCGCGCCCGCGCTCGCGACGGTGGCGTTGCTCTTTCACTCGGCCGAATACTTCGCCCTGATGATCGTCGGCCTCACGGCGATCGCCGCCTTCGCCGGCACCGGCAAGGTCGCCAAGGCGCTGATGATGACCATCCTCGGGCTGATGATGGCGACGGTCGGTGAAAGCGCCCAGTTCAACGCGCCCAGGTTCACCCTCGGCATCATGGACCTGCAAAGCGGGTTCAACTTTATCACCCTTGCGATGGCGCTCTTCGCATTGCCCGAGGTGCTGTTTCTCGTCCTCGATCCCAAGCGTGGCCAAACCGGCGCCTCCGGCGAGATCAAGGACCTCCGCATCACCCTGGACGAAGCGAAGAAAATCGCCCCGGTCATCGGGCGCCAGTCGATTCAGGGGTTCATGATCGGCGTCATGCCCGGAGCAGGCGCGACCATCGCCTCCTTCCTCGGCTACGCAGTCGAGCGGAACATCGCCAAGGGCGAAGATCAGGAAGAATTCGGCAAGGGTTCCATCAAGGGCCTCGCCGCCCCGGAAGCGGCGAACAACGCCGCTTGCACCGGCTCCTTCGTGCCGCTGCTCACGCTCGGCATCCCCGGCTCGGGGACCACCGCGATCCTGCTCGGCGCCCTCCTCGCCCTAAATGTGGCGCCGGGCCCGCGGCTGATGATCGACCGGCCGGAGATCTTCTGGGCGGTCATCATCTCCATGTATCTCGGCAACGTGGTCCTCCTGATCCTGAACCTGCCGCTGATCCCCTATATCGCGAAGCTGTTGCTGGTGCCCAGGAACTACCTGATTCCCTTCATTCTCTTCTTCACTATGATGGGGGCCTATATCGGGCAGAACAACGCAACGGAGTTGCTCATTCTCGTCGGCTTCGGAATCTGCGCGACCATCATGCGCTTCGCCGATTATCCCCTGGCGCCGCTGCTGATCGGCTTCATCCTCGGCCAGATGATGGAGGACAATTTCTCCCGCGCGGTAAACCTCACCGACGGCGTCAGCTTCATATGGGAGCGCCCGATGACCCTCGGCCTGATCCTGATCAGCGTCACGTTCATCATTTTGCCGGCATATCGCAGACGCAGGGCCCTGGCCCGAAAACGAGGCGTGGCCGAGGGAGATTGATCGGTTCTGTCAACTCGGGACGGCACTGGTTCGAATGCGCCCGTAGCCCGCTATTTGACGAAGAGGTCCATGAAACCGTCGACCGGTGTTGCGGACAGGCGATTTCGGTCCAGCGTTAAATCCGCGATCTCCCGCGCCCGGCTTTCCGGGAACCGCCGCTCCAAGTTCCTTTTGAATTTCTCGATCAGCAAGGGGATGCCCTCGGCCCGCCGCCGCCGGTGGCCGAGCGGATAGTCAATGGAGATTTCTTCGGTGGCGGTCCCATCGGTGAAGAACACCTGGACGCCATTGCCGATGGCGCGCTTGTCCGGGTCCAAGTAATCCCTGGAAAATCCCTGATCTTCCACGCAGGTCATTTTACCGCGCAGGTCGTCGATTCTGGGGTCGCCGGCAACATGGTCTTCGTAATCCGCCGCCGTCAGGCGACCGAATAACAGCGGGATCGCCACCATGTATCGGATGCAGTGGTCGCGGTCGGCGGGGTTGGTCAAGGGCCCCTTCTTGTCGATGATACGCAGGGCCGATTCGTGGGTCCGGATGACGATCTTTTCGACATCGCCGATGCGGTCCTTGACCTGACCGTGCAGGGCCATGGCGCACTCCACCGCCGTCTGGGCATGAAATTCCGCCGGGTAGCTGATCTTGAATAGGATATTCTCGATCACGTAGGCGCCGTAGGGCCGTTGGATCTCGAACCGCCGCCCGTTGAAGAGCACCTCGTAAAATCCCCAGTCCTTGGCCGTCAACACGGTCGGGATCCCCATTTCCCCCGCGATCGACATCAACGCCAGGCGCACCGCCCGGCTGGTGGCGTCCGCCGCCGCCCAGCTCTTGCGCGACCCGGCGTTGGGAAAGTGGCGGTAGGTCCTCAGGCTTTGGCCGTCGACCCAGGCCTGGGACACCGCGGCGATCACCTGGTCCCGGGTTCCGCCCATCATGGCGGCGCAGACCGCCGCCGTCGCCACCTTGACCAACACCACATGGTCCAGGCCGACCCGATTGAAGCTGTTGCCCAGCGCCAGGACGCCCTGAATTTCATAGGCCTTGACCAGGGCGGAGAGCACGTCGGCCATGGTCAGGGGCGGCCGCCCCTCGGCCCGGGCACTGCGCGACAGCCAGTCCGCCAGCGCCAGGATTCCGCTCAGATTGTCCGAGGGATGGCCCCATTCGGCGGCAAGCCAGGTATCGTTGAAGTCCAACCAGCGGACCATGGCACCGATGTTGAAGGCGGCCTGTATGGGGTCCAGCACGAAATCCGTTCCGGGAACCCGGGCGCCGTTGGGCACCACGGTGCCGGGAACCACCGGCCCCAGCAGTTTCGTGCAAGCCGGATATTCCAGCGCCTCCAAGCCGCAGCCCAGGGCGTCCGAAAGACAGTAGGCGGCGGTGTCCAGCGCTGGTTCCGAGCGGACTTCATACTCGAGGACATAGTCCGCGATGTCGACCAGAACCCGGTCCGGCGAATGGCTGTTCGTAGTGGCGGCTTGAGTCACGGCGTTCCCGATCTGTG
>Ga0255056_10000559_pt1 | contig 11216 bp, 10 predicted proteins | sample Cases_109_1_MG_FD_183639 | JGI IMG/M metagenome (GOLD analysis project Ga0255056, IMG submission 183639) | Seawater microbial communities from Amundsen Gulf, Northwest Territories, Canada - Cases_109_1 | ecosystem: Environmental > Aquatic > Marine > Gulf | place: Canada: Northwest Territories... | reverse complement strand
TGTTTATCAAAAACTTTCCCATTCTTTGGTTCCAACATGATGTAGATGTTGTCATTTTTAGTATAGGTATCTTGAAGTGCTTCAAACTCAAGTAACTGAGGATTATCTTCACTAAAAAAATAACGATAGTCGTTAGTAAAAACTAAATTTTTGCCGCCTGCAGCAAGAATAAAGGTGGCGACCAAAGATATAATAACGACTAAAAAACGCCAACGAAGAATAAAATCTGAATATTTACTAAGCATATTAACCTTTTAGGCTTTCAAGATAATCAACTACACTTTGCCCGCATTGGAACAATACTTTTTTACTTTGTGCATTTTTTGCAAGCCCCATACAACCTTCAAGGCTCGCAACAATCATAGTGGCAACGCTTGTAACGTTAATTTCTTTTTTACAAAACCTTTTTCTTGGCCTTTTAACAACGCATTTTCAATACCTTTACGCCATGAACGATAGACTGCCTCCACACGTGAACGAAAGCCTTCATCTATCGGTGCCATTTCTTGTGCCAAATTATTTAATGGACAACCGCACTGAATATCCTCTTCAGTGATTTCTCCTCCAGATTGCATAATGATTTTTTTGAAACTGCTTATTGGATCATCAGCTTCTAATAATGGTTGCACCCATTGCTGTTGAATATGTTCAGTTAAAATTTCATCTACTACTGCATAACCCAATGCTAATTTCGTTGGGAAATAATGGTAAAGCGCACCCTTGGTTACATTAGTATTCGCTAAAATTTTTGAAAGACTTGCCGCTTGAAAACCGCGCACATGAATTTCTTCATACGCAGCTTGTAAAATGACTTGCCGAGTAGCGATATCTTGTTCAATATCTGTTACTGCAGTTTGCATAAGTTTATTCTTTATTATTCATTTCATACCGATCGGTATGTTATACATACCGATCGGTATGTATGTCAACTGCTATGATAAGTAATTGTTCTATATATGAAAAATACTGCATTGCATAATGGGCTTTTTATCACCGGAACTGATACCGGTGTGGGTAAGACGTATATCGGCTCCCAAATTGTCTCGTTGTTACATGAAATGAAAATTTCTGTGCTGCCACGAAAGCCTATTGAATCTGGATGTGAGCTTATCAATGGTGAGTTACAGCCCGATGATGCTAAACACTACTATGAAGCTGTACAGAAAATTATACCGTTGACAGAAATTTGCCCTTTTCGTTTTCAACCTGCTATTTCTCCGCAGCGGGCAGCACGATTGATTAATAGACCTGTAAGTATTAATGCTGTGCAGCAAGCCTGTCTAAAAAATGTTAACGAAAATAACTTCTTGTTTGTTGAAGGAGCAGGAGGTTTTTATTCGCCGATATGCGAGGATGGGTTAAATTCAGATATTGCGAAGTGTTTGCAATTGCCTGTCCTATTAATTTCCAACGATCAATTAGGATGTATTAATCATATTTTGTTAACTGCAGAAGCCATTCGACGGAATAATCTTGTGTTGTGCGCAGTAATTCTGAATGGTAAAGATACAAAGCATGATGAAGCAATGAATAATCTTGAAGATTTAAAAACTTACCTAAACGAACCAATATTTACTATTTCAAATAATGAACTACTTCATAAAAACAATAGCAACACTAAAGCAATACTAAATACAATTTTAAACTTGTAAAAAATAGGGCTGCCGTTAGCAGCCCTATTATTAGCTTTAAGTAGAATTAATATTCTACATATTGTAACCAGTCTCCTCGTGCTGAGTTATATCGAGGCCTTGAGTCTCTTGTTGCTCATCGACACGTAAACCAACGATTAACTTCACAACCTGTAAAATTACAAAAGTTGCTACAGCAGTCCAAGCTAATACTGCTATTACAGCAATTGCTTGCACGCCTAGTTGCGAACTGATGGTCATACCCTCTGAAAGCCCTACTCCACCAAACTGCTCTGCAACCAAAACACCTGCAAGCAAAGTACCTAATATGCCGCCTACTCCGTGCACTGGGAAAACATCCAATGAATCGTCAATTCGAAGTGCACGTTTAATAAAGTTAGTAGCAATAAAACAAACAATACCAGCAGATGCACCAATTATGAGAGCTCCCATTGGACCTACAAAACCTGATGCTGGAGTAATGCTTCCAAGACCGGCTACCATCCCGGTAACAATGCCCAATACACTTGGTTTTCCATATTTAACCCATTCAGCAAACATCCATACTAGTGAACCTGTAGCTGCACTAATATGTGTTACCAACATCGCCATTCCTGCATCACCATTTGCAGCTGCCGCACTACCCGCGTTAAAGCCAAACCAGCCTACCCAAAGCATTCCAGCACCAGATACTGACATCGTTAAATTATGTGGCGGCATGGCGGTACGTGGGAAACCCTTTCGATTTCCAAGCACCATTGCAGCAACGATTGCGCCAACACCAGCTGTGAGGTGAACCACTAATCCCCCAGCAAAATCAAGCACTCCCTTTTCCGCTAACCAGCCGCCATCGCCCCACACCCAGTGACATACAGGCAGGTAAACAACAACTAACCACAAAATAGAGAACCAAATCATAGAAGAGAACTTCATGCGTTCCGCAAATGCACCGACAATCAAAGCGGGAGTAATAATGGCAAAAGTCATTTGAAACATTACGAAAACGGTTTCAGGAATGGTGCCAATCATAGAACCCCGCGTGACTTCAGACAAGAATGTATTTGAGAATCCTCCCAGCCAACTATTCATAGAGCCGCCATCACTAAATGCTAAGCTATATCCAAATACCAGCCATATAAGTGAAGCTAAACAAGTAATGGTGAAACATTGCATCAATACCGATAACACATTTTTACTACGCACTAAACCTGCATAAAAAAGTGATAAACCAGGGATAGTCATAAACAACACTAAAGCTGTTGATGTTAGCAACCAAGAAGTATCACCGGTATTTAAAACATCTTCTGCTAATACCACACTTGGAAATACAAAAAATAACAGACTAAGTAGCCATAGCTTATTCTTAATGCACAAACTCATAATATTTCCCTTTCTGATTCTTAATTCTTATTATAGTTATAGAGCATCTTTACCAGATTCACTAGTACGGATGCGAATCGCTTGTTCGATATTGGTAACGAATATTTTGCCATCGCCAATTTTCCCCGTGTTTGCAGATTTAGTGATTGCTTCAATAACCGATTCAACCAAGTCTTCAGTAATACCAATTTCTAATTTAACTTTAGGTAAAAAATCGACCACATATTCTGCTCCACGATAAAGCTCTGTATGTCCTTTTTGACGACCAAAGCCTTTCACTTCAGATACTGTGAGACCCATAACACCTATTTCAGATAAAGCCTCGCGAACATCATCAAGCTTGAATGGTTTGATAATGGCTGTAATCATTTTCATGACAGCACTCCTTTTTGAATGGTTTCTCGTTTTGTTTATCGGCAGATTTAGTTTTAATTCTTATTATTAGGTTTCTTGTGAACCTATTTTATACAAAACACTATAAATAATTTATAGTGCGATTGCACTATAGTAGCAACACACTTACGACAGGTTCATTGGCCATTAACATGCATATGCACTATTAAAGTGCGTATGTTTACTAGTCTGGATGTTTATTGAACGGTAGAAAACCACTAAGCTAAATAATGAATATAGAAAATAAAGTATAGGGAAGCCGATGAGAGCTCCCCTACATATAGCTTTTGAGAATTATGCAGCTTGTTTTTCCATAGCCTCAGTATATTTCCCAAGTGCTGCTGAGCCATTACACTTGGCACGCCATAACAGTGCATTTTGAGCTTTTTCTACATTTTCATTCTCACCCATCCAAGTTTTCATTGCAGTTTGTTGCAATGCACGACCATAAGAAAAAGTTAGTGCCCAAGGTAATTTAACACCCATCGCATTCATTGCATTTAAATGCGCACTCGCTTCTTCGTCACTTTGACCACCGGATAAAAAAGCAATACCAGGAACAGCTGCGGGTACTGATGCCAATAAACATTTTACTGTTTGTTCAGCTACTGTTTGTATATCAGCTCGATTCGTTGATGAAGCACCAGAGATCACCATTGAAGGTTTTAGAATCATACCTTCTAATGCAATACCTTGGTTTTTAAGCTGCTGGAATGTAATGCGTTGCGCTAATTCAGTTACTTCATAAGTTCTCTCAATAGAATGGTCCCCGTCCATTAATACTTCCGGCTCAACAATTGGCACAATGCCTGCTTCTTGGCTTAACAACGCATAACGAGCGAGTGCGTGTGCATTCGTTTCTATACATGCCCAACTTGGGATTTTCTCGCCGATAGTAATCACTGCACGCCACTTAGAAAAACGTGCGCCTAGTTCATAATACTCAGCTAAACGTTCCCGCAAGCCATCTAAACCTTCGGTAATTTTTTCATCTTCGTGACCCGCTAAAACTTTTGCACCCGCATCGACTTTAATACCAGGGATGATTCCGTTCTTTCTTAAGTATTCGGCAAAAGGTGTGCCGTCTAAAGTTTTTTGACGAATGGTTTCATCAAACAAGATTGCGCCGCCAATATAGTCAGATAAACCGGGTGCGGTAACTAACATATCGCGGTAGGCCCGACGCATTTCTTCTGTAGTCGGGATACCCAAGCTCTCAAAACGTTTACTACATGTTGGGTGGCTTTCATCCATTGCCAATATGCCGCGACCAGGTGCTACCATGGCTGAAGCGATTATATTTAACTCTTGAATATTCATAACTATTCTCCTATGAGGCCCTCTATTTCTAATGTTTAATTACGAATTTGTGGTTTACTTTAGCAGTTACTGTTGATCAATTAAGTGACCGACTCGAACAATTTTCAACGCACTAGTACCACCATCCACTCCCATCAGGTCACCTTTAGTAATGATAACTAAATCATTTTCATGAACAACTGCGCATTTTAATAAAACATCTATCGCTTCTTTATTCGCTTCGGCATGGGTACGACCTAGCACATCAAATGGAGCAGGATACACACCTTTATATAGTGTCACTCTTCGTAGTGTCTTTTCATGTCTTGTAAGCGCATAAATTGGAATTGCTGAATTTACGCGTGACATCCATAATGCAGTTGAACCTGATTCGGTTAACGCAGCGATCGCAGCAACATCTAGATGATTCGCGGTATACATTGCAGACATTGCAATAGCTTCATCAACTCTATCAAACTTGATATCGGTACGTTTATCTGACATTTTTTTCAAGGCTTGCCTTTCAGAAGCTAAGCAAGTTCTATTCATCGCTTTTACTGCTTTAGCAGGGTAATTCCCAACTGCCGTTTCTCCAGATAACATAACCGCATCTGTACCATCTAATACAGCATTGGCTACATCAGATACTTCTGCACGAGTAGGAATGGGGCTGTATGTCATCGACTCCATCATTTGTGTGGCAGTTATCGCGATTCGGTTTTTATCGTGCGCCATGTCGATTAATGACTTTTGCACACCTGGCACTTCAGCATCGCCAATTTCAACACCCAAGTCGCCACGGCCAATCATAATGGCATCACAAGCATCTAATATTTCATCAATCGCTTCTAAAGCTTCAACTCGTTCAATTTTTGCAATAATGCCAGCCTTGCCACCTGCATCGGTAAACAATTTTTTTGCTTGATTGATATCTTCAGCTGATCGTGCAAACGATATTGCAAGGTAATCAACATCCAATTCAACTGCATGCTGAATGTCTTCACGATCTTTATCTGTTAATGCAGGAGCGGATATCCCACCTCCCTGACGATTAATTCCTTTACTACTACTCAGTTCACCACCCATGATGACGTCACAATTTATTTTCCCACCATCAACTTTAACGACTCCTAATACAATTCTACCGTCATCGATTAGCAAATTATCGCCAGGGCTAACGTCGTTGACGAGATCTTTATATGTTGTACCTACATTTTCTTGATCACCTACATCTATAGCTAGATTAGTATCAATACAGAACCGTTCACCAGCATTTAGGTGAATCTTTTTGTCTTTAAAAATACCAATTCTAATTTTGGCACCTTGTAAGTCACCCAATACACCAACTTCATAATCTTTTTCTTTGATAAGCTTACGCAAAGTCTTAACGCGCCATGCATGCTCTTCATATGTTCCATGCGAAAAATTAATGCGCACTAAATCTATGCCTGCATCCATAAGCTCGCCCATTATCTTCTCGCTATCAGTAGCAGGACCCAGTGTGGCAATAATTTTTGTATGTCGCAGTATGGTTTTACGTTGGCGTATTTCGGTGATTAGACTCATTATTATATTTTTTACTATATTGTTAACTGAATTATTAGTTCTCGCTGACTATTTTTGCACTGGCTCTTTGTTCTAAGATTTCTACAGCAGGTAACTTCTTGCCTTCAAGATACTCCAAGAATGCTCCTCCACCTGTAGATATATAGGAAATTTGTTCCTCTAAACCAAATTTATCAACTGCGGCCAACGTATCGCCTCCACCCGCAATGGAAAATGCTTGGCTTTTGGCAATCGCTTTTGCAACCACCTCTGTTCCATTTGCAAAGGCTTCAAACTCAAATACACCTACTGGACCGTTCCAAACAATTGTACCCGCATCTTGCAACAATGTAGCGAGTTGTTGAGATGATTGTGGACCAATATCTAATATCAAATCGTCATCAGCCACATCATTCACAGACTTAGTTACAGCTTTAGCCTTCTCAGAAAAATCTTTTGCACACACCACATCTGTTGGCAACGGAATTTGGGTGTCTTTACCTGCAGCTTTAGACAGCAATGCTTTTGCAGTATTCACCAAATTAGCTTCATAAAGTGATTTACCCACTGGTTTACCGGTCGCTACTAAAAATGTATTAGCGATACCGCCACCTACAATTAATTGATCCACTCTATCTAATAAAGTTTCTAACACCGTCAGCTTAGTAGAAACTTTGGAACCACCGACAATTGCTACCATCGGGCGAGCGGGTTCGCTTAACGCTTTTTGCAAAGAATCTAATTCTTTCTTTAACAGTGGACCTGCACAAGCTATGGGCGCATATTTTGCTACTCCATGGGTTGATGCTTGTGCACGATGTGCGGTGCCAAATGCATCCATAACAAATACATCGCAAATACTTGCTATTTGCTTTGCAAGTTGATCATCATTACTTTTTTCACCAACTTGAAAACGAACATTCTCACATAGAACTACTTCACCAACATTGAGCTCTACCCCCGATAACCAATCTTTTTCTAATCTAACCTTGAGATTACACTGGTCATTCAAATAGTCAGCAATGGGCTGTAGTGAATATTCTTGATCGAATTTACCTTCGCTAGGACGGCCTCGATGCGAAAGTAATATAACTTTCGCACCTTTATCTAAAGCTAGTTGGATAGTTGGCAATGCAGCTTGAATGCGCTTTGCGCTAGTAACACGACCATCTTTAATGGGCACGTTAAGATCTTCACGAATCAACACGCGTTGATTCATAAGTTCCAGATCAGCCATGCTTAATACTGGCACGGCTTTACAGAACTCTCATTAAAGAAATAAAACTATAGTATCGATTCTTTACCACTTGGCTCTATTTGGCATTCATTAAAGCAACCGTGGTATCCAGCATACGATTTGAGAATCCCCATTCGTTGTCATACCAAGAGCATACTTTCACTGTGCGTGTTTCCATCACTTTAGTAAGTGTTGCATCAAAATTAGAAGAATGTGGATCATGATTGAAATCGATTGACACAAGTGGTGCATCTACATAATTCAACACATGACCATCTGCAGCACCTTTCATTACAGAATTAACTTCATCTACTGTAGTGTCTCTTGAGGCAAGAAATGTAAGATCAACCACCGAAACATTAATGGTAGGTACACGCATTGAAAATCCATCGAGCTTACCATTCAACATTGGCAACACTAAACCTACCGCTGCAGCTGCACCGGTTTTAGTTGGAATCATCGACATGGTTGCCGAACGCGCACGCCTTAAATCAGTGTGGTACACATCTGTTAGAACTTGATCGTTAGTATAGGCATGAATAGTAGTCATTAAACCATTCTCTACGCCGATATTCTCATGCAATGGCTTTACTAAAGGCGCCAAGCAGTTTGTTGTACAAGATGCATTAGAAATAACGGTGTCGCTGGCCTTGAGCGTGTCATGGTTAACACCATAAACAATCGTTGCATCGACATCATTTCCTCCAGGAGCAGAAATGATTACTTTTTTAGCGCCTGCGGATAAATGTGCAGAAGCTTTTTCTTTGCTGGCAAAAAAGCCTGTGCTTTCATGTACAACGTCTACACCTAACTCCGCCCAAGGTAGTTTACTTGGATCACGTTCAGAGCAAACACGGATGCGATCACCGTTAATTACAATGTGGTCACCATCTACTACTACTGTCCCATTAAACTTCCCATGCGCAGTATCATACTGGGTTAAATGCGCATTAGTATTCGAATCTCCCAAATCATTAACTGCAACCACCTGAATCTCATTATTGCGACCTGACTCATAGATAGCGCGCATGATATTTCTGCCGATTCGTCCGTAACCATTAATTGCAATTTTTATAGCCATTTTCTTTCTCCGTACTCTTCTCTATATAAAGTATAAATTTTTAAACTTACCCCAGCATTTCCAGAGTTTGCTTAATGATATTCTCTTCACTAAACCCGAAATGCTTCATCACCACATCACCTGGCGCCGATGCTCCAAATGTATTGATACCAATTGTACGCCCCTGTAAGCCAACATATTTGCACCAAAAATCCGATACCCCTGCTTCAATCGAGATCCGTTTGCTTACCGCAGCTGGTAAAACAGATTCTTTATATGCATCATCCTGTTGGTCAAACACATTCGTTGATGGCATGGAAACAACGCGCACTTGTTTACCTTGCTGGCTTAAATGTTTCGCTGCATTTAGCGTGATACTTAACTCAGAACCAGCAGAAATCAAAATAAGTTCAGGGGTTTGCTCACTGTCATGCAATACATAGCCACCCTTTGCAATCGCAGAAACTTGTTCTGTAGTGCGCTCAATAAAGGGTAAATTTTGGCGTGAAAAGATTAAACACGAAGGGCCATCTTCTCGCTCAATCGCATGTTTCCAAGACACTGCTGACTCAACCGTATCCGCAGCACGCCAGACAGACATGTTTGGGATCATGCGTAACGTAGCAGTTTGTTCTACAGCCTGGTGAGTTGGACCATCTTCACCTAAACCGATAGAGTCATGTGTAAAAATAAAGATGTTGCGCAGTTTCATTAATGCCGACATACGTATTGCATTACGCGCGTAATCAGAAAATACTAAAAAAGTTGCACTGTATGGAATAAAGCCACCATGCAAAGCGATACCAGAGTTAATCGCCGACATACCAAATTCACGCACGCCGTAACGTATATAATTACCAGTAGCATCCGTATTTCTGATATCTTTTGATCCTGACCACCAAGTATTATTGGATGGTGTAAGGTCTGCAGAACCACCCACCACTTCTGGCAATAGTTTTGCAAAACCATCAAGCGCTAATTCAGAGGCTTTACGCGTTGCGACATTCTTTTGCTCATCTACTGCAGTTTGAATTACTTGCTGACTAGCTTGGTGCCAATTTGACGGCAGTTTATTTGCAGTACGCCGCTCAAGTTCTGTTGCGAGATCAGGATATTTAGCTTTGTATGCATCAAATTTTTCTTGCCACTGTGATTCAGCGCTTGCACCCTGTTGTATAGCATTCCACTCACTGTAGATGGCTTCAGGAATCTGGAAAGCTTCGTGCGGCCAATTTAATTTTTCACGCACCAACTTAATTTCATCTGCACCGAGTGGCGCACCATGAGCATCCCCCGTGCCTTGCTTGTTGGGCGCCCCCCAACCAATAACCGTTTTACAACATATTAACGTTGGCTTTGAAGTTTCACTTTTTGCAGACTCAACCGCATTTTTAATTTGTCCTGCATCGTGACCATCTATATTTTCTATCACATTCCAGCCATAGGCACGAAAACGCATGGGTGTGTTATCGGTAAACCAACCATCAATTTCACCATCAATTGAAATACCGTTGTCATCATAAAAGACAATCAACTTTCCTAACCCTAAGGTCCCAGCCAAGGAACAAGCTTCATGCGATATACCTTCCATTAGACAACCATCACCAACAAATACATAGGTGTGATGATCCACTATATTTAAGTCATTTTTATTAAACTGCGCAGCGAGCATTTTTTCGGCTAACGCCATACCTACCGCATTACTTACTCCTTGGCCAAGCGGACCGGTAGTTGTTTCTACACCGGGAGTATCGCCATATTCTGGGTGACCTGGAGTTTTTGAGTGTAGTTGTCTAAAATCTTTAAGGTCATCGATGCTTAAGTCATAACCTGACAAATGCAAAAGCGAGTACAACAGCATAGAGCCGTGACCATTTGAAATTACAAAACGATCACGATTAGCCCAAGCAGGATTCTTTGGATTGTGCTGCAAAAAATCATTCCAAAGCACCTCAGCAATATCGGCCATGCCCATAGGCATGCCTGGATGCCCAGAATTGGCCTGTTGTACGGCATCCATACTCAATGCCCGTATGGCATTAGCAAGCTCTCGACGATTATCCATGAAGATTTATACTTATATGTAAGGTGTAGGGCTTTAAGCCCCTATCTAGTTATTTTTATTAGATTTATATAGTGAAGAGCCCTGTTATTAACAGGGCTCTTCACTATTATGAACTAGCGCTATTGTGAAATAGTTACCCAAGAAGGGCAACAATACTTAGTGGGTAAAAATTGCTCGACTTGTCTGGTAGCTACCTAGTAATCACTCATATTTGCAGAAAACTGCACCGGTATATTTACTGTGATAATACCGCCATTAAGGATATCGGTTGATATAGAAATCAGTATCACAACCATTTCCATTTAATGTTGCAACCAACACTAGGCTTTTGTTGAATGTCGACTTCCTCTCCCAAGATAATTGCATCCAATGCATTACGTATATCCGAACCAGTTACTGGAATACTATTGCCAGGCCGTGAGTCGTCAAGTTGACCTCGATACACGCATATCAAATCTTTATCAAAGATAAAAAAATCTGGGGTGCAAGTTGCATCGTATGCTCGAGCAACCTGTTGCGTTTCATCATATAAATACGGGAAGGTATAACCTAAAGAATCAGAGAGAATTTTCATTTTCTCAGATGAATCGTCAGGATAGTTATCTA
>Ga0255056_10000558_pt1 | contig 11218 bp, 13 predicted proteins | sample Cases_109_1_MG_FD_183639 | JGI IMG/M metagenome (GOLD analysis project Ga0255056, IMG submission 183639) | Seawater microbial communities from Amundsen Gulf, Northwest Territories, Canada - Cases_109_1 | ecosystem: Environmental > Aquatic > Marine > Gulf | place: Canada: Northwest Territories... | reverse complement strand
ACGTTGCACGCGCCGCCGGCGAGCACGATCGTGCGGGCGTGCCACGGACCTCGATCGGTCTCGACCTCGTAGCCGCCCTCGGCCGCTCGGACGGACGTGACCGTCGTGTCGCTGTGCACCGGTGCGCTGATCGTCTCGGCATAGCGCTCGACGAACGCGACGACCTCTGCCACCCGCATGAATCCGTCGGGCTCGTCACCGTCATAGGCAGCGCCGGGCAGTCGTGTCTGCGAGTTCGGCGTGAGCAGTCGGAGCGAATCCCAGCGCTCGGTCTTCCAGGAGTGAGCGATCGACCCGCGTTCGAGCACAACGTGGTCGATCGAGCGTCGCGACAATGCGCCGCTCATCGCGAGTCCTGCGTGCCCGCCGCCGACGATGACGGCGGCGACCTTGCGGCTCAGTTTACTTCGACGGTGACGTTGGTCGGATTGGCGACGATGTCGTACACCGCTGAGCGCTTCTGCGACTGCGCGACGAGCGCTTCGATGTCGGCGGGTGATGCGTCGGCGTCGATGTCGTAGCTGACCTTGATGTCGCTGAATCCGTTGCGCACCTGTGGGTCGATCCCGAGGATGCCCTGCACGTCCATGCCGCCGGTGAGGGTCGCCTTCACCGACCGGAGTTGGATTTCGCGGTGCTGGGCGACGGCGGCGATGCCTGCGGTGAGGCAGCTCGCGAGACCCACGAGCACGAACTCGACCGGTGCTGCACCGTTGTCCTCGGAGGCGAAGATCTCGGGGTGATCAGCGTCGTACTCGAACTCGGTTCGGTGGCGCTGCTCTTCGCCGAGCCCGAAGAAGCTCTCGACGCTCGAATGGCTGTGTGTCCCGTTCACCCACTCAGACGTTGCCCGCCATTGGAACTGGGCGGCAGCCGGCGTTTCGGTGAGCGCGGCACGCGCTCCGAGCAACGCCTCGACGTTCACCCCGTTGTCGACGGGTGTATCGGTCGTGGTCATGATTGTCCCCTTCCATCGCGGTGATGTCCGAATACCGCTCGCTCAAGAGTAGTCGCTGCCGCGGAGGGGTGCCAGGTGTCGTCGGTCACGCGGTCGGCGAGCCTGGCGGCGGTCGGGCCGCCGTCACCAACTCGGTGCGAGTTTCGACAGGGTGGCAGCGATCGCGTAGGCCCGTTCGGTGCCGCCGGGGTCGACCGAGCGCAGTTCGTTCCCGGCGATGCGCAGCATGCCCCCCATCAGCTTGTCGCTGCGCGTGCCGATCCCCAGGAGTGGCCCGAGAATGCCGGGACGCCCGAGGAATCGCGCGGTCAGTCGACCGACCTTGTAGTAGCGGCCAACCTCGTCGGTCAGGAGGGTCGGATATCGCTGGAGGCTCGCTGCATCGCCGGTGACGAGCGCGTCGTCGAGCGTCGATGCGGCGAGTCGACCGGTCATCAGCGCGGTGCTGATGCCGACGCCGCTGAACGGGTTGGCTGCGCCGGCGGCGTCGCCGACGACGAGGAACGTGGGCCCCATCTTCGGATCGACCGAGCCGCCGAGCGGCAAGCGGTGCCTGGTCGGCGCGTCGCAGGGTGCGCGGGAGTCGAACCGCCAACGCTCGGCGATGGATTCCGCGAACGCGTCGAGCAACTTGAGGGCGTTGATGCGTTTCACGTCGCTCGCCGTCGACAGCACCCCGATGCCGACGTTGACCGTGCCGTCGCCGACGGGAACCACCCAGCCGTAGCCCGCGACGGGCGAGCCGTTGGCGGCGGCGAGGCCGAGTGTCGCCTCGATCCACGGATGGTCGGTGCGGGGACTCTCGAAGTAGGTGCGGGCGGCGATCGCATAGGGCCATCGATGATCGCGGCTGGTGCCGAGCACGCGGCCGAAGCGACTGCCCGCACCGTCCGCGACGACGACGAAGCGGGCGCGCGCGGAACATGTGCCGCCGTCGGGCGTCGAGAGATGGGCGCCGCGGACGAACCCTCGATCGATGATCGGCGTGGTCGCCGCGTGACCCATGAGGACGCGTGCGCCCGCCACGACGGCTGCCAGGCGAAGGCGCTCGTCGAACAGGTCGCGCCGGCTGACGAGTCCGTTCGACGGCAGTTCACTGTGGTCGGGCCAGCGGATCGGGCGGGAGCGGCCCTCGTGGCGCATCTCGACGCCGAGCACCCGATGGCTGGAGAGGTCGTCGGGATCCATACCGACTTCGGCGAGTTCGGCGATCGCGCGGGGCGTGAGGGTGTCGCCGCAGGCCTTGACACCCGCGGTGGCGCGCTGCTCGACCACGGTGACGTCATGGCCGGCGGCGGCGAGACGTATGGCAACCGATGAGCCGGCAGGTCCGCCTCCAACGACGAGTACGTCGGAAGCGACGTCGCGAGATGTGGTCACGATGTGAAGTCTCGCGTCGCGGGCCGCTGGCCGGACGCTACCCGCCGTCGAGACCGGACTCGCCCGCCGGAAGGTTCGGTGGCAATCCGTGCGTCGGGGCCGTGCCGATCGGGATGACGGTGATCGATCCTCCGCCCGGCAGCGCGAATGTCTCCGGGTTGTTGGTCGAGATGTCGTATTCGATGTTCTCGATCGCTTGATACACCGGTGCCTCGTCCGAACACCACGCCTCGTACTCCTCGGCGTACTCTTCGCTGGTCGGCTCGGCACCGCCGATTGTGTAGCGCTCGTGGCACACCACCGCCACGATGTCGCTCGCCTCGAGCTGGCCGGCGAAGGCGGGCATCACGCCCTGGCTACCCGTGGTGTGGACACCGCCCTCGCGGTCGGGGTTGCCGTAGATCTCGATGCCGGCCGCGTTGTACCCCTCGGTGCCGTACGACACGTAGCGGATCTGGTCTTCGATGTGCGGGAACGTGTCGAGCACCTCGCCGCCGGTGAACGGGTACCCGACACCTCCGTCGCCACCCGCGCCATGACAGCTCGCGCAGTTGCTGTAGACCTCGGCGCCGTGCCCGAGCGGGCCGGTGGACTCTTCGGGGCTCTCGGTGAGCGCCCGGACGTACATGAAGCCCCACACCGGAAGTAGGCCGAGTGCGGCCATCGCCCAGACGGGGGCCTTGCGGCGAGTCTTGGCGGCGGTGACGTAGGGCGGGTCGGGCTCGGGCGCAGGAGGAGCGGGCACGTCGGGCAAGCCGCCCCTGCTGGGAGGTCCGCCCGCTGCGGTTGCCGGTGCCGGTGCTGCCGCTGCAGGTACCGGAGCGCTCGCGGCGGGCGCGTCGCCAGCGGCGTCGCCCGCATCGTCACCCTGGCCGATCGCGGCGCGGCGCTCGCGCGATCGCTTCAGTAGGTGTTCAGGGATCTCGGTCACCGGCAGCAGGATAGATGGCAGAGCGCCGAGTGTGGGAATTTCGGATCCGACGTATTCCGCGGCGGCGCCGTGCACTTGTGCACAACCTGGCGCGGTGGCGAGACTCGCGTGCCAGACTTCGTGCTGCAAGCGCCGACGGCTACAGTTCGTGAGCAAATTCACAACGAGTGCCAGCACACGTGCCGAACCGTCCCACCGCACGACGCCCAGCGAACGCCCCACCAAATACCCCCACTCGAACGCAATGGACAGATCGCCCAGGAAGGAACCGCCACAACGATGATCGGAATCGACGTGCTCGAGTGGCCTGGCTTCAATCAGGCGTTCATCGTGTCGTTCATCGCCGCTATCGTTCTGTCGCTGGCCGTCATCCCGTTCGGCAAGCGCCGACCGGTAGGTTCGCCGCTCTCGTGGGGCGAGGCGATGCTCGCCTCCACGTACTGGTTCGGCGTGCTCTTCCTGGCGTTCGGCATCGTCCCCCACTCGTGGATCGACCACGCCGACAAGAACCTGGGCTGGTCGCGCGACAAACTCCTGATCGGTTGGGGTGGCTTCCTGAAGCCCCAGTCGATGGGCGGATGGAATCCGATCACGCTGCAGTACGAGGCCGTACGCGACACCGTGGTCGTGCTCCTTCACGTCATCTTCTTCGCCCTCTACGTCTACCTCGCTGTCTGGTGGCAGAAACGGGGCGATGTCAAGCCGAAGGAACTGCCGACGTCCACCTACGGTCGCCCATTGGTCAAGAAGGCCTGATCATGGCGACCACCGACGCCAATCCGCCGATGATGCCGTTCACCGACGACTACACGCTGGTCGAGGTCGACGCCGACTATCTCGGGCGGGCGGTCAAGCCGAAGCAGTTCATCCACATCGACCAGAGCGAGTGCATCTCCTGCGAGGGGTGCGTCGACATCTGCCCGTGGAAGTGCATTCACATGGTGTCGACGAGCGCGGTCGAATCGGCAGAGGGCACCGAACAGCCCGGCCTCGATCCCTCTGACGCGTTCATCTTCACGATCGACGACGACATCTGCACCCGGTGCGCGCTGTGCGTCGATCGATGCCCGACCGGTGTGATCATCCTCGGCAAGCTCGGCACGGCCACCGCGGCGGGCGACGACCACGTGCGCACCAACAACCACGGCTACGGCTACGGCATGAGGCTCTGACCATGGCAAAGACGATCGACGACAAACCCCGCCCGACGATGAAGGATCGCGTCGACTCGACGGTCGACTCGGTCCAGGGCAGCCAGGCCTGGAGCTCGATCTTCCGGCCTGGCTCGATCTTCCGCAAGGGCTATACCGACAGCCCCCGCAACCGCAGTTACGTGATCATGAACTCGGTGCTGTACCACCTGCACCCTGTCAAGGTGAAGCGCCACGCGGTGAAGGTCAGCTACACGCTCTGCCTCGGTGGACTCAGTTTCTTCCTGTTCATCCTGCTCACGGTCACCGGCATCTTCTTGATGTTCTTCTACCGGCCCGAGGCGACCGCGGCGTGGGACGACATCCAGAACCTGCAGACGTCGGTCACGTTCGGTTTCCTCGTGCGCAACATGCACAGATGGGGCGCTCACCTGATGGTGCTCGCCGTTTTTCTCCACATGGCGCGCGTCTTCTATCACGGCGCCTACAAACCGCCGCGTGAATTCAACTGGGTGATCGGTGTCATCCTGCTGATGCTCACCCTGCTGCTGTCGTTCACCGGCTACCTGTTGCCTTGGGATCAGTTGGCCCTGTGGGCAGTCACCGTCGGTACCAACATGATGGGGTACACGCCGGTCTTCGGTCAGGAGGTCCGATTCGTCCTGCTGGGTGGTGCCGAGATCGGCTCCGAGACCCTGCTGCGATGGTACGTCTTGCACGTGTTGTTCCTCCCGTTCATCATCGTCATCTTCATGGCGATCCACTTCTGGCGGGTCCGCAAGGACGGCGGCATTTCGGGTCCGTTGTGATTTGTCCTGTTCGATGTGTTCCAGACCGACGTGTGTCGTGCGAGAGTGAGGTGATCCAGTGACCGAGATCCCCGAGCACCTGCTCAAGCGTGCCAAGGCGGCGCGCGAGCAGGCCGCCCCCGAACCCGCCGCCGACTCCGCCGCAGCAACCGAAGCGCCGTCCGAGGCTTCTTCCGATCCGCGCATTCCCGATCACCTCCTGCAGCGCAGCAAAGCCGCCAAGGCGTCGAAATCCGGCGGCGACGCGCCGGCCGACGGTGGTGGCGGTTCGGTCGCCGTCGCCGACAAGGTCGGAGCCGTGGTCGCCGCTCCGAGCGACGCTGGTTCGGTCCCCGTCGGTGCGGGTCCCGGCGGACACACCCAGCGCCTCCTCACCGTCGTCAAGTCCGGCTCGATCCAGGACGTCAAGGCCACCCCGGTCGACAAGGTCCACACATGGCCACACCTGCTCGCCGCCGAGTTCGTCGCCGCGCTCGCCTGCACCGCGTTCACGTTCATCTTCTCGGTGTTCGTGAACGCCCCACTGCTGCAACTCGCCAACACCAACCAGACACCGAACCCGTCGAAGGCGCCGTGGTACTTCCTCGGTCTCCAGGAACTCCTCACGATGTTCCATCCGATGGTGGCCGGCGTCACGATTCCCGGCGTCGGGCTGATCTTTCTCATCCTGGCTCCTTTCGTCGACCGCAATCGCTCCATCAAGCCAGAAGACCGCAAGTTCGCCACCTCGCTCATGACTGTCCACATCATGTTCTGGGCGGTTCTCGTGTTGATCGGCTCCTTCTTCAGAGGGCCCGGCTTCAACTTCGTCCTGCCGTGGGTCGACGGCCTGTTCTTCGAACTGTGATCTGCCGGAAGGAGATCCCCCGATGAGTACCGCAGCAGTCATCGCCATCGCCATCGGCGTCGTCGTCGTCCTCGCCGCCATCGCGTTCTTCTCGCTCGCGCGACGCACCGACGTCCGCGGGGCCGGAGCATTGTCGGGCGAGACGGTGCAGCGCGACCGCGGCGCGCGCAATGAGCGCGCCACCGCCGAAACCGAGCGCGACACCCGCACGGGAGCCGACGCCGAGGCCGAAGGAGCGAGCGCCCGCAGCACCGAGGTCGCCGTGATCGACGAGCCGATCCAGGATCTCGAGCCGTGGGAGCCGCCGGATCCCGAACTCGTCGGCGTGTCGCGCCGACAGTTCTTCAACCGGGCCACCGTCACCCTGATGAGCGCCGGCATCGGCGCGTTCGCGGCTGCCGCATTCGTCGCCTTCCTGTGGCCGAGCGGCACGGGCGGCTTCGGCGGCCAGGTCGCGGTCGGCAAGATCGGCAACATCAAGGAAGGCATCATCCAGGGCGGCGGCTTCTTCTACGCCCCCGAGGCCCGTTCTTGGATAACCCACTACCCAGCCGAGTCGATTCCCGCCGCAGAGACCGTGTACGACGAGAGTCTCCTCGTGGCGATGCGCCAAGGCCTCACGATCATCAGCCAGAAATGCCCACATCACGGATGTCGTGTGCCCGACTGCCAGACGAGCCAGTGGTTCGAGTGCCAGTGCCACGGTTCGCAGTACAACCGGGTCGGTGAGAAGAAGGCGGGCCCCGCACCGCGCGGCATGGATCGCCATCCCGCCACGATCAGCTCGACGGGCGACGTCGTGATCGACACCGGCACCGTCGTTCCGGGTCCCTCTATCGGCACCAACACCACCGGTCAGGAAGCAGAAGGACCGCACTGCACCGGCGGTGGCGAACACTGATGGTCGCCCTCACCACCACAACACTCGCCGTCCTTGCGTTCGCGACCATCCTCGTCGGATGGATCGTCTACGGCATCTTCAACGTCGTCAGCGGACGCGCAGAGGCCGGGTCGGAGGTCGAACTCGCCGCCAACCGCAAGCCGTACCTCGACGACGAACAACTCGAGGGCCCGCGTCTCGAACGCGTGCAGCTCTACGGCGTCCTCCTGCTGTTCATCGTCGTCGTCTCATTGCCGCTCTACTGGGTGTTCGAACCGAGCCGTCAGGCGGGGGCGCAGGAGGGCTGGGACAAGCGGTTCGCGAGCTGGGGCGAATCGCTGTTCGAGCCGACCGCCGAGGGCGGATTCAACTGCGCCGGCTGTCACGGCGGCATGGGGGCGGTGGGCGGCGAGGCGCCGTTCACGGTCACCGACCCCAGCACCGGCGAGGTCAACCAGGTGAACTGGAAGGCTCCGGCGCTCAACACGGTCATGTATCGCTTCGACGAGGACGAGGTGCGCTTCATCCTCAACTACGGACGTCCATTCTCGCCGATGTCGCCGTGGGGTCTCGTCGGCGGCGGTCCGATGAACGAACAGCAGATCGACAATCTGATCGAGTACATGAAGAGCATCCAGATCCCGCGCGAAGGATGTCTCGACGAGGAGCTCGAGGGCGACGAGTACTACGCCCCCGGCCTCTGTCAGTCCGGCACCTTGCCGGTGACGATCCAGGACGAGATCGAGGCCGCGGCCCGCAAGGCGGTCGACGACGGCGCCGCGGCGAGCTACGGCGAGGCGCTCTTCAACCTCGATCTGGGGAGCGGCGCCTATAGCTGTGCGCGTTGCCACACACTCGGCTGGAGCTACGACCGTCCCGGCGTCAGCGGACAGGGCGCCTTCGGCTGGAACCTCACGGGCGGCTCGACGATCAGCCACTTCGCCGACGAGGACGACATGATCAACTTCATCAAGACGGGCTCCGAGAGCGGCAAGCTCTACGGCCTCAACGGCCAGGGCACGGGCCGGATGCCGGGATTCGGGGCACTGCTCACCGACGAGCAGATCACAGCCGTCGTCGAATACGTACGGAGCTTGTGAGAGATGGCGTTGTTGGCAATCGGATGGGAGCCCGAGCTCCGAGGTCTCCTCACCGTCATCATCGGCGTGGTCGTGTTGTGCGGCAGCATCTACTTGATCCTTGCGACCAATATCGGCGCTCGGCTGGGCTTCCTCGTCGCGCTCACCGCACTCGCCGGCTGGATGATGTTGATGGGTATGACGTGGTGGATCTACGGCATCGGGCTTCGCGGTCCCGACCCCTCGTGGGCCGAGGTCCCCGGCGTCACGGTGCTCCAGGACCCGGCGGCATTGCGCGACAGTGGCGCGATCGACGTGCTCCCACCCGTCGCCGAGGAGGCGTCGCCCGATGAGTCGGCCGCAGTCGTCGGGGTCACCCTCACCGACGAGGGCTACGTCAAGCTGGCGTCCGGCGACCCGGCCTTCGGACAGGCCCAGGCGGCGGCCGCCGAGTTCCTCGAGGAAGAGGAGGCGTTCGGTCCCGGCGGTTATGTCATCACCGACGTGTACGACATCGGCGGCGAGCGTTACCCGAAGATCAACGACTCGCTCGACTTCGTCGCGTTCGTGCACACGCCGCACTTCGTCATCGTCGAGGCGCGCCCGCTGACCGAGGTTCGAAACGAGCCCGGCCGCGCACCCGCGCAACCCGAGATCGACGACTCCGAACAGGTGCAGTACGTCTACATGGTCCGCGATCTCGGCGCCCGCCGCCAGCCCGCAACCGTGCTGACGATCGGCGGCGGCGCGATCTTCCTCGCCCTCTGCTATCTGCTGAACCGCCGCGACCGCTTCCGTCGTCAGAATCTCGAATCGGCGGCGGCGGTCGCCACCGCCGGCTGAGCATGAGCCAGTACCTGCCCGTCGTGGTGCTGGGCTTTCTCGCCATCGCCTTCGGTGGACTGAGTTTCGTGGCCTCCAGACTCTTGGCGCCGAACCGGCCGTCGGTGGCCAAGGAAGCGCCGTACGAGTGCGGCATCGTGCCGAGCCGCGAGCCTCCCGAGCGTTTCCCCGTGAGCTTCTACATCGTTGCGATGCTCTTCGTGATGTTCGACATCGAGATCCTCTTCCTTCTGCCGTACGCCATCGACTCTGACGTGCTCGGCTTCTACGGCTTCTGGGCAGAGCTGTTCTTCTCGGCGGTCTTCTTCCTCACGTTCGTCTACGAGGTCGCCCGCGGTGGACTCGACTGGGGTCCGCTGCACCGGTACCGGAACCTGTCGGCCGAGGCGGCGATGGTCTCTCCCGATCGCACACTGGCAACCACGATCCGCCGGGTCGGCTCCGAGGGACGTCTTGCACAGACGTCGAGCGAGGGGAGCGAGGGGTCCGATGAGGAAGCTGCGTAGGCACCGGCGATGAGCATTGTCGGCAACGTGCTCGACGACGGGCTCGGTGGGCTCACGCACAACGTGATCACCGCCCGACTCGAGGATCTCGTCAACTGGTCGCGGGCGCGATCATCGTGGCCGGCCTCGTTCGGGCTGGCCTGCTGCGCAATCGAGATGATGGCCGTCGGGGGCGCGCACTACGACATTTCTCGGTTCGGGATGGAAGTCTTCCGCGCCTCGCCGCGCCAGGCCGACATCATGATCGTCGCCGGCAGGGTCAGCCAGAAGATGGCGCCCGTCCTGCGTCAGGTCTACGACCAGATGATGGAACCGAAGTGGGTCATCTCGATGGGTGTGTGCGCCTCGTCGGGCGGGATGTTCAACAATTACGCGATCGTGCAGGGCGTCGACCAGGTCGTGCCCGTCGACGTGTACGCACCCGGGTGCCCTCCCACCCCGGAGACGTTGATCCACGCGATCGAAACCCTCCACGGTCTGATCGAGAACGACGAGCTGCTGAAGCGCCGTGACGAGCACGGCGGCGCGAGCGTGCACGTCGAGCTGATCGAATCCGGCAGCACCCCGGTACTGCTCGGAGTCCGGCCGGTATGACCGAACAGCCGACCGGCGCGACCGAACTGCACGACTCGCCGCTCACCGAGTCGTTCGGACAGCAGGTGCTGCATCCCGGTCGCGACCGATACATCGACGTCGTCACCGCGCTCGCCGCCGACGGGTACACGATGTGCATCGACATCACGGCGGTCGACTACTCCGAATTCGGCGGGCGGGTCCTGCCCGAGGGTGTCACCGCCGAACGGTTCGAGGTCGTCGTCAACCTGCTCGACCTCACCGGTTGCCGCCGACTCCGTCTGCGGGTCCAGGTGCCCGAATCGGACACGACGCTGCCGACACTGTTCGACATCCATCCGGGCTCCGAGGCGATGGAGCGTGAGGTCTTCGACATGTTCGGCGTGCGCTTCGACGGGCACCCCGATCTCACCCGCATCTTGATGCCGGAGGACTGGGAGGGCCATCCGCTCCGCAAGGACTACGACGTCGGTGAGATCCCGGTGCAGTTCAAGGAAGCGAACGCCTGATGTCCGATCGCACGAGCTGGGACGACCTCGGCGACGACGACGCCCCGGAGCCGCCGAAGCGGCGCGTCCCCGAGCCGACGACGTCCGACGACATCTGGGGAGACGACGAGACACCGAAGGCGAGCAAGCCTCGTCAACGTCGTCGAGACGACGATGTCGACGCGGACGCCGCGGCGGGTGACGAGCCTGGTTCGGGCGATTCGGCGAAGCGGAAGCCGGCCGAGGGTGCGAAGCCGGTGAGGTCGTCCAAGTCGGTCAGGACGGTGAAGTCGTCCAAGTCGGTCAGGACGGTGAAGTCGTCGAAGTCGGTCAAGACGGTGAGATCGGCGGCGGCGAAGCCGGACGAGGCGAGCAAGCAGCCGTCGGGACGGCGTTCGGGTGACGATCCTGACGCCGCGAGCGCCGAGGGTCGTGACGCCGACGTCGGTGCTGAGGACCGTTCAGCGGAGGACCGTTCAGCCGAGGGACGTACCGCTGAGGCCGCAACGTCGGACACATCCGCCGAGAGCGCCAAGCCGGCGAGGGCGGTGAGGACGGTGAAATCGTCCAAGTCGACCACGACGAAGTCGGGCGCCAGCGCCAAGTCAGCCAAGTCGACCAGGACAACCAAGTCGACCGCGGGCGCGAAGCCAGCCAAGTCGACCAGGACGACCAAGACAACAAAGTCGGCCGCGGGCTCCAAGTCGACAAAGCCGACCAAGACGACCAGCACGACGAAGTCGGCCGCGGTTGCCAAGTCCGCCACGACGTCC
>Ga0255056_10000557_pt1 | contig 11222 bp, 12 predicted proteins | sample Cases_109_1_MG_FD_183639 | JGI IMG/M metagenome (GOLD analysis project Ga0255056, IMG submission 183639) | Seawater microbial communities from Amundsen Gulf, Northwest Territories, Canada - Cases_109_1 | ecosystem: Environmental > Aquatic > Marine > Gulf | place: Canada: Northwest Territories... | reverse complement strand
TGGAGTGGAGTCAGTCGAGCGATGACATCAAGGCAATCTTTATCGCCGGCAACGAGCCGTTTACCCAAGGCCCGGTGCGATATCAACACGCCGTTCAGGCTGCGCTCGAGAAGGGCATCGTTGTAAATACCATCCACGCCGGTGACTACGAGACCGGTGCAAACACAGGATGGAAGCACGGCGCACAACTGGCCGGTGGCGACTATATGCATATCGATCAAAATCACGTAGTCGCACACATCGTTGCTCCGCAGGACCAACGTCTTACTGAACTCAATACTCGCTTGAATAAAACCTACATCCCTTATGGCAAAACAGGCAACCAGAGAGCAGCTCGGCAAGTTCAACAGGACGAACGTAATGCGGAAGAATCTGTTGCGCTGTTAGCGAACCGCGTCGCGTCAAAAGCTTCGTCGTTATATAACAATGAGAATTGGGATCTGGTTGATGCCATCGATTCCGGTAAAGTCGACCTAGATAAGATGGATACGAAAGAGTTACCACAACCCATGCGCTCAATGGACAAACAAAACCGTCGCGAGCATGTTGAAGCTGCTGCCGAACGACGTAGGGTGATTCAGTTGGAGATTAAAACTCTGACTGAGTCGCGGGGAAAATACGTTGCGCAGAAAAAGCAAGAGACTGCCGAAAAGAATGTCAATACCGTCGATGACGCATTGATATCCGCGGTGCGCAAACAAGGCGAACGGAACAATTTCGTTTTCTAACGACTAATGCGCTAAGGGTAAGGGCAATAGCTAGTTGGCTATTGCCCTTTTTGCTTATCGTGTCAGAACTAACATCAGGGAACCAACAAGTGTGCAATGTTATGCGTCACGATAATGATCATAGTTCGCTATAAATGACGATACAGATGTGTTTTAGGCATTTGGTCGTCATAATTTACGATTTCCAAATTCGACTGAGTAAGTCATAATTCTCCATACAAGGCGAATAATATCCGAATTCCAGGTTAACTCGCCTAGTAGTACGACTATGAAATGAAATTTATACATCTTACCGATCCGCACCTGGTTACCTCGGGTGATACCTTACACGGCATAGATCCACTACAGCGTCTGCGAGAATGTTTGTCGCACATCGCTGAAAAGCATGATGACGCGGTATTTTGTGTAATTACGGGTGATCTTGCCGACCAGGGTCAACAGGAGGCATATCAAGCCCTACACGATGAGTTGGCAGTGTTCCCGCTCAAGACGCATCTTTTACTCGGAAATCACGATCACCGGCAGAACTTTTTGGCGGCGTTTCCCAATAAAAGCCGGGATGCGCATCAGTTCATCCAGTCGACGTTGAGTCACGAGTGTGGCGACTTTGTGTTTTTGGACACTCTGGACCAAGGACAGCACGCCGGGCTTTATTGCGAGGCTCGGCGCAACTGGTTGTCTGGTGCGCTAGCACAGGTGAAGAATCGCGATGTATTCCTGTTCATGCATCACCCGCCGTTTCAGATTGGCATGCCCCAAATCGATTCGATGTCGCTAGCTAATCCCCAAGAGTTTACGGAAATTATCGAGTCCAGCAATCGCATTAGACATCTATTTTTTGGACATCTGCACCGCCCGGTGAGCGGCGCGTGGCGAGGAATTCCATTTTCCACATTGTTCGGCACCAATCACCAGGTCGCGTTGGATTTCGACACCATCGACGTTATACCGTATTCCCTGGAGCCACCGGCGTATTCGGTTGTTCTGATCGAGCATGATCGTACAATAGTCCACACTTGCTACTATCAAGATGAAACCGCTTGGCGACCGGAACGTCGACCATCCGCGCCATCTTAAGCGGTCAAAATCTTCTACAAGGTACCGCGCGGCAACGAGTAATATCGAGGTAATCTCTTGGTGCTGGCCTGTCCCGCGTTATAAACCGGCGTCTCGCCTGCCATCGTGGCTCGATGCAAAACGCGTTTGAATCTTCGTCGTCCAGCTTGAGCTTCGAAGTCATCATCGGCGTGCCATGGCCCACCCCCAGCTGCGTCGAGGTGTCTGTCGGACTTAGGGAGAATCTAATGCGGTGGCGGAAGGTTCGGGGATTGCACCGCTTGTGTGAACCGTGAACACATTTTAAAACCCCTTTACCTTATGCAACACCCTCACCGCGTGCTTGCAGCTGCGCGTAGTCTTTCCGCATTTCCGCCATCTCATCGAACTTGGCACGCAGCTTAGGGCGGTCCGCCACGAGTTGCGTGCATCGTCGCAGTGCAGGATAGGGCGCGAGCCCGCCGACGGTTTCAATATATGAACACCAATAGGAAATGATGAGATCCACCAGGCTAAAACGCTGCCCAAGAAAATACGGCCCGTCGGCGCGTAATCGCCGATCGATCACGCTTAACTGATCAAGCACGAGGTCGAGCGATCGCTGTTTCATAACCGTGACATCCGCAGAACGCAAAACATACCGATGCGGGTAGAAATAGCGTTTCATCGCCGGTTCCAGCTCGTCGGTGAGATTGAAGATACCACTCAAAAATCGACCTCGTTCCGGCTCATCGGACCGTGGGGCAAGATGCGTAAGCCCGTGTTGCTCCGCTAGATAAAGGTTGATGGCGGGGGTTTCGTACAACGTCTCGCCGCTCGAGGTGATCATGACCGGCACAAATCCGGTCGGGCTGATAGCGAGAAACTCGGGCGAGCGATGTTCTTGCTTAATGATGTCTACCTCGCGGCGTTCATACTCGATGTCGCCTTCAGCCATTACCATTTCTACCATGATCGACCGGGTAAAACGACCACCATACAATATATACACCGACAACTCTCAGCTCAGAAGAACACCAAACAACGCGTCTCAATACTCTCACGAGGTGGCGAGTCGGGCGCGGCGGTGGGGTCGTCAAAGGAGGTGTGGATCGTGAACCGAGCGCGGCCGTCAGTTTCCGAGTCGTAAGTTTTAAACAGCAATACCTCGCCCGATTGCACCTCGGGGAAGTAATACCAGCGGTGGGCCGGATTGTAGGTCGCAAGTTGGATCTCGCCGATGCGGTCCTTGGCCTGACGTTCGACCGAGACCAAGTCTTCCGGAGCCACACTGGATGCGTCGCAGAACGCCAGCGGCGCACTGTGTACTGTGCCTCGAATCGAACGCCATACGTTAACGATGGCAAAACGCCGACTGAGCAGCGCATCCGCCTCGCCGGGAGCATCGGCGAAGTGGTCACGCAGCCGCCTTGGTCCCGAACGGGCCGTATAGTCGTTATGAATTATCGAAGCGGACTCGCGGATCTGTCGTTCCTTTTGCACTTCAAGCGATGAGGAGCGTCGGGTGTGATCGAAAATATCGACCCGATGCGCCCCGGTCGCACCGCGAACCAGAGTCTTAACCTCGGCCTCATAAACCGCGGCGATCGCGTCGTCGTCATAGAAGTCCTCGACGGCGCTGGCCTGGGACGACAGCATGAAACCTTCCCGGTCAAGACTGAAACCGTCGGGCCGGGTTCGTCCGTTGTAAATCGATATCGTCGGCGAGACATAGTTGCCTTTGTGTTCGGTAACGTCGCCGCCACCGACCGACGCGATATAGACCGCGAGGTTCTCGTCGTCGGCGAGGTATTTCAACGGGGCTTCGACGAATTCAGATTTTGGTGTCGGTATGGTGTTGTTCATTGGATTAGCCAGTTTAAGGAACCTCTGCAAAAGTCATGACCGATCAAATTGGGTCGAAAATAATCAATCTCTGCGTCGCCTACATGGATGTAGGTGAGGGGCGTGAGCAGGAGCGGAAGCTTTGCGAAACGCAAGCAATAGCCGGGCTATTACTGGCATTTCGCGCCTTGATCTTGATCATTTTGAATCCCAACTTGATTCGCCCAGACTTATGCAGAGGTTCCTGAATTTCGGGAAACTGTTTCGCCTGATCGCTGAGTTTGTCTGTTATCAGGAAAAAATAGCACCCATCAATATTAGACAATTATCGCACAAGGGTTTTACCGCTGCGAAGTGGGAGCCGGCCCCTATCGGTCCGCCATCTGCACACAGTTTGTGCTGTTCGGATTCAATCGATCGGCGATTTTTGGCTTTGCCTCTAACGGCCCAACGTATCGAACAAGCCAGGGGACGCTCCAGATGCTTTCGGTCAGCTAACGGTCTGGTAATAAAGATTCTGTGGGTGATTGGCCTGGGCGAAAAACAACCAGCGTTCCGCGAGCAGACCGACAAATTGAATGCCGAAGGCAACCCAGAGCATCTCCTGGTCAGGCCGATATCGATACACCAGTAAAAGTAGTATCGGCACAATAAACACCATCACGATCACCACCAGGCGAATATTTCGAATCAAGGAATCCGAGCAATGATGAAAAAACGCCCGAGTGTTGAACGAGCCGCCGGTGTGCCCCATGGAGCGTTGGGTAATGTGGCGGTGCTTGACCCCTATTGCGCTTTGTATAGTGGATTTGGACTTGATCTGGGTGTTTCGGTAGAAACTGAACAGGCGTGTTGTCATACCAACCGTGGTCAGTACCAAAGCCCAGCTCACAAAACTGCCAGATTGTGGAACCTGCAAGGTAGCCGATACGGCCGATGCCAGAACAAACCCGGAGGCGGTACCAAGCAGGGTGAAGTTCACCAAGGTCCACGCTGTACTCCATTCCTGCAGAAACTTGACGCAGGCGTAGATCATGCCGGTACACCCATACAGAGCGAGCATCAGCGCACCATCGGTACCGGGCTTGATCGGCACCCATTCGTCAGCAATGGCCGAATAGCCGGTACGCACCGGATTGATGGAGATAAACCGGCCGCCGCTGCGCTTGAATTTTGAAATGGCAATCTTGAGTGGGTTGGAGTGATGATCCTCGGCAGTGCCGATCATCACAAATAAGCGAGCGCGATCCAGATCAGGACCGCCAAATTCCCAGAACGAACCACCGATGCTGTAAATCATTCCGGCCGCCATATTGACCGAACAAAACCCGCCGTGGGCGGCGTAGTTGGGTGTCCCAAACTGTTTGGCAAACAACCCGGTCAATGCCTGCATCTGATCACGCCCGGTAAACAGCGCAAATTTCTTTGGGTCGGTGCGACGAATTTCCGCTAACCGTTGTTCTAGTATCGAAAACGCCTCATCCCAACCGATTTCGTCAAACTCGGCAGCACGACGATCGCTGCCAACCTTGCGCAACAATGGTTTGGTCAACCGCGCCGGGGAATACTGCTTAATGATCCCGGATGCGCCTTTGGCGCAAATTACACCCTTATTAAGCGGATGCTCCGGATTACCTTCGATATAGCGAATTTCACCGTCTCGCAATGTGACCCTTATCCCGCAACGGCAAGCGCACATATAACAAGTGGTGTTTTTTGTCTCCGTCTGGTGCGGGGTAACCCTGATATCTGGCGATAGCTTCATAGAAGGTATTAATCCGTCGATTGCGACAAAGGTCAAATGGGCATTTATCGAGGGCGGTAGGCCCATTATCGCGATTAACCCGGCGACCTCAAACAGGCATAACTGATTGCCCTATTAAAGTTGCCAATCGACTAATGGGCAGATAAGAAAATCCTTTACTCCCAAAAATGAATAGGAACCCGGAGCAGGAGGTATTGCGGAAGTTGCTGCGAACATTTCATCCACTACCATTTTCCGGTTGATTCACTCATTATACGGGCGCATCGTTTAGCGGACCGATCCCCTATGGCGGCATGAATCAACCAAAACGTGCTGTATTGGTAAAACTTTTCCTGTGGTTGGTCGTCTACCCAGGGATCCCATTCATCGTCGGCACGATTGGCATCATCGGATATGCGAATTGGCCGCGAAGCTTTGAAACGTTTGACCTGCCGAATATTGCCTCCACTACAGAACAAGTGGTTTTCATCGTGCACGGCAAAGACGATAACGCGAAGACCTGGGCGCTCGAAATGCAGGAGATCTACCGCCATCAAAGTGATACTTCGACGCAGGTTTTCGCGCTCGACTGGACGCCCTATTCAGATAATTTTCTACGTTGCTCCGTGGACGGACGTCATATCGGGAAACGTTTAGGTGAACAGCTCGCGACCCACACAAACGTTAAAAACGTACATCTGATAGGACACAGCGCCGGCGCGTTTGTTGTGTATGGATTATGCGAAGGCATGAAACGCGTAAATGAGTCTATACAAGTTCAAACGACGTATTTAGACCCGCTCGGGATCTACGGTGGCATACGCCGGGATTACGGACTGAATAATTTTGGTGATTGTGCCGATTTCAGTGAAGCATATATCGATGTCGAAAGCGGCGTCCCGGGTAGCAACGAACCTTTGCGAAAAGCCCATACCTTTGACGTAACAGGACTTCGATCCACTCAATTGTTCACCGGATCTCCCCATATCTGGCCGGTGCGTTATTATATGTCAGTAGTGCGAAATGGCCGTGCGAACCAGTGGGCCTCCAGTCCGACCCTGCGAGAGCGTTTTCTACCGGGGTCGCGTACCGTGGTTGATTGAACGGTAATCGATTTGTTAGCTGGCGAAGTTTTGATACGATGTAACCTCATCGCCGGATTGTCGTAAGCGCCGGCATCGGAATTGACACTTAGTTGAAGGAGCGGGATTCATGCAATTCACGAAATACCTAGGCATCGTTGTTGCGTTAATGGTTATTAGTAGCACTGCGCAGGCGCGTGATCAAATAGTACACTTTCCCATTGCGGACGTAATGCAAAACGAAGAATATGCGGACCGCCTCGAAGACGTGCAGTTCTTCTTCGGCGACCAGACGCACCCGGCGATCGCGCAGAACTATGGTGAGTTTCAATCAAACAAGAAAACAAATGCGTTTAATAAGTCCGACAAAGGGGCATGTGAGTGGGCATTTTTATCCGCACTGTTATCTTTACACAGTCGTGCATTGTCTAGCGGCGGGGATGCAGTCGTTGGAATTACCGGTTACTACAAAAAACATAAATATACGAGTGAAACCGAATATCAGTGCGGAGCCGGCAACATAATGGCAGGCGTTACCTTGAAAGGTAAAGTGGTTAAGCTCCAATAATTCTCGGCAGGAGTTCCATCGTGCACGCAGTATGCCGAGTTCAAACTCGCTTGAAAATCAGTGACGTATTTATACCTCCGAAAGCGAAATTATTGGTCATGACATATTCATTTTCCAATCTTGTCGGTGTATTAAGGTATTCGAGTTCACCGCAGTGTTCGTCAACATTTTCAAGATTGATAGTGGGCGCATACCAATCTTCATTCATCATCTGAATGCTCATCCAGGCTTCGAGGGAGCCACAGGCGCCCAGGGTATGACCGATGTAGCTTTTCAGCGAGCTTATTGGCACCGGCCGGCCGATCACGTCGGCTGTGGCCTGGGATTCGGCAATATCGCCGTGTTCGGTCGCGGTTCCGTGCGCGTTTACATAGCCAATTTCAGATGGCGGTAGAGCCGCGTCTTGCAAGGCGAGTTTCAACGCACCGCCCATGGTGATTTTATTCGGCCGGGTAACGTGTTGGCCGTCTGAATTGGTACCAAATCCTACGATCTCCGCCAGGACAGGCGCCCCTCGCGAACGTGCGTGCTCGTAGTCTTCCAGAATAAGCGTACACGCGCCTTCACCGATGACTAACCCGTCGCGATCACGATCGAACGGCCGCGGCGTACGATGCGGTTCATCGTTACGGGTACTCGTGGCGTATAACACATCGAATACAGCGGACCCAGCAGGACAAAGTTCTTCAGCACCACCAGCGACCATTACGGTCTGTTTGCCGTATTTGATGGCTTCGTAGGCATATCCGATACCCTGACTACCGCCGGTGCAGGCACTGGATGTCGGAATGACCCGGCCTTTTAGGCCGAAAAACACATCGATATTAACTGCCGCGGTATGACTCATCATGCGCACATAAGTGGTCGCGTTCAGACTTCTCGTTGACGGCATACCAAGCAATTGTGCAAATTCCAGCACCGCATCAGTACTGCCCGTGGCGGAACCATAAGACACTCCAGTCTCGCCACTCGTCAGCACGGGATGATCAACTAAATCCGCCTGTTCCAACGCGAGTTCAGTGGCGCGCACCGATAACAACGATACACGACCCATGCTACGGGTACGTTTGCGGGTGTAGTGACCGGGCACTTCGAAGCCGAGCACCGGAGCCGCCAGGCGGGTATTCATTTCTTCGTAGTGATCCCAGGAGTCCATGCGGCGGATGCAATTCTTTTGCGCGGCCAGTTTCATTTTGATTTCCGCCCAACTGCAACCCAGAGGGCAAATACCAGCAGCGCCCGTGACGACAACGCGATTCATCTTCGTGCCCCTAGCGCGGAGGCCGAGGCCCTTGGTATGCGGGGCAACCGATTCAAATATTGAGAAGCATCTTGGTCCATCGTCCGCGTTCGTGAAATATCCGGGCTAGATAAGTCCGCCGTTGACGGCAATGACCTGCCGCGTGATATACGACGCCTCATCAGACATGAGAAATCGTACTAACCCCGCTACCTCCTCGGGCTGGCCAATACGGCCGGCCGGTATTAATTTCACGATTTCATCGCGTGGTGCATTTTCGCTCATATCGGTATCGATCAGTCCAGGTGCAACACAATTCACTGTTATCTTGCGGCTAGCCAGTTCTAGCGCCAGCGCCTTAGTCGCACCAATAATGCCAGCCTTGGCGGCGCTGTAGTTGACTTGCCCACGATTACCCACCAGACCCGAGACAGACGCCAGAGTCACGATACGACCGGGCGCACGGCGCCGAATCATTGGCATTACTATGGGTGCGAGTACATTATAGAATCCGTCCAAATTCGTATGAACGACTCGATCCCAGTCATCGCCGGACAACATCGGAAATACGGCATCGATGGAAATCCCGGCATTACACACGACACCATAGTATACGCCGTGCTGCTCGATATCTTGTTCTAATACGGCCCGAGTTTGATCGCGACTCGAAATATCGAATTGCACGACACGTGCATTTAATCCCATAGCCGTAATTGCTTTTGCCGTGTCGCCGGCGCCGTCGGCATCACGCACGTAGTGGACTACGAGATCATAACCCCCTTTTGCGAGCGCAGCGGCGACAGCTTTACCGATGCCACGACTTGCGCCCGTAACCAGAATACATTCTGCCAAAGTCCTATTTATCCATTGTTTTGCTGGCAGCCGGCACCTTATATACCGTCAACCGTGAGTGCGCCACAACATCATCAATATCGAACGATCCCGTCGCTATCTGACAATTGTATGCGCCCAACCCATTACCATCCACTATCTCCTCGTCGCAACGTACACGCAAAACACAGCCGTCGTCGAACCAAGGAACAGCGCAACGGTAGTTACGTGTGCCGAGCAAATATCCCATGGGTACCGGATCACTATCTTCCAGCGCTTGCACACCACCGATCACGGCGACAGCCTGGGCCATGTACTCGATTCCCACCCAAGCCGGAACACCTCGTCCAGCACAGTAAAATTTGGAATATTGCGTGATTGTCGTCTCTGCCACGGCATACAGCCGACTTGCCTCGATAACACGATCCAGCAATAACATTGGCGCGCGGTGCGAAACCAGTTTTTCGACATTGTAGTTATGATATTTATTCACGCTAGTTTTGGGGGCGCAGCGCCGTGAGTGTGGTGTTACGTCTCCACGACAAGTTTGGCGCATTTAACACAATGAAACGGCACGCACGCACGCTCGCGCGGATAGACGTTGGAATCCTCACGATGCAGCTCGCTGTCGTTGATTATTCGACGACGCCGACTCACCGATCTTCGAATCCCAGAATGGATAGAAGTTAAACCATTGTAACGGCGCCGCACGACAGTTGTCCGCCAATCGATCGGCAAACTTCTGCGCCCATTGGCGTAGCTGTGTGTCACGTTGTGCACGGTTGAGCATGATGCGGTCAGCGAATGTTTCGAAGTTTACTTTCACACGATCGCCTTGACGATACGCAAACAGCAAGTTGACCGGACATTGTAGAGTAGAAGCTAATATATAAGGACCGATCGGAAACGGCGCCGGCGCCCCCAAAAAATCGACCTGACCCGTGCGGCGAACGCCGCCGATAACGGGTATGCGGTCACCGGCAATAACCACCCATTCGCCGTTGTCAATTTTATTCTTTAACGACAGCATGGTGGATATACTCAATTCGGTGACCTGGAATAATCTGACGCGTGATTTTGGATTGAGACGACTGATAACACGATTAAAATTGATTGCGTGGTGGTCGTACACTAAAGCATTAATTAGCACTTCGCGATGTTGACTGGCGAAGCCACGGCAGAATTCTAAATTACCCAGATGTGAGCCAATAATTAACCGGCCTCGTGTTCCCTCGAACATCGCGCGATAAGCCTGTTCATCCACTACGTCGATGCATCCTTCAGGGAGCTTACCCGACCATGCTACTGCTTTGTCCAGAGCGGCTTCGCCGAATTGCTGGAAATGCCGAAAACTGGTCATCAATCCGGGTGGTGACGAGAAAATGCCGGGCGAGGATTGATAGAGATGTTCGAGGTAATCTCTGGAGGCGAGGCGTGCTTCGCGGCGCGCTATATAAAAGTAAACTACGACCGGAAACAGGATGACCCGAAACACCCGGCGGCCAAGGCAACGGAAAATCCAATAGATAAACACGATGCCGACGTAGTTACCCGCTTCTGCCATACGCGCCCAATGGCTACTAGGGGAGGATTCCATATGATGATTAGCAGTTTTTTAAGGAACAAAAGCGGTCAACTGCCGCCATAATAATAATGGCAGACGTGGCAACATGCCGGCGAGCAAACGTAGATGCATGCGGGTAATATCGACGTTATCGCGAATATAGTCGAAGTGCGAGACCCCGGACTCGGGGTATGTTACCGGTGTTGGCAGATAGCGAATCTCTATTCCAGCCCAATCGGCTTTGACCAGCACTTCGACATCGAAATCCATACGAGGCCCAAGATAATACCGGTCAAAAAGCTTGTCGATAGTTGCTAGAGGATATACGCGAAAACCGCACATCGCATCACGCACCCGCAATGACAGCGTTTCCAGCATAATGAGAGTATGCGTCAACATACGACCGTAGTAACGCAACTTGGGTATGTCATGATCAAACTGCGGTAACCCGGAAACGATTGCCTCCGGAAACTCTCGGGCAAGCTCTATAATTCGTGGTACATCGTCGACGTTGTGTTGACCGTCTGCATCGACTTGTAGCGCGTGAGAGAATTCGGTTAATCGTGCATGGCGCAGACCGGTTGA
>Ga0255056_10000556_pt1 | contig 11223 bp, 7 predicted proteins | sample Cases_109_1_MG_FD_183639 | JGI IMG/M metagenome (GOLD analysis project Ga0255056, IMG submission 183639) | Seawater microbial communities from Amundsen Gulf, Northwest Territories, Canada - Cases_109_1 | ecosystem: Environmental > Aquatic > Marine > Gulf | place: Canada: Northwest Territories... | reverse complement strand
CACGAGCTACTTAAACCCACTAGCACCTGAAGCTACGTATCCCGTGGGCAACCCCGCCCATACTGCGGGAAAACAATGGGTTAACAATCGGTGGGCAGTAACCATGTGATATCTGTGGGGATAGTGGCCATACCGAAAGTCGTACCGGTTTGACCCTAAATCACACCAATTCCGCGTGTTTCTGTGGGGCAATCACAGCCTAGGTTCTTGGGAACGTCAACTATTCCGTCTATATCGTCAACAGCGTTCTTCTTTCGACGAGTTGTCGATGCCTCGAGAGTTGTCGACTAGTTGCCCAAGTGAGTCGAACCAAAATACGAAGATTCGACAGACGTCCACAGAAGACAAGCCGCTTTAGAACGTCATCCGGAAACGAGCACCGTATACCCAGACTTCGTCGTCAATTGGATTGAGGGCAGGGTCGATCAATAGCTGCACACTAGGCGTGATCGCCAGATTCTCGGAAAACTGGAACCTCCAGAAAGCCTCGATCGACGTCTGGTCGCGCAAACTATCGTCGGGCGGGCTACCAATGTTTGCGGCGACGCCGATCAGGTCGGAGCGGTACAACAACTTGTAGGTCGCCCCCACTGTCACTGACTCGTTGTAGATAGGCGTAGAACCCTTCGACCAACCAATTCTGGCGAACGTCATCCAGTGATCAGCAAACGTCCAGTTGGCGGCCAAGGTGATGCCGTGAGCTGAGTCGATGCCAGCGTCCTCACGCTCGTCGACATGCCAGCTCATGACATGAATGTTTTTGAAGTAACGTTCATCCTTGGATGGCGTCCAACCAATGTGCGCGAACGTGTAAAACTCGGCACCGCCGTCGAAAAACTCAAGATTGTCGCTGGCAAGACCGTTGGCATCATTGATGCCGCCGATTACGTACCACTGATCCGTAATAAAGGCACCGGCACCAACGCCCCAGCTCGAATCGGGCAAGGCGACGCTGGTGTCGAGATTAACCGCAAGATTTGAGAAGTTGGTCCACGGATTCACATAGCCGAGCACATTCATGTAGTCATTCGGGTCATAGCGGCCGACGACGAGGCCCGCCTTGCCACCATTCAGGGCCTGCTGCCAGTTCAGGTCGATAACCGCAAAGCCCATGTCGTTATAAAAGACACCGGTCTGGCCGATATAGCCGATCTGGCCAGCGAGTTCAGCCGGCGTTATTTTTCGATAGCCGTGCCGATGGTCGAGCATGATATTCAGAAACCCGCTGTTCGACTCATCTTCGCCGACCAGCCGCCAGCGCAACGTGCCACGCAGGACGCCGGCCGTGGCCTTGTCCTCGGTGCCGATTGAGTCGCTCACCGTCTGGTACAAGGTCGAATAGTGAGCCGAGAGCTGCAAGCCGTTGTCCTTGTTTTGGCGCCGCTTCCAGTCGGTCCACGGCGCAAACGCCGCATCGACAGAGGGAAAGCGAAACGCGGGATCGACTTCGACATCGGCTTCGTCGATCTCACCTTGGGGAGAGTTTGGACCGCCAAATCTTGGCGGTGCATCGGTAAAACCGACTCTCGAGCCGCGGTCGTGAAACCCGCGAGCTGTCCGTACCCAGTCCTCGAGACGGAATGTGAGGATAGTGTCCGCAGTCGCGAGAGTTAAATTCTTGTTCGCATCAAGCGATGCTGTTGACTCGCTGCCCAGTGCCGTTAGCAGAACCAATTCGATGTCGGCCCAGGGCGGCGGGCACATCATGCGTGTCGACGTCATGGATTCAATCAGGAAAAAACCGTCGCGCAGGACGGCTTGGCCATTAAGCTGGTTGCAGCCCGTGTTGCCCGTGATGATCAGTTGTTCGCCGAAATCGAGTTCCGGAATACTTCGGCCGGATTCAGCTATTGGCAGCGCATCGCCATCAATCGTTTCCAAAACCCAGCGGTGATGCTGCAGGTCCGCTTCGGTCACACTGGATTGTGCAAGCGCGACTGACATGGTCAGGCTGCTTAGCATCAAGACCAGAGTGGCGCGCATCATCAGCCGATTGTCACTAATAATCGGGCAAGTCCGCATGCCACTGATATTTCTTGTCGTCGAGGTCGAGATCAATTTCGCCGTCGGTGATGACGTCGTAACGAATCGGTTGGCCCGGGCGCATGCCAATTTGGCTCTCGCCGCCGTCGACGACAAGCGTGCCATTAACCAGGACGAAGGGGATGCCGGTAGGCTGCGTCGCGCGATTTCCAATGACCATGTCAGATCGGTCATGAATGGTCTCTGGATTGAAAATCGTGATATCCGCTATCATTCCGGGCTGAATGCGACCGCGTTTTTGCATCGCTTCGAGTCCAACCATCGAAAAGTATTTGGCAGGCGTATAGCTGGCGTTATGCACGATGTCCATCAGCGGGATACCAAGCTCGCGCGCCAGGCGGAATACGTAACTGTAGCTGCGGGCATTACGCGGGTGGCCGCCGTACTCGCTTACGTCGGCATCTTCAGGAAGAGCATCTCCATTCTCGTCGAGATAAGTGACGATGTCGTTAGCGATTGCCGTGTCCTTCATGTATGGCCATTGTTGGATCCATTCTTCCTCACGTACCAGCACAAAAATGGCCAGGCCGGGATCGGCTTCTTGAGTTTCGATAAAAAATTCGTCTGATTCAAATGGCTCGCCGGTGCGCGGGTCGAAAATAGTACTGGTTGGATCCATGTTGTTGGCGGCCCGAAGTTCCGGTGTCATTAGCTGTGGCGTTGCGATGTTCGGATTGCCGAAAATGGAGGGGTAGAACTCGCAGAATATGACGTAGCCTTTCTCCTGCATACGTTGGCAAATTTCGTAAGTCTCTTCCCAGCCCGAGTTTTGCATGTGGGACATGATGGCAGCACCGTCGAGCGCCGCCAGGTTGGCGACGACCTCGCGGACGCCAATAGAATAGTCGGTAGGCAAGCTCTCAGTCGGGCCGAAGCGCGTGTGGGCGCCGAAAATCCGATCATATTTCTTGGCAACTTTTTGCAGATCGAAGATCTCATAAGTTGGCGTGCCGTACCCCATATAACCGACCGTCGTATTGACCGAAACGGCGCCGTCCCTCAGCCCCTGCTCATACATTCGCAGGATTTCTTCGTGCTGCTCGACGGTAGGAACCTGTACTGCCCACCGGGACGCCTCGCCACGTTCGGCTGCCAGTTCTTCGGCACGGCTTCGCGATATTAGAATGTAGGTCGGGTCAGACGTTTCCTCTTCGGTCATGCCATCCAGGACGACTCTGCGTACTTCTTCGTGACTGACTCCGAGACCGTAGTTCAGCAAAGAATCACCGGCATAGCGTTCGTAAAAGAACGGTATATTCGATGCGCCAAGCTCGATGTCCAGGTGAGTGGTCGTTCCGTCGCGCGCCATCATCTGTTGCTCGAACGGTGCGAATGAATGCGAGTGTGTGTTGATGAATCCCGGCGCAACGACGTGCCCGCTTGCATCGATAGTGCGTGCGCCGCTGATCTCGCCTGCAGTGATCAATGCGATTTCGCCATTCTTGATGCCAACGTTGCGAACGCCATCAAATCCACATTCAGGATCCATGACTCGGCCATCGAGGATGACCGTATCGAACGTGTCTCCGGATGGTTCGCCATCAAACGTGCAGTTTGTATACGGTGAGGTGCCGACTTTCTCAATCGCCAGTTCTGCACCGTCGTGATCGATTGATACTTCGCATGCGCTAGTCAGGCATACGCTAAATGCAGTTACGACTAACGTCTTCGATACGATCTTATTCACAATAGTAAGTCCTTCCAATTTAAATGTTGATCCTGCAATTCTTGTTGGCTAATTCCAATTCGCTTCGTAAACCCGCATCAGGTTTTCTCCCAGGAAGCCACGAATATCATCTTCCGACCATCCGTACTGGTCTTCAAGCACGCGAGCGATGCCCCAAATATCGCGACCACCCGAATTCTGCGTAGGTGCAGCGAAGCCTTTCTCGGGCGGGTACTTGTCGACAACGTCGATAAACGAGTTTAAGAACGCTTTGTACATATAGGAGTAGTCCGATCCGTAGCAGGTATGTTCACGACCGACCAGCTCACCGACGTAGTTGACGTGTTTGGCGAGCGCTTCCATCGTCGCCTCGCCCTCGGCATTGAGGAATAGACCCACGCCGGCCGCGCAGATCACGCCGCCGGAATCCGCAATCGCTGTTGCGGCTTCATCACTGAGGTTACGTCCGTGGTCATACACGGCTTTGGTGCCTGAATGCGATGCGATGACGGGTTTGGTCGAATACTTTGCCGCATCGATACAGGCCTGGTCGGAGGAGTGCGAGCAGTCAACGATGATGTTGGCGTCGTTCATGCGTTTGATAAACTCGATGCCAAGTTCGGTTGCGCCATTGTTCTCCGTATTCTGCCCGCCGCCGGCCAGGGCATTGTCATTATTGTAAGTAAAGTTCATGACCTCAATGCCACTGTCTTTAGCCCACTGCACTTTGCTCATATCTTCAATAGTGAAATCGCCACCCTGGGCGTTGTAGATAACAGCGAGCTTGCCGTCTGCTTTGGTCTGCCGAATATCGTCCACAGTTTGTGCTTTGACCAAACCAAGTTCTTCGATCGCCGCATCCGTGCGGTCCAAGGTGTCCTGAAATGACACGTCGTGTACACCGACGAACGCGTAAACAGTAACGGACATCAGCGAGATGCCGTTGTCATGATTATGGTCGGCAGCCTCTTCAAACTTCTCTGGGCCGACCCCCTGAATTCCGATGCCTGAAGGCATCAGCGAGTTGATAACGATGGCGTCCGCGTAACGAGACTTGATATCCGCATCGGCTGCACGTTCTTCTGCGGTGCGGCCAAGGTCAAAAAACTTGGCAAGATACTCGGCACGAATACCGATCTCTTCCTCGGATTTGCCGCGGGGATTCCATAGTTTGGCTTCAATATCCACATCCGAGACAAAACCGGCGTCGCTGTTCCAACCGTCTTCGACGTGTTCATGTTCATGGCCTATGTCGTGGGCCATGGCAGTCGCTGAGCAAAGGGCTGTTATTGCCAATGTTGTCATGGTGGTTTTCTTAAACGTCGATTTTTCGCCTGTCTTCATTTGACACCGCCGCCAAGGTCTTTCTCCATTTGGACGAACTCGGCGCTGCGTTTAAGCGCTTTGCTCATCTGGTCGCTCGGCATCAGCTCGATTACCTGGTAGGAGTTCAACAAGCCCGATGGCAGGCGCATGAGATATACGGCCTGAATGACTTCATTGTCATTCGGCAGTTGCACCGTAATGTAGTTCTTGCCGTCACCGAGACCGAAGTAGTAGCTCAAAACCTTGCCACCGACGGCTTGCATGCCAGCGGCGACTTCCTTCTTGCGGTCGGCCGGATTTTCCATTAGATACTTCCACGCGGCTGCATTGGGTTCGCCGACGAACATGAAGTAACGAACGTCGTCGGCTTCTTCATGAGAAAACGCAGCGGGTGCAGCAAGGATGAGCGTAACGGCGCCTACTAATAATGCTGACATTCTCATAGTTAAAACCTCGTATTTCTTATAATTCATTTTTGTAGATCTTGCCGTCCTTCATGATCAGCGCAAAGTTCTTGCCCGGTTCGATCATGATTTCTATATTTTCCAATGGATTGCCATCGACAAGGAGGATATCCGCATAGGCGCCTTCCTGAATCACACCTGTCGGTCCGTCCTTGTAGGGAGTGTTTGGCCCGGATAGCGCATGCAATTGCCCTGCGAGCCCAGTTGCCATACGCAAGGCGTCTACGTTTGGCATGAACATGGCCAAATATTTGAATTCGATATTGGCACTCTTGTCATAGGTGACCGCGTTTTCCCAATCGGCAAGAAGATCCGTTCCAAACGCCATTTTTACATCGTGCTTGACAGCATATTCCATCTCCTTCGCAACGCCGTCCACCAGCGTAAGACCTTTGGCGTAAGTTTCAGGTGACGATATTTTCTTGAAAGTTTCCATGTCCAGATCGAGAATTGCGGCGACCGACGGCACCAGCCAAGTACCATTTTTAGCCATCAACTTTGCGCTTTCTTCGGTCATCAACGGGCCGTGCTCGATAACCTGAACACCGTTTTCCACCGCATGCTTGATCGACTCGTCGGTAAAGGCATGCGCGGAAACATAAGTTTTCCACTGGGCAGCCGTGGCGACAGCGGCCTGAATTTCTTCAGCAGAGAACTGGACGGAATGCAACGGATCCTTTTCACTCGCGACACCACCGCCAGTGAAGATTTTCAGCTGCGTCGCCCCGCCACCGAGCGCCTCTCGCCCACAGCGTCGCACCTCGGTCGGGCCGTCCGCAAAGCATGAGTAATACTGGTCGATGTAGTTGGTCGAACCGCGACTGTTGATATTCGGGTTCGGGTCAGTCCGATTGCGAAAATCACCATGTCCGGACGTCTGTGTAATGAAGGCCTCGGTCGGCAGGACGCGTGGTCCATTGACGACGCCAGCATCAATGGCGCGCTGAATGTATTTGGCTGGGCCACCTATATCTCGGATCGTCGTGAACCCATTCATTAGCATGCCCTCGGCACGCGCAGCTGCCACAGCGCCCACAAGGAACGGCGTCATGTCGGTCCGATTATCACCGGCAACCGGGCGCGAGATGCTGATATGAGTGTGCATGTCATGTAGGCCTGGCATGAGCGTGCGACCGCCGCCATCAAGCACCGTGGCATTTGGGGCGTCAATCGCATCGGCCGAGACGGTTTTGATTAGGTTGCCCTCAACCAGAACGTTGGCGTTCTCTATGAGCTGTTCACTCACACCGTCAAAGACATTAACATTGGTAAACAAGGTCTGCGCAGGCAGCTCATCTTGCGCCAATGCCGCCGTCGCTAACAAAGTTAAAAGTACCGTAAGTGTCTTCATCATCTGTGTTCCTCTAAAGAGTGTTCTTGTAAATTTCGCCGGTTTTCATGACGAGAACCATGCCCGGGGTATTGTTCTTGTGGTTTTTTGTTTGCTGGCTTTAGACTAATTACAAACCAGTGTCTATTTCTGGCCCGACTTATTCAAGTCGGAACCGGTGGTACGGATCGACTACGCAATTTGATCGAATAAATTACGCGAAATGACCGAACACGAAATTTTACGCTTTCATGCGTGCGCCTTCAGTGTCAAAAAAGGCGTGCGTCTTGATTACGTCCACCTCGACTATGCCGTCATCGGTTTGGACCTTGGCTTTGTCTGCTACAACAAGGTCGTCCCTCGCCTCGGCGAGAGAAATGCCGATCGTCTGATCAAGAATCTGGCTGTAATGCACGGATGGCATACGGCCGACCGGATCGCCGTCAGCGATCATTACCGATGAAGGGGTAATTGACGATCTGCCATCGACTTTGAAACGCACCAGGCGACGTTTTCGTGGTTGATGTTCAAGCGCCTTCAGCGCCTCCTCGCCCACAAATCCTTCGTTGCTGCGATCCCAGGCGAAGCCCAGGCCAGCTTCGAATAAATTTGTGTTGGCATCGATATCGTGGCCCGGAAGAACGTGACCCTTCTCAAGGCGAAGATGAGACATTCCCAGGATGGCGGTCATCTTTACGCCAAACGGTTCACCGGCCTGCATGAGCACATTCCATATGTGTTCGGCTTGGCCAGACGGCATGTGCAATTCGTATCCAAGCTCGCCAAGGAAACCGACCCGCAGCAACATGCAAGGCACATCGGCGACGACTGCGTCCATGGCGTGCATGAATGGCAGAGCTCCGTTTGAAATATCTGCGTCCGTAAGTAGGGCGAGAATCTCTCGTGCATGTGGACTCGCAAACGTGATCACAGAGTAGGTCTGGGTCAGATTGGAGATCGTGTAGTCCCATGATTCATCTTTGCACCACCTTTCGCACCAGGCCTCAAACTCCGCCGCCTTCAGTGTGCCTGTGGTCAGATAATACTCGGTGTCACTACGCCTGATAATTGCGCCATCGTCTCGCACGTTGCCTTCTTCTCCGCAGGAAACGTAGTGCGCGACCTTGCCAACCTCGAGGTTCTCAACGTTCTTGGTAGCTACTCTACTGATCACTTTTGCCGCATCCGGCCCACCGACCCAGAATTTGCCGAAACTCGAACTATCCATGATGATGCCGCCTTCGTGCGCTGCCATGGCCTCGCCCTCCGGATCGCCGAAATGAACTATACGTTCCCACGCACCGAATGTTGCACTGACGCCGCCAGCCGCCTCCTGAAGGTCGTGCACGGGCGTTCTGTTGACCCGGGCGGGCCTGTCCGTTGATTCCAGCCAGTCGTTACAAAGGTTGGTGCCCGCCATACTGAAGTTGTCCTCCGCTCCAGCCGACAAGCAGATTTCATAGAGGTTGTGTGCGTGGCTACGCTCGCAGGTGAGTAGAAAACCGGGTATCGCCTTGTTCAGCCGAAAAGCGTCGATGCTGAAGCCGTGCGACGCAGCAGTGGTGAAAACCGGTGTGTTCAGGTCGGGCCTGGAGACATCGATGGAAAATAGTGAGCTTACGACTGCGACGGCCCGGCGGCCCCAGACGGCAATTACTGCAATGCCATCTGTGATATCCGCATAGTCGGCCTCGGGCCATATCTGTGTCTTCGGATCTCCGAGTTCGATAAGCAAACCCTGGTTCGGTGCGCGTATGCCGACGATGCGCAAATCATCTTGCAGGCACTTGCCGACAACATTGATATTACCAATGTCAGACAGCGCTGCGCCCGAGACTACGGCTTTAGGAAGATGAGACATGTCTGCTAACAGAAGATCAGCAGAAGCATCTTCGCCGGCGAAACTCTCAATCACGGGCCAGCCATTGATGATTGCCTTCGCATAGTTTCCCGCGGCCGCCGGCGGCGTGAGCATAAGTGCGCGCGTCGACGGTGTGGTTTCGTTTTGTGTTGGGCCATATACGTTAATTAGCATCGCTGTATCTGTGTGCCTGAGGGTAGTAACGAAAACGATACCAGCCTTGCGCGTGACCGTGACCGGCTTCACTGTCGATATGCGCGATTCGACATGCAGTATGTCGGCTCGGACACAAGATCCAAACAAACGTATCGCCTTTGACACTGTAGAACACCAAACAATCTCGCTAATACAGACGGACATGCCTCGCTATTGATCACCCAACTTACTAAGTGCTCGTAGGCGTTTAGCAGTATTCGCTATCATCTATCGACTCCAAATTTGTTCGAACTTAATCCCAAACCTGCTCGTAGATCCGAATCAGGTTTCCTCCCATGACCTTTGCGACGTCTTCTTTGGAATAGCCCTTTTCCCACAGCAGATCTACGACGGCCGGATAGATTTTTGCCGGTTCTGCCGATCCGGATGGCTTATTAGCGGCTGCTTCCTGAGTCTGCCCGTCGTCTTGCCACCATTCCGGATGTTGTGCCGCGATCTCCCACATGGATGTCCAACAGTACGTATCGTCCGAGGAAATTCCGACGTGGTCGATACCGACAAGCTCCACGGTGATATCGATGGCTCTGCCAATCATCTCAGGCGTTGCTTCTTCCGTCAGGTAGTGATCAATAAACCAAGGCAAAGTGACAATACTGACAACGCCCCCAGTCGCGGCGCAGGCCCTTGCTTCTTCGTCACTAATCGAGCGAAAAAAGTCGTAAACGCGACGCGGATTCGAGTGCGTATAGATTACGGGCTTGTCGGGCGCGGTTTCCTGGCTGTACTCAATTGCACTTAGTGCGGTCCTTTCGGACCCGTGCGAAAGGTCCAGAATGACGCCGTACTTGTGCATTGCGTCAATGACATTCTTGCCATACAAAGTCACTTCACCGGCTTCGTCGTGTGGCACGAGACAACCGTCACCGGCACGAAAACGCTCGTTGTAGGCGAGAGCCATTGTGCCAACGCCAAGACCTCTCAGCAGAGGCATGTAAAGTTCAGGGTTGTTGTCGAGACATTCGCAACCTTGGCAATTCAAGAATAGCGACTGCTTCGAGCTGTCTTGAGCTGCCCGAATCTCGGCGGCAGTCTGGACCATCTGAAATCGCGAGTCCTGGTGGATATGGCTGAAATACTGACTAGCCTGTTTAGCTAGATCAGAAAAACTCTGAGACCCGGCGCTAACCGTGATTCCGATAACGTCAATCCCGGTTTCGTAGGCACGGCCGTGATATTCCTCGAACATTTCTTCTCGTGGCCAGCCGAAGCTAACCGGCGCCGTTAAGCTATCGACGGCAGTGTGCTCCCTAACGAAGGTCTTCGCTTCATCTGAAGCATCGAAGTATTTGCTTTGATGTCCCAACCTTAGTTCTCCTGTTAAATAGCCGGGCCCGGTCTCATTTTCGAGCCGTCCGAGAATCTTGAAAATCTGAATCGCGTAAGGTCGTGCTTTGGGGTGTCGCCGGCGATAAGCCCAGCCATCACTTTTCCGGCGCCGGGACCGATACCAAAGCCGTGACCGCTAAAACCGGTAGCGAGAAAGAGACCTGGGCAAGTAGAGATGGAATCCATAACGGGCACGACATCTGGAGTCGCATCGATCATTCCGGCCCACGACTCTGCGAATTTCACTCCGGCCAATTCGGGTGCTCGCTTGTCCAGGTTGTAGCGAATTTTGCGAAGACCTTCCTTGGACGGAGAAGGGTTCAATACTCTGTTCGATTCAAATGGCGATTGGTCGTGTTCACCCCAGCGCCTCATCGGGACCGGCTGTTGTGTCACATCCCAACCGACTCTGACGCCAATGTCGCTCGCGCTTCCAAGCGAACGCATGAAATTGAACATGTAGCGAAAACTGTTGGCGCCAACCGTGTGTTCGGTGAACGCACTTGCCACCGTGTAACCACCGTCTTGTCGGCGTCGAATAAAAACATCTTTCAAACCTGCAGCACCGCCGTATATATCGGGCGCTTTCGCAGTTCGCACGACAGTCCCGCGAACAACGAGTTGGGGTAGACGCACTCCCATATTTGAAAGAAACATTGTTGACCAGGCGCCAGCAGCACAAATAACAGCATTTGCTGCCACCCTGCCGGCCTCTGTAACAACACCCGAAATTTTGCCAGCCTCAATATCGATTGTGCGGACCGCACAGTTCTCACGAATCAATCCGCCTCTTGCTTGTACGCCGCGGGCGAGGGCCGGAACAGCTATAAATGGCTCCGCTCGACCGTCACTGGGCGTGATCATGCCGCCGACCCATTTTCCCGGCGACACATTGATGTGCTTGTTGACTTCAGCTTGAGAGAAGAGAGCTGTATCGAGATCATGCGTTTTTGCAACTTCGAGCCATTGTTCAAACTCTGTCATCTCTTTG
>Ga0255056_10000553_pt1 | contig 11229 bp, 4 predicted proteins | sample Cases_109_1_MG_FD_183639 | JGI IMG/M metagenome (GOLD analysis project Ga0255056, IMG submission 183639) | Seawater microbial communities from Amundsen Gulf, Northwest Territories, Canada - Cases_109_1 | ecosystem: Environmental > Aquatic > Marine > Gulf | place: Canada: Northwest Territories... | reverse complement strand
GCAGATCGTTGGCCCAAGACTTGATCGATGCGTCGACCGGTGAATTGATTGCCGAGGCCAACGATATTCTGACCCAGGAATTATTGGACCGTTTGATGGAAGTCAAAGTACCGCAGATCGAAACGATTTATACCAACGATCTCGATCAGGGTCCGTACATTTCCGAAACTTTGCGCATCGATCCGACGCGTTCCGAGCTGGAGGCGCAAGTGGAAATTTACCGCATGATGCGGCCTGGCGAGCCGCCCACCAAGGATGCGGCGCAAACACTGTTTACTAATCTGTTTTTTAATCTGGATCGCTACGACCTGTCGGCAGTAGGGCGAATGAAGTTCAACCGTCGCCTCGGTCGCGACTCGGACCAAGGGCCCGGTACGTTGAGCAAACAGGACATCGTCGAGGTGATGAAGACTTTGATCGGATTAAAGAACGGTCATGGCGAGATCGACGACATCGACAATCTCGGCAATCGTCGGGTGCGGTCGGTGGGAGAGTTGGTGGAAAACCAGTTTCGAGTGGGTTTGGTTCGCGTCGAGCGTGCGGTCCGCGAGCGCTTGAGCCTTGCGGAAACGGAAAATTTGACGCCCCAGGATCTGATCAATGCGAAGCCGGTGTCGGCCGTTGTGAAAGAGTTTTTTGGGTCGAGCCAGCTATCGCAGTTTATGGATCAGACCAACCCGTTGTCGGAAGTTACCCATAAGCGGCGCGTCTCAGCACTGGGCCCGGGTGGCCTGACCCGGGAACGCGCGGGATTTGAGGTGCGCGACGTCCACCCCACGCATTACGGTAGGGTGTGCCCAATCGAGACTCCGGAAGGTCCGAATATCGGATTGATCAACTCGTTGGCGGTGTATGCGCGCACCAACGAGTACGGCTTTTTGGAAACGCCGTATCGCCGGGTCAAATCGGGTCGCGTTGCCGACGGCATCGAGTTTCTCTCGGCAATCGAGGAGCGCAACTTTGTGATCGCGCAGGCCAATGCAACGGCTGATAACAAAGGAAAACTGACCGATGAACTGGTGTCGTGCCGACACCAAAATGAGTTCACGTTGTCGACCCCCGACCAAATCGACTATATCGATGTGGCGCCGTCGCAAATCGTGTCGGTGGCTGCGTCGCTAATCCCGTTTCTCGAGCACGACGATGCGAACCGGGCATTGATGGGTTCCAACATGCAGCGTCAAGCAGTGCCGGTCACGCGCAGCGAAAAGCCGTTGGTGGGGACCGGAATGGAACGGACTGTCGCCGTGGACTCCGGGGTGACGGTGGTGGCGCGGCGCGGTGGTGCGGTCGATTCCGTAGACGCTGGGCGCATCGTGGTGCGGGTCAACGACGATGAGCACCGAGCCGGAGAACCCGGGGTCGATATCTACAATCTCATCAAATACACGCGCTCCAATCAGAATACGACGATCAATCAGCGGCCATTGGTTCACGTCGGTGATCAGATTGCCGCCAACGATGTGCTGGCCGACGGCCCATCGACGGATATGGGAGAGCTCGCACTGGGGCGTAACGTCCTGGTGGCGTTCATGCCATGGAACGGATACAACTTCGAGGATTCCATACTTATTTCCGAGCGCCTAGTGCAAGACGATGTGTATACGTCGATTCATATCGAAGAGTTATCTTGTATAGCCCGTGATACCAAGCTTGGTTCCGAGGAGATTACTCGCGACATTCCGAATGTCGGCGAATCGGCATTATCGAAGTTGGACGAATCCGGCATCGTGTACATCGGCGCGGAAGTCGTGCCCAGCGATGTGCTAGTCGGGAAGGTTACGCCGAAGGGCGAAACCCAGCTCACACCGGAAGAGAAATTGCTGCGCGCGATCTTCGGTGAGAAAGCATCCGACGTGAAGGACACGTCGTTGCGCATGCCTTCAGGAATGTCCGGTACGGTTATTGACGTGCAGGTGTTCACCCGCGATGGCGTGGAAAAGGACGCACGCGCACGAGCCAATGAACAAGAGGAGCTAGCGCGGGTTCGTAAAGACTTTGACGATCAATTTCGAATCGTCGAAGAGGATACGTATGCCCGATTCGAACGACTGATGGTAGGCCGGACCGCCGACGGCGGACCTGGTGACTTGGGCGCCGGCGACAAAGTAACCAAAGGTTATTTGGCCGAATTACCGCGCAATCGCTGGGGTGAAATTCGACTCCGTAATGAGGAAGCCAACGAACATGTCGAGCGGATTCGGGCGGAACTCGACAAACAACGTCAAGAGTTCGACCGAATGTTCGATGAAAAGCGCGGCAAGCTCCAGGCCGGGGACGACTTGGCGCCCGGCGTGCTGAAGATGGTAAAGGTTTTCGTCGCGGTCAAACGGCGGCTGCAACCCGGTGACAAGATGGCAGGTCGGCACGGCAACAAAGGTGTTATCTCCAAAATAGTGCCGGTGGAAGATATGCCCTATATGGAAAACGGTACGACTATCGACATCGTATTGAATCCATTGGGTGTGCCATCGCGAATGAACGTCGGGCAAGTGCTGGAGACCCACATGGGTTGGGCGAGTCGTGAGTTAGGTAAGCAGATCGATAAGATGTTGTCGGAGAAGCCGGTCAAGACCGGCGAGGTCAGGCGCTTCGTCGACAAAATCTACAACCATAGCGGTCGCAAAGAAGATATAAAGTCTCTGAATAACGATGAATTGCTGGAATTGGCGAATAATCTGCGCGAAGGCGTGCCGATGGCCACTCCGGTATTCGACGGTGCCGCCGAGGGAGAAATTAAGGAACTGTTACGGTTGGCAGGGTTGCCGACTAGTGGCCAAGCGATACTGCACGATGGCCGTTCCGGCGAGCGTTTTGATCGACCGATTACAGTGGGTTACATGTATATGCTCAAACTCAATCACCTGGTCGATGACAAAATGCATGCCCGTTCCACGGGTCCGTACAGCTTGATCACCCAACAACCGCTCGGTGGTAAGGCGCAGTTCGGCGGCCAGCGTTTTGGGGAAATGGAGGTGTGGGCGCTGGAGGCCTATGGCGCCGCCTATACCTTGCAGGAAATGCTCACTGTCAAGTCCGACGATGTGGGCGGCCGGACCAAGATTTACGAAAACATTGTCAAAGGCGACCACCATATGGAGGCCAGTATGCCTGAGAGCTTCAATGTGTTGGTCAAGGAAATACGGTCGCTCGGCTTAAATATCGAACTTAAGCACGATAAGTGATGCATGGCACGAAATACGATTTATCTGAGGATCTACGATGAGAGACCTGCTTAGTCTGTTCAAACAATCCGGCCGGATCGAAGATTTTGATGCGATTCGGATTGGTGTCGCCTCCCCGGAGAAGATCCGGTCGTGGTCCTTTGGTGAGGTCAAAAAACCAGAGACCATCAATTATCGCACCTTTAAGCCAGAGCGCGATGGTTTGTTCTGTGCCAAGTTGTTCGGCCCCACAAATGACTATGAATGTCTGTGTGGAAAATACAAACGCCTTAAGCACCGCGGTGTAATTTGCGAGAAATGTGGGGTCGAGGTGACGCTTTCGAAAGTACGCCGAGAGCGCATGGGCCACATCGATTTGGCCAGCCCGGTCGCACATATCTGGTTCTTGAAATCGTTGCCGTCCCGCTTGGGGTTGTTGCTGGACATGACGGTACGCGAAATCGAGCGGGTGTTGTATTTCGAGGCCTATGTGATCATCGAGCCCGGCATGACGCCGCTGGAGCGCGGTACGCTGTTGACCGAAGAGGCATATCTCGATGCGGTTGAGCAATACGGCGATGAGTTCGACGCGCGGATGGGGGCCGAGGCGGTGCGTGAGTTGCTGCGCCATACCGACTGCCAGGCCGAGGCGATTTTGTTGCGTGAAGAACTCAAAGGTACGAGTTCAGAGACGAAGATAAAGAAGCTGACCAAACGTTTGAAGGTGCTCGAAGCCTTTGTCCACTCCGGCAATAAGCCGGAATGGATGGTGATGGAAATCCTGCCGGTACTGCCGCCCGACTTGCGGCCCCTGGTGCCTCTGGATGGTGGACGTTTTGCGACATCGGATCTCAACGATTTGTATCGCCGCGTCATTAACCGCAACAACCGCCTAAAACGGCTGTTGGACCTCAACGCACCCGATATCATCGTACGTAACGAAAAACGTATGTTGCAAGAAGCCACGGACGCGTTGTTGGATAACGGCAGGCGCGGAAAGGCCATCACCGGTGCGAACAAACGCCAGCTCAAGTCCCTGGCGGACATGATCAAAGGCAAGCAAGGCCGGTTCCGCCAAAATCTCCTGGGCAAGCGTGTCGATTATTCCGGCCGCTCGGTCATTGTTGTGGGCCCAACACTGAAGCTTCATCAATGCGGTTTGCCGAAAAAGATGGCGCTTGAGCTGTTTAAGCCGTTTATATTCAGTAAGCTGGAACTGCGCGGTTTGGCCACTACCATCAAGCAGGCGAAAAAGATGGTGGATCAAGAAAGCGCCGAAGTATGGGATATTCTCGAAGAGGTGATCCGCGAACACCCGGTCATGTTGAACCGTGCGCCGACACTGCATCGGCTCGGTATCCAGGCGTTCGAGCCGGTGCTCATCGAAGGCAAAGCGATTCAGTTGCACCCGTTGGTTTGTACACCTTACAACGCTGATTTCGACGGGGATCAAATGGCGGTGCATATTCCGTTGTCGGTGGAAGCTCAGCTCGAAGCGCGGTCGCTGATGATGTCCACCAATAATATTTTGTCGCCGGCCAACGGTGAACCCATCATCGTGCCGTCGCAGGATATCGTGTTAGGGCTTTACTATTTAACACGCTACCGCGTCAACGCTGCGGGCGAAGGCCGCTGGTTCAGCGACGTGGCAGAAGTCCGGCGCGCGGTCAATTCGGAAATGGTTTCGCTGCATGCGCGGGTTAAGGTTCGTATCACGGAGCGCCACCTCGATGCCGACGGTGCGGTGGTGGAGACCCAGAAAATTTACGATACCACCGCGGGGCGCGCTGTATTGTCGGAGATTCTTCCGGTCGGGTTGGAGTTTTCCAATATCGACCAGGAGATGAAGAAGCGCTCGATCTCGGAGGTTATTAACGCTTGTTACCGGCGCGTGGGCCTTAAAGAGACCGTAATATTCGCGGACCAACTGATGTACATCGGTTTTGAATACGCGGCGAAATCCGGCATATCGATCGGTATCGACGATATGGTGATACCGGACGACAAGGAGCAGATATTGGGCGCCGCCGAACAAGAGGTCAAAAGTATCCAGTCGCAATACACCTCAGGCTTACTCACCGATGGTGAACGCTACAACAAGGTGGTCGATATCTGGACCCGTACCAGTGAAAAGGTCGCGAAGTCGATGATGAACGAGCTCGGTGTCGATCGAGTCGCGGACGCGGACGGCAAGATGGTTGACCAGGAATCCTTCAACTCTATTTATATGATGGCGGACTCCGGTGCTCGTGGTAGCCACGCGCAGATCCGGCAATTGGCCGGTATGCGTGGGCTGATGGCGAAGCCGGACGGTTCCATCATCGAGACGCCGATCACCGCGAATTTCCGCGAAGGTCTGAACGTGCTGCAGTACTTTATCTCGACCCACGGCGCGCGCAAAGGCTTGGCGGACACGGCATTGAAAACCGCTAACTCTGGGTATCTGACTCGGCGTTTGGTGGATGTGTGCCAGGATCTGGTCGTCACTGAACCGGATTGTGGAACTACTAGCGGCATGATTCGCCAGGCCCTGGTGCAGGGTGGCGAAATCGTTATCCCGCTGCGCGACCGCATCCTTGGTCGCGTCGTGGTGGGTGATGTGGTGAGTGCCAGCGACGCCAGTGTGTTGCTGCAAAATAACGAGATGATCGACGAACACGCGGTGGCTCGTTTCGAGGAGCATAATATCAATGAGGTGTACGTGCGTTCGGCGGTGACCTGCGAAACTCGCTACGGCATCTGCGCGATGTGTTACGGCCGCGATCTTGGCCGCGGTCATTTGGTAAATCGAGGCGAAGCGGTCGGAGTGATTGCCGCACAGAGCATCGGCGAGCCCGGCACCCAGCTTACCATGCGCACCTTCCATATCGGTGGTGCCGCGTCGCGGGCCGCGGCGATCAGTAATATTGAAGTAAAGACGACCGGTGCGGTCAAACTCAGTAATGTAAAGCTCATCGCGGCTAAGAGCGGAAAGAACGTGGTGGTGACTCGCTCCGGAGAATTGGTGATTCAGGATGTCCATGGCGCTGACCGTGAGCGCTACAAAATTCCTTACGGCGCGCTACTATCGGTCAACGACGGCGACGAGGTGACCGCTGGCCAGCTGGTGGCGAACTGGGATCCCCATACCCATCCCATCATTACTGACGTTGCAGGAAAGGTCACGTTTGGCGATATGGTGGAAGGTGTTACCGTCAACAAGCAAACCGATGAGTACACCGGGTTTAGTACCTTTGTGGTAATGGATCCGAAACAGCGCCGCGGCACCGCGCAGGATATGAAGCCGACAATCAGCTTGGTGGACGACAACAGTGAACTCCTCACTATTGCCGGTACCGATATTCCGGCCCGCTATAACATGCCGGCCGGTGCCATCGTGTTGGTTGAGGACGGTAACAACGTCAGCGGGGGTGACGTGTTGGCGCGTATTCCGCAAGAAACCTCTAAAACCCGCGATATTACCGGCGGTTTACCGCGGGTCGCAGAATTGTTCGAGGCTCGCAAGCCGAAGGACCCAGCGATACTGGCGGCGCGTAGCGGCGTCGTATCGTTTGGTAAAGAAACCAAAGGCAAGCAGCGCCTCGTCATCACCGACAGCAATGACGGCCTGGAGTACGATTATCTGATCCCGAAAGGCTGTCACATTACCGTGTTCGAAGGCGAAACGGTGCAGCAAGGCGAAATGATCGTCGACGGCCCCCCGGTGGCTAGCGATATTCTCGAATTGCTCGGTGTTGACGAATTGACGAACTACGTTGTCAACGAGGTTCAGGATGTTTATCGGTTACAAGGCGTCAAAATTAACGATAAGCATATCGAGGTGATCATTCGTCAGATGTTGCGTAAGGTGCGAATCGAGGAGCCAGGGGACACGCTGTTCCTGCCGGGCGAGCAGGTCGAGCGCACCCGATTGTTGGAGGAAAACGAGCGTATTGAGGCTCAAGATGGCACCGTGGCCGTAGCGCAACGGATCCTGCTTGGGATAACCAAGGCGTCGTTGACCACAGAATCGTTTATATCCGCCGCGTCGTTCCAAGAAACGACCCGGGTTCTGACCGACGCGTCGATCAACGGCAAAGTCGATCACCTGCGCGGTCTGAAAGAAAATGTCATTGTGGGACGCCTGATTCCGGCCGGCACAGGCCTCGCATACCACGAGGAGCGTCGCCGTAGCCGCCAGGAGGCGGTCGACCAGGCTCACGAGTTGGAACAGCTGCTCGGTGAAGTAACGCCGTCGGACACGGACGAAGCGGAGGCGACCATTGAATCTCCGCCGCAAGACGGAGAGGTAGTTAGTGCCTAGGAGCCTGCCGGACTTAGGGAATCGTAGCGAGGCCGAGTTTCCCGCCGCCGCAGTAGATTCGCCCTAAGTCTGACAGGCTCCTAGCCCGGATATTTCATGAAGGGTTCGGATCTTAAGCGAAATCGGATTAAGTAGTCGGTGCGGTCGCTTGTCCGATGCGTGGGGCGATTAGAGGCGAAGCAAAAATCCGCCGAACGGTCGAATCCGAACAGGGTAGACTGTGGAGGCCCCGGACCCTAGTACATGGGGCAACCGGCTAAAATATTGAGATGATTCTTGGTCCATCGTCCGCCTTTGTGAAATATCCAGGTTAGCAAAGCCGGTGTAAATGCCGGCATCGGCGCGCGCCAGGCCATGCTGCCGGCGGCTCCGTGGAAAGCCGCGGATTTGCTTGACATTTACGCCCTTGCTGCCTAGACTCGCCGCTCCTTTTTTCCGGATAGAGCGGCGCCGGCTTCCGGACTTAACTGATCCTTCGAACAAGCCCAGTTTATGGGCTTTTCATTGTTTGAGCCCAGAATCGCGTCGCGTGATGAGCCTGTATTTGTAATGCCAACGATTAATCAATTAGTCAGAAACCCGCGCAAAAAGCAGGTTAAGAAGTCGAACGTGCCGGCACTGGACGCCTCGCCGCAGAAACGCGGCGTCTGTACCCGGGTCTACACGACCACGCCGAAGAAGCCGAATTCGGCATTGCGCAAAGTCGCCCGGGTGCGGCTTACCAATGGATTTGAAGTGACGACTTATATTGGTGGCGAAGGGCATAACTTACAGGAGCACTCGGTAGTGTTGATCCGCGGCGGTCGAGTCAAAGACTTACCCGGTGTGCGCTACCACACCGTGCGCGGGGCGTTGGACACTTCCGGTGTGAGTGAACGCCGGCAAGGTCGTTCCAAGTACGGGGCCAAGCGGCCGAAGTCCTGATGAGGTGGGTTGCTTCGGCCTTTGCGGGCCGGATTGAGACCGAGTAACAGAATTGGGGTTGCGCGGGCAGCCCCAAAGTGTATTCAGAGAGCGATATTAGTAATGCCGAGACGACGAGAAATACCAAAGCGCGAGATTCTACCGGATCCGAAATTCGACGATCAGACGGTAACGAAGTTCGTGAATATTTTGATGCGTGACGGCAAGAAGTCTACCGCGGAAAAAATCTTATATGGTGCGTTTGACATTATCGTTGAGCGGCGCAAAGGCGGCGCGATGGAAGTATTTAATGAAGCGCTCGACAAGGTGCGGCCAATGGTCGAGGTGAAGAGCCGGCGAGTTGGTGGTGCGACGTATCAGGTGCCCGTTGAAGTACGGCCAACACGGCGTAATGCATTGGCGATGCGTTGGTTGGTGGAAGCGGCACGGGGCCGCAACGAAAAATCAATGACCTCGCGTTTGGCCGGTGAGTTGATGGATGCGTCGGAGAGTCGTGGGGGTGCCGTGAAAAAGCGAAGCGACGTGCACCGGATGGCTGAGGCAAACAAGGCTTTTTCGCATTATCGGTTTTGATGCAAGGTTTAGGAATCGACAGGATAAATTGACGTGGCAAGGGCAACTCCATTAGAGCGATACCGAAATATCGGGATCATGGCGCATATCGATGCCGGCAAGACCACTACAACCGAGCGCATCCTGTTTTATACCGGTATTTCCCACAAGATTGGTGAAGTCCACGACGGTAACGCCGTCATGGACTGGATGGAACAGGAACAAGAGCGCGGCATTACCATCACCTCGGCGGCCACGACCTGTTTTTGGAAGGGCATGGATCAAGGATACCCCGAGCACCGTATCAATATAATTGATACTCCGGGACACGTAGATTTCACGATTGAAGTCGAGCGTTCGTTGCGGGTTCTGGATGGCGCCGTGGCGGTGTTCTGTGCGGTAGGTGGCGTTGAGCCGCAATCGGAGACGGTATGGCGGCAAGCCGATAGGTACGGTGTGCCGAGAATGGCTTTTGTAAATAAGATGGATCGTGCCGGCGCTGATTTTCTGCGCGTAGTTGGGCAGATCCGCGATCGGTTGGGCGCAAACCCGGTGGCGATTCAAATCCCGATCGGGGCCGAGGACGGTTTCGAAGGTGTCGTCGACCTGGTGAAGATGAAAGGTATTTACTGGGACGATTCCACCAAAGGTGCGAGCTTTGAAGAGCGAAATATTCCTAGCGACTTACGAGCGCAAGCCGAAAGCCTGCGCGAGACGTTGGTGGAAGCGGCTGCCGAAGCTAACGAAGAATTGATGGATAAGTACCTCGAAGACGGCAATTTGAGCTGCGAAGACATCATGCAGGGGTTGCGTCAACGCACGCTAACCAACGAAGTCGTATGCGTACTGTGCGGTTCGGCTTTTAAGAACAAAGGTGTACAGGCGATGCTCGACGCGATTATTGACTATATCCCGAGCCCTAATGAGGTGCCACCAGTGAAGGGCGTTTTGGACGATGCAGCCGCGACCGAAGCCGTGCGCAACGCGTCCGATGACGAGCCGTTCGCCGCACTCGCTTTCAAGATTGCTACCGATCCTTTCGTCGGCCAGCTGGTATTTTTTCGTGTCTATTCCGGAGTCGTGAAGACTGGCGATACGATCTATAACCCCGTCAAAGGCAAAAAGGAACGGGTTGGCCGCATTCTGCAAATGCACGCGAATGAGCGCGCCGATACGAAAGAGGTTCGTGCTGGGGATATTGCGGCAGCGGTCGGCATTAAGGATGTGACCACCGGCGATACTTTGTGCAGCCTACTCGACGTTATTACTTTGGAGCGTATGGAGTTCCCGGAACCGGTCATCGCTCAGGCGGTCGAGCCCAAGACTAAGATCGATCAGGAAAGATTAGGTGTCGCGCTCGCGAAATTGGCGCAAGAAGACCCGTCCTTTCGAGTAAAGACGGATGAGGAATCGGGGCAAACCATTATCTCCGGCATGGGGGAGTTGCATCTGGAGATTATTATCGACCGTATGCGGCGTGAATTTAATGTGGACGCGAATGTCGGGAAGCCGCAGGTGGCCTATCGTGAGTCCATTACCCGCATGGTCGAGCAAGAGCACAAGTTTTCCAAGCAAACCGGTGGGCGTGGTCAATTTGCTCACGTGTATTTGCGCTTGGAGCCTCGGGAGCGCGGCGCGGGTTTCGAGTTTGCCGACGAAATTAAAGGCGGAGTTATTCCGCGGGAGTACATTCCTGCAGTTGGGAAAGGCGTACGCGAGGCTATGGATTCGGGCGTGATTGCGGGTTACCCGATGGTGGACGTAAAAGTAACTGTTTACGACGGTTCTTACCACGAAGTCGACTCGTCTGAACACGCGTTCAAGACCGCGGCGATTCTTGCGTTTCGCGAAGGTGCGGTACGCGCCGGAGCACAATTGCTCGAACCCATTATGGCGGTTGAGGTAGTGACCCCGGAAGACTACATGGGACCAGTGAACGGTGACCTTAGTTCGCGTCGCGGCATTATTCTTGGAATGGATGAAGTACCCAGCGGCAAGGTGGTGCACGCTGAGGTGCCTTTAGCGGAAATGTTTGGTTATGCGACGGCGCTACGATCAGCGACCCAGGGACGCGCGACGTACTCTATGGAATTCACGAAGTATGCGCCGGCACCGAGTAATGTAGCCGAAGTGGTCATGAAGAAGGCAAGTTGATTCACGTTATAAATACGAATTAGAGCAGAGGTAATTACCATGTCGAAGGCGAAATTTGAGCGAACGAAGCCGCATGTAAATGTGGGGACGATAGGGCATGTAGACCATGGTAAGACGACGTTAACGGCGGCG
>Ga0255056_10000552_pt1 | contig 11239 bp, 13 predicted proteins | sample Cases_109_1_MG_FD_183639 | JGI IMG/M metagenome (GOLD analysis project Ga0255056, IMG submission 183639) | Seawater microbial communities from Amundsen Gulf, Northwest Territories, Canada - Cases_109_1 | ecosystem: Environmental > Aquatic > Marine > Gulf | place: Canada: Northwest Territories... | reverse complement strand
GTAAAACCGAATTTGCAAAATACGTTTCGCGGGAATGGGGATTATCTCTATATCTGTTGGATGTTAATTCCATGCTATCGAAATGGCAGGGAGAAGCAGAACATCATTTGAATGCTGCACTCTCAACACTGGATAAAGAAAGCCCGTGCATTGTTTTGTTTGATGAAGTGGAAAAACTATTTATGGATAACAGTGAGAATGACACAAGCCAAAGATTGTTATCTAGACTTTTGTGGTGGTTGCAATATAAAACAAGCAGGGTATTTGTTGTGATGACCTGTAATAATTTGGCTGCTTTGCCTGTTGAATTATATCGGGCAGGAAGAATAGACCAACAGATTCAAATGCAGGGTTTGCATAAAAACCAGTTGAAAGATTTTGTAATTCAACTAATGAAAACTTTTGGAGTTACCAAAGAATTTGAAAAAGGAATGAAGGTGGTGGGTGCTAAAATGGCACAGAGCAAAACCACTACCCAAGAATATTTCCCACAGGCATTAGTAAGCCAATGGGTTATAGAGTATCTACAATCTGAAAAACACGGACTAGGAGAATAGCTATGATACATGAAGAACTGGTTGAGAAAACCACAACCCTAAAAACTCTGGATAGGATTCAGGGAACGGAAGGGCATGAAGATTATTTTGTAATTCATGAAGACAGGGTTCGTTATTGCATGAAGTTGGATTTTGCAACGAACTTCACAGGACAACCCACAGGATTTTTCGTGAGGATTCGAATTATTCCTGCTGCAAAAGTTGATTTGTACAATATGGACAACTGGTTTAAATCTAATTTGACCACTGCGGATGTCACAAAAAAACTTGGTACGAAATTTATCAAGGGTCAAAATTTATCTGTTGGGGATGAACGGGTTTCATTTGTATTGGTATCGGAAAAGGGGTTGAGTGAATATGGAGACCCGACAACCAAAGCAGGATACGATGCATTGTTCAAATCTTTAACCGAAGATTTTGATAGTCTGGGCAAGCGGATTCTTCGGGGTCTGAGTATTTTCTGCAAGCCTAATGATAAGGTTAAAACTTTGATCGGGGAAATCATGAAAGATTACATGACCATGTATGCCCCCGCACAACCCAAAGCCAAAGCAAAGAAGGCTTCTGTTACTGTCATCAATGCTGCAAGTGGCAAACAGGGAAAGGGTGAAGTCAAGGATGGGAAAATAGTTCCGAAGAAGTAACAATGTCTTTTGAACTAACTCAGAAGGTTCTTCGGAACCAACTGAAAATTAGCCTTTGTGAGAAAATGATGTTAGCTATTATTGCTGACAAAATAGATCACAAAGGTTTTTGCTATCCGTCTTATAATACATTGGCAAATCTTAGCGGATGTTCCAGAAGCACAACTATTCGCGCCATTAAAAGTTTGATTAAACTGGATTTGATTACTGTTAAGAAAACTCCAAGAGTCAGAAATCAATACACAATCTCTGAAGACACTCTTGATTTACGGATTGAAATTGCTAAGAAAGAATCGTTAGGTAGTGTCATGATGACACTAGCACTAGTGCCACAGGGACACCCCCCTAGTATCACAGTGACACCAGACCAGTGCCACAGTGACACCCTAGTAAATAAGGTAGTAGATAAGGAAGTAAATAAAGGTAGTAAGGTGATTTCAAAAAACAAAATCACAGAACAAAATCTCAACCTAGAAAACGTAGGGAAAGAAATGAATATAGAAGATATTGATTTAGCGAAGTTCGAAAAGACCAACAAGAAGAAAATGAATCCTATCGATATTTGGAGAAATGCTTGCGTGGATTTCCAGAATGAAAATCTCTTAACTCTAGTGAATTTAAAATTTACTCAGGTTCAGGCAGGAATAATAAACAAGGCTGCAAACAAATTAGAAGGGGGCTTCACACAGACAGTTGCATATGCTGTTACGAATTGGGGCGCATTTGTGAAGTACGTGAACCTTCATTCTGGGGGAGCCAAGAAACCAGTCTCACCAGAAATAACCTTCTTTGTCTACCATTCGAATTTAGCCCTGCAATTCTTCCAGACCAAAAGTGATACTAAGGTCAAAAAAGAAAAGAAGATTATCGTTACCAAAAAGAAAGTAACGGATGCACACACCAAAGCATTATTGAAAGCTGTGGGAAAATATAGTGGGGATTAAATTAAAAACCAAGGATGTAAAACCTGATGATTTATCGGAAGATGAAAAACATCACATGCAATCCTATGCGGAATATTACGCCACAGGAATTCTAAATTATAAACGACACTGGCGAATGGTTCAGAATATCGGGATGTATGCAGAGCAATCTGGAATCCCTGAATATTTTATTTACAATAGTTCAGAAGGAATTCTACTACCGAAGGATATTAAATATCTGGAAGAGTTCGGGAGTCATCAAGAAAAAGGAGTTAGCGGGGCAGTCTTAATAAGCAATCCGAATTTCCTAGACAGGATGTACAGCATGGTAGGGGTACTGACCCGTAACTTTATTGAGGCGAGATTCATCACCCTACAGGATTTAATAAAAGAACTTAAGGCAGGAAATTCCCCCAAGAGTAAATTGATTTGCATTCCGAATTTTGCGCTAGATAAATCAGAGGGTGGGAATGTGGCAACATGGGAAATGTCTAACGTGCTCAGTTGGGTTCTCAATAGTCACAGTCAGGGTAGGCAGGTTGTGATTTATGTTGAAACAATGGATTATATTAATCAACAATACGGGGGAGTTCTTCGGACTCATATTGATAATCATTTCCTAGAATTAGAATAAGGGGATAAATCTGTGTCATCAAGTATTGGGCTAAAGCTCGTTTCTGCGCTATTGAATGAGGGTGATGTAAAGTCATTTTCAAAATTAGATGTCAATCCTGTAACTCTGAAAGACCATGAGAAAGAAGTTTATGATTTCATAAAAGATTTTATCTACCAACACAAGGCAATGCCAAAATCTGAAACCGTGCTGATGGATATGGGATTGGATACCCTACCGATTGCCAACGAAGTTTCTTCCTATTACGCCACTCAGATTCGGGAACGGTTTATATCCGATACCATCAAGAAGGGTTATGCCGATGTGCAACCATTCCTGATGAAAGAAAATATGGATGTGGGGGCAGGTATCGATTGTCTGACTGAAACCCTGATGACGATTCACAAGGCAACATCAAAAATAGATTTGGTGGATTTCAAGGATGCGCGGAAGTTCATCGAACAGGCATATAAGCAAAAGAAAATTCAGGGGATGGATGGAACAGTTTTGATGGGCTATCCCACAGTTGATATTTTGTCTGGGGGTATGCAGGGTGGTGATCTGATTTCGATTGTGGGCAGACCCGCAATGGGAAAAACGTGGAGCACTTTATTTATGGCTCAAAACGCATGGTATAACCAACATAAGACCGTGTTGTTCATTACCCTAGAAATGACTGTGTTAGCCATAGAGCAACGATTAGCCAGTATGCATACCAAGCACAGCTTAACGCAGCTTAAAAAGGCACAGCTTGCGACTAAGGCATACAAAGACCTACTCAGCAAGCTAGATACACTGTCAGACTTCGAAGAGTCATTTTGGATTGCGGGGGGAGATATCGCCAGTACCGTAGAAGATATTTGGAAGTTGGTGATGCAGGTGAATCCTGATTTCGTTTTGGTCGATGGTGCGTACCTGTTGTCCCATGAAAATAAGCGGATGGGGAAGTATGAAAAGGTTGCCGAGAATGCGCGGGGATTGAAGCAGATGTTGGCAATGGAATTTAATATTCCAGTGGTAGCCAGTTGGCAATTTAACAGGACAGCAGAAAAGAAAATGTCTAAAGATCAGAAAGTGGGTCTGGAAGATATCGGTTACACAGATGAAATCGGGCAACTGAGTTCTGTGGTGTTGGGACTCATGCAGGAAGAAAGTATTGAAACCATCATGACCCGTGAAGTTGAAATTCTGAAGGGCAGGGATGGGGAGGTAGGAAAGTTCAACACACTTTGGGATTTCGTCAATATGGATTTCTCCGAGTTACCCAAGAAGGAAGGAAAAAAACAACAGCAGGAAATTGTAGTTGATTAAATTACGGGTAAAAAAAAGGAAGCAATATCAGGTTTTGGATTTGTTTTCTGGGATTGGTGGGTTCGGGTACGGGCTGCAATTAGCGGGGATGAACGTACAGGCATTTTGTGAAATCAATCCGTATCAGCAGAAGGTACTGAATAAACATTGGTCGGATGTTCCAATCTATTGTGACATCCAAGAATTGAACGGGGAATACCTGCGTGAGAATTTTCCAGAACTGGATGTATTTTGCGGGGGCTTTCCATGCACAGATATTTCTGTAGCAGGTAAACATGATGGGGGGTTGGATGGAAAAGATTCAGGACTATGGTACGAATATAGAAGACTCATCAAAGAGTATCTTCCCAGAATCGCAGTCATTGAAAATGTCAGTGGGTTGCGTGGAAGAGGGCTTACACGAATCTTACAAGACCTTGCCCAAATCGGGTACGATGCGACTTGGACGCTCTTCGACTCACAATACTTCGGAGTACCCCAAAGAAGGCGTAGAATTTATATTGTGGCAGTCAGGGATGGAATCCCCGCCTATGCCGATTTCTTCCAGTTTGAAGAACGCAATAAAAAAGCATGTAGGGAACAAGTGGGACTTATCAATAAAAGCCGTGAATGGTTATTACATGAGGGCAAAAAAGAATGGTCACACCTTGCCTACTTTACTAAACAAAGTCATGGTGAATATTCTGAAAAAGGGGTGAGTGGAACGATCTTGAAAAGAGATACAGCAGATTTAATTTCAGACAACGGAAGACTGAGAAGGGTGATGCCAAAAGAACGGATGTTGCTTCAGGGGTTTCCTGAAGATTGGCTGATTGATTCAACTTTAAAAGATATGTTTACGGCAAGTGGAATGACCGTGCCAGTTGTGAAATATATCGGGGAGAGAATTATACATGCAAACTTTTGATTTCAATTCTATCAAGGATTTTGACAAGCACATAAGCCTGTCGATTCCGAATTATGAATTTCTATTTACACAGGTGAAGATGTTGGTGGAGGTTTTTGCAGAACGGAATACAAGTGTTGTTGATGTGGGTTGTTCTACTGGCAGACTAATAGATTCTTTGGAGGTAGACCCAACTACAAGTTGTTTAGGAATCGATTCTAGTAATCTAATTAATAAGGCACTGAAGAAAAATCTTCAACCCAATAAACGGTATGTGAAAAAAGATTTTAATACTTGCGCGTTTCCTGAAAGATGTTCGGTAGTGTCTGCTGTTTTCTTCCTTCAGTTTTTGGGGTCTATGGAAAGGCAGCAAGCCCTGAGAAAAATGAGCCATTGCTTAAATAATAGCGGGGTCATGATTGTGTGTGAGAAAACGTATTACAAAGACAGCAGACTTGAACATATATTTAATTCCCATTACCTAGAAGCCAAGAGAAAAGATTTTGCGGATAAAGCAATCTTGGATAAGAATATTAAACTGGCAGCAAGTATGAACTTGGTGACTGACCATCAATTGATTGGGGAACTTTCAGAGTTCGGGGATGTGTCTGTATTCTTTAAGAGCATGGGCTTCATAGGGTGCGTGGTGCGTACCTGATTCATTTTGTTTGGGTCTGGGTTTACCTAAAAAAGTGGTTTCCCATATAGGGGGGGGCAATAGGGGTCAACTTTTTCAATAAAAAGGCTTGACAAATATATCCCGTATGCTATTATTAGGGGGTAAGTTAAGAAACATTCGATTAACCCTGTCAACACAGGAGAATACAAGAAACAAACATGGTGTGAATTTAAGAAGGTGGTTGGTAATGAGGGTACTGCCCGAATTAGGTAAGCCAACCAGAACCGCAAAGTCTACTGTCAAGGGTGCTGCGGCTCTTTCCAAGAAGATTGACAGTTAGTTACACGGACTTCGGAAACGGAGTAAATAACAGATTCACAAAGTAACTAATCATTAGAGGGCGCAAACAGAAGTTTGAGGATGCAATAGCCAACATCAAGCAAGATGCAAAAATGCTAGGACAACCACTCTGTTCCTTTTTCACGGTTTGGAATCCAACCAAATTTATCACTGCCCCTTTATTGGGGCTTTTTGGCAAACAAAGCAAGGGGATATAAAAATGGCAATTAAGCTAAAGACAAAAAGTAAACTGAAGACAGCAAAAGCAAAAACAACTGCTGTCAGTTCTACCACTGGAATCGAAGTGGCAACCAAATTACTTCCTGAAGCATTTAAACTCAAGAAGGAAATTGCGGTTCTGGCTGCTAAGACCAAAAATCTCACCGACAAACTTAACCCTATCGAATCTGAAATTCGTGGACTTGTTGACCCTGAACTTAATGGGGATGCATCCGTGAATCTGATTAACGGGGATTTGGTTATGGGTGTTTCGGCGCGTATGCAGTCACGCAATATTAAAGACGTTGATGAAGTTGTAATTGCGTTGGAAGAATTCGAAGAAGGTCTTGCCCTGAAACTGGCAAAATTTGCGTTGGGTGATCTGGATAAATATTTTAGTCCTGATGAAATGAATGCCCTGACTGAAATTACGGAAGGAAAACGCAGACTTAAATACGGGTAATGAAACACGATCAGGTAATTGATTTCCTCACTGCGTTGGGTGGGGAGGTCACAACCACAACTTCAAATTGGGCAACCTGTAGATGTGTCTTTGCAAGGTTCCTGCATGAAGGGCAGGTTGATAATCATCCTTCAAGTGGAATGACAATCACAGGGGGGGAGTCAAAATATAATTGCTTCACTTGTGGGGAGCGTGGAACCCCCTACGAGATTTACAAGAAAATAAAATTTATGTTCAGGGGGAATGTTCCACAAAAAATAGACTTGAAAAAGGCTATGCAGATTATCGATGGGGAAGAGTACGATGAGGAACTAGAATTTCCTGACTACGAAACAGAGATTAATAAAAAGCCTGTTTCGTTAATTCCCTTCGATGAACACTGGTACAAAACTTTTCCCCCTGCTTATGTTCACCCCTATGTACAGGTGCGTGAGATTTCTGCGGAGTTGGCAGAGCAGATTGACATACGATTAGATTTTGAAAGTTGTAGGATTTTATTTCCAATACGAAATTGGGAGGGGGTTTTGATGGGTGTACATGGCAGAACTTTCTTGGAGGATGTTGAGCCAAGATATTATTCTTACCCAAGCAACGGGATTAGAAATCCTTCTGTCTGGATGGGGGAAGACCATGTTGATTTAGAAGAGCCTGTGATTTTGGTGGAAGGTCAATTTGACTATGCCAAGATCAGGGTTCATTACAACAATGTTTTGTCTGGGCAAACGACACAGGTTCAGATGGACAAGATTAAAAGATTATCGGGGGCAGAACAAATCATAACGATTTTTGATAATGGAAAAGGTGGGGATTCGGGTAGAGAAAGGATATCAAAATACTTTACTAAAATTCCTGTAACGCATTTGAAACCCCCTGAGCCTTTTGATGATTTGGGACAGATGCCAGATGAAGAAGTATTGGAATTATTGGAGTCTATTTCTTGACAAATAAAATGTTGAATGGGATAATTCCGATGTCCAAATGGACAATTTAACTTTAACAAAATGGAGGGGCTAAATGGCTCTTAAATTAAACAAGCTCAATAAGGGTACTGCGAAACCAGTCAAGCTAAAAGTTGCTTCTGCTGAATCTGGTGAATCCGATGAAACGGAAAAGCCCAAAGCCCCATCTGGGTTTTTGAAAAAAGGCACAGCAGCAAAAGAAGCATTGGTTGCTGAACAACAGGCTGCACAGGTTCGGGAAGAACAGCGGGAAAATCAGGTATTTCGTTTTTATATGAAGCCAGAACAGGAACGGGTAATTACGTTTCTTGATGGTGGGCTAGATGTCGATGGTGATCTTGATAGCATATGTTATTACGAACACACCATTAATAATCCTGCTCAGAAATATCCGAAGTACGTGTGCATCAACAATCCCGCAGAAGGTTCTGAATGTCCTGTTTGTGCATCTGGAAATAATCCCTACTTTGCAACTGTCTTTACGGTGCTCACTCATGAAAAATGGATGAGCAAAAAAGAGAAAAAAGAGTATGAAGGTTCTGTTCAATTGTTCGTTGCTAAAACTGGTGTTGCCGACAAGCTACGCAAGAAGGCAAAGAAATATGAGAACGGATTGATTGGGGCAACTTTCGAAGTGACCCGCACAAGCAAAGATGCTTATAACGTGGGTGATGATTTCGATTATGTTCAATCGAATACTCTGGCAGAAATGCAGGAAGCATTTCCAGATTGTGATGTTAAACCACTGGATTACGATTTGGTAATCAAAGTTCATTCAGCGGAAGAATTGCTTGCACTAGGATTCGGAACTGCAACCACTGCGGTAGGTGGTGAAGCGGGAGTTGGTGAAGAGTCGGTAGTTTAGTGTCACTGCTATTGAAACTAGCGAGAGAGGCAAGGGAGAATAATTCCCCTGCCTCTGTTTCACAGAAGCCGACTTATACGGGGGCTGCTGCGGTATTTGATTACACACCAAAATTGGCTGCTCAATATTCTTTGGTGGACAGATTTAAAAAGCCGTATGTGAACTATAGGGTTATTGGTAAGAATACGGATAGTCCCAGAATCATGCTACCCAGAATGAAATATGAATTGGGGGCAGAAGATCGAAGAATTGAAGGATTTGAGATTGATGTTGAACTTAAGGTTAGCCCAAGGAATGAAGATCAGAAACGGGTAATCTGTGAATTAGCTCATCATTATGTTGATGGGAAGACAGGAATAATTGTTAATGCATCAACGGGATTTGGAAAAACATATGTGGGATGTTCGGCTATTGAAGACTTGAGCACCACAACCCTGATTCTGATTACGAAGTCAGATTTGGAAGACCAGTGGAGAGATTCACTGAAGAAATTTTTAGGAATGAAAGCAGAAGATATTGGGCTAATCAAGGGAGACATTTGTAATGTTATTGATAAGCCTGTGGTAATTGCCTACGTGCAATCCATGATGAAAATGAAACGATATCCAAGTTGGGTTTATAAACAGTTTGGGTTTGTGATTATTGATGAAGTTCATTTAATGGCTGCTGACAAATTTGTAAATTGCATGTGGCAACTTCCTGCTAAGTATCGGTTGGGGTTGTCGGCAACCCTGAAAAGATCAGACAGGAAAGAACATGTTTTTCTTGATCATATCGGGAGAACTATTGTTAAGGCAGATGTTTTGCCTATGCCGTTCAACGTAGTTGTAGTGAAAGTTAATGTGGTTGTTCCTGCATGGGTAAAATATAAAGCAGGGAGAACTGTGAATCTGAATAATTTTTTGGGGCAGCATCAGAATCGACAAGCAATTATAACTAAAAAGATTTTGTATGCTTACGGTAAGGGCAGGAATCTTGTGTGCTTTGCCGAGACCCTAAAGCATTTGGATTATGCTTATGATTGTCTGGTGAATGCAGGAATGAAAATGTCTGACATAGGATTTTATGTTGGGACTAAAAGTAATTCTGCTGCTGAAAAGGCAAAGCTAAAAGAACAGGCTTATAAACGGGTGGTACTGGCTACCTACAAAATGACAGAGTACGGCACAGATTTTCCGCATTGGGACACTGCTGTATTTATGACCCCAAGGGCAGATGTAGAACAACCCGTGGGGCGAGTTGTCCGAGAATTGGAGGGGAAGAAAATTCCTTTGGTCTATGATTTTGTAGATTCAATTAAGTTGTTGGAGAATTATTTTAAAAGCAGATGCAAATATTATAATTCGAAGGCATTAAATATTGTTGGAGGTTAATAAGATGGGTACGGGAAATGGAAGAAAGACAGCTAAAAAGAAAAGGGTGTTTAAGGATTGGTATAAAGAAAATGCCAAAGACCTGAATAAGCAAAAGCAAAAACGCTATGCAGATGATACTGAATATCGGGACGATGCCAAGGCGCGTGTGCGGGATAAGTACATGGAAGAAAATAGTATCTTTCCTGATGGGAGCAGGTTGGTTAAATCCAAGGGTGTTAGATATGTGGCTATCAAATTGAGTGAAGCTGCTGATGCGCTTGGAATCAACTTGAATACTTTGCGTGGATATTATCACCGCAAATATTTTCCTGCGTTTGTGTTTGATGACACGAAGCTTAAATTGGTCACTATTGATCAGATTCCTTTGCTTGAAAGATTTGTGGAAGTGTCTGTTGAAGATGGTGCTGCTGCAACTGCTATTAGCATGAAGAAATTCCTTAAGACAAATTGGAGAAATCGAAGTGCCAGTAAAGAAATTATCAATCAAGAAAGGTAAGAAAGGCAAGTTGGCAATCCACAAGGAAGCCCCTGTGGAAGAAGTTGAAGAAGTTGAAGATGATGATTTGCCGTTTGAGCCTGATGAAGATTACCCTATCGATCTGGGTGCTGAGAATTCAGTAGGAAAAGCAGGGACACCAATAAAAGGTAAGGTATCTGTCAAGCAAGTCAATTCGGCTGATGAAGACTTTTCTGAAGTTGATATTGAGGGGGCTGAGTTTGTTCAAAAATCAAATAAGCCAACTGCAAATGTTGGGTATTCGATGGATAGAACTTTCAATATCGGGAACTACGAAAGCTTGAAAGTTCATGTGTCTTTACATGTTCCTAGTGAGGTTGATGAAGTAGAGATTGAAGGCAACTATGTATTTTGTAAGGGATGGGTTGAGAAAAAAATGGATGAAGTGTCTACTGAATATGTAGACGCTGATGACTAAGATATCTGAACTTCAGGCAGGACTGAAAAAATCTCACGGGGAACAGTTCGTAACTTCGGCTGAGCAGGTTGGGGATATCGAAAGATTGCCTACGGGAATATACCCATTCGACTATGCCTGTGGTGGGGGATTTCCAAGGGGCAGAACTTCAATTATCTGGGGGGCTGAATCCAGTGGGAAAACGAATCTTGCCCTGAAAGCTATAGCAATGAATCAACGACTTGAACCAGATAAGGTAAATGTGTTTATCGATTTGGAACATTCCTTTGACCCTAAATGGGCTACTCTGATTGGTGTTGATTGTGACCCAAAGAGGTTAGCAGTTATCCAACCCAACTATGCTGAACAGGCTATCAATATAATTCAGGGGGTTGTCTCTGCTGATGATGTGGGGTGTGTGGTGCTAGATTCTATCGGTGCAATGATAACGATCAATGAGGATGAATCTGATGCCGCTAAGATGCAAGTTGGGGGGGCAGCACTGGTAATAACGAAGATGGTAAAGAAGTTGATTGTGGGTATGTCAAAGG
>Ga0255056_10000550_pt1 | contig 11244 bp, 10 predicted proteins | sample Cases_109_1_MG_FD_183639 | JGI IMG/M metagenome (GOLD analysis project Ga0255056, IMG submission 183639) | Seawater microbial communities from Amundsen Gulf, Northwest Territories, Canada - Cases_109_1 | ecosystem: Environmental > Aquatic > Marine > Gulf | place: Canada: Northwest Territories... | reverse complement strand
GGCCTACTATGCCAGTTTTGCATTGTTGCTCGACGCCGCCGGAATCGATCTTGTGCTGGTGGGTGATTCATTGGGAATGGTAATCCAGGGGCGCGATACGACTGTGCCTGTCACCGTGACCGATATCATTTACCACACAAAGTGTGTCGCACGTGGTTTGCGCCGGCCGTTTCTGGTGGCGGATATGCCCTTCATGAGTTATTCGAATCCGCAGCAGGCATTGGAAAATGCGGTAATGGTCATGCAGGACGGCGGCGCTATGATGATCAAACTTGAAGGTGGGGACGGGCAGGTTGAGATTGTCGAACACTTGTCTCGACACGATATTCCGGTCTGCGCGCACATCGGTCTCAAGCCGCAGTCGGTCCACAAAATCGGCGGATTCAAGGTTCAGGGTCGCGATCCAAAATCGGCGAAACGAATGATAAGCAGCGCGAAACGGCTGCAGGACGCCGGCGCCGATATCGTCCTGCTTGAATGCGTGCCCAATGAACTCGGCGACGCGGTGACGCGGGCATTGGATGTACCGGTTATCGGCATTGGAGCCGGGCCCGCCGTTGACGGGCAGATTCTGGTGTTATATGACATGCTCGACATCACCAAGGGCAAGACGCCGAAATTCGTGAGAAACTTCATGCCGGGTCACGATGCGCCAGTCGACAGCGTCAGGGCGTTTGTCGAAGCGGTTAAAGACGGTAGCTATCCTGCACCGGAACATTGTTTTTCCTGATCGACTGTACTCAGACCGTACGACTACGCTACAGAGGGTCATCCGAATTGCATACCGTCATCACCAGTGAAGAGCTACGCGAACGAGTAGACGAATGGCGCAGAGCCGGCGAACATGTCGCGCTCGTACCGACAATGGGCAACCTGCATCGGGGACACCTGGGCCTTATCGATCTGGCCCGCGAGCATGCCGAAAAAATAGTCGTCTCGATTTTCGTCAACCCTACCCAGTTTGTGCACGGCGAAGACTTCGATACCTATCCGCGTACGCTTGACCGCGACACGCGCCTCCTTAAACGAGCGGAAGTCGATCTCTTATTTACGCCCGAGATAGAGACGATGTATCCATTCGGAGCCGACAACGCGACCTCGGTTACCGTACCGATTCTTAGCGATGAATTTTGTGGTTTGCACCGGCCCGGGCACTTTAACGGTGTCACCACGCTGGTCAGCCGCCTGTTTGGCCTCGTGCAGCCCGATACCGCCGTGTTCGGTCAGAAGGACTTTCAGCAGCAGCTTATCATCAGGCGCATGACCACAGATTTGGGACTGCCGATCAAAATCGTGACCGGCGAAACCGTGCGAGAAAAAGATGGCCTCGCATTGAGTTCGCGCAATCAGTATCTGAGCGACGATGAGCGAAAAAAAGCGCCTGTCCTGTTCCAGACGCTTCAGAAAATCGGCTCCGAGTTGCAGTCAGGTGAGCAAAACTTCGAGGAGCTCGAAAACAACGCCGACGCAACACTTCGTGAGGCCGGTTTCGAACTCGATTACGTCGCCATAAGGCGTGCGGAAGACCTGTCGGAGCCGGACCGGGACTGCGACGAACTGGTTGTCTTTGCGGCAGCCACGCTCGGCAAAGCGCGCCTTATCGATAATATAATCGTCAGCGTATGAGCTAGTTGGATACGGTGTCTCTGCCGGCGCCTTTGGCACGATAAAGTGCTTCATCGGCGGAGCGCAGCAGGCTTTCGAATGTGCCCTGGTTTGCAAGTTGCGCGATACCCATCGACACGCGCACGGGAATCTGAATAAGCGAATCGCTGTTCTCGTCGGTACTGCCCGACACTGATTGTCTCACCCGGTCTGCAATTGCGAGCGCTTCCGTTTCATTGACACCCGGCAACAGCACGGCGAATTCATCGCCGCCGTAGCGGACGAGCAGATCGCGCGCCCGAAACTGATGGTGAAGCACGTGGGCCACCGCCGAGAGTACCCGGTCACCGGCCACGTGACCGAAGTGATCGTTGAATGACTTGAATCCATCAACGTCAATCATGATCAGCGAGACCGGTTGGTCGTCCTGAATACATCGATTGACTTCGCGTGGAAAGGATTCTTGCATCGCATGACGGTTGCTGAGTCCAGTTAGCGCGTCGGTTGTTGCGTTGCGCTTGAATTTTCGAATGTCGCCAATGCTCTCGGCAATAAACTGATTGTGACTGCGGACCCGTTCCGAGAGAACCACTAACAGGTTCTTTGAGAAAGCATGGGAGGCCTCGACCATTTCCCAAAGTACCGATTGATGAATGACCAAAAGATGTGAGGACTCCGCCGCGATCACATAGGCGGATGGGTCGCGGTCCTCGATAATGGACATCTCGCCCGCGCAAGCACCGACGTCCATCGTTGCAATCGTCGGCGCGTCCGGCGAGCCAACCCGTACATGCAGGTTCCCGGACAGCACCAGGTATACGTTTTCATTCCTGGTGCCTGGAGAAAGCAGTATTTCGTTTTGCTCGATGTCGCGGCGATCACATTTCTGCAACAACTCCTGGACGTCGTCCGGCGCCACGCCGTGAAACAGTTCAAGCCCCGCCAGCAATGACCGCTTGTAATCTGAATTCATGGTTGGCGACTGACTTGACGACATCGTTCCGCTACGTTTGATCCAGCTCGCGTCTGATCTGTCCAATCTTATCCTTAAGTTCGTCGGACGCCTGCGGATATTTGAGATCGAGTCGCGAGAGCGCGTCAACAATTAACTCGGCGACGCTTGCTCGCATGCGCGGTTTGTCGTCCGCCGGAATAGCGTACCAGGGCGCCCAGGGTCGCGATGTTGCATTCAGAGCTTGCTCGTACGCTGCCATGTAATCATCCCAGTGACGTCGTTCCACAACATCAGCGTATTCGAATTTCCAGTTCTTGTCAGGCTTGTTCAGTCGCGCCAGGAAGCGGGCCTTTTGCTCCACTTTCGAGACGTTCAACCAGAATTTGAGTATGACTGTCCCGCTTTGCGCCAGGTGCCGCTCCTGATCGCAAATCGACTCAAGGCGGTCGTCCCAGATGGAACCCTGGTCAACCGGGTCGGGCAACTGCTGACCGTCAAGAATTTCCGGATGGACCCGGACCACCAGAACTTCTTCGTAGTGGCTGCGATTGAAAATACCGATCCTTCCGCGCTCGGGTAGTCGTATCGTCGTGCGCCACAAGAAGTCGTGATCCAACTCAAGTTCCGAGGGCCTCCTGAAATTGAATACCTGGCAGCCCGCAGGGTTGATGCCGCGCATTACGGATCGTATCGTACTGTCCTTGCCGGCTGCATCCATCGCCTGGAATATCAGCAGCACGGAGTGTTTGTCACTCGCGTAGAGCAGGCGTTGAAGTTTGTCGAGCCGCCTGATTGATTTCCTAAGCCTTGGTGTTGCATCGCCGCCGTTGGGCATCGTCGCAGCGTTGCGTACCCTGAAGGAGCCATCGAACGGCACGAGGTAGTCGGACTTTGGCGCCTCAAACATCGCTAGTTCTCCCTGAAGCATGAGTTGCGGATTTATTCTCATGTTGTTCCAGTGCCCAGTCAACGTGCTCCGTCACCATTTCAGAAACGCCAGCCGATTTCGAACGCAGCGCGGCGATGACCGACGGCGTCGTGTCGGCATTTCCGAGGGCAACCGCGATATTTCGTAACCAGCGCTCATAGCCGATGCGGCGAATGGCACTCCCTTCGGTTTTCTGCAGCCATTCCACTTCGCTCCACGAGAAAAGCTCGCTGAGATCTTCGCAATCCAGCGCGTGTCGGGGCGCGAAGTCGCCTTCAGCCGTTGGTTCGGCAAACTTGTTCCAGGGACAAAATAGCTGACAGTCATCACAGCCGTAAATTCGATTGCCAATCGCCTTGCGGAATTCGACCGGAATGGATTCCTTCAATTCAATGGTCAGGTATGAAATGCATCGTCTCGCGTCAAGTTCATAGGGCGCGACAATTGCTTTGGTCGGACAAACGTCGATGCACGCCCGGCAGCTTCCGCAATGGCCGGTCGCCGCGTCGTCAACGGGCAGCGGCAAATCCGTATAGAGTTCTCCCAGGAAAAACCACGATCCCGCGTGTCGATTGATCAAATTCGTGTGCTTGCCGATCCAGCCAAGACCGGCTTTCTCCGCGATGGGCTTTTCCAGCACTGGAGCGCTGTCGACAAATACGCGGTGACCAAAAGGACCCACTATCTCCTGAATTTTGCCGGCGAGCCGCGACAGGCGTTTTCGCAATAATTTGTGATAGTCGCGGCCAAGCGCGTAGCGGGAAACATAAGCCTTGTCTTCGTGATCGAGGAGCGCCATTGCTGCCTGTTGATCTTCCGGCAAATAATCCATGCGGGCGGAAACCACCGACAGGGTGCCCGGGATCAGTTCACCGGGCCGACTGCGTTTGCTGCCGTGTCGTTCCATATAATGCATTTGACCGTGATATTTTTTTTCCAGCCAGTTCTGCAGACGCGATTCAGCCTGGTCGAGCGCAATGTCGCTGATGCCGATTTGCTGAAAGCCGAGTTCACTGCCCCAGCGGCGAATGTCCGTGACCAGTTGATCGATCAGTTTTTGCTTCAATTCAGGCAAGGAGAGTTACCACGGTTTCTGGCAGTATGTGTAACGATACGCCCGGAGGGACGGTAATTGTCACCAGTCACTGAAATCTATTCGGTCGAAACCGTTCGCGCCATCGACAATTGCGCGATCAATGTTGCCGGTATTGCAGGTTACGAGCTAATGACAAGGGCCGCGAATGCGTCGCTTGCGCAGGCGCGCGTCGCGTTTCCGGACGCCAATCACTGGCAAATTGCGTGCGGAGCGGGCAACAACGCGGGCGACGGATACGTCCTCGCACGGCTGGCGTCGCGACAAGGTATTCCAGTGTCAGTGGTTGCCGTCGCCAGCCCGGATACGCTTACCGGCGATGCCGCAACCGCATATGCCGATTTCCAGGCTGAAGGCGGCCAGTATTCACAGTGGGATGGTAGCTTTGCGGAGGACGCCGATTTACTCGTCGATGGCCTACTCGGAACGGGCCTCTGTCGCCCGCTCGATGGATTATTCGCAGATGCCGTGGCGGCAGCAAACGCACACAGCGCACCTGTGCTGGCGCTGGATATTCCTACCGGCATTCACGGTGATAGCGGTGAGGTTCTCGGCACGGCAATCTGTGCGAACCTGACGGTTACCTTCGTCGGGCTAAAAGCCGGATTATTTCTGCGCGATGGATTGCTACACGCGGGCGACGTGCATCTCGCGGACCTCGATATACCGGAAGATTGCCGGGTTTCGATGCCGGTGGAGTTGCGGCGAATCGGCAGCGAATTGTTGCGCAGCAAGCTGCCGCCACGAAAAAAGGACGCCCATAAGGGAGACTTCGGACACGTCGTTGCCGTTGGCGGTGGACCGGGAATGCCGGGCGCAATTTCCTTGTGCGGGCAGGCTGCTTTGCGCGCGGGCGCCGGCAGGGTAACGATTGCCACTCACCCCGAACATCATGCAGAAATAGCGGCCTCACGCCCCGAATTGATGTGTCGCGGAGTGACAACCGCCGATGAACTAATCGGTTTGCTTGATCAGGCCACCACATTGGTAGTCGGTCCCGGCCTTGGGCAAAGTGAGTGGAGCGAGACCCTGTTCTCGGCGGTCATGAATTCCAATCTGCCGGTGGTCGTCGATGCAGACGCCCTGAACTTGCTGGGAAAATCGGCGTTTCGCAGGCCAGACTGGGTACTTACGCCGCACCCGGGCGAGGCCGCGAGATTGCTTGGATCCAGCGCTGCAACGGTGCAGGAGAACCGGCGCCAATCGCTCAAGCAATTGCAGGACGAATACGGCGGCACTATCGTACTCAAAGGCGCGGGCAGTCTCATTAGTTCGGCGATCCAAACGCCGTGGTTAAGCACCAGCGGCAATCCCGGCATGTCCTCCCCGGGCATGGGCGATGTGCTGGCCGGCATCATCGGCGCATTCCTGGCGCAGGGCCTGGATGCCGAGCTGGCGGCGGCCATCGGCGTGGAAATCCATGCGCGTGCCGGCGACAGGGCCGCGACACATGGTGAGAGGGGACTGATAGCAGGCGATCTGCTGGACGAAGTCCGAATCCTGGTAAATCCCTGATGGACGTCATTCGACTGCCCGACGTTGCCGCGACCGAGGCACTGGCGTCGCGGCTGGCGAAATCCCTGCCGATGGAAACCGCCGGATGGATCGTGCTGTTGCAGGGCGATCTCGGTGCGGGCAAGTCCACGCTGGCGCGAGCAATGTTGCGGGAAATGGGACATGACGGGCCGGTGCCCAGCCCGACCTACACCCTCGTTGAGCCTTATGAGCTGGAGATCGGAAACATATATCATATTGATTTATATAGAATTTCCGGCCTTGTAGAGTTGGAACACCTCGGTTGGCACGATTTGCGCGACGGCCTGGCCCTGGTCGAATGGCCCGAGCGTGCCCCCGAATTGCGCGAGCATGCCGATTTGCAGATTGCGCTCGACTATGACGGCAGCGGCCGCGCCGCGGTTCTGCAGAGCCTGTCGGACAGGGGCGCGGCGATGCTTTCTGGCACCGGACTCGGCCGCTTGATCCGACGATGAATTAAGAAGTCGTCGTATCTTCATAATATTGCACAATTAATTTGGCTTTTTCAGCCAGAATCGTATACTGATCGGACATAATCCTCCGTCATCAGGAAAACAACCGCACAATGTGTCCACGCGGCATTTTCATCACAGCCATTGCGCTGTTGTCGGGTACTTTCGCGAGTGCCGCCACAACCGTGGAAAACATTCGCCTGTGGGCGGAAGACGGCAGAACCCGAATCGTGCTCGACCTGAGTCGGCCGGCGCCGCACAAGATCTTCACGCTGCGCGGCCCCGATCGCCTGGTTATCGACCTTCAGGATGGGCGCTTGTCCGACGCGGTCAAAAACCTGCCCAAGGGCAACGGTTCAATTCAGTCGATTCGCACCGGCGTTCGTGCCGACGGCCGGCTTCGCGTCGTGCTGGATTTGCGGGAGAGTGTTCGGTCGCGAAGTTTTACCGCCGGGCCTAACGAAAAATACGGCGAGCGAATCGTCATTGATCTGCAGCGCACCGGCAATCTCAAAACGATTAAACGTGCATCCGAAGGATTCGTGCGCGGCCGCGATATTGTTATCGCCGTTGACGCAGGCCACGGCGGTCACGATCCCGGGGCAGTCGGTCGCGGCAGAACAAAGGAAAAAGACGTCGCACTTGCGGTGAGTCGATTGCTGGCTCAGAAAATCAATGCGGAACCTGGCATGCATGCGGTACTTGTACGCAGCAGCGACCGCTACATCGATCACCGCGAACGCATGGAAATCGCGCGGCGCAGCAAAGCCGACCTTTTTGTATCCGTGCACGCGGATGCAGTCGACGATCGGCGCGCAAACGGCGCGTCCGTATACGTTTTGTCACTGAAAGGTGCGAGCGATGAGGCGGCTCAACGACTGGCGCAGCGTGAGAATGCGTCGAATCGGGTTGGCGGCGTGTCGCTCGCCGACAAGGACGAGGTACTTGCGTCCGTATTGCTCGATTTGTCACAGAGCGCAGCGCTGAGCGCAAGTCTCGATGTCGGCGCCGAAGTCATCGGCCAACTGGCGCGTGTCGGCACGGTTCACAGACGCAAGGTTCAGCAGGCGGGATTCCTGGTTTTGAAATCTCCCGATGTACCGTCGATCCTCGTTGAAACGGCCTATATTTCCAATCCTGACGAAGAGACAAAATTGCGCAGCTCCGCACATCAGGCACGACTCGCCAATGCAATATTGTCGGGCGTTCGAAACTATTTTTACGCAAATCCGCCACCCGATACTCAAGTCGCACTGAATTTGAAGCGCAATCCGACTGAGCGAGTCAGCCACGTCATTACGCGGGGCGATACACTCAGCGAAATTGCAGAGCGCTACAACGTCAGCATGGGTGCGATCAGAGCTGCCAACAAACTGTCGTCCGACCGTGTTCGCGTGGGTCAGAAATTGCAGATACCGATATATGCGGGAACCTGAACACTGGTGTAAATTTCGGCGCTGATCTGAAAGAATGGGCGATTGCGTTATCGCCGTGTATTTTACAAGTCCCCTACCAGCCTCTTCAATGCCGATTCGTCTACTTTCCGGGCACCTCATCAACCAGATTGCCGCTGGCGAAGTCGTCGAGCGTCCCGCTTCCGTGGTTAAGGAATTGGTCGAGAACAGTCTGGATGCAGGCGCAAGCAATATCACGCTGGACATCCAGGCAGGTGGCCAGAAGCTCATTCGGATTCGTGACAACGGAGCCGGAATTCCATGCGATGAACTGGCGCTGGCGTTGTCACGTCACGCCACGAGCAAGATATCCTCGCTTGACGATCTGGACGCCGTGGCGTCGCTTGGGTTTCGCGGTGAGGCGCTGCCGAGCATCGCGTCGGTGGCGCGATTGACGCTGACATCCGGAACAGGGGGCAAAGCCTGGCAGGTTGAAGCCGACAACGGCATCGTGAGCGAACCCGCACCGGCCGCCCACCCCCAGGGCACTACGGTTGAAGTCAATGACCTGTTCTACAACACGCCGGCGCGACGAAAATTCCTGAAAGCAGAGCGCACAGAATTCAATCACATTGACAGGTGGCTTAAACGACTGGCACTCGGTCGCATGGACGTTGCTTTTACAGTGAGCCACAACCGGCGGGTCGTCCTGAGTCTGCCTGCCGCGTCGGACCAGGAATCGCGAATTGATCGGATCAGCAGAATTTGTGGAGAGGCATTCGCGTCGCAAGCCCTCTGGATCAACCACGAAACTGAGGGAATAGCACTCTCAGGCTGGATCGGTCTGCCGACCTACAATCGCAGTCAATCAGACCTCCAGTTCTGGTTCGTCAACGGAAGAAGTATTTCAGACAAAACGCTGGCACATGCCGCGCGACATGCCTATCGCGACGTATTATTTCATGGTCGGTTTCCCGCTTATGTCCTGTATCTGACCCTGGATCCCGCAACAGTGGATGCCAACGCGCATCCGGCAAAACATGAAGTGAGATTTCGCGACAGTCGTCGTGTACATGGCGTGGTGTCGCAATCAGTGGAAGCCGCGCTGAGCGAAACACGGCCGGGCGGTCATGACATCAAACCCGCACCGGCGACCGCTATCGGAAACGTATTTCGGCAGTCAACAATGTCACTGACATCACACCGCCAGGCTGGACCATCGGCCGTTCGAGAGACACTGGCTGCATACCAGGCCATGTCGGCAAGCACCGGGGACGCCGGCAATCGTGATGCGGATATTCCGCCGTTGGGATATGCAATTGCCCAACTCGCGGGGATTTACATACTGTCTGAAAATGCCGATGGTCTGGTTGTCGTAGACATGCATGCCGCGCACGAACGAATTGTGTACGAAAAATTGAAAACCGCATTTGACGCGAAAGAAATGGTACGACAACCGCTGTTGGTACCGATAACCATTGCCATATCCGAATCTGAAGCTGACCGCGCAGAAGAGTTACGAGAAACCTTCGAATTGCTCGGGTTGGTTCTCGACCGAAGCGGTCCAACCAGTGTCGTTGCCCGCGAGATCCCGGCTCTGCTAAAACCGGCGGATGCGGAAACGCTGATTCGAGACGTTCTGGCGGACGTGCAGGCCGCGGGTACAAGCAGCCGTTTGCAGGACAATTGCGACGATGTCCTTGCGACCATGGCCTGTCACAATTCGGTTCGCGCGAATCGCGTTCTCACGGTTCAGGAAATGAACGCATTGTTGCGTGAGATGGAAGTGACGAACCGCGCGGATCAATGCAACCATGGACGACCGACTTGGACGTCTGTGACGCTTGGCGATCTGGACAAGTTGTTTTTGAGAGGCCAGTAAACGAGGTGGCCGCCAACCCCGTCATATGCCTGATGGGTCCGACGGCAACGGGAAAGACTGACATCGCTGTTCGCCTGGGCGAGCAAATCCCGGCTGACATCATAAGCGTCGATTCGGCGCTCGTGTATCGTGGGATGGACATCGGAACGGCAAAACCCGATGCCGAAATGCTGGCAAGGTCGCCTCATAAACTCATCGATATTCGCGATCCTGAAGAAAATTATTCTGCGGGCAATTTTGTCGCTGACGCCAGGCGAGAGATCGATGTGGCGCATGCGAGCGGTCGAATACCGCTACTCGTCGGTGGCACAATGATGTACTTCCGTTCCCTGACCCGGGGCCTGGCCGAATTACCGCAGGCTGACAGCGAAATTCGAAAAAATCTCGATGCAGAGGCGGCCGAACATGGATGGCCTCATTTGCACGAGAAACTGCAGGCCATCGACCCGCAAGCCGCAAAACGAATAAACCGAAACGACAGTCAGCGAATTCAGCGGGCTCTGGAGGTTTTTGCAATCAGTGGCAAGACGCTTACCGCATGGCACGCGCGCGCGACCGATTCAACGGCCGATTACCGCTATATCAAAATTGGCTTGATGCCCGTCGATCGCAATGCGCTACATGCACGTATCGAGGCGCGCTTGAACGTTATGATGGACAACGGATTTGTCGAGGAAGTACGGGATCTGATGAAGCGCCCCGCAGTTACTGCGGACTGCGCGTCCATGCGAGCGGTCGGTTACAGACAATTACTGCCGTTTCTTGCCGGTCAGATCGACCTGGCGAGCGCGCGGTACAAAGCGCTGGTTGCTACCCGGCAACTCGCCAAGCGGCAAATGACATGGCTGCGGGCCGAGAGAAATCTCATTTCTTTCGACCCACTTGAAGTTGACGCTTTCGGCGCCATTTCCGCGTTTGTCACAAAACAGATGGACGTTTGACACTTAATTGGTGAGAATCCCCACAAGGGCCGATATTCGAGCAATGTCAGCCTGTGCTAACATCTTCATCGCTCTGGGCTGGGCGTGACTTCTGGGCAAACCGGCGCCACCGGCATGTCACGACCAAAAATCTGCTTGATGAAGAGCAAACAAGAATAAGGAGACCCGAAATGGCTAAAGGGCAGTCACTGCAGGACCCGTTTCTCAATATTTTGCGCAAGGAAAAAGTTCCTGTATCGATATATCTGGTCAATGGGATTAAGTTGCAGGGTCAGGTGGATTCATTCGATCAATTTGTCGTATTGCTTAAAAACAGTGTTAATCAGATGGTTTACAAGCATGCGATCTCGACAATCGTACCGGCGCGCAATGTTCGCTTACCGCTGCCGGACGGCGAAACCGGAGAGGCCGACGACGAATAACATCAATCCGATCGCTCTGAAAGCTCGCAACTTAGA
>Ga0255056_10000549_pt1 | contig 11249 bp, 9 predicted proteins | sample Cases_109_1_MG_FD_183639 | JGI IMG/M metagenome (GOLD analysis project Ga0255056, IMG submission 183639) | Seawater microbial communities from Amundsen Gulf, Northwest Territories, Canada - Cases_109_1 | ecosystem: Environmental > Aquatic > Marine > Gulf | place: Canada: Northwest Territories... | reverse complement strand
ACTTCGGGGCTTCTGGTCGAAAGACGAGATCTTGGCTTCGGTGTTTGAGCGCGGTGGCTACTTCTCATTTCTCTGGGTCATTGGCCTGATGGCCGCATTGATCACGGGCTTTTACATGACCAGGCAGTTCATCCTGGTGTTCCTGGGTAAGCCTCGTTGGGACGACGGAGTGGAACCGCACGAGTCGCCCCGGGTGATGACGATCCCCCTGATCATCCTCGCGTTGTTGTCAGCCGTTGGTGGCCTGACCAACACACCGATCCGGCTCAGTCTTGAGCACTTCCTCGAGCCCTCTTTTGAGGCAGTCAGTCTCGCCCAACCGCCGGAGGAGACTTGGCTGTTCCTTGTGCTCGCCTCGCTATCGGTCCTCGCCGGAGCAGCTGGCATTGGTGCCGCCTGGGTCAATTACCGCAGGCCGCGGGAGGATTGGGAGCGCTGGGAAGGTGGCCTGGAGCCAGTTTGGACTTGGTGGGGGCAGGCCTACGGTGTTGACGATTTCTACGGCCGGACCATCGTCGCACCGGGCAAGAAACTGGCTGAGGTGTCGGCGTTCACCATCGATGTCCCCATCATCGATGGTGCCGTCAACGGTGTGGGTCGTCTTGTTCGCGGTCTCGGGGATTGGATCCGTCCACTCCAGACCGGCTACGTCCGCAACTACAGCGCCCTCCTTCTTGCGGGCACCGTCGCCATCCTCATTTGGCTCCTAGTGGCGGGCGCATGACCCCAAACCGCAAACCTCAGGTAGTACGGCCCGTATACGGGCCAATTTCGCTCATCTTTGCCCGCCCGTCGCAGGGGCCGAGATGCTGACCTGGCTGATCGTTGTTCCCGTGGCAGCGGCTGCCATCGTCGCCGTAGTGCCGAGCAAGCGTGAAGAGATCCACCTGCCCCTGGGCATCGCTCTTTCCATGCTTCCCCTGGCCCTGGCGGCCTACATCTTCTACGTGTTCGAGCCTGTCGCAGGATTCCAGTTCACCGAAAACGCTGTCTGGTACGAACCCTGGGGGATCAGCTGGAGCCTGGGTCTGGACGGAATCTCAATGCCGATGGTTTTGCTCACGACGCTGCTGGTGCCGATTGCCCTCGGGGCTTCCACTGGCATCAAGACACGTCGCAAGGAGTTTGTGGCCAACACTCTTCTCCTCGAGGCCGGGATGATCGGCGTTTTCCTCGCCACCGACTTGTTCCTCTTCTTCGTGTTCTTCGAGGTGATCCTCGTCCCCATGTACTTCATCATCGGGATCTGGGGAAGTGACCGTCGTAAATACGCGGCGATGAAATTCTTCTTATATACGGCGTTTGGCTCGGCATTGATGCTCGCCGGCATCATCGCCCTGGCACTCATTCACGCCGAGCAGTTCGGCAGCCCTTCCTTCGCCCTTGCTGATCTCATGAGCCTCGAACTCTCCCAGGGTGCCGAGCGATGGCTATTCGCCGGGTTCGCTCTGGCCTTCGCGATCAAGGTCCCGTTGTTCCCGTTTCACACGTGGCTACCCGACGCACACACAGAAGCTCCTACCGCCGGCTCTGTCCTGCTTGCAGGCGTTCTCCTCAAGCTTGGCACCTACGGATTGCTCCGCTACAACCTCGGTCTTTTCCCCGAGGCCTCAGTTGACGCGGTCTGGATAATGGGCACGCTCGCGGTGATTGGGATCGTCTATGGAGCCGTGGTCGCCATTGTCCAACCCGACCTCAAAAAACTGGTCGCCTACTCGTCTGTCTCTCACCTTGGCTTCATCGTCTTGGGCACGTTTGCACTCACTTCGGGTGGCCTCCAAGGGGCTGTTATCCAGAACGTCAACCACGGCCTGACTACCGGAGCCTTGTTCCTTCTTGTGGGAATGCTCTACGAGCGGCGACATACGAAGCAGATATCTGAGTTCGGTGGTATCCAGAAAGTCATGCCGATCTTTGCGGGCTTCTTCCTCTTCATGGTCTTCGCCTCAATCGGACTCCCCGGGCTCAACGGGTTCGTAGGAGAGTTCTTGATCTTGATCGGCAGTTACACGACGCTTCCGGTGCTGACCATCGTTGCCGCCTTGGGTGTGGTCCTTGCCGCCATCTATCTGTTGTGGGCCTACGAACGGGTGTTCACCGGGGTGCCCGAAAAGGAAGAGAACAAGATTCTCACCGACCTTTCACCGCGTGAGATCGGTTTACTTGCCCCGCTGGCGATCCTGGCTGTTGTCATCGGGCTCTATCCGAACATATTGCTCGACAAGATCGCACCGTCCACTGAACGTGTGCTCGATCACATTGAGGTGACGACCGGATACGAGGCGCCGACGCCAGGTCGTCTCGGAGATGTGTTTGTCGCTGGAGAGGATCACTGATGGTGACTCCCGATGTCCAGTGGATTGCCATATTTCCTGAGCTGATTCTTGCCTTGGGCGCGGCCGCTGTCCTCCTGGTTGAAGTTCAGTGGAAGCCTCCAATCAGCCGTCTTGGTCTGATCTCAGCCTTCACTGCTCTGTTGGCATTTGGGTTCACGATCTTGCAGTGGTCCCAGGCTGAAGATGCTCTCCGGCTCGGGTTTACCGGAGATCTAGTCGGGTTCTCCGGGATGATTTTGATGGACGGATTCGCAGTCTTCGGGCGGTTTGCCCTCATCTCCATGATGGGCCTGGGTCTCGTCGCTGGTTGGCGGTTTGTCGAGAGTCTCGGACGAAGGGGAGCCGAGGCCATCGCTCTTGTCCTGCTCGCGACTACAGGCTTCTCGATAATGGTGGCCTCCAACAACCTGGTCATGATGTTTCTGGGTCTCGAGGTCGGCTCGATTGCCCTCTACGTGTTGGCCGGCATGACCCGAGACAAGACAAGGTCAGACGAGGCTGCAATGAAGTATTTCCTGCTCGGTTCGTTTGCCTCAGCCATCTTTGTGTACGGCGTTGCCTTGCTCTACGCCGGAACGGGTGAGTTTGAGGTTCTCGCCATGCGTGGATTCTTCGAAGGTGTCATAGTCACGACACCGGCGGTGATCTTGATCGGGATGGGTCTGGTGATCGTCGGACTCGGTTTCAAGGTGTCAGCCGCACCGTTTCACACCTGGGCTCCTGATGTCTATCAGGGCGCCCCCGCGGGGATCACTGGCTACATGGCGGCGATGGCGAAGATCGCCGGGTTTGTCGCGATCGCACGCATCTTGATAACCGGCCTGCCTCAATTCGATCAGAACTGGATGCCCGTTCTCGCCGGGATCGCCACAGCCTCGATGCTCATCGGGTCGGTGGTTGCACTGGTCCAGCATGACATTCGGCGGCTGTTGGCGTACTCAGGCATCGCTCACGCCGGATTCATCATGACCGGGGTCGTTGGAGGAGCCACCAGCGGGATGTTGTTTTACGTCACGGTGTACGCAATCCAACTTGTTGGTGCTTTTGCGGTGGTCTCGGCTGTGAGCGGCGCTGACAGCTCTGCTGCGGAAATCGCCGAATATCGGGGTCTGGCGAAACGAAGTCCCGCGCTGGCAGTCTCGTTCGCTGTGCTCCTGCTCGGAATGGCCGGCCTACCTCTGACCTCTGGGTTTGTGGCCAAGTTTGGAGTTTTCACGGAGGCTTGGGCTGGCGGTTACGCATGGCTTGTCATCATGGGTGTGCTGATGTCAGTCGTGGCCTTCGCCTTTTACATGCGTGTGATCGTGGTCATGTTCATGGATGAGGCTGACGGTGATGGTGTCGCTGTTTCTGCGACTGCTCGATGGGCGGTCGGAATCGCAACCGTCGGGACCATCCTCATCGGCATCGTCCCTGGACCTTTGCTCAGAATGGCGGCCAATGCCTTCCCGCTCTAGACGCTTACTCCTCGCACTGGTAGCCAGTGGACTTCTGGTGGCCAGTGCTTTGCCTGCCGCCGGCGCCGAGACTGCGAATTCGGAGTTTGTCATCATTCAACCGGACGACGTCCTCGACGACGATCTGTACGCAGGAGCCATCAAGGTCACCATCGAAGGGGTGATCGACGGTGATCTGATCGCCTTTGCTGGTGAGGAGGTGATCATCGAAGGAACCGTCACAGGGTCAGTCTTTGCCCTCGCTCCTCGGGTGACGATCAATGGTGAGGTTGGGGGCTCGCTTCGGGTAAGCGGCAACGATGTTCGGATCAATGGGACCGTCGGACGTGACGTCGTAGTAGCCGCTTTAGACGTTCAGTTGGACGCGGACTCTTCGGTGGGAAACGACCTGCTGGTATGGGCTTGGGAACTGGCGGCCCTCGGCCATATCGGAGGTGACCTGACCGGGAGCCAACACAACCTGGAGTTGGCCGGAGAGATCGAAGGTGATGTCGACGTTTCGGTTGGTCAACTAACAGTGGTCGACACGCTCTCGGTTGCTGGCGACTTCGGCTACCGATCTGACCAAGAGGCGGACGGTCTGGACAACGCAACGGTGGATGGAGCCGTAGTCCATAAGACACCTCTACCTCCGAACATCCGGGTCCGCGCACTCAACTTCTTTGGCAGGTTTCTGGTCATCGTGTTTCTGACGATTACCGCCTTGGCGATTGCCTGGGGTTGGCCGGATCGAACCGAACGAGCAATCCGAACGGTGAAAGACTCACCTGTCAGATCATGGGGCAGCGGAGCCCTTGTCATGGCGTCGCCCTTCTTGCTCGCACTGATCGCGGCGGTGGTTGTGGGTCTCGCTCCTGCAACAGCCAGCTTCCCACTTTTGCTCATCCTCGGCCCTCTGATTCTCGCAGCTGCCGGAGCAGTGTTAGCCCTGTGTGTTATTGCCGGAATCCCCGCGGTCGGGCGACTGGGCAGTGCAATGTTCAAGAAATTGGATGTCTACGGGGCGATCCTGGCGGGAGCGGTAGTGAGCGGGTTCGTTTGGCTTCTACCCATCGTTGGTTGGCTGGTGCCGTTGGTGGTCTTACCTATCGGGCTGGGAGGCTGGCTGTTCAGTTGGAAGATCTCTCCAGAACTTCAGGACTGACTCACATAGGCGTCCTGACCTTCGAGCATGATGCAGATGTCGGCCAAATTCAGACGGCCTCGACCGCCTCGACTGCCTTTTGCACGTTGTGGATCATCACGTCTTTCTTGACCAATCCGGAGTGACGCCACCGTAGGTGGAGGCCGTTTTCCTTGGGAGCCAGCAAGACAAAGGTCGGTGTGGACTTGACTTTGAATTTTCCAAATAGGTCGGGGACGTTTTCGAGATTTGCTTTGACCACGATCGCATCGTCTAAGAATTCTTCAGACACCTCGTTAACGATGCCATCCATCGTCTGACAGGGACCGCAGTTGTACTTCATGAAGTCGACCAGAACCGGTTTGCCCTCTCTGAGCACCTGCTCGAATTCAGCGGCCGAGCTGATCTGCGCTGCTTTGTGACGGCGTTTGAAGATTCCCATACCCATATTCTCGCTTTTCGACTTCATCACATGAAGTCGAATCTGATTCCATCAGACGACAACCTCGAATCGATTGTCGGTCTTCCGGCTCAATTCAATTTCATGAATTTCCTACCTGATTCCATCAGGCCTTATCGTGATGCGTATATGAGCGGGGTAACCGACATCTTCGAACGTTCGGTACGTGATCTTCGGATCTCGGTCACTGACCGATGCAACTTCCGCTGCACCTACTGCATGCCAAAGGAGGTCTTTGGGCCCGATCACGAATTCTTGCCCCGCGATCAGCTGCTCACGTTTGAGGAGATTGTGTCGATCGTCGGGGCGTTCGTGGCGCGTGGTGTCAACAAGGTGCGAATCACCGGAGGTGAGCCGCTTCTGCGCAAAGGCATCGTCGACCTGATTGGAATGATCGCGCTGGTCGATGGGGTGGAAGATCTGACCCTCACCACCAACGCCTCTCTACTGGCGCGGAAGGCGGAAGCATTGGTCGACGCCGGTTTGGATCGGGTGACGGTGAGTCTTGATGCAATGGATGACCCGACATTCCAAAAGATGAACGATGTCGGTTTTCCGGTTGGGACCGTCCTCGAAGCCATCGAGGTCGCGTCAGCTGCAGGGCTCGGGCCCATCAAGGTCAATTGTGTTGTTCAGCGCGGCCTGAACGACCATGCCGTGGTTGAGATGGCCTCCCACTTCAAGGGCACAGGCCATATCGTTCGTTTCATTGAATACATGGACGTCGGCAATACCAACGGCTGGCGTCTCGACGATGTGATCCCAGCGGCAGAGATGATCGAGGCCATCAACCAAGTTCATCCCCTCGAGCCGGTGCCACCCAACTATCCGGGTGAGGTGGCCAACCGGTTCCGTTATCGGGATGGCGAGGGGGAGGTGGGCGTCATCGCGTCGGTGACAAAACCCTTCTGTGGTTCTTGCACACGGGCCAGGGTTTCGGCGGAGGGCGCCATGTACACCTGTCTTTTTGCCTCATCCGGGACGAGTCTCCGCGACGCAATACGTTCCGGCGTTGATGTGGGTGAGGTGATCTCGGAAGTCTGGGGCAAACGCGACGACCGCTACTCCGAGATCCGCTCCGGCGCCACCCCCCGTATCTCGGTCCCGGTCGAGATGTCATACATCGGCGGCTAACCGCGCAGACCTCAGGTAGTACAGACCGTGTCCGGTCCGAATCCGCTCATCTATGAAGATGCATCCGGTGAGTCGCCACCACGGCCGCCGGCGGCAACCCGATAGCCGGCCCAGATGAAGGTGACCGCCAGCAATAGCGAGAACGCAAAGACACCGGCCTCACCGAGGGCCAAACGTGTTCCTCCCCATGCAGCCGCGAAGGTCCCCGCCACGATCAAGAGGCTGCCCCAGACGATCCGGCGGTTCGTCTTCCAAAAGCGGAACACGCTCACCAGTGCGAGGACAATCAGGATGGTGGCACCGATCCCCCCGCCAATGGCCGCAAATAGTCGTGGACCGAACCCTGCCGCGAACACCTCGTGGGGGATGCCACTTTCTGGGAGCTCCTCCTGGAAGGAGACGGTCAAGACCAGGGTTGTTGAAATCGCGGCAAATGCACCAATGGCGATCATCATGACGTGACCGGCTCGGCGACCCACCACTAGAAACATCGAACCGAGTGCGAGGAACAAGATGTTGAGCACAGCTCCAAAAAGGAAAAAGGTTCGATACAACGGTCCGGTCCAGCCGAAGGTAACTCCGATGAACAGAGCCCATGTAGCCAATGCGAACATCGTCATTCCGGTCGCGTAGGCGGCTATGTGGGGTCGCGGATGTCGGCCGTAATCCCTCCAGAGATCAGCGGCGAAGAGTGTCGCAGCCATTGCCGCGATGAGAGCGAGAGCAGAATCCATTGCTATTAGACCTGGCCCGGGAACACTTGAGCATGGATGGCTCGTACTCTCACATGTTCCCCCGGCTCATAGGTCGGACGGGGCCCGATTCGTGACCGAACTCGCCTCCCGCTGGCGAGCGCAACAGTCACTAGCTGATCGTGTCCAAAGAACTCAGAGCTTGCAACCATGGCGTTTGGCGCTTCTCCCATCGATATCTGCACGTCTTCGGGGCGAACAACGATGATCACTCGACCCTTGAGGTCGGTCTTGAAGCGCCCGATCTCAGATTCTGCATAACCCCGGTGTCCGGTAGACGGGAGAACATCGGCGTCCCCCAAGAAGTCGGCGATCCAGGGATCGGCCGGATTTGTGTAGAGCTTGGCTGGGGCGTCGACCTGGACCACTCGGCCTTGGTACATCACCGCCACCAGGTCTGACGTGGCCAAAGCTTCCTCCTGGTCGTGGGTCACCAGGACAGCCGTCGTCTTTGTTTCGGTGAGGATCGTTCTCAGCTCGCGACGAACCCGATCTCTGAGACTGGCGTCGAGATTGGAGAAAGGCTCATCCAAGAGAATCACGTCCGGATTGGGCGCAAGGGCCCGAGCGAGGGCAACCCGCTGCTGCTGTCCGCCAGACAGTTCGTTCGGCATCCTGTTTCCGAGGCGACTCAGGCCAACCAGATCGAGTACTTCCTCGACCCGATTCCCGGTTGTCTTCTTGTTGATGCCATACGCGATGTTGGCTTTGACCGTCATGTGCGGGAACAGGGCGTAGTCCTGAAAAACCATCCCCACCTTCCGCTTCTCCGGCGGGACGAACACGTTTGGCCCCAGCACTTGCCGACCCCGGATATCAACAGTGCCGGCGGCTTCCTCGAAGCCGGCGATAACTCGCAGGGCGGTTGTCTTGCCACAACCTGAGGGTCCCAGCAATGTGAGAAGGCTGCCCTCCCAGACGTCAAGGCTGAATTGGTCAAGCGCTACAGCGTCGTCATAGGACTTGGTCAGGCTACGGGCACGAATAGTTAGTTGGTCAGTCGCTGAGTTCACGGTACGTCAGCGCCAAGAGTGGCACGATTGAGACCGCAAGGAGAGCCAGGCTTGCCGCACTCGCCCTTGTATAGAAGCCCTCGCCCGTTGAGCTCCAGATGCGGATCGCCAGCGTTTCGAACCCATTTGGCCTGAGGAGCAGGGTTGCTGGTAGCTCCTTCATCACCGAGAGGAACACCAACGCCGACCCGGCGAGGAGACCCGGTCCTGCCAAAGGCACTGTGACACGGCGCAGCGTTGCCAACGGGCCACGTCCCAAGCCACGCGAAGCGTCTTCGAGATCCGAGCTTGCACGTCTCAACGAGTCTTGTGTGGTTGAGACCGATTGAGCCATGAACATCGCAACGTAGGTCAGGATCAGGAGTCCAAGGGTCTGGTAGAGAGGCCGAATCCACTGGAGAGCAAAAGCCACTACGGCCACGCCGACTGTGATGTGAGGCAAGGCATATATCGCCCAGGTTGCGGTCTCGGCAGTGTTGGAAAATTTGCCGCGTTTCCATGTTGTCACCATGGCGATTGGCAAAGCAGCTGCTGCAGCCAAAAGGGCAGCGATGGTCGAGACTGACAATGACCGTCCGATCTCGTCCCAGAACATCCCGAGATCTTGTCCCGCGTCAAGCCCCCTGATCAGCCAGAACACCAGAACCGAAATCGGCACGATGAGTGCGACAAAGGCAAACGATCCGAGGAATCCTAGAGCCAGAGCCTTGCCCCAGCCGGTGAGTTCTATGCGTCTTCGGCGACGACTGGTGGACTTGAGGTGATACCCGGCTCTACTCCTTGTCCGTCGTTCCAAGAAGAGGATGACCAGCGCCAGAACCATCAGCACGACCGAAAGGACAGCGGCGGGGCGACGGTCGATCTGACCGGCGTAAAGCGTGAAGATTGCTCGAGTGAACGTGTCGAAGCGAAGCAGTGAGACGGCACCAAAATCACTGATTGTGTAGAGGCCCACCATCAGGCCGGCGGAAACCAACGCTGGGCGTAGCTGGAGCAGGGTGATGGTGAAGAAGACCCTGGTTTTGCTGGCACCAAGCCCGGTGGCTGCCTCCTCTGTGGCCGGATCGATCATTCGCAGAGCCGGAGTGATGATCAGATGAGCCATGGGGGCCAGGAACACCGAGAGGGCGAGCCAAGCACCAAGAAAACCGTAAGGAGTCGGGATTTCAACTCCGGGCCAGATACTCAACAATCCCGATGGGCCGGTGGCACCGATAATGGTGAGCGCGGCCATGTATGAAGGGATCACCAGTGGAAGCGCGGCAAGAAGCATCCAGATTTTTCGCCCGGGGAGGTTGGTTCGATTGGTCAGCCACGCGGTGCCAGTGCCAATCCCAAGCGCAGTGACTGTCACTGCAACCGTCAGCGCAAGTGTCCCCAGGAACAATTCGACCAACCGTCCGAAGGGTATGGGCGCCCCGATGCCTTCGGTGACCACCTGCCATGCCAGGCTGACGGGGGGGATCAATGCTGGCAGGAGGACGATTGCTGTAGCCGTCCACCATCCTCGACTCGAACGCCGACCCTGTTGTGGAGGCTCGGTCGCCGTCGAGACGGTGATCGGGCCGGCGGTCATCGGCGAGTAACCACTAGACCAAACCCGCTTCAGCTACGAGACGAGTTGCGTCCTCCAGGACATCGGCGAGCTCGGATAAGTCGATGTCGGGGGTGGCGATGCTGTCGAGAGAAGGAAGTCCTTGTGAGGGCTCGACGTCCTCAATCAAAGGAAATTCGAACGTCTGATTCGCAAAAAACACTTGCGCCGTCTCCGAAAGAAGGAACTCGACAAACTGAAGAGCTGACTCAGGAGCGTCGCTTTTGGACAAGATGCCTGCACCCGCCGGCATCACCAGCGAACCAACATCTCCGGCGGGTATGAACCAGTTCTCGGCGTTGTTCCCTTCGCCTTCAGCTCCCAGTCTCAGCAGGTAGTAGTGGTTGACGAGGCCGCCTTCGATTTCACCAGCGTCGGCGGCGGCGACAATTGGGCTGTTCGTCGGATATTCCTGTGGATCGTTTGCTGCCAAGGCCTTCAGCCATTCGAGAGTGGCGTCTTCGCCACGCTCTAGGATCATCGCCGATACAAAGGCAAGGAACGAGCCGTTTACCGGTGCTACCCCGACCTGACCGGCCCATCTCGGGTCGGTGACGTCGTCGATGGATTGGGGGAGCTCGATTTCGGTACCCGTGTTGTAAACGAACGTCCGAACTCGGCCAGAGGTACCGACCCATCTTCCGTCTCGGTCGGCGAATTTGGATTCGACGCTTGCAAGTACCTCTTGAGGGAGACTTTTCATCATCCCGGCCACCGAACCAAGTGACGCGGGGTCTTGAGCGAAGAAGACATCTGCGTTGGTGCTATCCCCCTCTTGAAGAAGAGTAGCCGCGAGCTCGGTTGAGCCGGAGTAGCGAACTTCGACCTCAATCCCGGTTTCCTCGGAGAACATGTCGATCAGCGGCTGCACCAACTCTTCACTCCGTCCGGAGTAGATGATGAGGACGCCTTCCTCGCCGGCGTCTCCGGCTTCGGAGCCGCAGGCGGTGACCATCAGCATGGTGATCGCCAATATTGATAGCGCCCGTTTCATCAACGATCCTCCGAGATCGTTAGGTACCTAACAATCTTGAAAGGTATTGGCACTGAGGAGATAGTGCAAGCTGATTGTCAAGCCTTTTCATGACCGAAGACCCCTACTGTCGCCCCCACATGCGTCCGGTGACCGTCCAATTCCTCAAGAACCCTGACATCATCCATTGGGGTTTCGACGCCTGGTACCTCGGTGAGGACGAATGGGGTGATTGGATGGCTGTACCTGCCGGAACGGTGCGTTGGAAGGGGGAGGAGACCTTTCACCCCACTCGCCGTGATGCGGTGTTTTGCGCTCCCCGTGATCAGTGGTGGCATCTTCATTATGAAGGTCCCGGTGCACGTGAGTATCAGTCGTGCATCGACATAATTTCGCCTGTCCGATGG
>Ga0255056_10000547_pt1 | contig 11266 bp, 13 predicted proteins | sample Cases_109_1_MG_FD_183639 | JGI IMG/M metagenome (GOLD analysis project Ga0255056, IMG submission 183639) | Seawater microbial communities from Amundsen Gulf, Northwest Territories, Canada - Cases_109_1 | ecosystem: Environmental > Aquatic > Marine > Gulf | place: Canada: Northwest Territories... | reverse complement strand
CAGCGGAATGCCCCCGGCCGGGGTGAGGGCGATCCCGATCACGACTCCCAGTCCTGCCGCCGACAGGATCCCAAGAAGAAATGGATCCGCCATGTGGTTGCGGTACACGCCTTGCAGCGCGGCTCCGGCGACGCCGAGGGTGGCTCCGACCAGGACCCCGGCGACGACCCGCGGCATCCGGATCGACCAGAAGACCGCTTCTGACGGGCTCCCTTCGCCGAAGCCAAGCCGGCCGATAAAGGCCCGCCACTCCTCGGTCGGGGAGATCGCAACCTCACCCACGCTCAAGCCGACGAGGACGGCGACGATGAGGGCGATGCCGAACACCGCAAACCACAGGCCGGCCGGGTAGCGGGTCGAATCCGTCACGGGAGGCCGTGGACGTCCTCGATCAGCAACCGCAGTGACTCGGCCACCCGCGGTCCGAAGGTGAGGAAGTCCCCCTCCGGGTAGGCATACACCGCGCGGCTCTCGCCGGCGGGGGTCTGGGCCACGCCGGGAAGCGCCAGGAAGGCGTCGAGACCACCGAGGATCCCGTAGCCCTCCTCGGGCACGATGATCACCGCGGGTGCCGCGGCCACCAGCGCCTCGGCGGTGACCGGGATCGATCCTTCGATGCCGCTCTCGGCTCCGACGTCGATCCCGGCGGCGCCTTCGATGAGCGGATTGGTCACCATCCCCTCACCGAAGAGCAGCACCACATCGGGCCCCCTGGTGTACACGTAGGCCATGCGGGTGGCGTCGGCATCGGCGGCGACCGCGAGCTCGGCATCGACCTCGCCTTTGACCCGATCGGCCAGCTGCTCGGCAGCATCGGTGGCGTTGAGGACCTCCCCCAATAGGCGCATCTTGTCGTACAGGCCGTCGAAGGTCGTTGGGATGTCCAGGATCACGACGGGGACGCCGGCGGCCCGAATCTGCTCGATGGCGGACAACGGGTCGGTCTGGGTGTCCCCGATGACCAGCGTGGGCTGCTGGGCCAGGACCGCCTCGGCGCTCAGGAAGCGCCCGATGCCAACGATCGGCAGCGAGGTGGCGGCCTCCGGGTAGACGGTGGTGATGTCGATGCCAACCACCGAGTCGCCAAGGCCGAGCTCGAAGATGATCTCGGTGAGATCTCCGGACAGGCTGACGATGCGGGAGGTGTCGGAGACGGCGGAGGCCACGCCATCGGCGCCGACGAAGCTATCGCCGTTCTCGGCTGCCTCGTCACCGCTGCTGCACCCGAGCAGGATCAGGCCAGCGGCGACTAAGGCAAGGAGGGTTCTTCTCACCCGGAGGGGCACCCCACACGGGCCGAAGTCATCAGGCTGCAGAACATCGCCCTGCTGACCTGCCAGCCGGCGTCGGTACGGACGGCGTCACCGGCGAGATCGGTGTAGGTGGGACTTCCGCCAAAGAGCAGCGAATAGCTGATCACGGCTTCGTCGCCATCGATCGTCACCCCGGTCGCTTCTACCGCAACGCCTCCGAACTGCTCGCCGGTCGCGGCGTACTCGGCCACTGTGCCCTCGAGTCCCTCCGGCTCGACGAGGTAGGGCACCTTCTCCTCGTAGGTGGTAGCGCTGTCGAAGACGATGGCATAGGCCTCGACGACCGCATCGACATCGGCATCCGCACCCGGAACGACCTCGGCCGGTTCAGCGGCAGCCTCGGTCTCCGTCGCGGGTGCGAGGGTCGTGGTGGTCACCGTGGTCGTGGGTGCAACGGTTGTTGTGGTCACCGTGGTCGCGGGTGCGACAGTCGCGGCGGGTTCGGGCGTCGTTGTGGTGGTGGCCGGCTCTGCCCCCCCACAGGCGGCCGCCACCAGTACCAGCAAGGTCGATAGGGCGGTCATGCGTCTCATGAAAGGTGCCTCTCATCCGGTTGGGTGGGAGTTTGTCTGATCGCGGGCCCGACAACTAGTCGGCACTCACGAATCCGTTGCAGGTGTGGCATATTCATGGCATGATTATGGCATGAAGCGAGCCAGGGTGAGCACCACCGTCGACCATGAGCTACTCCGAGACGCAAGGCAGCTGCGATCCGAATTGAACGACGCAGCCTTGCTCGACGAAGCACTGGCCGCATTGCTCGCCAGGTATCGAGGAGTCGAGATCGACGCCGCCTACGCCGCGTACGACGATCGGCCCATTGAAGAACCCGATGAGTGGGGCGACCTGGCGTCGTTCCGCGAGGCGGCTGGCTCGTCGTGACCACTCTGCCCGTCCGAGGTGAGGTGTGGTGTGTGAGCTGCCCGACATCGCCCGCCGACCGGTCGTTGTCCTTTCCCGCGATGCGGCGATCCCGAGGCTGCGGCGCACCCTCGTCGCACCATGCACGACCACGATCCGCGACCTCCCGAGTGAGGTCGTGCTCGAAACCGATGAGGACCCCATCCCTCGGCGGTCAGCGGTGAGTCTCGACTCTGTGGAGAGCGTTTCGATCGGAACCCTCACCGATCGTCTCGGCCGACTCAGCGATGACCGGATGCGGGAAGTCTGCTCCGCCTTGTCAGTGGCGGTCGACTGTCTCCCTTAGGCGCCCACGCAAGATCCCATGACGCGTTTGGGAAGAAGCGTCTTGCTATTGCGCCGGACACGGCCCGCGGAAGTACTGCCGGCATTCGTCGTAGGTCATCGGGCGGCTCAGCTTGGACTCGGCGATCTCGATCAGTTCGTCGATGTCCAGCGTATCGGTTCGGACGATGTTGGGAGGTGCCGTCACCAGCAACCAGGGCTCGGTTGGGTGAAAGTCACCCAGATGGAAGCCGTTCAGTCCGCCTACTCCGAACGTTCCGAGCAGCACTTCGGTCGTAAGATCCCGCAGCCTGAGCGGCTCGTCCGTCGCCGACGTGACAGCCTGATTCCCCTCGGGCGATAGAGGCACGCGTACAATCAGGGTCCCGTGCACCAACGGTTGGAGAGCCTTTCTCAGTCGTCGTCGGGGCGGAGGAAGGTGGGTCCGACGAGGGCGGTTAGCTCATACCGGCTGGCGATGCCGAGCTTCTCGAAGATGTGGCTCATGTGGGTTTCGAGTGTCTTGACGCTGATCTCGAGGGTGGCGGCGGTCTCGCGGTAGGTGTATCCCCTGGCGATCAGGTTCACTACCTCTCGCTCTCGTGGCGTGAGGCGTTCGATGCCGGTGCCAGTGTCGATCTGGTCGTCGATGTCGAGGAGGTAGCCCGCCACCTCCTTCGACACCGGCTTGTTTCCGGCGAGTGCCGATTCGAGCAGGTCGACGAGGTCCTCGCTGTGGGTGGACTTGGTGAGATAGCCGTTCACCCCCGCATTCATCAGGGTGACCACGTCGAGGCGAGACGTCGACACGGTGAACGCCACGATGCACAACTCGGGCATCGTCTTGCGGACCTGCGTAATCACTGCGGCGCCGCCGCCCCCCGGCAGCCTGACGTCGAGGAGCACGATGTCCGGCTCGCGTTCCGCTATCAGCTCGAGCGCAGAGTCAACGTTGTCGGCTTCACCCACGACATCAAAGTGTTCCTCGAGCAGCGCCCGGGTGCCCACCCGAACGACATCGTGGTCGTCAACCAGCAAGAGTCGTGGGCGAGTCGTCATGGCATTGTCATTGTGAACGTGATCTCGGTGCCATCTGCCGCCTTGCTCGAGATCGTGGTTGATCCCCCCGCCTCGTCGACCTTGGCCATGTGGCGCCCGATGCCATGGGACGGGTCGACCCGGTCCGGGTCGAAGCCGGTGCCCCGGTCGCGGACGTAGACCGACAGCGTGCCGTCAACGATCTCTGAGAAGAGCTCGATCTTGTCGTCCGACGAGTGCTTGGCGGCGTTCACCATGGCCTCCCGGGTCGCATCGACGACGCGGCGCAGTTGGTCGGTGACCTCGGCGTCGCTGCGGATCACGGCATCGATCTCCACTCGGTACAGGTCCTCCACTTCGTCGCGGGCGCCTAGTAGTCCGGCGCTAAGACTGTCGTCGAACGGCGAGCGCATCTCGGCGATAGTCCGGCGCAGCTCGCGCGCCTGGGATCGAGCCAGGTGGCGGACCTCGCCGGCATCGTCTGCGGTGAGCCGGATCGCATGGAGCGTTTGCAGCACCGAATCGTGGAGCTGATCGGCGAGCTCGAAGCGCTCCTCCAGGCGGGCCGCTTCTGCCCGCTCGGCGACCAGCTCCTCCTCGGCGGCACGTCGTTGCCGGTCGAGGAGGCGGACTGCGTTGAAGGCACCTCCCACAACGATCGCAAAGATGAGGAACATCACGCTGCCCGCAGTCGGCACAAGACCACGGTCGTCCACGACATGGACAACGCCCTGCTCGATCATCAATACCACGCTGGATCCGAGTGCGGCGATGAGTCCCCCGGCGTAGGCGGCAACGACGATCCACGACAACAGATACCCGCCGTGAAAGAGGTCTTGGGCCCCCGACACCGTCGAGGCTGCGCCGATGACAAAGACCACGGCCCCGTCGGCGAGGACGAACCACAGCATGCCCAGCTCATTGGTGCGCCACCCGACGAAGACCGTGACGCCCGCCCAGATCGTCCCCAACGCCGCCGCACCGATCACCACCCGGACGTCTGCGGCGTCGTCGGTTGCGAGCGTGAGGGCGACGAGCAGCAGCATCCACCCCCACCCCAATAGACGGAATCCGACCACCACCCCCCGCAGTGTCGAATCCAGTCCCGTACCAGGCTCTGGCCTCGTCGACCAGGTCACCGCCATACCCCCAATGTACCGGGACCGGCCCGAATCCGGCTTGTCTCGAATGCCTCCCTCTATCAGGGGGAACCCCGATAGATCGCCCGGCCCGTTTCGTACAAGCTTGATGCGTCGGCTCACGCAAAGGAGGAAATCGTGACTACGACTGCAGAATCAAATGAATCGAACAATGGAAGCTCGGAATTCGAAGCTTCTCTCGCCGGCCGCGCCGGCACCCGACCGGATGGTTTTCTTGCCTCGCTGGCATGGTGGCTCATCCAGGTCCTGGAGCCCCTTGGCTATGCCGCAGGCTTTGCCGTCGGGTTTGGCCTGTGGGCGCTGCTCGACTTCCACGTCATGGCGCTGTCCGAGGTGCCGACTGTGGCCCTGATGGTCGGATCGGCGGCCGGGCTGTGGTGGGCGGCATGGCAGATCGGTCGCTACGACTTTGCCGAGACGTGGCGGCTGGGCAACGTGATGTACGCGGCAGCGATCGGGACCACGGCGTGGATCGCTTGGGTAGCTACCGATGGCGCGCTGGCCAGAGAGGTGCGCTTCACGATCACCGCGCTCATCGTCGCTGGGCTCGCCTTTGGCGTGCAGTGGGTGCGCCGAGACCTGCTCAGCTATGTCGTGCTGCTTGGCAGTGTTGCGGTGTCGGCGGTGTCGGCGGCGGCAACGATCGCCGGTGCCATCGGGATCGAGAGTGAGGGTCCGATCGCGCTCGGTGGCATCACCGCGGCGACCATCGGGTACCTGATCGCCGGTCGTTCCGAAAGCAACGGGCGACGCGATGTGACGAACCTCGTGATCCTGGCCGCAAGCAGCGGCATCCTGATCGCGGCATTCATGCTCCCGGACACGTGGCGTCTTGTCGTGGCGGCGGGCGGCTTTGTGGCTGCGGCTGCGGCGAACTGGGCGCACCGGCCCACCCCGCGCACCGCGTTCGCGGCCGTAGTGACCAATACCGCGCTTGCCACTCCGCTGGCCGTGTCGTGGCTGCCGTGGGTTCGCATCATCGGGTCCATTCCCGTCCCGATCATGCTGATCGTCGCCGGGTCTGTGGTCCTCGCCGCACTGTCCTGGGCGACCAGGCGGATCTTGTCCCGGACCCGGTCGAAAACGCAGGCTGCGAGCACGCCCTAGACGATGGCGAGCGGCAGCAGTCCCACCGAGCGCCGGCCGGCCCGCGATGGCCGGCCGGCGCTCGGCGCCCAGGCCGCCTTGTTAGTCGTTGCACTGGTGGCGTTGGCGGCTGCCGTACAGCATGTCGCTATTGCTGCGGATCGACACGGCTGGACGCAACACGATGGGATCGTTTCATCGGTCGAGCCGCGGTACGACCTGTTTGCGCTCTTCGCCAAGGCCTTGGGCGGGGGTACGGCTCCAACTGATTACACGGTCGCCGTGATGGCGGACGACGAACTCTTCTTCGACACGATGAGACACCTATCCAAGGGGGTATATATCATCGACGATATTGGATATACTGGTTCAATGACCAAACGACTCGTCGAGATCGACGACGACCTCCTTGAGCGGGCGCGAGCCGCGGCTGGCGCTGAAACCATCAAAGCAACGGTGGAGACTGCATTGCAACGTCTTGTCGATCGCGAGACCGCGGTGCGCCACGTCTCCCGTCTGCGCAAGAAAGGTGCCCTCGACGTAGCCAGGCTTGAAGAGGCGCGCCGTCCACGAGCTGGCCCCGATGGCTGATCCGAGCTACCTCGTCGACACCTCGGTGCTCGGTCGAGCTCATCTGGGTCCGGTTGGAGACCAACTCGAGGCGCTGGCCAGGCAAGGACGAATGTGGACCTGCCGGCTCATAGATCTCGAGGTCATCTACGGGTCGCGAGCCCGCGACGTGCCCGATGTCATCCAGGAACGCGCTGCGCTGCCGGTGGCGCCGATCGATCCCGGCGTCATGGACCGGGCCGTCCAAGTCGCCGGGTTAATGGCAAAGAGCGGCCGACATCGTGGTGCGAAGCCTGTCGATTTAGTGATCGCCGCTGCTGCTGAGTCAGCCGACCTCGCAATCCTGCACTACGACAGCGATTACGACCGGATTGAGGCGGTAACCCGTCAGCCGACGGAATGGATCGCAACTGCCGGCACACTGAGCTGAAAACGACCCGTACTTGGTCTTGAGTTTCCACGGAGACGGTTGCACCCGCATCGACCAGCGAACTGACGCCTGTCGACCCCGCAAATGGCACACTCCCATGACGCGATTCCACAGAAGCGTCCTTCCGGCTCTGCGGAAGAGATAGAGACGCGGAAAGTGTCACACCGCGGCGATACGTTCGACCGATGCGACCCTTCCAATTCGTTGTCGCGATGTTGTACATAGCGCTGCTGCTTCTGGGCGCGTTGTTGGTGCTTGCGAGCGATCGCATCGAGTATCCGGGCATAGAGACGCTGGTCTTCATCTCGGGTGAAGGGGTTTTCGGCGGGGTCGTCGCCGCTGCGCTGTTTGGCCTGTTGAGGAAGGTGGTTTCGGTGTTACGCTCGAATGCAGAACAGGAGGACTCATGAGTGGTCCAGAGCAGATCGCTGCCGACGCCACGGAATCGCGCTGGTTCCGAGACCTGGCCGACGCGAACGCGACTTTGCCGGCCTGGTTGCTGATTGTCTTTCTCATCGCTGGACTTACCGGCCTTGCCGTTGGCCTGTTCAGCCTGCTCGCCGGCTAGAGCGTGACTCGCTCCCGGCATGTTCGGCGTAGACGTAGTGACGACGACGCGGCGACTAGTAGTCCGTCATCTAAGGCAGGGCCACAGAACGTAGACGCGTACCCAACCCCGATCGACCCGGGGGATCGTCGCTGGCTTCGTGCGCGAATGGTCGAGTATCGGGAGCTTCTGGCGTACCTGCGCGACCACTGAATCGCCCGTCTCCGCAGCTCGGTTGATCGAGGTCAAGCGCGACGAGTGCAAGACCAGACGCATAGGTGGGAGATTTCGACGGCCACCAGTCGAGTCCGAGACCGTCGATCTGTTCGCTGAGCGCGCCTGATACGGACGCTATCCGCGAAACGCGTCTTGCTATGGGGTCGGGCAGGGCTCCCGGAAGTACTGTCGGCACTCTTCTTCGGTCATCTCCCGGCTGAGCCGAGATTCGGCGATCGCGACCAACTCGTCGATGTCGAGGGTGTGGATTCGGACCACGTTGGGCGGCGACGTCACCATCAGGTACGGAAGCGAGGGATGGAAGTCGCCGATGTGAACACCATCGAGGCTACCTGGTCCGAACTGGCCGGCCGGCTCGCCTGACTCGATGTCCCACACCTTCAGCGGTTCGCTCCGGCCCCACGTCGCTACGTTCGAGCCATCGGGTGAGACGACAACCCCCAGCATTAGCGTGTCGTGAGCCGCGATCTCCACCTCAAGAGCGTCCTCGATAGGAGCGTCCGACAGCAGGCTCTCAACGTCGAATACGAATACTTGGCCAGTGAAGCCTCCGACCACGAACTTGCTGCCGTCTCGAGTGAACGCGGCGGCGAGTCCACCGTACGGTGTCGAGCCGAAGTCGAGGAGGCGTATGCCGGTCGCGGTGTCGTAAAAGGCGATTCCGACTTCCTGTTCGTTGCCCAACGCGACCAGCGAGCCGTCTGGCGAGAACCACGGAACGCCGACGCCCACAGCGTCAAGATCCATGCCGGTACCGTCCTCGGTGGAGACGAGTCGAACCGGGCCTACGAAGTCCGGGCCCTGCTTGATCACGGCCTGAGTCGCGTCGTCGCTCACGGCGCGGATCGACCATCCTTCCGGAGCGCGATAGATCACCTCGTCGCTGTCGAACGGTCGAATCACCCACGATCCGTCTTCGGTGGCCTGGGCGAAGTAGCTACCCTCAGGATCCGCGTCGGGGAACCACAGTCCCCCGTCCTCGCGTGTAACGCCAAGGCCGGGAACCACGCGTTCGCTTCCACCGTCAATCGCGACGGCCGTCACGACGGCGTCGCCATCTTCGAGGAATGTGCGCGACCCCGCACCGACAAATCCTGCCTTGAAATTGGAGTTCAGCGGCGACACCCATCCACCGATCTCGGCGCCACCCAGAAGAGATGTATCGAGGATCACCACTTCGCCGGCCCACCCGCCATACGCAACCGACTCGGTTCCGGGCCCAACGGCGAGACTGAATGTGCCCCCTTGCCCGGGGAGCTCGAGACGTACCTCGCCGGTCGCGGCGTCGATGACCTTCGGGGTCGACTCCCCCGCAACAACGAATGCCTCGTTGGAGATCCATACCGGATCGGCAACGCGGTCGAGGTCGACCCGTATCAACTCTGTTCCGGATTCGACATCAAACACTGCGGCTTTCACCTGATCGGTGGCCACGATCCGGGTGCCATCGGGTGACCACTCCGTCCACCAGATATGGGTAGGTCCAAACCCGGAGATTCCGATCGTCTGGCCGACAGTCCCCGACACCGGATCGACGATGAGAAGATTGGAGTTCCCCTCTTCGTCCTGCGGCTCGAAGTACGCCAGCCGGCCGTTCGGGCCGAAATCGTGGTCGCCGTAGGCGGGCGCCTGAAAGATGATTTGCTCCTCATCGACCGACCACACAAGGACTGTCTGTGCCGCCGGGGATACGGTGAACGCTAGGAACTCACCACTCGGGCTGAAGACCGGCCTGCCTGCTTCTTTGACTTCAGGGCCGATATCCGTTGACTCACCGGTTGTCCGGTCCCAGACCGTGAGCTTTGGCGAGTCTGTCTCGCCTTTAAGACCGACTGCAAGAAGATTCCCATCCGGGCTGAATGAAACGCCGCCATCCCACCAAGGCAGAGCATCGTCGCGCGCGTACCGTTCGACGACTTCCTGATTGACGATGTCCCAAACGTTCACACCAGCGAGAACCAGGGTCCCCTCGTCGACGTCGCCCGCTGCGAGCAGGGAGCCTTCGGGGTGAACGGCAACGAACTCTCCTCAAGGGAACCGGTACGTCACCCGATCCGCGGCGATCGCGGCACGAAGCACAGACTCTGCCTGGGTCGAATTCACTCCTGCGTCGCGCAGCCTGGCGAGTGACGCAAGCGCCAGGTGGGTGCTGAGTTCGGCGTCGAACTCGAGGACCTTCTCGGCTTCGAGAGTGAGCTCTCGAGCCTGAGCAACGTCCGCTTGCTGCTGCGCCTCGTTGCGTTGCGCCAACGCGGCGACGGCAAGGACGATCCCTATCAATGCTGCAACCCCGAAGCCGGAGAGCACACCCCGACGAAGACGTCGCCGGCGAGCCTCCGCGGTCTCGCGAGCCACAACGCTACCGACGAGGAACTCGGTCTCATCGGGGGTGAGCACTACGTCGCTACCGGCGGCCCATGCTTCGAACTGGCTGAGCCGACCACCGGTGAGCAAGTAGGCGATGTCTCTGTCCGACTCCCCCCACTCAGACTCGGCGGCGCGGAACCGACGATGCAGGATCAGCGCTTCCCGGCGGGCGTCGAGCCAATCGCGGAACCGGGTCCAGTTGCGCAGCAGCGCCTCGTGTGCCACCTCGACCGTTGGGCCTCGAGTGACCGGGTCGCGATCGAAGGTCAGCAGCCTGGCCTCGCCGAACCTGCGGAGTACCTCTGCGACGTACCCCGGCTCCAGTCCGAGCGATTCCAGCTCCGACTGGCGGACTCGGCGGCGTACGTCGTCGGCGTCCTCGGAGACGCTGACCAGGCGCATGAAGATCTCCTCGGCGACTTCCTGCTCGTTGCCGTTGAGCGACCGGTAGATCTCGTCGGCTCGGCTCGTGAGCGCGCCGCCGACACCGCCGACACGCTCGTAGTCGGCGATGGAGACGCTGCCATCCAGAGACTGCGCGACGAGGGAGGCCAGGGCATACTGCATCAACGGCAGGCTCCCCGGCTGCTCCTGGACGTCACCGAGCAACTGATCGGTGAGGCCCTCTTCGAATACCACCCCTGCGTTGAGCGCCGGCTTCTCGATCGCTTCGCGCAGCTCGGCGGGCTTCGGGACCGCCAGGGCCAGGTTGGCTTCGCTGACGATTGGGCCAAGAACGTCATCGCCAAGGGGGTGGTCGTAGAAGTCGGCGCGCAGGGTCAGCACGACCCGCACCCGACTTCTGGCGTCCTCGGTGGCTTCGATGAGGTTGCGGATGAATGTGGTCCGGGCCTCATCGGAGGTGACCACGGTGTACAGCTCTTCGAACTGGTCGACCACGACGACCAGCTCGCCCTCGAGGTTGCGCATTAGGCGCTTGCTCAATCGAAGCAGGCCGGCCTCGTCGGAGGCGAGTTCGGCCGCCATGTCTCCCATCGACTCGGTGGCGACCTCGGCCAGGGCCGAGGCCAATTCGTCGAAGGGGTGCGAGCCGGGAACGGTCGTCACGATCACCCACTGGTCGGAGCCGGCAAGGGCTCCTCTCGCGAGCGCCGGCACCAACCCGGCGCGTACCAGCGACGACTTGCCCGATCCCGACGGGCCAACCACCGTGACGATCCGGTTATCACCGACGAGTTCGACCAGGCGGCGGATCTCCTTGTCGCGGCCGAAGAAGTCACGGGCGTCGTCGACGTCGAAGGGCTGCAGTCCCTTGTACGGGTTGCGTGAGATGGTCGGCTCGGCTCGCACCGTCATGCCACCGTTCAGGGCG
>Ga0255056_10000545_pt1 | contig 11287 bp, 13 predicted proteins | sample Cases_109_1_MG_FD_183639 | JGI IMG/M metagenome (GOLD analysis project Ga0255056, IMG submission 183639) | Seawater microbial communities from Amundsen Gulf, Northwest Territories, Canada - Cases_109_1 | ecosystem: Environmental > Aquatic > Marine > Gulf | place: Canada: Northwest Territories... | reverse complement strand
CACGATACGGTTTTCTCCAAAGCGATATTCCTCGACGGTCGATCGATCGAAGCTCACGAAAATGCCGAACTCCGTTTGCGTGATCTTCAGATTCGTTCCGGTTTCGAGAAATACGTACACCGCGGTTTCCTTTGACGATCGGCTTGGTCGGCCGGATCGCGCCCGTTGCGCCTCTTTCAAGATGTCATCGGGAATGCCCGCGGTCGCCTCTTCGATGCGCTGAATCGACTCACGATCAGGGTCGTGAAGCTGCCAGCGCCCTGAAAGATCCATGCCAGCGGGGACCACCCCGCTTTTAGGCAATAAGACTTCGGAGGTGACGCAGGCCGCTATTGAAAGTGCGACAAGGGCAATCGACAGTACTAGCGCTTTTCGGCGCATAAGGCATAATTCCGCTACGAACCAGTGTTGCGAAAGTACACAAAATTGAGTCATTTCAACAGCAGGTCAACCGATTGAGGACAGCGGCGTTAGGAATTGAACATGCACAGGCTTTGCCCGAGCGAAATTCCATATCCGCAAACCAAGAGTCCAATTTATGAAATTTGTAAGCTTATCCAGTATTGCTGTCGCCGCAACATTGCTATTACCCGTCGCGGCCGCCGCTCAGTCGCTGTCCGAATTGCAGGATCTCAGCCCCGAAGACCGACGCGCCTATATGGACGCAATGTCGCCGGAAGAGCGTGAGGCGAAGCGGGCCGAATTGAAAACCGAACGCGATGCGATGACACCGGAGCAACGCGAAGCAATGCGCGCCGAGCGTCGTGCGCAATGGGACTCTCTTTCCGATGAAGAGCGCGAAGCCAGACGCGAGCAAATGCGCGGGCGCCGCGCCGAAATGAAAGAACGCTATGAGTCGATGTCACCCGAAGAACGTGAGGCGGCCCGGCAAGCGCGAGGTGATCTGGGTGACCGGAAGCCTCGTCATGCGAAGGACGAAAATCACGCGAAAGGCGAACAGTCACAATAGGATTTTCGTCTCGGCATTCAACTCAAAGTATTTTCGACAGCGCTCTCGAGAATGCGTTTTGGGGCCGGACTTTTATTTGCCCAAGTTCCAGCCACTCACTTAGTGCCGTAAGTTCCGCAGCGAGCGCGCCAAGCGCTCTTTGTCGATCAATACCGCCTTCCTCGTGTGCAGACTGTACGAGCAACGCGCCGCTTTTTCGATCTGCTTTGAGGTCGACCCGCGCCACGATTTCGTCACCCATCCGAAACGGCAAGACGTAGTAGCCCCATTTGCGTTTCGCCTCGGGTACGTAAATTTCAATTCGATAGTGAAACTTGAACAGACGCTCCGCACGAGGCCGAAACCAGACCATCGGGTCGAACGGCGACAATAACGAGGCTCCCGGAATACGTCGCGGACTTCTTGCGTCTGAAGACAAATACGCGGACTCGCCCCATCCCTCTACCGTGACGGCTTGCAAGTCGCCAGACAAAACCAGTCCCTCAACATGTGGCGCGGCATCTCGAGGTGTCATTCGGTAGTAATCGGCCAAATCCCGAAGACTTGCGATTCCGAGCGCGCTTGCCGCACGTTGCAGGAGTTCGCGCTGCGCATCGGCATCTGACAAGTTCAGTTGCAAATGCTTTTCGGGAATGACCCGCTCCGGGAGGTCGTAAACGCGCTGAAAATTCGGCATTCGATTGGCCACCGTCAGGGCGCCACAACCGAAGTGATATTCCAGCGCCCAGCGCGGAACGGAACGATGCCAGTCACCGGCTTTTCGTTTTGGCCCCGGTAGTGGCGGCAAATCGCTGGCCGTCACTCCACCGTCGCATTCAACCTGCTTCAATATCTGCTGCAGATACTGATTCCGGTTGCGAAGTTTCGCGATCGGGCTGTTTTTCCACGGCTTGAAACAGGCACGGCGATGGGCCAGTAACGGCCAGGCGCTTGTCGGCACAATGGATGCCTCATGGGCCCACTGCTCTGTGCAATTGCCTGTGCCGTAAGCATAGCGATCAAAACGCTCGCGTTGATAAGCGCCGACACGCGACCAGATCATCAAGTAGTGTGCCGGCATGAGTACGTTGACGAAATCGAGCTGCAAGAGCCCCATTCGGTCTAGGACGCGACGAAAGTGTCGCGCATCGGGCTCCGAGTTCGGGCGCACACGATCAAATCCTTGCGCCGCGAATGCGATGCGGCGCGCTTCCGCGGCGGATATTCTTACGCGGCGTATCACGCCCGAAAAAAACCGTCAGCCAGCATAGAAACCTTCACTGATTCGTCCGGCGTTCACGGACAGGCGTTTGTCCACTGAACTCGAATAGTTTCTGTCATGCACGGTGTCGAGCAAATGCCACTCCGCTCTGCAAGTCTCATGCGTTAGCGAAAGACACATCCAGCCGCGACGGTCTGTATCCAGATAAGACAGATTTTGATTCAGCTCCAGTGTTGCGTCGCGAAGACCTCCTGGCTCTCTTTCGGGCAAGTGCTCTGCGAAACCCGGCGACGTCACCGAACCGGTCATGAACTCAACGGCCACGGGTTTGCTGTGCCCCCAGGGTACGAGTTCACCGGCCAGCGGTGTATGCAGATCGCCGCTCAGTACAACCGGGTTCGTCGCGAATTCGTAAAGGTCCTTCAGGAAGTCGTCTCGTGCCGCTGGATAACCATCCCAGGTATCGAGCAACATTGGCGGATTGGACTTGCTCAACTCGATAAAGCGCTCCACGTCCTCAAGCGACAGCATTGATGGCAACTCGGTGTCCAGCAGTGGCTCGAGGTCGGGGCTGCGCAGCGGCGTCACCAACACCTGCTGTCCAATGACCTGCCAGGTCGTGTCCTGCGCCTTCGTCAGGCTGCGCCGGAGCCAGCTTTCCTGGCGACGCCCCAGCACTCTGCGTTCCGGATCGCTCATTGCCTCTGCAACAGATTCCGCCGTGACCTCGTCGCCCACATCCGGCTGCAAATCGCGCCCATAAAATCGTGTGTCGAGCATGATGAGCGACAGCAGATCGCCAAAGCGAAAACGGCGAAAGATTCTGGTATTTTCACGATGATGCGAGGCGCGAATTGGCATCCATTCCAGATAGGCCTGCACCGCCGCATCTCGTCGAGTCTCCCATTGCCCTTCCTCGGGCTGGTGGTTCAACGAGCCGCCGCGCCATGAATCATTACCGACTTCGTGGTCATCCCATATTGCGATCAACGGATGGCGTTCATGCATTGCCATTGAATCGGCGTCCGCCTTGTACTGCGCGTGACGACGACGAAAATCCTCAAGTGTCACGACCTCTGTCTCGGGATCCGGCAGTCGAGCCAGTTCCTCGGCCTTCTCCGTAGCATATTCGCCCAAGCCGTATTCGTAGATGTAGTCACCAAGATGCACGACCGCGTCAATGTCCTCGCGATTAGAGATCTCCCGGTACGCATGGAAAAAACCATAGGGGTGATTCGCACAGGAAACGACAGCAAATTTCGCCGCGTCGACTGACCCGACGGGAAGGGTTTTGCTCCGTCCTACAGGCGATTTCACGCCATTCACCTCAAACTGATACCAAATCGTCTGGCCAGTCGGTAATTGGTCGGCATCAACCTTTACCGTGAAATCCCTGTCGGCGCCGGTATTAATGACGCCCTCGTTGACGACAGACTGCATATTGGCATCGGCAGCAATCGCCCAGCGCACGTCGACCCGACCATCTACGACGCCGCTTACCCGCGTCCAAAGGATCAAGCGATCGGACAACGGATCGCCGCTCGCCACACCGTGATCAAAAGCAACATCGGCGGCGACAGCCTCTTTGGAACGGAGACCCAGCCAGGAAAAGGCGGCACTGCCCGCGAACAGGCGGATGAAATTACGTCTAAGCACCTTGCCTCCCAGGAGACGTTTGCTGCTATCGTCGGCAGCGATGAAACGAAGTCACGCATCATACCGATCTGTCGCGCTGCTGGTCCTCGCTTTTCTGTCCGCGCCCGCGGTCTCGGATGAAGATCAGATCGTTGGAACCTGGTTAAGCGGTGACGGTGATGGCTGGATTGAAGTAACGCGGCATGCCGAGGGCATCAGCGGACGAATCGCAGGCTCGCCCAATGACGATCCGGACCGATCAAAAATCGACGACAAGAATCCGGATCCGGTACTGCGCGATCGTGAGCTTCTTGGTCTGGACCTCTTCGCCGGCTTTCATTTCGATGGCGATGATCGCTGGATCGACGGTAGGATTTACGACCCCAACAGCGGCAAGACCTATCGCTGCATTATCACCGTGGTCGACGACAACACGCTAAAAGTGCGCGGTTATGTCGGGGTGCCCATATTGGGTCGAACTGAAATCTGGACGCGAAAAAAAGAGTAACAATCCCACACTTGGTCGAACTGAAATCTGGACGCGAAAAAAAGAGTAACAATCCCACACTTGGTCGAACTGAAATCTGGACGCGAAAAAAAGAGTAACAATCCCACACTTGGTCGAACTGAAATCTGGACGCGAAAAAAAGGATAGCAACAAATTGTCAGGAGTTGGCGGGAATAACGGCATCCGCTTCGATTTCCACAAGCATCGCCGGATCGATCAGTCGCGTCACTTCGACCATTGTCGCTGCGGGCGGCGCTGAGCCGAACACGTCGCTGTGAGCGCGAGCTACCGCCTCCCATTGTTCGATGTCTGTAACGTAAGTGCGGGTTCGAATCACATCCTCAAGCTTGCATCCCGCCTCTTTGAGCGCCTTGCTCAGGACACGAATACACTGTCGTGCCTGCTCATACATATCGCCCTCGCCCACTAGCTGCCCGTCTTCGTCGACCGCTGCCGAGCCGGAAACTGCGACGATCTGGCCCGCGCGTACCGCACGGCAATAACCCATGACCGGTTCCCATGGAGCGCCGGACTTGATTCGCGTGTGTTTGTCGGTCACTTGTCCAATCCTTTAATTTACTTTAATTAACTCTCATATATCATTGTTTTAACATTGTTTTTTATATACGCAAGCCATGACAAAGAGCCTGCTGTATAGAGTGCGGCCAACAGCCAACCCTCTTTTGATACGCCGATACCGTTGTACTGCGAGGCCAAGCTCACAAGCCAATTGAAGACAACGAGTCGCAGTACTTCCAGAGTGACCGCATTTGCGCGACCGCCGTTCAGCAATCCCAGCGTATAGAGAAGCCCCCACAGCATCAGGCACGGTAACAATGCGACGCGAATTCCTCTCTCAAAAAGAACCTGGGTGATTCCGAGCGTGATCAGGATGGCGACGACAAATTGAAACATCACGTAGCGACGCATACCGGTCCCGATCTCAGGATCAAACTTTTGAAACCTGGCGAGATCTGAGTGCGCTTTCGGATGCGACGCTTGCATATCGCCGGGTCGCCAGCCCGTACGTCGGAACCATATGCCGATTTTGTCACGCCAACGTTTTGTACGCACAGCATCGAAAATCAAATAGTCATAGACCTGGAAGTTAGCCCAGATCGGGTCCCAGTTCGCCAACGGCTTGCGCACACCGAAGATGACAGGATCGTCATTGCGTTCATCCTCGAAAGTGCCGAACAACCTGTCCCATAAAATCAATATGCCGCCGTAATTCTTGTCGATGTAGCGCTCATTTTGTGCGTGATGAACGCGATGATTGGATGGCGTTACGAGAATCCGATCCAGCATACCCATACGACCAATCAATTGTGTGTGTACCCAAAACTGATAGATCAGATTGATGGCGCCGACGGTAAGCACAACTTCAAGCGGAAATCCGACCACGTACAGCGGTACGTAAAAAATCCAGCCCAACAGGAATCCCGTGCTGCTCTGTCGTTGAGCGGTCGAAAGATTGTAGTCCTCGCTCTGGTGATGAACCGCGTGCGACGCCCACAGGATCGAGACCTCGTGACTCATGCGATGAAACCAGTAGTAACAAAAGTCCCAGGCAAGAGCCGCCGCGATCCACAACGCGATGCCCTTGGCGGAGGCGACAAACCAGCTCAGCGGCATGTCAATCAACGCTAAGTTCTGCAGCGCGAAGCCCCAGGCGACCAGTGAGATGAACTTGGTGAAGTAGCCGCTCGTTATGTACAGGATCCCCGTGCTGATGCTGTTGATCGCGTCATTGGCCCTGTAATAACCGCTGCCCCGCAGTTTGTCGATAATGAGTTCGATGATGACAGCCAGAATGAAGAAGGGCCCGGCCTGTGCGAGAAGGTCCATGCGGCAATAGTACCGCTATTGGCGGGTTTGGCGGTAAGCTGCCGTGCGTACATCGAATGGAACACAAGCATGATCAATCCCGCGGAGCTCGAACTACTGCAAAGCGCTCTCGCCAAGCTGGCCGAAGGCTATGACGGAATGCCTGACTTCACGCCAGACTTCGACAAAGAACGGACTGCGGCCGTCTTGCAAACCGTCGCCGCACGAATGCACGACAACTATCCCTATTATCATCCCTTGTATGCAGGCCAGATGTTGAAGCCGCCGCATCCCGTCGCGCGGATCGCCTACGCCATGTCGCTTTGGGTCAATCCCAATAATCACGCGCTTGACGGCGGCAAAGCGAGCTCCGCGCTTGAGAAGGAATGCATTGTCGAGCTTGCGCACATGTTTGGCTGGGATGACCCGCTCGGGCACCTCACGGGCGGCGGCACGGTGGCAAATCTGGAAGCCTTATGGATCGCTGGCCGATTGCATCCCGACAAACGCATTATTGCCTCGAAACAGGCTCACTACACCCACTGCAGAATCAGCGAAGTCCTCGGCTTGAAGTTTACTGCGGTCGAGGTTGACGAGAGCGGCTGCATGCGGCTTGAGCACATAGAAGAGTTGCTGCAGCGCGGCGATGTCGGGACGATAGTTGCGACCATGGGCAATACCGGGCTTGGCGCCGTCGATAATTTGCCCGCCATACTCGAAATGGCGCAGAAGTACGATGCGCGCGTTCATGCTGACGCGGCCTACGGCGGTTACTTCGGACTCGCTGGAGAGCTCGACCCCGACACGCGCTTGGCGTACGACGCTCTTGTCAATGTCGACTCGATCGTTATCGATCCGCACAAACACGGTTTACAACCCTACGGTTGCGGCTGCGTATTGTTTCGCGAATCGGACGTAGGCCGTTTCTACAAACACGACTCGCCATTTACGTATTTCAGTTCGGCCGAATTACACCTTGGCGAAATCAGCCTCGAGTGTTCCCGACCCGGTGCGTCGGCTGTCGCTTTATGGGCAACGCAACAGCTGTTTCCACTCGTCAAGGGAGGCAAACTCGCGGACAATCTCGACAAGAGTTTGCTAGCGGCGCGCGATTTTCATGGGCGGCTCGGCCGCAGCGATCGCTTCGTACCTCTGATGCGCCCGGACCTGGACATTGTCGTTTACGCGCTTGCCGCGCCGAACGCGAAGGCCGCAAGCGAAAGGGCAAGAATGGTTTTTGCGCGCGCCGCCGAAATGGATTTGCACCTTGCGATGATCGAACTGCCAACGTCACTTGTGAAACTATATGCGCCGGATATGGACAGCAACGCTGGTACGCTTACCTGCTTGCGCTCAGTGTTGATGAAACCGGAACATCAGGACTGGCTGGACGCCATCATGGAAATTCTCGAAAAATGCGCGACTGACTAAACGCCGCTGCCGGCCATCATCGCCCGGGTTATCATCACGCCCGCGCAGAAACAGGCAAACCCGCCAACGATTGTCGCCAGCAGATACGAGAAGGCCGTAAGGAAATCATTGCGCTGTATGAAAACATTCAGCTCAAACATGAACGCGGACAGTGTTGTGAAACTGCCGCAGAAGCCAACGGCGAATAACAATCGGTATTGATCGGGAATGATGCCGGACGCGTTAAACCAGTCTGATTGCGCGACCAGCTGCGCGATGACGCCCAAAAGCAGAGTACCAAGCAGATTTGCACTTAGCGTTCCAAGGGGAAAATCAACGTCTCGTTGCAATGCCACGTTAAACGCGTAACGCGCCATCGCACCGAGCGCGCCGCCGATGGCGACGAAGAAATACGACAGTGCGACAAGCTTCAAGTCATGAGCTCCCTTGCGCAAGCACGATATTCATCTTGGAGTCGCAACACAAGTGAGCGCGCCGGCAAAACTTCGTCAATGTTGCCTACGCCCTGACCGGCGCTCCAAATGTCCTTCCAGGCTTTAGCATCGGACTGGTCGCGTTTCGAGAAATCCATTGCGGTGACATCAGCCCGAGCTAAGGCATCAGGTTCCAGTCCCGCGCGCTCAATGCTGCCACGCAAATAGCTGCCGTGGACGCCCGTGAATACGGGCGTGTAAATGACATCCGCCGCAGCAGAGTCAACGATCATCTCCTTGTACTCCGGGACCGCATTGGCTTCCTCGGTCGCGATGAAGCGGGTACCGATATAGGCAAGATCGGCGCCCATCGCCTGCGCCGCAAGGATGTCTCCGCCGCTCGTCATAGCACCCGAAAGAATGATGGCACCGTCGAATTCGCTGCGAATTTCTTTTACGAGCGCGAACGGGCTCAAAGGCCCCGCATGACCGCCCGCGCCGGCTGTTACCGCGATGATACCGTCAACGCCCTGCTCGACCGCTTTACGCGCGTGCCGAATACTGATCACATCGTGAAAAACCAGGCCACCGTAAGCATGCACGGCCTTCACCACGTCTGCGGGCGGCCGCAAGCTGGTGATGATGATCGGCACTTCGCGCTGTACGCATACCTCCAGATCGGCTTGCAGGCGCTCATTGCTGGCGTGGACGATCTGATTCACGGCATAAGGCGCGACGATCTCTTGCGGGTTTTCCTCAGCGTAGGTAGCCAGCGAGTCCTTGATTTGCGCAATCCATTCTTCAAGTTGACTCTGCGGCCGCGCATTGAGGGCCGGAAATGCGCCAACAATGCCTGCCTTGCACTGGGCGATAACCAGCTCCGGACCGGAAACGATGAACATTGGTGCGCCAATCAGCGGAATTCGAAGATTATCTTGCAGTATCGGGGGCAGCCCCATATGCGGTCCTTCAAGCTCAAAAAAGCGCCCGCATGCTATCACAGGGCCGTGATGCGGTTCACATAGCGCCCGCAATCGCGTTGCTACACTCAAACGATGGTAGACGCGAAGCTGGAAACGGATATTCACGACCTGACGCTGGGCGTCATCCACGCTGTAAAAATGCTGGATGTCTCGGCGCTTTCCTATGTCCAGTTACGGCGGCTTTACGCGGCAGTCATCCACACGACCAAGCTCGTAGATGAGGAGATCGCCAAACGCTCGCAAGCCGAAAATCTCGGTGAAACCGTTCGAATTCCGTCGCCGAGGAAACCGCCCGCCGCCTGATCTATTCCAACATGAATTTTGCTTCGCAGTCTGCGACGACAACGTCGTCCAATTTGCGTCGTGCCTCGCCCTTTAACAACACAAGCCGCCCTTTCTCCTTCTCAATCCACCCTTTTAACAAAAGGGTTTCCCCAACGCGCGCGGCCCACCTGTAACGAATTTCGCAGCGTGCTGTATGTGCTTTGCGTTTTTGTTGATAGAGAACATTCGCGGTCACGTCGTCGAGCGCCGAATATATGATCCCGCCGTGAACGGTGTCTTCCCAGCCAACATGGTTTTCGTTCGGCGTGAACTCGGCATTGCACTCGTTGCCTTCGACCAGAAACGTAATTTGCAAACCGATCGGATTGTCTTTGCCACAGGCAAAGCACATTGTTGCCGCTTCCATTGACTGGTCTTTTGTATCTGTTTCGCTCATTGCACCTGCTCGCCGATGATGAGCTCGATCTGGTTGTTTTCAGCCGGTCGGACAATCTGTGACGCAAACCAGTCGCCCGGTTGTGCGCCCGGACTTCCGGATACCGACACTCTGGCTATCATCTCAAACTCGGCAAATGCAGACAGTTCACGTCCCGGAATCATCGACTCCCGATCGCCCAGTTCGACGGCGAACGGTAATTCCGCGAGTGAACGTCGCGTTACCGCGATAGGCGGCGACGGTTGCGCCGGATCACGCGCGATGATGAAGATCGATGCGTCAATTGGCAACGCCGCCCGCGCCGCGTCCGACAGATCGACATTTGCAACGACGACTCCGGTCGGCGCCGCCGGTTCCGCTGTTGGCACCGGCTCACCACGCCAGGTCGCAATACGTTCTCGGAGTATATTTCGAACGTCGGCCGGCGGATTGGTGCCGAGTAGTAATTCCCAGCGGTCGGCCGCGATTGCTGGATTGCCGCTTTGAAATGCGCCTATGCCGCCCCAGAACAGCGCTTCAGGGTGATTCGGCTCGAGTGCCAGCGCGTTCTCAAACGCCGAGACTGCCTCTCGCGTTACCTGCCGTTCATTCCCTTCAATCAACGCGACGCCAAAAGACACCAGCGTTTGCGCGTTCTGAGCCAACTCAAGCTGGACCGCCCGCCCGTAAGCGTCGGCGGCACCGGGGTAGTTCCCCAAAGTCATGTACGAGCGCCCAAGCATTTTCCAGCCATCGACATCGTCCGGCTGCCTTTGCAGGCGCTCGGCCAGTGACGCGACCATTTTGGCAACATCCGGCGCCTGACCTGCTCCGGATTTAACATCCGGCGAGCCTACGGCGCTGTATAAAGTCGCGGCCGACACTGAAATCAGCACAATGCATACGCCGGTCAGCAGCGTGTGCCGTGGCAGGTCCCTGACCAGGGGCCAGATCGCAAATCCGATGGCAACGAGACTCATCAGGACAAACAACGCCCAAAGCGTCATGCGTTTCGCTCCGTAAAGTCCTCGCCGGGTTCATCGTCATCGATTGGCAAGGCCATGCGACGGCGTACGATTTGCACGAGGAAGAACGCACCACCAAGCAAAAATAATGCGGGTGCGATCCAGAGTACCAGCGTCTTGCCACTGGCTCGCGGGCGGTAAAGCGCAAACTCTCCGTAGCGTTCGACGAGAAAATCGTAGATCTCGGCATCGCTCATCCCTTCTTCGAGCATGCGTCGAATTTCACGACGCAAATCCGCCGCGAGAAAAGCACTTGAGTCCTTGATCGTCTGGTTTTGGCATTTGAGGCAACGAACCTCGGAGATGATGTGCTCGTAGCGCGCCTGCAGTTGCGGGTCATCGAAGGCCTCGCTGGTATCGATTGCGAGTGTGCTCGCGGCGCAAAACAGCAGCGTCGTAAGGATCAATATTCGAGACGATTTCGATCGACAGGTCACTTCGCTGCCGCCTCAGCGGAAATTAACGGCATAAACAAATTTTTCCAAATCGCGGCGTTGAGTGGGCCGAGATGCTTGTACAAAACGATGCCATCCGCACTGATGAGAAATGTCTCCGGCGCGCCATAGGCGCCCCACTCGATGCCGATACGTCCAT
>Ga0255056_10000544_pt1 | contig 11296 bp, 13 predicted proteins | sample Cases_109_1_MG_FD_183639 | JGI IMG/M metagenome (GOLD analysis project Ga0255056, IMG submission 183639) | Seawater microbial communities from Amundsen Gulf, Northwest Territories, Canada - Cases_109_1 | ecosystem: Environmental > Aquatic > Marine > Gulf | place: Canada: Northwest Territories... | reverse complement strand
ATTGCAGAGATTGAAGCAACGACGGCAACCGTGGCATACGTCGAAGACCCGCTCCAGTTCAGTGAACAGCGGGCCTTCGTCGTAAAATTCTTCGGATTGCCAGTCGAGAGGATGCCGCGTCGGCGCGTCCAGACTGCCTTCGCGGCGATCGCCCAAATGTCTCAGTCGTCCAGCGTGTCGAGCGCTTTTTTAAAGCGATTGGCGTGTGAGCGTTCTGCTTTTGCCAGCGTCTCAAACCAGTCGGCGATTTCGTCGAAATCTTCGTCGCGCGCCGTCTTCGCCATGCCCGGGTACATATCCGTGTACTCGTGCGTCTCGCCGGCGATTGCCGCCGCCAGGTTGGCGGACGTCGGGCCGATTGGCAGTCCTGTTGCCGGATCACCGGTTTCCTCCAGGTACTCCAAATGGCCGTGTGCGTGTCCGGTTTCGCCTTCAGCGGTCGAACGGAACACTGCGGCAACGTCGTTATAGCCTTCGACATCAGCTTTTGCTGCAAAGTACAGGTAGCGGCGATTGGCCTGCGATTCGCCTGCGAATGCGTCTTTGAGGTTGCCTTCGGTTTTACTGCCTTTCAGTGACATCGTGTTGCCTCTCAATACGATTGTAATTTATTAGACTGGGTCTAGGCTTCGGTACTTTAGTCGCGTACTGTACCACTGTCAACAAAATTAACCAGTTGGCATATTAATCAAAACCGTTGACCGCAAAACGGGTCGGCGGTAGCGTAGCGCCCGCAATCACACGTGAGACCCATTGATGAGCGCCACCAAGAAAGTCAATCTCGAAAAAGCCCTCGCCGACCTCGAAAGTCTCGTCGAAGAACTCGAAACCGGCGACCTGCCCCTCGAAAAAGCCATGAAAAAATTCGAGGATGGCATCAAGCTGACTCGTGCCTGCCAAGCCGCTCTCAAGGACGCCGAACAAAAAGTCGAGATACTCCTGAAAACCGCCGGCGGCGAATCACTGGAACCGTTCGAAACAAACGAAGACTAGGGGTACGCAAGCGCGAGATTGCTCTCCCTCATGGCTCGCTTCGCTGCGGTTGGACGGTGCCTACGGCACCTCGCCTATGGCGCCTGTCGGCCGGCTATGCCGGCCTCGGAGTACTTCGGTCGAACAACATCGCGCTTGCGTACCCCTGACCTCACTACGGCTTCATCAATTCCAGTAGCGCCACCACGGTCGATTCCACGCCGGCCTTAACGGCCGGCTCTGGTGTGATCTTGAATAATGGGGAGTGGTGGCTTGGGACGGGTGCGCCGCCCTCCGTTTCTCTCTCAAAATCGGCTTGCGGCGTTCCGCCAATCGCCCAATAGACGCTTGGAATCTGCGGATCCGTCGTAAAGAACGGGAAGTCCTCCGCGCCCATGCCGCGGGTAGGAATATCGACGACTCGATCACCGCCAATTTCCGTATTCCAGGCACCCTTCAGGCGTCGCGCCAGCGCCGCGTCGTTGCTTGTCGGCGGCACGCTCTCCTCGGAGATGATGACCTCGGGCAGCATATCGTCGGGCAAGCCCGCAACGCGACCCATGTTCTCGGCAATGCGTTTGATTCCGTTGAGCAGTATCTCGCGGGTCTCAGGGCTCGTATTGCGCACTGTTAGCTGCAAATGTGCGCGATCAGAAATGATGTTGTGCTTGGTCCCCGAGTGAAATGAACCCACCGTCACAACGCCAGGTACGCGGGGCGACAGTTCGCGGGCGACCAGTGTCTGCAAAGCGAGAACAATCTGGCTGCCCAGAACGATCGGGTCCTTGCCGCGGTGAGGATGGGCGCCGTGTGCTCCTACCCCATGGATGATGATATCGACGGTATCGGCGCCGGCGTAAGGGCTACCTTCCGAGACATTGATCCGGCCGGCGACATCATTCGATGAAACGTGGAAGGCAAGCGCGTAATCAGGTTCGCCAAAGCGATTCCAGATACCGTCAGCTTTCATTGCTGCGGCGCCAAGTACGCGTTCTTCGGCAGGCTGCACAACGAGCATCAGGGTACCGCTCCAGTCATCGGTGCGAGCCGCCATCTGACGTGCGGTGCCGACCAGGCTGGTGATGTGTACGTCATGGCCACAGGCGTGCATCGTGTATACGGTGTTTCCCGTGATCGGACTTTCCTGTTGTTTGCGGGACGCGTTCTCAAGCCCGGACTTCTCTTCAACTGGCAGTCCGTCCATGTCGGCACGCATCATGACGAGCGGTCCATCGCCGTTTTTCATCAGAGCGACCACGCCTGTGCCGCCGACGCTCTCTGTTACTTCAAAGCCGGCTCCGCGCAGCTCGGCTGCCATACGGGCGGCCGTATCGTTCTCAATCGTCGAAAGCTCCGGATTGCGATGAAAATGGTCGAACAAGGGCCAGAGATAATCGTCGTAATCCTGTTGCACGGCATCACCGAGCTCGGTGGCGTTTACAGGAAATGAAAATATGGCGAGCGCCACAATTGCGGTGATATATCTGTACATGGAGGTCCCCTTAGAAACTCGTTGGTCTTATGGGGACGAAGTGTAACTCAGAGGGCGAGCGGAGTGCTCACAGGAGGAAGTAAAGCGCAGGGAACTGAGCCATGACGACGGGGAGTACGCCGCTCGCCCTCTGGGCTTTGCGGTTCGCGGCCTGGGGGCCGCTCCTACGTATTGGCGGCGCCGTTACCTTGCAATCGATTGATCAGCGAACGCAGGAACACTTTATTGAAGCGCAACTGGCAAGACGACGATACCTGCTCCATCAGCGTCGAACTGACTCGCAATATCGTGACCGGACCGTCCGCCTTGATGGAGGCCTGTCGTTTGGCTCCGCGGACGTAACTTGTCTCGCCAAAGCAATCACCGTTCGACAGATTGCCGAGATTGTTGCCATTGGCCTGTACGGTCACTTTGCCTGAGACGATGATGTAGAAACGATCATCGATCTCACCTTCGCGAACGATGTTTTCAGTGTCACGATATTCATGCCAGTCCGATGCCCGCAGCACCTCCCAGATTTCCGCATGCGAAAACTCGTGGAAGAAGGTCAATGTACGCAGCACGTCGAAATGTTCCTGGTTGTCGAGACTGTCGTACTTCTGGCGCAGATCCTTGTAAACGCGTGTGAGCTCGGCCGCCAGCGTCGCGCCGGTATTCGGACGTTTGTCCGGTTCCTTCTGCATCGTCATCGCGACCACTTGCTCAAGATCCTCGGGCAGATCATCGCGATAGGTGTGAATCGGCGGCGGCGTTGCGTACACGATCTGGTGCAGCAACTTCGACAGGTTGTCGGCTCGGAACGGGCGGTAACCGGTGAGCAACTCGTACATCACCGCACCCAGCGAATACAGGTCCGAACCGGCGGTCAGTTCTTCTGACTGCACCTGCTCGGGCGACATGTAGCTCGGGCTACCGGCGATGCCCTCAATGCGTGAGACTTCGGAGTCGCTGACGATCGCGATGCCAAAGTCGATGATGCGTACGTCGTTGTCGATCGTCAGCATGACGTTCGACGGCTTGATGTCGCGATGGATCACGCCACGGCCGTGTGCGTAATGCAAGGCTTTGGCGCACTTGTAGATGATCTCTACGACATCGTCGACGCGTAGCAGATTGTCCGGACGGCAGTACGCGGACAGCGTACGGGCGCCCTGAATGTGTTCGGTGACAACGTAGTACGAACCGTCTTCTTCGCCCGCATCGAAGATCGGCATGATATTCGGGTGCTGCAACATGCCAACCATGTGCGCCTCGTTAAAAAACATCTTGCGAGCAACGCGGGCGCGATCGACGTCCTGGTCTTCTTCGATGTTGTAGACCTTGATCGCGACGTCGCGACGGTAATACGGGTCATGAGACAGGTACACCATGCCGGTGCTGCCTTTGCCAATCTTGTTGATAATGACGTACTTGCCGATCTTCTCGGGCATGTCATTTGAGCGCGCAATCTCGCTTACTGGCCTGGCCATTTTGTCTCACGTTTTATGTCATCAGCCACCCGTACAAAGCTAATAAAATCAAGGCGTACAGGGCGGCTACGAGGTCGTCCAGCATAATTCCGAGGCCTCCGCCGAGTCTGTGATCCAGTTCCCGAATCGGCGAGGGTTTGACGATATCGAACAAGCGAAAAAGGCCAAATCCGAGGGCAAAACCGAGGATTGTCGCGGGCGCCAGCAATAAGGTGATGTACATGCCGCAGATCTCGTCCCACACGATACCGCCGTGGTCGTGCACGCCGATACGGCGGGCGCTCTCACCGCAGATCCAGATGCCGCTCAGAAACAGGGCCGTCGCGATGCCCATTTGGGCATAAATACCCATATCCAGCGTTAGCCACGCCAGCAATACCCCAGGTAAAGAACCGAAGGTCCCGGGCGCGACCGGCGCGAGCCCGGTGCCGAAGCCAAACGCCAGGAAATTGACCGGGTCTGTCAGCACTTTGCGGGTCAGATTGTCCGTTGCTGTACTCATTGAAAATGACGGTAACCGCTGTCGTCGAAAGGCACAACGCTGCCGTCAAGCGTGCAGACCAAGCCCGCTGTTTCCGTCACCTCGCCAATGGCAGTGACCGGCATCACGCCTGGATCCGGTAATTCGCCGCTGGCCGTAAAACACAATTCGTAATCGTCGCCGCCACCCAGGGCAAACGCATGCTGTCGCTCGATCGTAAAATTGTCTTCCAGCGCGGTCGATATTGGTAAGGCGCCGATATCGATTTGCGCACCGACACCGCTCGCCGCCAGTAGCTTGCCGAGATCACCGTACAGGCCATCGGAAAGGTCAATCGCGGCGCTTGCCACGCCGAGCAACGACCGACCGTAAGCAACCCTGGCCGACGGCCGCGAAAAACGATTGGCAAGTTCCCTGACCGCTTGGCCTTCGACGAGTCCGTGCAGTCCTGCCGCCGCGTCGCCGACCGTTCCCGTGACGTAGATGCTGTCGCCGGGCCGGGCGCCGGAGCGCAAGATCGCCCGGCCCTGCTCGACTTCGCCGATGATCTGCACCGTGGCGACAACCTGGCCGGCATGCGTCGTGTCGCCGCCGACGAGCGCGACATCGTGCTCAGCCGCAGCCATGAACATTCCCTCGGAGAATAGCTCGAGCCATTCTTCTGCCGCTGTCTGCAGCGAAAGCGCAAGCGTCATCCAGCGCGGCGTCGCGCCCATGGCGGCAATGTCGGACAGATTTACCGCGACAGCGCGATAGCCGATATCGGCAGGATTGCTGCCCGCGGGAAAGTGCACGCCTTCAACGAGCGTATCCATGACAGTGACCAGTTCATTGCCAGGGCTACTTGCGAGCACGGCGCCATCGTCGCCGATGCCGGTTGTGACGCCAGTCGCGTGTATCGCGCGATCGAAATAGCGTCGAATCAGCGCGAACTCATCCACTGCCTTTAATTTCGATTTCGCGCATGGACTGCGCGGCGTTGTCGAGACAGGCATTGATGTACTTGTGTCCATCCAGCGCTCCGAATCGTTTCGCGAGATTGACGCCCTCGTTTATAACGACCCGGAAGGGAATGTCGACGCGATTCTGCAATTCAAAGACGCCTATAAGAAGTATGCCAAGCTCGACCGGGTCGAGCTGTTCCAGCGGACGATCGATTACCTCGGCAATACTTTCCTGCAAACCTGCTTGTGCCTTGCAAATGTCGGCAAATGATTCGTCAAAGAACTCCTGGTCGACTCGCTTGTACGCGGCTTGCTCATGAAACTGCTCAAGCAGTTCGTCACATTCGTGCCCTGCAATCTGCTTTTGATAAAGCGCCTGCAACATGAGCTCGCGCGCTCGCGTGCGGGCGCCGCTTGATGATTGGTGTTTCATTGCTTTAGTCGAGTCGTCGCAGCAGGTTGACTGTTTCGATAACCGCTAGCGCTGCTTCTTCGCCTTTGTTGCCTGCTTTGGTGCCGGCCCGTTCGATGGCCTGCTCGATCGTATCGACGGTCAGGACTCCAAAACCAACCGGTATGCCCTGATCGCGTGCCACGGCCGCGATTCCGCTGACACATTCGCCGGCGACATAATCGAAATGCGGTGTGCCGCCGCGAATGACTGCCCCGAGGGCGATGACGCCATCGAATTTGCGCGATTCCGCTACCTTTTGCACGACGATCGGTATTTCAATCGCTCCCGGCACGCGGACGATTTCGATGTCGGCGTCAGCCGCGCCGTGTTGGCGCAGACAATGCAATGCACCTTTCAACAGTGACTCGACAATAAAATCGTTGAAGCGCGCAGCAACGATCGCAAATCGCGCGTCACGCACACTCAGGTCACCTTCCGTTGTCTTGATCTTGTCCATGTGATTGGTCTACGTGATTGGGCCGACTCTAAACGTATTCGGTGATCTCGAGGTCGAATCCCGAGATCGCGTACATTTGCTTAGGCGCCGATAATACACGGATTTTGCTGAGCCCGAGGTCGCGCAGGATCTGCGCGCCGATGCCATACGTCCGTAACACTTCGTCACCCGAGCGACGATCCTGAACCTCGTCACGGGTATTTCCAAGGCCTTCGATCGCCTCGACAAATTTGCGCGAGTTTTCCTGCTCGCGCAGCAGCACGATAGCGCCGACTTTCTCTTCGGCAATGCGTTTGATCGCGCTGTCGAGTGGCCAGCCGAGCGACTTGCTCTGCACGCCAATAACATCGCCCAGCGTATCCTGAAGATGAACGCGCACGAGCGGGTTGTCCGTTGTGGACAAATCGCCTTTCACTAGCGCGACGTGTACGGCACGGTTCACGAGATCGTCGTAACAGTACATCGTGAACTCGCCATACTCGGTTTCGATCGGGGTCTCGGAAATGCGCTCGACATTGCGTTCTTTCTCGAGGCGATATCGAATCAGGTCGGCAATCGTGCCAATGCGGATGTCATGTTCGCGGCCAAATTTTTCGAGATCCGGACGGCGTGCCATGCTGCCATCCTCATTGAGAATCTCCACGATGACAGCGGCCGACTCAAGACCCGCGAGTCGAGCTAGATCGCAACCCGCTTCGGTGTGTCCGGCGCGCGTCAATACGCCGCCGGGCTGCGCCATGACCGGAAAAATGTGGCCCGGCTGACTCAGGTCCTCGGGTTTCGCGTCAGGCGCTACGGCGACCCGCACTGTCGTTGCCCGATCATGTGCCGAGATGCCGGTCGTGATGCCTGCCGCGGCCTCAATCGAAATCGTGAAATTTGTCGCGTGGTGCTGATCGGTCTCTGTCACCATCAGCGGCAGCCGCAGCTGCGCGCAACGCTCGCGCGACAGGGTCAGACAAATCAATCCGCGGCCGTGTGTGGCCATGTAATTAATGTCTTCAGGGCGAACCTTTTCGGCCGCCATCAGCAAATCACCCTCATTCTCGCGGTTTTCGTCGTCGACCATGATGACCATTTTGCCGGCGCTGATATCCGCAATGATGTCTTCAATGTCGCTGAAAGATTGATCCATCGCACTCGGGTGCATCGTCGTGTTGTCAGCCATATCCATGTTCTCGCAAAAATTCTTCGGTGAGGACTGTGCCATCATTACCAAGCAGTCGTTCAAGGTAACGGGCCAAAAGATCGACCTCGATATTGACCACAGTTCCAACGGCATAGTCGCCGATAATTGTATGTGACGCCGTGTGCGGAATGATATTCGATTCAAACCGGCTGCCCGATACCTCGTTGATGGTAAGGCTGACGCCGTCGACGCAAACGGAGCCCTTTTTTGCGACATAGCGAGCGTATTCTTCGGGAATGTCGATGCTGACGCGTGTCGATCGGGCGTCCGATGTCATCGCGCCAACGCTCCCTTTACAGTCGATGTGACCGCTCACGAGATGTCCACCAAGTCGGTCGCGCAGACATAATGCAGGCTCGAGATTTACGCGCGCCCCCACCGTTAGTTGCCCCAGTGCCGTAACGTCGAGCGTTTCGACCGAGACATCCGTGTCGAACCCGGTCTCATTCAATACGACGGCCGTAAGGCAAACTCCATTCACCGCGATGCTTTCGCCGAGCTCATATTCAGCCCACGGCAAAGCTTGCGATTCCACGCGCATTCGAACGTCACCGCCGCGCCGTTCCAGCAAGGCGATTTTTCCGGTGGCCTTAATAATTCCCGTAAACATTAATTCTGTTCTGCGCTGTTAATCCTGGCGGTGATGCGGGTATCGCCGCCGACACGGCGTACGTCGGTAAATTCCAGAGTCCGGCGATCCGTCAGATCAGTCCAGGCCGGTGTTAGAAACATTGAGATCGTCTCGCTACCCATAATATGGGGCGCCTGATAAATCACAAGTTCATCAACAAGATCCGCCGCGATAAGGCTGCCAGCCAGTGCCGGACCGGCTTCGACGAGCAGATTGTTAATTTCCCTTGCGCCCAGATCATCCAGCACCGCGGCAATATTCACACTGGACTCGTCGCCAGGCATTTTGACGACTTCGGCGCCCGCCTCTTCGAGTTCCCCGCGGCCTGAATCATCGGCGCAATAGACCAGGGTCTTTCCCGGCAAACAGAGCATTGCCGAGGACAATGGCATGCGCAACGTCGAGTCCAGGACGACGCGCAGGGGTTGTTTCCCTGCCATATTGATCGACTCGTCACGAACGTTGAAGGATGGGTCGTCCGCAAGCACGGTGCCGATGCCGCTCATGATCGCGCCGGCTTTGGCACGCAGTCGTTGCACGTCGGAACGCGCGGCCGGGCCCGTAATCCACTGGCTCTGACCGTTCCGCATCGCGATAGCGCCATCGAGGCTCGCAGCGATCTTCGCCCGCACATACGGTCGTCCGTGTCGCACGCGGCGCAGGAAACCAACATTCAGTTGCTCTGCCTCGGTACTCATCAAGCCGCTGCGTACCTTGATGCCTGCCTTTTCCAGCGCCGCGACTCCCTGACCACCGCCTTCGCCGAACGGATCTTGCATCGCACATACAACATCCGTCACCCCGGCTGCGATCAAAGCATCGGTGCAAGGTGGTGTCTTACCGTGGTGTGCGCAGGGCTCGAGCGTCACGTACGCGGTTGCGCCGTTGGCGTCTGCCGCCGCACTAAGCGCATTCACTTCCGCATGTGCTTCACCGCAGTGTTTGTGCCAGCCCTCACCAATAATTTTATCGTCACGCACGAGCACACAGCCGACCATCGGATTGGGGTGCGCCCCGTACTCGCCGCGGCCGGCAAGGCGAAGCGCCTGCGCCATGAACTCGCTGTCACTGGCTGAGAATTCGGACATGAGACTCTATCGTTTCTTTTTGCCGAGCAGATCGGGCAGCAATGACATCTGTTCGCGGCTCGCCGCGGCATCAGAAATTCGCTGCAATCGTTTTATTTCTTGTTCGAATTCGGTGACGTCCTGAAAACGCCTGTAGACGCTCGCAAAACGTACGTAGGCTACCTCGTCGAGCGCGCGCAGTTCTTCCATGACGAGTTCGCCCACCAGGCGGGATCCCACTTCGCGCTCGCCCATCGTTCTTAGTTTGTGGACGAGACGCCCGATCGATTGCTCCAGCTTGTCGCTGGGTACCGGTCGCTTCTCGAGGGCGCGAACCATGCTGTTACGCAACTTGGATTCGTCGAAGGGCTGACGGCTGTTGTCATTCTTGACAAGCCGCGGCATCACCAGTTCGGCAGACTCGAAGGTCGTGAATCGCTCATTGCAATCGAGGCACTGCCGGCGCCGACGAATCTGCCTGCCCTCGCCGGCCAGGCGGGAATCGATGACCTTGGTTTCCTCGTGACTGCAAAAAGGACAATGCATAGGCTTTGATAGTTGCTATTAAGCGCCGGGTGCTTCGATCAGACGTACACCGGGAAGCGCTGGCAGAGTTCGAGGACCAGCGCACGCACGCGGTCGTTCAGTTCCTCGTTTTCTATGTCGTCCAGTATATCTGCAATCCAGCCCGACAGCAGACGGGTTTCCTCGCTGCCAAAGCCGCGCGTGGTGATCGCCGGCGTGCCAAGACGCAAGCCGCTCGTAACGAACGGTGATTGCGGGTCATTCGGCACCGCGTTCTTGTTAACCGTGATATTCGCTCGCCCCAGCGCCTCATCGGCGGCTTTGCCCGTGATTCCGTGGTCAATCAAACTCACCAGCATCAGGTGGTTTTCCGTGCCTCCCGAAATGATCGGGTAACCGCGCTCCGCAAGCACCTCCGCCATGACTTTGGCGTTCTCGCACACCTTGCCCTGATAGTCCTTGAATACGGGATCCATGGCCTCCTTAAAGGCGACGGCTTTGGCTGCGATGACGTGCATTAGCGGCCCGCCCTGAATGCCCGGGAACACCAGCGAGTTGAATTTCTTCGTCAGCTCGTCGTTCTTGCGCGCAATGATCAGGCCGCCGCGCGGACCGCGCAGTGTCTTGTGCGTCGTTGTCGTTACAACGTCGGCAAACGGCACCGGGTTCGGGTAGTGCCCTGTGGCGACCAGTCCGGCGACGTGCGCCATATCGACCATGAGATAGGCGCCAACACTGTCCGCGATCTCCCGAAAACGCTGCCAGTCGACAACCTGTGAGTAGGCCGAGAATCCGGCGATCACCAGTTTCGGCTGGTGTTCATTCGCCAATGCCTGAACCTGGTCGTAATCAATTAGGCCCGTGTCCGCGACGAGGCCATATTGGACGGCGTTGTACAGGCGGCCCGAGAAATTGACTTTGGTGCCATGCGTCAGGTGACCGCCTTCGGCGAGACTCATGCCGAGCAAGGTGTCGCCCGGATTCAATAACGCCATGCAGGCTGCGGCATTGGCCTGCGAGCCCGAATGCGGCTGGACGTTGGCGTAGTCGGCGCCAAATAATTTCATTGCACGTTCGATCGCGAGCGACTCGGCATCGTCAACAAATTCGCAGCCGCCATAGTAGCGCTTGCCAGGGTAGCCCTCGGCGTATTTGTTGGTCAGCACGCTGCCTTGCGCCTCTATGACGCGCGGGCTCGCGTAATTTTCGGACGCGATCAGTTCGATATGCTCTTCCTGGCGGCACTCTTCATCGGCGATCGCTTTGGCGATGTCTGGATCAAAGGATTCGAGCGTCGTTGACGTGTCGAACATGGTGCTGTTCTCCGAGTAAAAGGGAGCTGGAAAAGCGGCGATGTTACCTGTTTAGCCGGCCGCCACAAAGGACTCGACGACCCGAGTCCATGCGCGGGCCACGTTGCGTCGGTTGTAGCCGCCACCACCCGTCCCGATGATGCGACCTTCGCAATGCACGTCCGCGATCCGGCACAAGGATGCGGCGGCCTCGGCATGCGCTGCCTCGGTGTAGCAAAGATGTGTGATCGGATCGCCCTCGAGACTGTCTGCCCCGCACTGAAACAGGATGAACTCGGGCTGTGCGCGTTCCAGGTAGTCCT
>Ga0255056_10000543_pt1 | contig 11296 bp, 6 predicted proteins | sample Cases_109_1_MG_FD_183639 | JGI IMG/M metagenome (GOLD analysis project Ga0255056, IMG submission 183639) | Seawater microbial communities from Amundsen Gulf, Northwest Territories, Canada - Cases_109_1 | ecosystem: Environmental > Aquatic > Marine > Gulf | place: Canada: Northwest Territories... | reverse complement strand
ATGCAAATGTTGCCGTTATCGTCGCATCGGGTGAGATCACATTCGGTTCGCCTGCACCAGGCAAGATCGGCTCAGAATCGACCGGCGCACTGTTACGTCGGGCGCTGAATGATGACACCGTTAAAGCCGTCGTTTTGAGAGTCGACAGTCCCGGGGGCAGTGCTTTCGCGTCTGAGTTGATCTCGGATGAAGTTGCCGAACTGCAGGCGGCAGGCAAACCGGTTGTGGCCTCGATGAGTAGTTCGGCGGCGTCAGGCGGCTATTGGATTTCGGCCAGCGCGGATAAAATCATCGCGAGCCCTTCAACCATCACCGGGTCCATCGGTATCTTCGGCATGTTACCGACCTATCAACGCACGATCGAAGCCGTCGGAATCAATGTTGATGGTGTCGGTTCGACAATCTGGGCCGGCGAGTTCCGACCTGATCGCGAGATGTCGGAGCATACGAAGCAATTATTCCAAATTATTATTAATGACGGCTACGACGATTTCATTTCGCGAGTAGCGCTGCATCGAGGCATGGAAAAAGACGCAGTGGATGCCATCGCGCAAGGGCGTGTGTGGACCGGTGTCGACGCGCTTCACAACGGATTGGTGGATGAGCTGGGTTCATTGGACGATGCAATCAAGTCAGCGGCCGAATTGGCGGGATTATCGGAAGATGAGTACGGCACCAAATCAATCACTATTGAATTGTCGCCGACCGAGCAACTCATTATCGACATCCTAGGTACCGCAAAGCGTGTCGGAATTGACCCGGCGACGTTCAGTCGCTCGCCCGGAACCCTGGAGCAACTTGCGTCGAAATTTGAACGTGTGCTCGCGCCGATGCTGAACTTTGATGATCCAAAGGGTGTTTACGCGCACTGCCTGTGTCGTTTCGAGTAGACGCGCCGTTGAGCATCGCTCCTAACGGCCTAAGTGCGCCAGTTAAGAATCACCTTACCGGACTGGCCGGACTCCATTAACTCGAACGCGGGCTGGAAGTCATCCACGTCGAAGTGATGCGTGATGATTGCTTCGATGTTAAGCCCGCTCTGCAGCATGCTCGACATCTTGTACCAGGTCTCGAACATCTCCCGGCCATAAATACCTTTTAGAATCAGCCCCTTAAATATGACCTCATGCCAGTCAATGCTGCTGTCTTCGGGCGGGATGCCGAGGATTGCGACCTTGCCGCCGTGATGCATCGTCCTCAGCATGTCGCGAAATGCTTGCGGGTTTCCCGACATTTCCATACCGACGTCGAAGCCCTCGGTCATGCCAAGCTCCTTCATCGTGTCGTCCAGCGAGTCGCGTGTAACATTCAGTGCCGCGGTGGCACCCATCCGCGTCGCATGCTCGAGCCGGTAGTCGTTGATGTCTGTGATAACAACGTGCCGAGCGCCTGCATAGCGTGCGATTGCGACGGCCATAATGCCGATGGGCCCGGCACCGGTGATAAGAACATCTTCGCCAACCAGATCAAAGGACAATGCAGTATGCGTCGCGTTGCCCAGCGGATCGAGAATCGCCGCCATGTCGTCGCTGATGACGTCGGGTAATTTGAAGACATTGAATGCGGGCACAGACAGGTACTCGGCGAAAGCGCCCGGACGATTAACGCCAACACCAACCGTGTTGATGCACAAGTGACGCCGGCCGGCGCGGCAGTTGCGGCACACGCCGCAGGTAATGTGTCCCTCCGCTGACACCCGATCACCCGCATCGAAGCCTTTTACCTCGCTGCCAATTTCAACAATCTCTCCCGAAAATTCGTGGCCGACAGCGAGCGGTACGGGGATGTTCGCTTTCGCCCAGTCATCCCATTGATAGATATGAATGTCGGTGCCGCAAATCGCGGTGCGGTTTACCTTGATCAAGACATCATTGTGGCCGACCTTCGGTGGCGCGATGTCTTCCATCCAGATACCGCGTTCCGGCTTCGCTTTAACGAGTGCTTTCATTGTTGTAATGCCTTAGTGGATGAGCTTCAGTTCGCGACCAACGTCGGTAAACGCTTCAATTGCTTGATCGAGTTGCGGTCTTGAGACGCCCGCCGACATTTGGGTACGAATTCGCGCTTGCCCCTTCGGCACGACCGGAAATGCAAAACCGATGACATAAACGCCGCGCTTGAGCATTTCATCAGCCATTGTCGTCGCCAGTTTCGCGTCCCCGAGCATGACCGGAACTATCGGGTGTTCGCCTGGCTTCAAATCGAAGCCGCGTTCCTCCATTTTGGCGCGAAAGTAGTTCGCATTCTCGTGCAGCTTTTCCGCCAGCGAATTGTCGCGTTCGAGCAGGTCGAGAACCGCAATCGATGTGGCAGCGATCATCGGTGCGACTGAATTTGAAAATAGATAGGGACGTGAGCGTTGCCGCAACCAGCCGACGATTTCCTTGCGTCCCGACGTGTAGCCGCCCGAGGCGCCGCCCAGGGCCTTGCCGAGCGTGCCGGTAATAATGTCAATTCGACCCATGACGTCGCGGTATTCGTGCGTGCCGCGTCCGCTCTTACCGAGGAAACCGGTGGCATGGGCGTCGTCGATCATGGTCATGGCGTCGTACTTGTCCGCCAAATCGCAGATCGCGCCGAGATCAGCGATGGTGCCGTCCATCGAGAACACGCCGTCACTGACAATCAGTCTGTCATTGGCGTCCGATGCCGCCCGAAGTTGCGCATCCAGATCCTGCATATCGTTGTTCTCGTAGCGAAAACGCTGCGCCTTGCAGAGCCGTATGCCGTCAATAATGCTGGCATGATTCAGCGCATCGCTGATGACTGCATCGTCCTTGCTCAGCAGTGTTTCGAACAGGCCACCGTTAGCGTCAAAACATGACGGGTAAAGGATTGTGTCCTCGGTACCGAGAAATTCACTGATACGGGCCTCAAGTTCCTTGTGAATTGTCTGCGTTCCGCATATAAAGCGGACCGAGGCCATACCATAGCCATAGTCATCCAGCGCCTTGTGCGCGGCGGCGATGACGTCGGGGTGATTGGCGAGGCCAAGGTAGTTATTTGCGCACAGATTGAGGACGTGTGTCCGATCACCATTCGATTGCACGTCTATGCCGGCTTGTTGCGGCCCGGCGATCAGGCGTTCGGTCTTGAAAAGCCCCTGTGCTTTCAGGTCTTCAGTCTGGCGTGCGAGGGACTCGAAAAAACTGGCTGGCACGGTATTGCCCTCCGTGATTAAAGGCCGCAAAGTATATCAGTACACATCAAGGTGCCATTCAATGCGTTTTACGGATCAAGCGGCCGCAGAGCCGAGCTCGATACCTCATATCAACGACCGATACCTGACGGACGAAGAGGCTCTTGTCAAAGAGTTAACCGAAGCCGCGGATCCGGGCGATGCCGCCCGCGAAAAAATCCAGGGCATGGCGGCGAGGCTCGTGCGCGCGGTGCGCAAGAATACCTCCAGTGACGGCGGTATTGATGCGTTTTTGCAGCAATACGACCTGTCGTCCGAGGAGGGCGTATTGCTGATGTGTATTGCCGAAGCTCTGCTGCGAATCCCGGACGGCGCGACGGCGGACAAACTCATCGCGGATAAAATAACGTCCGCGCAATGGAAAGATCATCTCGGTGAAAGCGACTCACTGTTCGTGAATGCCTCGACCTGGGGTCTGATGCTGACCGGCCAGTTGCTGAAGATCGAAGACGATGCTCGAAAAAATCCTGCGCAGGTACTCGGTCAGCTGGCGAGTCGCGCCGGCGAGCCCGTTGTGAGAACGGCAATGAAACAGGCGATGCGCATCATGGGGCATCAGTTCGTCATGGGCCGCACTATTGAGGAGGCCTTGAAGCGCGCGGTCAGGAAACAAAATCGTGCCTACCGCTATTCGTTCGACATGCTCGGCGAGGCGGCACTGATCGAAACGGATGCAACACGCTATTTCGATTCCTACTTTGATGCGATCAGCAAGATTGGCGCCGGGCCACAGGGCGCGGCCGAAGACATTTTCTCGGCGCCAAGTATCTCAGTGAAACTTTCGGCTTTGCACCCGCGCTTTTCCTATATGCAGCATGATCGTGTGTTGTCCGAGTTGGTGCCGCGGGTTGCGGAGCTCGCTGAACATGCCAAAGCGTCGGGAATTGCGTTGACAATCGATGCGGAAGAGGCCGATCTACTGGAGATATCTCTTGAGGTGTTCGCCCAGGTCATGCGCGGCGCAAAGCTCAATGATTACGACGGTTTCGGTCTCGCGGTGCAAACCTATCAGCGTCGGGCGACGGACGTTATCAATTTCGTTGCAGCGCTCGGCAAGGAGACGGGGCGCCGAATACCGGTGCGCCTGGTAAAAGGCGCCTATTGGGATACTGAAATCAAGCTGGGTCAGGAGCTCGGTTTGGAGAGCTACCCGGTATTTACGCGCAAGACTCATACGGACGTGTCCTACCTGGCCAGCGCCCGGCAATCGCTGGCGGCGGGTGATGTATTGTATCCGCAGTTCGCTACGCACAACGCCCACACGCTGGCGAGCATTCTGCATTACGCGGGATCACGCCGGGATTACGAGTTTCAGCGCCTGCACGGAATGGGAGAGGAGCTGTATTCGGAGGTGATCGACCCCGACAAACTCGGTCGACCGTGTCGAGTCTACGCTCCGGTCGGTAGCCACGAAGATCTGTTGCCTTACCTCGTGCGGCGACTGCTCGAAAACGGCGCTAACACGTCGTTTGTCAATCGGATCGTTGATGAGTCGATCAACGTTGAAGATATCGTCGAAGATCCGCTTGTTGCTACTCGCGAAAACGTCTTTCTGCCCCATCCGAAGATAGCGGCTCCGCCGAGCCTGTTCGAACCCGGTCGCAGAAATTCGGCCGGCGTCAATCTGCCGGATCGCCTGGTAAGCCAGAAGCTGCTCGCCGATATGCAGGCGGCGATGCAAAAAACCTTCGAGGCACACCCCATTGTCGGTGGCTATGCGATGTCGGGTGATGCGTCGGACTCCGTCAATCCGTCGAATATCGCTCACACAATAGGGATTTGTCGCCTGGCGCAGCCCCAGCAGGTCGACGAGGCCATCGAGTTGGCATCGAAAGCACAGATCGCGTGGGACAGAACTTCGGCAAGCGAGCGTGCCGATATTATCGAGCGCGCAGCCGAACTGTTCGAACAAAATATGCCGGAGCTGCTGGCATTATGCGTGGCCGAAGCCGGCAAAGTCGTTCCCGATGCGATCTCAGAATTGCGCGAGGCGGTCGACTTTTTACGTTACTACGCCCAGCAGGCGAGAGAGTCATTCGCCGAGCCGCTTCGCCTGCCAGGTCCGACGGGTGAGCGCAACACGCTTGGAATGAGAGGGCGCGGTGTCTTTGTCTGCATCAGCCCATGGAATTTTCCGCTGGCCATTTTCACCGGGCAAATTGCGGCTGCTTTGGCCGCCGGTAATGCGGTTCTCGCTAAACCTGCCGAGCAAACGCCGATTGTTGCCTTCCGTGCAGTCGAATTGTTGCTAGAAGCCGGAATCCCGGAGAATGTCCTGCATTTTCTGCCCGGCGACGGCGCAGCGATCGGCGGTCGGGCCGTTGCGGATCCACGCATAGCGGGCGTGGCGTTTACGGGTTCCACCGAAACGGCAAGGCTGATCAATCGCACGCTTGCCGATCGTGATGGGCCGATCGCTGTACTGATCGCCGAGACAGGCGGTCAAAACGCGATGTTCGTCGACAGTTCCGCGTTGCCGGAACAGGTCGTACTGGATTCGGTGTTTTCTGCATTCAACAGCGCGGGCCAGCGATGCTCGGCATTGCGCCTGTTGTGCGTGCAGGAGGACATCGCGCCTCGCGTTATTGAACTGTTAAGCGGCCACATGGATGAACTGGTTATTGGCGATCCATCTCTTCTGGCGACAGATGTTGGTCCGGCAATTGACGAGGAAGCGCGTGGGCTGCTGGCTGCGCACATTGATCGAATGACAAAGGATGCGAACATATTGCATCGCTGCGAATTGCCCGCTGCGACAGGCGCCGGTACTTTCTTTGCGCCGACACTTATTGAGATCGACAGTATTGATCAACTCGAGGGCGAGGTGTTCGGACCGGTGCTGCACGTGCTCAAGTTCCGCGGCAAAGACTTCGAGAAGACCGTTGGCGAAGTGAACGCGACAGGCTATGGCCTGACGATGGGTTTGCACAGCCGAATTGACTCGCGCGCGAAGAAGCTGGCCCGATTGTCGGGCGCCGGTAACATCTACGTCAACCGAAACATAATTGGCGCCGTCGTCGGCGTGCAACCATTCGGTGGTCGTGGTTTATCCGGGACAGGCCCTAAAGCGGGCGGCCCGCATTATCTTTCGCGTTTTGGCACCGAATATACGGTTAGCAACAACATCTCGGCGGTTGGCGGCAACGCCAGCTTGCTGTCGCTCGACTCCGACTGAAGGGATTTCAATACACAATGGCTGCGGTAAGTATTTTCGATATCTTCAAGATCGGCATCGGCCCGTCGAGTTCGCATACGGTCGGCCCGATGAAGGCGGCGCGTGCGTTCGTAGAGCAACTGGAAGAAGTGGCAGACAAGGTTACGGCTCTGAACGTTACGCTGCACGGTTCGTTGGCCTATACCGGCAAGGGTCACGGCACAGATTCGGCAATACTGCTCGGACTGTCGGGCTATCAACCTGAAACTATTGATCCGGATATCGTTGATGATCTGTTGCGGTCGATTCACCGCGACAAACGACTCGATGTTCACAGCATTGGCGTGCTCAGCTTTGACCCCGATGTGAATATTGTTTTCGATTACAGCGACGAGTTGCCACGGCACACTAACGGGATGCAGTTTGTTGCCCTGGACGACAACGGTCAGGAGTTGCTGAGCGAGGCGTACTACTCGCTCGGCGGCGGATTCATCGCGCGTGGCGATGAGCCCGAAGCATCCGCTCAGGAAGGCGAGCCGCCGTACGTATTCGACAGTGCAGAGTCGTTGTTGCAGCAAGCGGCAGAAAACAATCTAAGTATCGCGGAATTGATCTATGCGAACGAATTGACGTGGCGCAAGGCGGACGAAATTCGTGCGCGCATGATGGATACCTGGGCTGCGATGGAATCCACCATTGAGAGAGGCATGCACACTGAGGGCGTTCTCCCGGGCAGCCTGTCAGTATTGCGCCGCGCCGCGAAACTGCGCAAGACTCTGGACGAGCGCGGTGAACCATCGGCGCTTAATGCGATGGAGTGGGTCAACACATTCGCGATCGCGGTGAATGAGGAGAACGCATCGGGAGGACGAGTGGTTACGTCCCCGACAAACGGCGCTGCGGGCATCATCCCGGCCGTGCTCATGTACTACAAACGCTTCGTGGCGGATGCCTCGGACGAGGGAATCCGCACGTTCCTGCTGACGGCTGGCGCGATTGGCGTCTTGTACAAGATCAACGCATCGATCTCGGGTGCAGAGATGGGATGTCAGGGCGAGGTTGGCGTCGCTTGCTCAATGGCAGCGGGTGGTCTCGCCGCGGTATTCGGCGGCAGCAACGATCACATCGAAGAAGCGGCCGAAATCGGCATGGAACACAACCTGGGGCTCACATGTGACCCTATTGGCGGCCTCGTGCAGATTCCCTGTATCGAACGCAATGCCATGGGCGCGGTGAAAGCGATCAATGCGGCGACACTGGCGATGCATGGCGACGGCACGCACAAAGTCACACTTGACCAGGTAATCGAAACGATGCGTCAGACCGGGCTCGACATGAAATCGAACTACAAGGAAACCTCGCAGGGCGGACTGGCCGTCAACGTCCCGGAGTGCTGATGCATCTGATCACAGGCGGACATTGAACCCGTCTCCGGATACCTCAATGCTATTCGGCGATACCCTCAAGTTGCAGGAAAAACGTGTAGTACAGCGCTGTGTCTTCGAGACTCCTGAAGCGGCCCGTCTTACCGCTATGGCCGGCTTGCATATCGGTTTGCAAGAGCAGCAGCTTATTATCGGTTTTGTAGTCGCGTAGTTTCGCGACCCATTTTGCGGGCTCCCAGTACTGCACCTGCGAATCGTGCAGACTCGTCGTTACGAGTACGTTCGGATAGTCCTGGCGCTTGACCTGGTCATACGGCGAATACGACAGCATGTAATCGTAGAACTCCTTCTTGCGCGGGTCTCCCCATTCGTCCCATTCGCTGGCCGTCAATGGAATGCTCTCGTCGAGCATTGTTGTTACGACATCGACAAACGGCACATCCGCCATGACACCGTTGTACAAGTCAGGCGCCATGTTGAGGACCGCGCCCATCAGCAATCCTCCGGCACTGCCGCCGCGCGCATACAGATGTTCCGGCGACGTATAGCCTTCTTCCACCAGAAACGTCGAGACATCGATGAAATCCGTAAACGTATTCATCTTCTTTAATTGCCGACCGTCGTAATACCATTGCCGGCCCATCTCCGAACCGCCACGGATGTGGGCGATCGCATAGACGAATCCGCGGTCGAGAAGGGTTAGCCGATTCGAACTGAAGCCGGGATCAATGCTGGAGCCGTATGATCCGTAGGCGTATTGCAGCAACGGGTTCTGTCCGTTTAACTCGATGCCCTTGCGGTACACAAGTGATACGGGAATCTCGGAACCGTCGCGTGCTGTTGCCCATAGCCGCTCGGAAATATAATCATTGCGACTAAAGCCTCCGAGGACTTCCTTCTCCTTTATCATTTGTCGCTGCCGTGTCACGAGGTCGTAGTCGTAAACGGACTCTGGCGTCGTCATGGACTCGTAGTCGTAACGAAAAACCGTGGAATTGAATTCGTAGTTGTCGCCCGGGTACGCCTGGTAGACGTCTTCGCCGACATCGATGACGTGCAACTCGCCGCTGGGTCGGTCGACAACTTCCAGCCGCGCGAGTCCGGCACGCCTGCTGGAAACGATGACGTGATCCCTGAGGACCTCGAAATCGTCAATCAGCACATCGTCACGATGCGGAAGTACGACGGACCAGGCTTCTTTTGAAGTGTTATTGAGAGGCGTCTCGAATAGCTGAAAGTTCGCCGCACCGTCATTGCTCAATACGTAGAAGCGATCGCCGCCATCGGTGATGAAATATTCGTGTTCTTCTTCACGTGGCAGGAACAATTTGGGTTTTTTGTCCGGTGCATCCGCTTCCAGGTAACGAATCTCCGTCGACAGCGTGCTGGTGCTGGCGATGTAGATATATTCGCCGGAAATCGACTTGTACACGTAGGACTCAAACGTATTATCCGGTTCTTCGTAGACAAGTTCACGACGATTGGAGTCCAGGTTATAGCGATAAATGCGTTCCCAACGCAGCGTCTCCGGATGTTGCTTGGTGTAAAGGATGGTTCGATTGTCCGCAGCCCAGCGGAAATTGGGCGTCGCGTTCTCGATGACGACGGGAATCATCGCTCCCGTTTCGAGATCGACGAATCGCAGGTCGTAAAAGCGTCGACCGACTGTATCGACACCGTAAGCGGCGCGCGTGTGGTCGGGGCTCACCTTAAATCCTCTTAACGAGAAGTAGGGCGCATCGCCCGCCTCGACGTTAACGTCAAGCAGTACTTCTTCGTCGGCGTCCATCGAGCCTTTGCGGCGACAGTAAATCGGATATTCCTTACCCTCGTCATAGCGCCGGTAGTAGAGGTAATCGCCGTGCCTGTAGGGTGCCGACACATCTTCCTGCTTGATGCGTGCCGTCATCTCATCGACCAGGCGTTGCTGCAGGCCGGGAGACTCTGCGAGCACCGAGTCCACATAGGCGTTCTCGGCATTGAGATAGGCGATTACGTCCGGGTTATCGCGTTCGTTCAACCAGTAGTAGTCATCGATGCGGACGTCGCCATGGGATTCCAGCTCGGCGGGACGTTTTTCTGCCATTGGCGGTGCTGAAGAATCATCGGCGCAACCGGACAACAGGACTACGGTGACCAGGCACACAGTGCGATTGAATTTCATGCTTTCCCCGAATAATTTGTCACGTGCGGCGAGCTTACGGGGAAATGTCTCGACCGCCAAGAAAGCTGGAGTAAAACAGCGTTTTTTCTATCGCTTGGCCAGCGAAAGACTGATTCCAAACTGTCCGATATCCGCTTAAAAGCGGCGGTTCGCCTGCTACACTTCTGAGAGGCCACTAATGATCCGAAGCGGACACTGTTACGCTGTAGCCAGGGGTTTCATATGAACAAGTTCCTGTTTGCTCTGATGGTTGGCGTATTGCTGCACGCATGCAGCGTTGAGCCTTCTGGTGAAGCAACGTCCGATTACTTCGACAATTCCGGGCGTAGTGACGTGCTTAGCGGAGGTGTGAGGCTCATTCCTGTCGAGACACCTAGTGGGACGTTTCGCGTCTGGACGAAACGGGTTGGGAATAATCCGACTCAAAAGGTTCTCCTACTTCATGGTGGTCCGGGGGCAACCCACGAGCACCTTGAGGCGTTTGACTCATACTTCCCCGGGGCAGGGATCGAATACTATTACTATGATCAGCTCGGTTCCGCGTATTCCGATCAGCCGGACTTGCCTGAGCTGTGGGACCTACCACGATTTGTGGACGAAGTGGAGCAGGTTCGGCTCGCCTTGGGCTTAGATGACAGCGACTTCTATCTCTACGGACAGTCTTGGGGCGGGATTCTGGCAATTGAGTACGCCCTGGAGCACCAGGAAAACCTCAAAGGCCTGATCATTTCCAACATGATGGCAAGCATTCCTGCCTACAATCAGTACGCTCAGGATGTGCTTATGCCAGCTATGGATGCTGATGTGCTTGCCGAGATTCAGTCTCTTGACCAAGCCGAAGATTACGGCAATCCGAGGTACATGGAACTCCTGATCGAGCACCACTATGAAGATCACATCCTGCGCATGCCTATGGAAGAGTGGCCTGACCCAGTCAACAGGGCCTTTGCAAGGCTCAATCACGAGATTTACGTCCCTTTGCAAGGACCTAGTGAACTCGGTGCCAGCGGCAAGCTCGTCAATTGGGATCGTACGGACGCGCTATCTGAGATCCAGGTACCGACCCTGGTCATTGGTGCAGAACACGACTCGATGGACCCGAAACACATGGAGTGGATGGCGAGCGCTTTCCCAAATGGTCGTTACCTTTATTGCCCGAATGGTAGCCACTTTGCGATGTACGATGATCAACTTACCTACTTTGAGGGCCTCATCAGTTTTATTAAAGACGTTGACGCAGGCCGCCTTTAGATTCCGCAGAATCCAAGGCGTACGTAATGTCCGTATATGGACTCCTCCTCATTGCAAGCACTCTGTTGATGTCATACATGGCACGACTGCGTACGTATATTCGGCCTCTGTAGTTGGCACACGTTGATGCCGGGCCATAATGG
>Ga0255056_10000541_pt1 | contig 11304 bp, 10 predicted proteins | sample Cases_109_1_MG_FD_183639 | JGI IMG/M metagenome (GOLD analysis project Ga0255056, IMG submission 183639) | Seawater microbial communities from Amundsen Gulf, Northwest Territories, Canada - Cases_109_1 | ecosystem: Environmental > Aquatic > Marine > Gulf | place: Canada: Northwest Territories... | reverse complement strand
CCGGGAAACTGGTGCCCCCATTTCCAAGTGATGGTGATCTACGACCCTAGATCGGATCTTGATCGTCGGGCTGGGGAATGGGGGCACCAGTTTCCCGGGCACGATCTTGGCTCCATTGCACTTTTTGCAGCCGCGCTGGCACAAACCGAGGCCGACGCATGGGATGACGGAACACTCGATGTGGCGACCCGCGCATACGAAGCCCGAAGGTTTCTCTTATCCGATCGGATCATCCACTGGGCAGTGCCCTGGCTATTGGCCTCCGACGAGGCTGACGACGCTGGATTCTTGTTGGATCTCGGCGACGAGATGCGGGTGGCGCCTGCCTTGCCCGGCCGTGAGGGTCTCGTGGCCAAGGGTGAGGACTCTTACGGACCGCTAGATCAGACAGGGGGAATCTGGTCGGGCTGGGTAGGTGTCTCAGCTGAACCGGAGAACCCGCACGGGTTTTGGACAGACCTCGCCGAACTACACGCCGGCAGCGCACAACTCTGGTTCGACCTGGCAGCACGAGCACTTCCTTGAGTGGGTGCAGATATGGTCGCTGAGCGGCTACATCTGCACCCACTTGGGATTTAGGGGTCAACGGTGGCCACAGCTGCTGCCACCGCCTCCGGATTCTCCAGCTGAGCCTGATGGGAATCCACCGCGACGAGTTCAAACTCTTCGGTGATGGCGGTCGCAATGCGATCGACTGAGTTCTGAGGCACCACTCCCCGCGAACTCCAAACGTAGGTCACCGGAACCTCGATTAGATCCAAATCAGATGGCACCAAAGATGCGGGTGATGTGCGTAGGAAAGACCGCATCGAGGCGGCGGAGTTGACTATCGATGCGGCCAGGTCTCTCGCATCCGCCTGATCCTTTGTCGGGCACCATCCATCCTCGTCACACCACGGCGCCCATTGGTCCATAGAAAACTGACCACCTGTCTCGAACGTGTAAGTCACGGCTTCACCAATCCAGGGAAGTCGCTCAGCAATCTCGATCCAGCTCCGGCTCTCCCAGAAATCAACATCGATCATGACGATGCCCCGGACCAGATCGGGTTTGGTCAGGGCTAGCTCGGCGGCAACTTCGCCGCCGAGGCCGACCCCGACGACCACCGCCGGAAAATCGAGGTCACTCTCTATCACAGCGGCAACGACCTCAGCCATCGACGCCACGGTGTGACCGGGACCCTTTTCTGGAAGCCGATCACTCATTCCGAAACCGGGAAGGTCGATACGAACAGCGTGGTACGGCTCGTCTAGACGGGAGACAACTCCGTCCCAGAGAGTCCCGCCTGAAACGTCATATCCGTGCAGTAGGACGACAGGGACCGGCCCACCGGGCTCCTCGATGATGTTCACCGTCGCCCCGGCCCTCGTGTGCCGTGTGTCGATCTCGAGACTCTCGAACGACGCATGCTCGGTGGCTCTGAGCAACGTCTTGGTCGTTGTAGTCCAAATCGCGGTTGCCACCGCAAGGAGGAGGAGGATCAGTACGAGAATTCGAACAAGAACCCGGCTCGCCTTCTCCTGCTTCGGAGGCTCGCGGAGACCCGTCATCTGATCAAGACAATGTGGACGTGTCTGGGTCCGTGGACGCCGAGATTCAGCGCCTGTTCGATATCTCCCGTACGGCTTGGGCCCGTCACCATCACCAGATTGGCGGTATCGGATACCGCTTCAGGATGTTTGTGGGCCCAATGAGCCAGCATCTGATCGATCGAGGCGACCTCGAGGAGGGCGACATGGACTTCAGGAACAAGGCTCGCCATTCGCGGTCGACCCGGTCCGTGACTCAACACAAGGCTGCCGCTATCAGCCAACCCCGCCAATGCGCCTGTCACCCCCAATGTCAGTGGCAGGTATCCCAACTGATGGGATAGACGATCGCCGTTCGGCACGTCGTGGGGGATCCGCTCCAAACCCTCTGCAGTCAGGGCTGAGGCAACGCCGGGACTGGGCAGCTCGTCCCACGCCATGAATGTCTGGCACCCATGGCCGGCAGCAATACCTGACACGACCACTGGTGCGCCGTGACGGCCGACCGGTCCATGAACCACTCCATCCACGGCCTGGGCCCGCTCTCTGAACAGAGTGACTAGGTCTTCGACTTCCACATCGGGAAGACGTTCGGGCACCGATGGTGACTCGGGGAGGACCGCGGTCATCGCCGCTTGCCCTACACGGGCCAAGAAGGCGTCACGATCCACGGTGCAACCTCCACCACTCAGCAAACGACTCTTTCGCAGGACGTGGAAAATCTCGATAGTCGGTCCATCCCCTGCCAGGACCCGGGATACGACGTATCCAGCCCCGTGAAGAAATGGGGGCAGTGAGTCGGGACGCCCATTTCTTGGCCCGACGCCACTTCTCTGGCGAAGTTGCGGTGCGCGAATAGCGAGCCATTCCTTTCTCCAACCAACCGGGAAGCTTGCCTTCGGACGCGGCCCGCTGTCGTAGATGGAGCAGCATCGAAGGAATCTGGATCCGAATCGGACACACCTCTTCACATGCTCCGCACAGCGTTGAGGCGTAGGGGAGCTCCCACCACGGCTCCATGCCAAGAAGCCCGGGTGTGACCACGGATCCAACGGGCCCTGAATAGACAGTCCCGTAAGCATGGCCGCCGACACTCCGGAACACGGGACAGATGTTGAGGCATGCACCACACCTGATGCAAGCAAGGATCTCTGCAGTTTCCCCGCTGAGAATGTCGGACCGGCCGTTGTCGATAATCACAACATGGACCTGCTCCGGGCCGTCGTTGTCGTCCTCCCGCCGCGGCCCGGTGATCACATTCGTATAGACCGACAGTCTTTGCCCGGTGGCGGACTTCGCCAACACTTCCAGCACCACCGCGGCATCCTCCCAACGGGAAACGATACGTTCCATCCCCATCAGCGCGATGTGAACACGAGGTGCGGTGGTTGTGAGACGGCCGTTGCCCTCATTGGTGACCACGACAACCGAACCCGACTCGGCAATCGCAAGGTTGACTCCGGAGATACCAGCGTCAGCTCGGAGAAATTGCTCACGCAGATGGTCCCGGGCAATCTGGTTGAGCTCGGTGGGGTCGTCGGTGTATCCGATTCCAAGCTTGTCCTGAAACAGAGCACCAACGTCCTGACGTGTCATGTGCAAGACCGGGGCGATGATGTGGCTCGGGGTGTCACCGGCGAGTTGCACGATGTACTCGCCGAGATCTGTCTCGACGACTTCCACACCGCGCGATTCGAGATGTTCGTTGAGATCGATCTCCTCGGAGACCATCGACTTTGATTTCACCACCAATTTCGACGACGTCTCTTCGAGAATGGCGGCGACAATCGATCTGGCCTCCTCGGCGTCTGCGGCGAAGTGGACCACACCACCCTGTTCTTCAACCCGGTCTGTGAAGTGGGCAAGAAGTCGATCGAGGTTGTTGAGAGCATGCAAACGGATAGCACGAGCCCGATCGCGCAGCTCCTCCATGATCGGGAAATCGGCTACGACACGATCCCGCTTCTCGAGAAGGGTGCGGGCACCGTTTTCGATGGCATTGGCCTCGTGGGTGCCCACGAGGGCCTCAGCGCGGGAAAGGAAAGTGACCGGCTCAGACACTGTCGGAATCTCCCAATAGCTCCGCAATATGCTTGACCTCAATCTTGGCGCCACGACGCCGCAGACCACCCTCGAGGTGCATTAGACAGGAAACGTCACTACCAACAAGTGTGTCGGCGCCAGAGGCCAGAACCTGGTCGAGTTTGGTGTCCATGATCGCAGCGGAAACGGCCGGCATTTCCACAGCGAATAGCCCGCCAAACCCACAACATTCCCGATCGCCCTCGAGCTTGACCCGATCTGCTCCTTCAAGCAGCGCATCAGCAGAGACATCCAGCCCGAGTCCCCTCAGCCCATGACACGAGTAGTGATAGGCGACGGTGCAGTCATCACACTTCATCGTCGGCGGGTTGTCCTGATCGGTAAGAAATTGGCTCAGCTCCCTGGTGCGACCGGCCACTCGGTCGGCCTGCTCCTCGCGATCGGTGCCGTCGAAGAGCTCTTTGTAGTGGTGCACGATCATCTCGGTGCACGAGCCGGAGGGAAGCACGACCGGCCCCTCGGTTGCATCTAGGACGTCGAGCGTGTGTTCCGCCATCTCGCGAGCACGGTCGTTGAGGCCGACATTGAAGGCCGGCTGGCCACAACAGGTCTGCCCTTCGGGAAAAGCGACATCGCAGCCTGCCGTTTCGAGAGCGGCCAACGTGGACCGTCCTACTTGGGGAGCGAGCGCGTCGACCAGGCACGTGACGAATAGCTGAACATGAGGCCCCTGCATAGGGGTCGCACGTTATCTCTTGCGGGCCTCCACGGCTGACAATGCATCGAGGTAGCGGTCGATCATGTGCACATATGCCTTGGTGTCGTCTTGGAAGTCGACTCCGAGTTCGCGATGACGTCGCCTGAGGGCGAGGTTGGCGAACTTGGCTCCCGAAAAGTAATACTTGAGGCCTTCCCCTGGTATCGCCTTCTCGCCGGCATGGATCACACCGACCTCATCACTGTTCTGCTCGACAGCCGCAAGTCCCAGTTTCTCCAGATCGGAAAGGAGATCGTCTTCGTCGGGACGGTCTGCATAATCCCGACCCACATATCGATAGACCACTTCGCCGTCCGCGTTGATCACGGCAACACCTGGCAGTGAAATCTGGCGGACATCGTTTTCATCCTCAAACCCGAGAGGGCCAACGGCCTGATCACGTTCCTCATCGGAAAGTATTGCAAACGGCAGAGCAAGCTTCTCCATCACAGCCGAATTCTGCCCCGGAGAGTCGGCGCTCAGTCCATAGATTTTGGCGCCCTTCTCGTTGAATTCAGCCTGGCGCTGCGCCATGACGGCCAACTGGCCGTGGCAATAAGTTCAGAAATCCCCGCGATGGAATGTAATCACCACCGCGGATTGGAGATGATCAGAAAGTGTCCAAAATGCCCCAGTGGCGTCTTTAACGGTGAAATCGACGATCAATTGATTCTCCTCCTGGATGATGAGCCCTTCTTGTTAGCGTCCCCCGCCCTGTGTTAATTCCCAAACCCCAAATCCAAGAATGCGTGAGCTTCTCATCATCGGTCTTGGGGTTGGAAACGTTGCCGAACTCGTCGTCGCCCCTGGCGACACGGTGAGCGCAGCGGTGATGGATCGGGCCCCGCGAACGATGGTCATCAAAGACGGCGCCGTGGTGGCGCAAGAAGGCACTTTGGTTTGAAAGCTGCTGATTTCTTCATCCCAGTGGCTGGCCTTCGTCTCCCCCGAAGACTCTTCCAACTGCTCGTCGGCCTGGTCATCTTCGGCGTCGGAATCGGGTTGATGCTTCGGTCCGGACTCGGCCTCCCACCGTGGGATGTCCTCCACCAGGGCCTCTCCCTACAGTTCGGATTGACAGTCGGCATTTGGTCGATCCTCTCGTCGTTTGTCGTCCTTGTCTTCTGGCTTCCGTTCCGGGAGCGATATGGAATCGGCACGCTTCTCAACGCCATCATCATCGGGGTGATGATCGACGTGACGGCCTCGGTGGTCCCGGAAGCGGCGAACACCTGGTGGGCAGTTGCGATGATGATCGCCGGCATCCTCTTCGTTGCTATCACTTCGGGCATGTATATCGGTGCCAACCTCGGACCCGGTCCCCGAGATGGACTGATGACCGCAATCGCCCGACGAGGACCGTCGATACGACTCACCAGGGTGATCATGGAGGTCACAGTCCTTGTGATCGGGGTGTTGTTGGGCGGCACCTTTGGCATCGGGACCATCTTGTATGCCCTGTTGATGGGACCTCTGGTGCAGGTCTTCTTACCTCGATGGACAATCGACACCGGTCGCCCCGAAGACTCCTGGGATCACCCGGCACGCTGACCCCTTTGTGTGGGCCACACCGAGTGCTGCGTACCCCCGGTGCACACCCATGAATCCGAAACCCGCGAAAAGTGTTCAGCGTTACAACTAGCTGAACGATGACGCCACGGATATCGTGCCAGTCACTCCCCCCGGGCATCGCCCGCAACGTCGCTTGCTGCGTTCACTTCCCCGTTCGATTGGTCGTTTCTGGCCAAATCGGACACGTCCCGAGCTGTGGATAAGTTAGTTCTTGACCAGCGACACGCGTGTAATTACAGTGTTGTAGTCCATACAAGATCTAGTGGCTACTTCCCCATTGACCACAACATCTTGTGGTTGGAGCTTGAGATGGACAACATCCCATGGCTTTGGCTAGCTGCTGCGTGCCTCTGGATTGGGACACGGATTAGGACACGGATAAGACCCGGGATGAGACAACCGGAAGAAGAGTGCGGAGGAGGCACATAGATGAGCAAAGGCCTACGAATCACACGTCGCTTCACCGAGGCCGACAAGGACCCATACGACCAATTCGAATGGTCGACACGCGACTCGAGAATCGTCAACCCCGACGGTTCGGTCGTCTTCGAGATGAAAGACGCCGAGATCCCCGCACAATGGAGCCAGGTCGCCTCTGACATCATGGTTTCCAAGTACTTCCGCAAAGCCGGCGTTCCCCAGTTCGACGAGGTTGGCAACCAAATCGTCGACGAAGGCAAACCCGTCACCGGCCCCGAAAAGTCCTCCAAGCAGGTCTTCAACCGTCTCGCCGGCACCTGGCGGCATTGGGGTGAGAAGGAGGGCTATTTCGCCTCCACGTCCGACGCCGACGCATTTGAGGACGACCTCCGCTACATGCTCGCCAACCAAATGGCGGCACCGAACTCCCCACAGTGGTTCAACACCGGACTCAACTGGGCGTACGGGTTAACTGGCCCCGCCCAAGGTTTCTGGTACGTCGACGGAGACGATGGCGAGATGAAGGCCTCCCCCGACTCCTACTCGCGCCCCTCCCCCCACGCCTGTTTTATCCTCAGCGTTAGTGACGACCTGGTAGGCCAGGGCGGCATCATGGACCTGTGGATTCGTGAAGCCCGTATCTTCAAGTTCGGATCAGGTGCCGGCTCCAACTTCTCATCGATTCGCGCCGAAAACGAGTTGCTATCCGGTGGTGGCAAGAGTTCAGGTGTCATGTCCTTTCTCAAGATCGGCGACCGTGCTGCCGGCGCTATAAAGTCGGGTGGGACGACACGCCGTGCCGCCAAGATGGTCATCCTCGACGTTGACCATCCGGACATCGAGACCTTTGTCGATTGGAAGAAAGTCGAAGAGGAAAAGGCCAAGGTGCTGATTCAGCATGGTGGTTTTCCGGCCGACTTCAACGGTGAGGCCTACGCCACTGTGTCGGGCCAGAACTCGAACAACTCTGTCCGCATCACCAATGACTTCATCACGGCAGTGGAAGAAGACGCGGACTGGAATCTGGTCAACCGGACTGATGGGACTGTCCGCAAGACGATCAAGGCACGTGACATGTGGAGCCGAATCGCCGAGGCTGCCTGGGCCTGTGCCGATCCAGGTCTTCAGTTCGACAGCACAATCAATGAGTGGCACACGAGCCCGGCGGGTGGACGGATTCACGCTTCCAACCCTTGCTCTGAGTACATGTTCCTGGACGACACAGCTTGCAACCTGGCTTCGATCAACCTGGTCAAGTTCTACGACGACGAGTCCGGCGTGTTCGACATCAATGGTTACAAACATGCCATCCGGCTGTGGACGATTGTGCTCGAGATCTCGGTGGCCATGGCCCACTTCCCATCGGCGGAGATTGCCCAAGGCTCCTACGACTACCGCACACTGGGTCTCGGATACGCCAATCTCGGATCGTTGCTCATGCGTCAGGGCATCGCCTATGACTCAGATGAAGGTCGCGCCATCGCCGGAGCAATGACCTCGCTGCTCACCGGCTACTCCTACGCCACCTCAGCTGAGATCGCCGAGACGACCGGTCCTTTCCCCCGCTTCGAAGAGAATCGGGATGCGATGCTTCGGGTCATCCGCAACCACCGGGTCGCGGCATACAACGGCGACGACTACGACAACATCACAACAACGGTGATGGGCATCGATGCCGACTTCTGCCCTGAAGACCTACTGACAGCAGCTCAGGAATCATGGGACCTCGCCCTGGAAAGTGGCGAAGCCAACGGATATCGAAATGCGCAAGCCACAGTGCTGGCACCGACTGGAACGATCGGTCTCCTGATGGACTGCGACACCACAGGTGTCGAGCCCGATTTTGCACTGGTCAAGTTCAAGAAACTCGCAGGTGGTGGCTACTTCAAGATCGTGAACCAATCGGTCGCTCCGTCTCTGATTCGTCTCGGATACGACCTCCATCAGATCCACGACGTGGTCGAGTACATCGTCGGCACCAGTTCGATCGAAGGGGCTCCCAACGTCAACACCGAGAGCTTGACGGAGAAGGGCTTCAATGCCGAAGACCTGATCAAGCTGCAAGCGACCTTGCCCGGCGTTTTCGAGTTGAAGCACGCCTTCAATGTGTTCACCTTTGGTGAGGACACCTTGCAGCGCCTCGGCTTCACGGTCGACCAGTACACCTCTTGGGACTTCGATCTGTTGCGGGCACTGGGATACACAACACAACAGATCATCGAGGCGAACCTTCAGATCTGTGGCCGTCAGACCATCGAGGGGGCGCCACATGTAAAAGACGAAGACCTGAAGGTCTTTGACACTGCCAACAAGAACGGTAGGTACGGGAGACGCTTCATCCACCACAACGGCCATATCAAGATGATGGCCGCCGCTCAGCCGTTCATCTCGGGTGCGATTTCGAAGACGATCAACATGCCAAACGAGGTGACAACCGACGACATCGAACAGGCTTACCAGTTCTCGTGGAAGTTGGGTCTCAAGGCAATGGCCCTCTACCGCGATGGATCCAAGGCTGCTCAGCCTCTCAACTCAACCGCCGATGAGGGCGAAGAAAACGAAGACGAGGCTGCCGAGATCACCGCTGCAGTGGAAAAAGAGAAAGCAATCCACTGGGGCAACCTCCCGACAGGTCTCTCTCCCACCGAGGCCTACGCACAAGGCATGAAGCCGCCACGATTCGTCTTGCCGGCTCGCCGCCCCGGGTACCTCCAAGAAGCTCGCGTAGGCGGCCACAAGGTCTATTTGCGGACCGGTGAATACAGCGACGGGACCCTTGGCGAGATTTTCATAGACCTGGCAAAAGAAGGAGCGACGCTCAAGGGAATCCTGAGCTGTTTCGCCATCGCCGTGTCCAAGGGTCTCCAATACGGAGTGCCGTTGGAGGAGTTCGTCGACACCTTCACCTTCCAGACCTTTGAGCCCCGAGGCATGGTCGAAGGCCATGAGAACATCAAGATGGCCAACTCGATCATTGACTACGTGTTTCGGGCATTGGGTGTCGAGTACCTGAAGCGGGACGAATTGGCCCAAGTGCCACCGGAGCGTGAAGGTGAACTGGCCGCACCACCCCAGGGAATGGCTGTGGACGCCGGTATCCAACTCGACCTGAGTGACGCCGCCGCCGAAGGTGACGTCGATGCCGTCCAGAGGGCTGCTGAGTTCGTGAAGTCACCAAACGAGACGATGCCCTCTCCTGTTGCCACGAAGGCGATGGCAACTGTGGCGACTGGTGAGAAGGGTGCGTTGGCCGATGCAGCCTTGTCGGAGAACATGGGTGATGCTCCCGTGTGCTCGAACTGTGGGCACATGACCCTCCGCAACGGCAGTTGTTATGTCTGTCTCACCTGTGGGGACACCACCGGATGTAGCTGAAGTTCCTCGAGTCGGATGGAAGGGGTGTCGCTTGGCGACACCCCTTCCAGTTGAACAGACAGCAACGGGAACTAGCCGGGGGAATGTGACGTCTCAATAGACGGTCCACCCAAAGGCAGAGCTGTCCATGGCTACCCAGAACCCTCCCGCGCCGTCTTCTCGCGGAGGGGATTTTGACCGTTTGCCGTGCACAGCGTGGCGGAAAACGCCACCTCTTGCTATAGCAACGAGTCAGATGATGGCGACCTAGGCAACCCTCTCGAACACCACCGCTTGCCACGAGAGATCGTTGGACCGATGGCGAACTGCAAATCCGTTGTCGATGGCGACTTTCTCGATTTCATCTGGCGGGTAGACAAAAGCGCGGAAGTCCCAGCCACGTATTGCCCAGTACTTGTTTCCCAGACCGAAGAAGGTCTTGGTCCACCATCGGCCCCGTGGAAACACCAGACCTAGATATCCATCAGCCTTGGCGACCGCCGCGTTCATCATGCGCTCCATGAATGGGTAGCAACAGACCACTCGGTTCAACACGACAATGTCAGCGGAGTCCAGCTCATCCTGGACCTCGACAAAGTCGCCGAATTGCCTGGTCATACGGTCGGCGAAGCCCTCGTCTTCGGCCAGTTGTTCGGCGACACTCTCATATGCGTCGGAAAGCTCGACGTTGAGAGCACGATCCGCCCCGGCCTTGAGAAGCTCGACCTGAAGATCACCGACGCCGCCCCCTACTTCGAGCAGGCCGGCACCGGCTATGTCCCGAGTTTTCAAGTACTCGACGATATCGGCCGCCATCGGGTCGAGACCCCGCTTGCGGTAATTCTTCAGCCGTCGATTGGCCTCTTTGGTATTGAAGAAGCGGCGATAGGAGACGGGGTCACAGCAGTTGGACATGACCAGAACCGTACCCTTCAGATTTCCAGTCGAAGCTAGGGGTTCTCACGGCAAGCCGTAGGATCGATCACATGACCATGTCAGCGAAGGCTGTTGATGTCTTTCGTCGTCTTGAGGAGAGCCTCTGGCGCGACGACCCGGCCTCAAGAGACCAGATGCTCAGTGACGAGTTCCAAGAGTTCTGTCGATTTGGCGATGTCTACGATCGGGCCCACCTGATCAATGCTCGGGCTAGTGAGGCGTCAGTTGTGTTCCCCTTCGATGACTTCAGAGCTGAGTCGCTGTCCGATGACGTTGTCCTCGTCACCTACGAAAATACTGTGACCAACGATGGGGCGACTCAGCGGGCGCGGCGGTCGTCAATCTGGATCCGATCTAGCAATGGATGGAAGCTTCGATTCCAGCAGGCCACCACCCTCATCTAGGTGAGGGCCCTGACCACCCAGAACATGGTCATGCCGGCGATGAGAGTGAGGATGTGGTTGCGAGTCTTGTAGGCGACGGCGCCGCCGACAACCAGACCGGCTGCTTCTGGCAGGCCGATGGCGACGTTGCCATCACTGTCGATGAGAAGTGCCACGATCAATGCCGAAAGAACGGCAGGCGCCACATACTGGAGAGACTTGAGGATGGTTGGCGGAATCTCACGATTTGCCAAGGCGATGATGAACACGGCGCGGCTGGTGTAGGTGCCCAGACCTACTGCGAGTACGG